>Ga0153933_1000652_pt1 | contig 11654 bp, 5 predicted proteins | sample TSNJ017MetaG_FD_102275 | JGI IMG/M metagenome (GOLD analysis project Ga0153933, IMG submission 102275) | Attine ant fungus gardens microbial communities from New Jersey, USA - TSNJ017 MetaG | ecosystem: Host-associated > Fungi > Mycelium > Unclassified | place: USA: New Jersey, Wharton State...
GAATCACATGGATTGCCGATTCTGGAATCCCAAGCTTAGCGCCCGAGTCAATCTGTCGCATCAGATGCGTGCATGCCCTAATGCCTTCGCCGGGACGACGATTGGAGCTAGCCACGCGCTCCCCTCCATTACCGTCACCCTGAGGAGCGCGTAGCGCGTCTCGAAGGGTCGACGGCCCCACTGTGGCCGTGCATCCTTCGAGGCTCGCTCCGATCGCACCTCAGGATGACGGGATGGATTTTGGCGCGTAGTTTTTCAGCGTCGTCCCGGCGAAGGCCGGGACGACGCTGGGGTGAGAGCTACTTCTTCAGTCCATAATTCAACAGCCCGCCCTTGTTCTTCGGCGGATGGGCGCGAAGACCCTCCTCGTTCGGCTCGGTGCCCCAGCCCGGGCGGTCGGGGATCACGAGATGGCCGTCGACATACTCTGGCACATGGGTGAACAGCTCGTGGTCCCAGGCCAGGCGATCGATGTCGGTCTCCATGATCCGCAAATTCGGCACCGCGGCGCAGAAATGCGCGTTCATCATGGTGCAGAGATGACCGTAGAAATTGTGCGGCGCGACGTTGACCTCGAAATGCTCGGCCGCATTGGCGATCTTCATCGACTGCCAGACCCCGTTCCACGGCGTGTCGATGATCGCGACGTCCATCGCGTGCTCGGTGAAATAGGGCAGGAACTCGCGCAGGCCCAGCAGCGTTTCGCAGGACGAGATCGGGTGCGGGCTCTGGCGGCGGATGTAGCCCAGCGCCTGCGGGTTGAAGCTGTCGATCTCGACCCAGAACATGTCCATGTCAGCGATCGCGCGCAGGATCTTGAGATAGCCTTCGGTCTTGGCATTGAAATTGAGGTCGAGCAGCAGGTCGACATCCGGCCCTGCGCCGTCGCGGATCGCCTCCAGATGCATGCAGAGATTGTGCAGCACATTGCGGTCGACATTGATCTCCGGCTCGAACGGCGAGCCGAAGCCGGGCCGCCATCCCATCGGCTTGCCATCGGTGTAGACGAAGATGTTGGTCTTCATCGCCGAGAATTTCTTCTCGCGCACCTCGGCCCCGATCGCCTTCACGCCATCGAGGTCGGTGATCGCCGGCTTGTACCAGTCGGGATGGTTGATGCGCCAGGTCGCGCAATGCGACCAGTAGACGCGCACGCGGTCGCGGATCTTGCCGCCGAAGAGCTCGTAGCAGGGCACACCGAGCGCCTTGGCCTTGACGTCGAGCAACGCGTTCTCGATCGCCCCCAACGCCAGCGCCACCACGCCGCCGGCGGCCGGGCGCGTCGCGGCGAACAGCTCGGCATGGATCCGCTCGTGCTGGAACGCATTCTTGCCGACCACCCGCGCCGCGAGACGTTCGATCGCCGCGGTGACGCCGGGCGCGCCAAAGCCCTCGTCGAACTCGCTCCAGCCGACCAGCCCGTCCTCGGTCGTGACCTTGACGAAATGATAGTTCCGCCACCCGGCATCGCAGGCGAGCGTTTCGACGGTCTTGACGGTGGTGGCTTTGGTCATGGTTTCCGCCCGGGCTGTTGTTGGTGTTGAGGGAAAACAACAATGGATCGGGAGGCGGGTCAATTCGCGTCAGGGCAGGGCAACAATGCATTCTAACCGTCACCCTGAGGAGGCCGCGCAGCGGCCGTCTCGAAGGGGCGACAGCCCGGCTGTTTCCGCGCGGATATGTTGGGGCCGCGCATCCTTCGAGACGCCGCTTCGCGGCTCCTCAGGATGACGGGGAAAGGCTGGCGCTACGGCCGGAACAGCGTCGGCCGCGGCCGCTCGAACGTCTTGCGGCCACGCTTGAAGCCCATCAGCACGTCGGGCAGCTCGGCGATCGCACCCAGGCCGCTGTCGGTATCCAGCACGACGATATCGGCGGGATTGCCGACCGCGATGCCGTAATCCCTGAGGTTCATCAGCCGCGCCGGCAGGTCGGTGACGAGATCGAGGCAGGTGTCGAATTCGCTGATCCCAGCCTGCGCGGCGTTGGCGTAGAAATTGGCCATGCGCAGCAGCGAGGCGTCGCCGAACGGCGTGAACGGGTTCTGCACATTGTTGGTCGCAACCGAGCACAATACCCCGTCGGCGACGAGCTTGTGCGCGCGCGTGAGCCCGCGCGGGGTGTTATGGGTGGCGTCGCGGCCCATCAGATAGAGGTCGGTCGCCGGCAGCACGGTGACGGCGACGCCGGCCGTCGCAAGCCGCGCGGTCGCCGCCTTCAGGCGATCAGGCGGCAGCGCGGAGAGCTTTGTCGCATGCCCGATCGCCACCCGTCCGTGATAGTTGCGCCGCTCGGTCTGCCGGCACACCTCCTCCATGTGCGACCAGGAGGGATCGAGATCGAAATCGAGATGCAGGTCGACGTCGAGGTCGAACTGCTGCGCCAGGTCGAAGATCCGGGCGATATGCGCGTTCGGATCGGTGTCGGCATACGGGCAGCCGCCGATCGTATCAGCGCCGTCGCGCAGCGCCGCAACCAAGAGCTCGTCGGCGCCGGGATCGTTGGTCAGGCCTTCCTGCGGAAAGACGCAGAGCGAGAGGTCGAGCGCCCAGGCGTAATCGCGCTTCAGCGCCTGCACCGCCTGGTAGCCGCGCAAGCCGATCCGCGGGTCGATCTCGACATGGCTACGCATCCGCGTGGTGCCCGCCACGATCGCGCGCTCGATCACCCTTGAGCCGCGCGCATAGACGTCCTCGACGGTGAAATCGCGCTTCAGCGCCGCCACGGCGCGGATGGCGTCGGTGACGCTGGCATGGTCGTGGCCGCAGCGGCCGAGCAGGCAGGCCTTGTCGAGATGGATGTGGCTGTCGACGAAGCCTGATAGCGCCAGCCGGCCGCCGAGGTCGATCTCGACCGCCTCGCAGGCGAGGCTCGGCGCGATCGCGACAATCTTTCCATCCGAGACGCCGATATCCACCGTGACCGCCGAGGCGCGGGTCACGGCGTTGCGGAAGACGAGGTCGAAGGCGGGTTTGGCGGACATGGGGTGGGCTTCAAGACGAATGCAGTCTAACGAACAGGCGGGAGTCAGGGAGCACAGATTGTGTGCAACTGGCTGATCCAGGTGAAATCAGCGCAAGTCCAAACACCCTCTCGCGAATTCCGTCAAGCGGAAGAAATTTCCCCTTGCATCGCCGCTCCTCGGCGGCTTCAAGTTCAGGCAACAAGAAAACTGAATCAGCATCGATCGCTGATGGAATGCTCGCGAGGAAGCGTGATGGGCGCGTTGTCGCACTTACGGATTGTCGAGATCGGAAGCGCGGCCGCGACCAGCTATTGCGCAAGGCTGTTCGCCGATTTCGGCGCCGACGTGCAGAAGATCGAACCGACGCAGGGTGACCCGCTGCGCCGCGCCGCGCCGCTGACACCAGGCGGGCAGAGCGCGTGGTTCGCGTTTCTCAATTTCAACAAATCCAGCGTCGCGCTCGATCGGAGCGATCCGCAGGCGGCATCGCGGCTGAGCGAGTTGATCGAAGCTTGCGATATCCTGCTCGACGGCCGTGGCCTCGATGCGGCCGACTGTCCCGACATCGATCTCGTCGCGATCCGGCAGCAAAATCCCGATCTGATCCATCTCGATGTGAGTTGGTTCGGCGACCGCGGCCCCTATGCGAAATACGCTGCAACCGACTCGACGATCCGCGCGCTGACCGGGCTGATCAAGCTGGTTGGCCCCGAAGACGGGCCGCCGATGCACGCGCCGGATTTCCAGACCGGTATCTTGGGCGGGTTATGGGGGTTCATCGCCGCGTCGTCATCGGTGCTGGGACGGATGCAGGACGGGCGCGGGCGCGCGAGCCATCTGAGCCTGTTCGAGGCCAGCATCGCCGTCACCGAATACATCATGTTCGAGGCGTTCTCGCGCGGCGACATCATGCGGCGGATCGGCGTCAACCGGTTCTGGCCGACCTTTCCGGTCGGCATCTACGAGACGAAACGAGGCTGGCTCGGCGTCACCACGGTGACGCCGGCGCAGTGGCGCGCGTTCTGCGAGATGCTCGGTCTGCCAGATCTGCGCGACGATCCGGCGCTGGTGATGGGCGTCGATCGGCTCCAGCATGTCGCAATGATTGAGAGCAAGATCCTGCCGAAGCTCAAGCAGCGCACCGCGCAGGACTGGTTCGCCGAGGGCCTTAAGCGCAAGATCCCGATCGTGCCGGTGCCGGAGATATCAGATCTCATCGCCGATGAGGAGAAGCGCGCCCGCGGCGCCATCGTGCCCATTTCGGTCGGCGACGAGCACGGCTTTTCCGCCGGCACGATGCAGCGCCTGACCGGAACGCCGCCGCTCCGTGGCGGCCGGGTGCCCGATCTCGGCGAGCAGCAGACGAGGCCCGAGGCCGTGCCGCGCGCACCGGCGCGCGAGCCCGCCGCGGCCGATCGGCTGCCGCTCGAGGGCATCCGCGTGATCGACTTCTCGATGGGCTGGGCCGGGCCGATCTGCACCCGCACGCTCGCCGATCTCGGCGCCGACGTCATCAAGATCGAGGCGATCCAGTATCCGGACTGGTGGCGCGGGGTCGATCGCCGCCCGGCCTATGTGCTGGAGCAGATGTACGAGAAGTCGGTGCGCTACTGCATCATGAACCGCAACAAGCGCGGCATCACGCTCGACCTGACCCGGCCGAAGGGGCTCGCGCTCGCAAAACGCCTGCTCACTGATGCCGATCTCGTGGTCGACAATTATTCGGTTGAAGTGCTGCCCAAGCTTGGCCTCGGCTATGAGGTGCTGAGCAAGCTCAATCCGAAGATCGTCATGATGTCGATGTCGGCGTTCGGCGCCGGCAGCGTGTACCGCGATTGCCGCGCCTATGGCTCGACGCTGGAGCAGGGCTCGGGCCTGCCGAGCGTGGTCGGCGATGCCGCCGGGCCGCCGGTGATGAGCCACACGGCATTTGGCGATGCCGTCGGCGGCCTCAACGGCTGCGCTGCGGTACTGACCGCGTTGATCCACGCCAAACTCACCGGGCAGGGCCAGTTCATCGATCTCGCCCAGATCGAATGCATGATGCCGTTCGCGGCGCCCTGGATCGTGGCGCATTCGATCGACGGCAAGGCGCCGGTCGAATACGGCAATCGCCATCCGGACTTCGTGCCGCATGGCTGCTTCCGCTGCGCCGGCGAGGACAACTGGATCGTGGTCGCGGTATCAGACGATGCGATGTGGCCGAGGCTCGCGCGGCTGCTCGGCCGCGAGGATTGGGCGACGGATGAGACACTCAAGACCGCCGCGGGACGACGCGCGATCGAGTCCGAGATCGAAGCCGCGATCACCGCCTGGACCTCGGGGCACGATCCGGACGCGGCGATGGCGGTGTTGCAAGTCGCAGGAATTGCTTCCGGCGTCGCGCGGCTGCCGATCGATCTGCTTGACGATCCGCAACTCCAGGCCCGCGGCTTCATCCAGCACGTCGACCGGGCCTTCATCGGCAGACACCCGCAGCCGTCGATGCCGTTCCGCGAGGAGGCTGCGCCGTTTCCGATCCGCTCGGTGCCGCCGACGCTCGGCGAGCACAACCGCGAGATCCTCGGAGGCATGCTGGGCCTCTCCGACGCCAAGCTCGAGGAACTCACGCGCGAGGGCATCATCGGCACCGCGATGCTGATGGAGGAGGAACTGGTGAAAGAAAAGAAGCGGGCGGCGGGCTGATGCCAGGTGACCCAGCACTCTTCACCTCTCCCCGCAGGCGGGGCGAGGTAAGCAACTCACGGAACCATCCATGTCCTTCAAGAAATTGCTGATCGCCAACCGCGGTGAGATCGCCATCCGGATCGCGCGTGCCGCGGGCGAGAGCGGCATTGCCACGGTCGCGATCTATCCGGCCGACGATGCCGCCTCGCTGCACATACGCGCCGCCGACGAAGCGCGCGAAATCCCGGGCCACGGCGCGCGCGCCTATCTCGACATCGAGGCGGTAATCGCGGCGGCCAAGGCCACAGGCTGCGACGCGCTGCATCCGGGCTATGGCTTCCTCAGCGAGAACGCGTCTCTGGCGCGGCGCTGCACTGAAGAGAAGATCAGTTTCGTCGGCCCGTCGCCGGAAGCGCTCGACCTGTTCGGCGACAAGGCGAGCGCGAAGGCGCTGGCGAAGAAGTGCGGCGTGCCGATCATTCCCGGAACTGCGGGCGCGACCACGCTGGACGAGGCGAAAGCGTTCTTCGCTTCGCTCGGCTCGGGCGCCGCCGTGATGATCAAGGCGATCGCCGGCGGCGGCGGGCGCGGCATGCGCGTGGTCGAGGATGCCGCCAAGCTGGAAGAGGCCTATGCGCGCTGCCAGTCGGAGGCGAAAGCGGCGTTCGGCATCGATAGTGTCTATGTCGAGCGCCTGATCCGGAAAGCCCGCCATATCGAGGTGCAGATCATCGGCGACCGCCATGGTGCGATCAGCCATCTCTGGGAGCGCGAATGCACCATCCAGCGCCGCAACCAGAAGCTCATCGAGGTCGCGCCGAGCCCGTCGCTCAGCGATGGCTTGCGGTCCCGCATCATCGAGGCGGCAAAGCAGCTCGCGTCGGCAGCGCGCTACGACAATCTCGGCACCTTTGAATTCCTGGTCGATGAAGAGGAAAAGGACGGCGAGGGCGCATTTGCCTTCATCGAGGCCAATCCGCGGCTCCAGGTCGAGCACACCGTGACGGAAGAAGTGTTGGGCGTCGATCTGGTGCGCGCGCAGCTCGCGGTCGCCGCCGGTGCGAGCCTGGCCTCGCTTGGTCTCGCACAGGCGGCGATCCCGTCGCCGCGCGGCTACGCGATGCAGCTCCGCGTCAACATGGAGGTGATGGACGAGAAGGGCGGTACGAAACCGACCGGCGGCACGCTCAGCGTGTTCGACCTGCCGTCGGGCCCCGGCGTCCGCGTCGATACGTTCGGCTATTCCGGCTACCGGACCAGCGCTGCCTTCGACTCGCTGCTGGCAAAAGTCATCGTGCATTCGCCGAGCCAAAAATGGTCTGACGTCGTGCACAAGGCCGCGCGGTCTTTACGCGAATTCCGGATCGGCGGCGTCGCCACCAACATCCCGTTCCTCGCTGCCGTGCTGGCGCATCGGGAGTTCGTCAGGAACCATATCAGCACCGGCTTCATCGATAGCCATGTCGGGGCGCTGGTCGCGTCTGCCAAAAGCCACGCCGAGCCGCTGGTCGAGGTCAGCGAGATGGCTGTCGCCAAATCAATGCCCGCCGAGGCCGCGCCTGAAGGCTCACTGCCGGTGCCGGCGCCGCTGCAGGGCACGATCGTCGCGATCGAGGTCGCTGAGGGCGATCTCGTTCGCCCGGGCCAGCAGATCGCGGTGCTGGAATCGATGAAGATGGAGCATCTCGTCAACGCGCCGCATGGCGGGCGGGTGACGAAGATCACAGGCGGTCCCGGCGTCACCTTGATGCATGGCGAGCCGATCCTGTTCATCGAGCCGGCCGAGGTCGATGGCCACACGGCTGAGCAAGAGGCTGCGATCGATCTTGATCACATTCGCCCTGATCTCGCCGAGCTGATCGCGCGCAAGGCGATCACGCTGGACGAGAATCGTCCGGCTTCGGTCGAGCGCCGCCGCAAGACCAATCAGCGCACCGCGCGCGAGAACATCGCTCATCTGGTCGATGAAGGCTCCTTCGTCGAATACGGCTCGCTCGCGATCGCTGCCCAACGCCGCCGCCGCAAGGTCGAGGATCTCATCAAGAACACGCCGGCCGACGGCCTGATCGCCGGCGTCGCCACCGTCAACGCGGATGATTTCGGCCCCGAGGGCGCGCGCTGCATGGTGATCTCGTACGATTACACCGTGCTCGCCGGCACGCAGGGCCACATGAACCACAAGAAGATCGACCGCATGCTCGGCCTCGCCGAGCAGTGGCGCATGCCGCTGGTGTTCTATGCCGAAGGCGGCGGCGGCCGTCCCGGCGATACCGACCGGCTCGGCATGACCGGTCTCGACGGCCCGTCCTTCGTGCAGTTCGCAAAGCTCTCTGGCCTCGTGCCCGTCATCGGCATCGTCTCCGGCTATTGCTTCGCCGGCAACGCCGCGATGCTCGGCGTCTGCGACGTCATCATCGCCACGCAAAACGCTTCGATCGGCATGGGCGGACCCGCGATGATCGAGGGCGGCGGGCTCGGCGTCTATCATCCAGCCGAGGTCGGTCCTGTCAGTTTCCAGGCGCCGAACGGCGTGGTCGATATCCTGGTCGAGGACGAGGCCGAGGCGACCACGGCGGCGCAGAAATATCTGTCCTACTTCCAGGGTGCGGTGAAAGACTGGACCGCGCCGGACCAGCGGCTGCTGCGCCGGGCGATCCCGGAAAATCGTCTGCGGGTGTACGACATCCGCAATGTGATCGATCTGATCGCCGACGAAGGCTCGGTGCTGGAGATCCGCCGCGATTTCGGCGTCGGCATGATCACGGCCTTCATCCGCATCGAAGGAAAACCGTTCGGCCTGATCGCCAACAATCCAAAGCATCTCGGCGGTGCGATCGATGCGCCGGCGGGCGACAAGGCCGCGCGCTTCATGCAACTCTGCGACGCCTTCGACATCCCGATCATCTCGCTGTGCGACACGCCGGGCTTCATGGTTGGCCCCGAAGCCGAGAAGACCGCGATCGTGCGCCACGTCGCGCGGATGTTCGTCACCGGGGCAAGCATCACCGTGCCGCTGTTCGGCATCGTGCTGCGCAAGGGCTACGGCCTCGGCGCGCAATCGATGATCGGCGGCGGCTTCCATGCCTCGTTCTTCACGGTGGCGTGGCCGACCGGCGAGTTCGGCGGCATGGGGCTCGAGGGCTATGTCCGCCTCGGCTTCCGCAAGGAGATGGAGGCGATCGCCGATCCCGTCGAGCGCGAGACATATTTCCAGACCAAGGTCGCCGAACTCTACGCTAACGGCAAGGCGGTCTCGATCGCCTCCGTGCTCGAGATCGACGAAGTGATCGACCCCGCCGCGACGCGCGACTGGATCATGGCCGGCCTGCGCTCGGTGCCGAAGCCCGAGCCGCGCCAGACGAGAAAGCGGCCGTGCATCGATGCGTGGTGAGGTGAGAAAGTCAGCGGGATAACATATTCAGTGTCGTCCCGGCGAAGGCCGGGACCCATTATCCCGAATGGTATTTGTGGTGCGACGCTGGGGCCACAGCTTCCTTCAACAACGCAATCCTGTGGTTATGGGTCCCGGCCTTCGCCGGGACGACGGCGGTGTGTTGGGTGTCGCTGTCGTTCCTTACGAAAGCTACGCCATCCGCAACTCGTCATATCCCCGTGCTGCGACCGCATCACACCGCTCCCGATACGCCGGGGCGCTGCCGCTGTAGCGGGCGACGATGCGCGTTTGTTTTCCCTCGACGTTGCGGTTGATGCCGGTCATCCAGGAATCGACCTCGTTGGAAAGCAGGCCGACACCCAGCGCCTTGACATGATCGGTCCAGCCGGCGGTGCCCTCGGGCGTCGCGTCGAGGAACGTCAGGCCCTTCTCTTGCGCGAAACGCAGCAGGTCGGTGACCCAGTCGACGCTGTATTCGATGCTGCGCGGAATGTTGCCGAGCGCGGTGTGCGGGCCCATCAGCATCATCATGTTGGGGAAGCCGTCGACCATCAGCCCGAGATAGGTTTCGGGGCCGTTCTGCCACTTGTCCTTCAGCCGCGCGCCATTGCTCCCGCTGATATCGATGTTGTCGAAGCTTCCGGTGATGGCGTCGAAGCCGGTGGCGTAAATGATGATGTCGAAGGCGTAGTCCTTCTCCGTCGTCCTGATGCCGTCGCGCGTGACCCGCTCGATCGGCGTCGCCGCGAGATCGACCAGGTCGACATTGTCGCGATTGTAGACCTCGTAATAGAAGGTCTCGAGCGGCACCCGGCGCGTGCCGAAGCCGTGGTTCTTCGGAACCAGCTTCTCGGCAACATCAGGATCCTTGACGCGCTCGCGGATCTTGCGCGCGACGAAATCGCTGATCGTCGCGTTCGCCTTGCGATCGATCAGGATGTCCCTGAAATTGCCCTGCCAGATGCCGAAGCCGCGCTCGCCATAGAGTTTTTCGTAGAACGCCTCACGCTCCGCGTCGCTGACCTCGAACGCGCCGCGCGGATCGGGCGTGTGGACGAAGCAGGCAAAGGTTTCCTTGCAGCGCGCGAAGATTTCGCCATAGCCGGCCTTGATCCGGGCTTGCGTCTCGGCGTCGATCTTGCCGTTGTGCAGCGGGGCTGCCCAGTTGGCGGTGCGCTGGAACACGGTGAGGTGTCCGACCTCACCGGCGATGGTCTGGATGGTCTGGATCCCGGTCGCGCCGGTGCCGATGACCGCGACGCGCTTGCCGGTGAAATCGACCTTCGCTTTCGGCCAGCGCGCGGTGTGGAAGGATTGGCCCTTGAAATCGTCGCGGCCCTCGATGCGCGGCAGCGTCGGTGTCGACAGCGGGCCGATCGCGGTGATCAGGAAGCGGCAGGTCGCGCGTGCGCCACTCGCAAGCGTGATCTCCCAGCTTCGCGCATCGTCCTGATAGGTCGCGGCGGTGACGCGGCTCTCGAACTGGATGTCGCGGCGCAGATCGAACTTGTCGGCGACGTAGTTGCAGTAGCGCAAGGTCTCCGGCTGGCCGGCGAAATGCTCCGACCACTCCCATTCCTGCAGTAATTCATTCGAGAACGAGTAGCCGTAGGAATAGCTCTCGGAATCGAAGCGCGCGCCCGGATACCGGTTCCAGTACCAGGTGCCGCCGACGCCCGTGCCGCTCTCGAACACCCGCACGCGCAAGCCCAGCTCGCGCAGCCGGTAGAGCTGGTACATGCCCGACAGGCCGGCACCGATGATGATGACGTCGCAATCGAGCGCGGCCGTCTTCGGCGAAATGTGATGCTGGCGCGTTGCGGCCACCTGGTGTTGCTCCCGAACATGTTGATTGCGGGCAAGGCTAGCCGGTCTCACCTCGGCCGACAAACGCCCGAAAGCGGAGCTGGTATCGCGATTTGCGGGGAGGGCGCGGCGCGCCCGGCTGGCGGATCACTCCGCCCGCCACGCCGCGCGCAAATGTCGCTTGCTCCGGTTGCTTGCCGCGCCTCCCGCCGAAGTGTATTATCATGATGTTATCAACTTGCGATATTTTTACTTTGTTTGCAGTCCCGGCGCATTGGAAAGGCGAGATCGTCGCCGCAGCCGGCAGGACGTCAGACTTCCAAGGACGTCAGAGACGTCAGACTTCCGGGTGGGGCAGTTGGATCTGGACGCGCTTCGTGAAGCGAAGCGCCGACGAACGATATTTGTGTGATTGCAACAGGAGCAAGCCATGATTGAGGCCGATGTTTCATTCCTCACGCGCCGCCGCCTTTTGGGCGCCGGCGCCGCGCTTGCGGCCACCGCCGTGCTGCCATCAGGCGCGCGGGCGCAGGCCGCCCAGTTCCGGCGCTGGGAGATCACCGATCCGGCGATGCCGCCGCGGGTGCTTAACAGCTACAAGGCGGGCATTACCAGGATGCTGGCGCTGCCGCCGACCGATCCGCGCAACTGGTATCGCAACGCGATGGTGCATCTGTTCGATTGCCCGCATGGCAATTGGTGGTTCCTGGTCTGGCACCGCGCCTATCTCGGCTGGCTGGAGACGACGTTGCGCGATCTCAGCGGCGATGCGGAATTCGCGCTGCCCTATTGGGACTGGACCAAGACGCCGAGCGTGCCGCA
>Ga0153933_1000655_pt1 | contig 11589 bp, 9 predicted proteins | sample TSNJ017MetaG_FD_102275 | JGI IMG/M metagenome (GOLD analysis project Ga0153933, IMG submission 102275) | Attine ant fungus gardens microbial communities from New Jersey, USA - TSNJ017 MetaG | ecosystem: Host-associated > Fungi > Mycelium > Unclassified | place: USA: New Jersey, Wharton State...
ACAGCACCAGCGTCGACAGCGCGTCGACGAAGCCGGGCCAGTAGTTGAAGGCGGATTCGCTGCGGCGGGAGCGGGCGAGGGCCATTCAGAGTCCCTTCGTGTCTTGCGGCGCGTGGCAGACGGCCTCGATGTTGTGCCCGTCAGGGTCGAGCACGAACGCGCCGTAGTAATTGGCATGATAGTGCGGCCGAATTCCGGGCGCCCCGTTGTCGCGGCCGCCGGCCTTGATCGCGTCGTCGTAAAAGCGGTCGACGGTGGCGCGATCGGCGGCCGCGAAAGCAATATGGGCGCCGGTCTGCGGAGTGGCGCGCGTGCCGATCCAGAAGAATGCCTTGGGGTGGATGCCGTAGCCCGCAAACCGCGTTCCCTCGGCATAGAGTCTGACAATACGGAGCGCGCGCAGCGCCGCGTCATAGAACGCCTTCGATCTCTCGACGTCACGAACGCCGATGGTGACGTGGTCCAGCAAACCGACCTCCGTGGCTCAGCTCTTCTCCGGCTGGCGGGCGAGGCGCTCCAGCAGGCGCTTGATCTCGCGGTTCTGCTCGCCCTGGCCGTCGGCCCATTCGCGGATCATCTGCTGCTCGGTGCGCATATGCGCGACCAGCCCCTGGATCGCCTCGGCGAGATTGGCCATCGCCGCCGTGGTGCTGCGGTTGCTGCCGCCTTCCTCGACCGCGGCGCGCAGCCGGTCGATCGCGCCCTGCAACTCGCCGCCACCGGCGCCGACGCCCTCGCCGGAAATGCCGCGCACGGTGGTCGCGAGCCAGTCCTCGAGGTCGGTGTAGAAGCGGTTCTGGGCCTGGCTCGATTGCAGGTCGAGGAACCCCAGGATCAGCGAGCCGGCAAGGCCGAACAGCGAGGACGAGAATGAGATGCCCATGCCGCCGAGCGGGGCGGCGAGGCCTTCCTTCAGCGTATCGAACAGCGCGCCGGCATCGCCGCCGACCTTCAGCCCGTCGATCACCTTGCCGACCGATCCGACCGTCTCGATCAGGCCCCAGAAGGTGCCGAGCAGGCCGAGGAAGACGAGGAGGCCGGTCATGTAGCGCGAGATGTCGCGGGCCTCATCGAGCCGGGTCGCGATCGAATCGAGCAGATGCCGCATGGTCTGCTGCGAGATCGTCATCCGGCCGGTGCGCTCACCGCCGAGAATAGCTGCCATGGGGGCCAGCAGCTTGGGACGGCGGTCGATCGCCAGGCCGGGATCGGCGATCCGGAAATTGTTGACCCAGGCGACCTCGGGATAGAGCCGGATCACCTGCCGGAAGGCCAGGATGGTGCCGATCAGCAGCACCAGGCCGATCAGGGCGTTCAGGCCCGGATTGGCGAAGAACGCCTGGATGATCTGCTTGTAGAGCACGAAGCCGATCAGGCCGCACAGCACCAGGAACACCAGCATCCGCACCAGGAAGATCCGGGGCGAGGACAGCTTGCTCAGTTCGATCTCCATGTCGGAGCGGGAAGGGGGCATTGCCGGGTCATCCGTTCGCGAAGGCCGCATTGGCCAGCAATATGGCACAGCGGCGGAGGGAGGAAAGGCAGGAAAGCCGAATCCGAGCTACGAAAGCGGCGCGCCGGGTTGAAAGCCCCCGTGCAAGCTGTGGTCCGATCGCGAGATCGCGGGGCGAGCGCCATCAAGCGAGGCAAGGGGGATGACCGGCACCTCGCATCGCCCGGCATTGCAAAGTTGCGGGCTGCGGCGTTTACGCGCAGGCAACGACCATGGTCCCGCTCAAGCATCCCCAAATTCATTCTGACAGCCTGCGATGGAACCGCTCACAATCCAGTGAGTCCAGGAAAGGGCCGCGAAATCAGCGCGATAGGTTTGTGTGACAATGAGCCGCCCGCGAAACGCATTGCGTCGCAGCAAGCAGAATCTATTTTCACCGCAGCAACGCGGGCGATGTCGAGGCGACGCCGCCGTTTGTCTGTTCACACTCTCTCAAGGGGCGACCTTTCCGATGTCTGGACTTCGCGCGCAATCGGCATGCATTCTCTTGATGCTGGCCGTGACGGCGCCATTGCTTGTCGGCTGCGATGAACCGAACCCTGCAACCGCCGCCACGCAAGCCTCCGAGCCTGATGTCAGCGTCGTCACCGTGAAGCCGCAGGCGCGCGCGATGGTGCGCGAGCTGCCGGGCCGCATCGCACCGACCCGCGTCTCCGAGGTGCGCCCGCGCGTTTCCGGCATCATCGTCAACCGCATGTTCCACCAGGGCAGCGAGGTGAAGGCCGGCGATCCGCTCTCCCAGATCGATCCACGGCCGTTCGAGGTCGAGTTGCAGTCGACCGAGGCGGCGCTGTCGCGTGCCAAGGCGGTGCTCGAGCAGGCCTCGCTGCAGGCCCGCCGCATCGCGACCCTGACCAGCAGGCGCGCGACGTCCGAGGCCGAGAACGAAAGGGCGATCGCCACGCTGAAGCAGGCCGAGGCCGACGTGCAGGGCCGTGAGGCCGAGGTCGCGCGCGCAAAACTCAATCTCGACTACGCCACCATCCGCGCGCCGATCGACGGTATCGTCGGCGCGGCGCTGGTCTCGGAGGGCGCGCTCGTGGTGCAGAACGACGCCACCAGCCTCGCGATCATCCAGCAGCTCGATCCGATCTATGCCGACTTCCAGCAGTCGGCGACCGAGATGCACCAGCTCCGCCGCGCCTTCGAGAACGGCGATCTCGACCGCATCGAACAGGACGCGATGAAAGTCCGGCTCGTGCTCGACGATGGCTCGGCCTATCAATTGCAGGGCAAGCTGTTGTTCTCCGACGCCAAGGTTGACGCCAATACCGGCCAGGTGACCCTGCGCGGCGAGTTTCCGAATCCGAACCGGGTGCTGCTGCCGGGCATGTATGTCCGCGTCCAGATCGAGCAGGGCATCGATACTGACGCCATCGCCGTGCCGCAGCAGGCGATCCAGCGCAATGGCGGCGGCGGCAGCGAGGTGTTCGTCGTCAAGGACGACAATCTCGTCGCCGTGCAGTCGGTGCGCACCAGCTCGCAGCAGGGCGGCCAGTGGTTCGTCACCGAGGGCCTGAAGGCCGGCGACAAGGTCGTGGTCGAGGGCTTCCAGAAGTTCGCCGCCGGCGACAAGGTGCGGCCGCATGCCTGGAGGGAGGTCGATGCCGCGGCCGCAGAGGCAGGCGACTCCAGGCAAACCGCGCATATCGAGCGGTGATCCGACATGCCCGCTTTTTTCATCGACAGGCCGATCTTCGCCTGGGTGGTCGCGCTGTTCATCTGTCTGGTCGGCGCGATCTCGATTCCGCTGCTCGCGATCGCGCAATATCCGATCATCGCGCCGCCCTCGATCTCGATCTCGACCAGCTATCCCGGCGCCTCGCCCGAGAATCTCTACAACAGCGTCACAAGGCTGATCGAGGAGGAGCTCAACGGCGCCGCCAACATCCTCAATTTCGAATCGACCTCCGACTCGCTCGGCCAGGTCGAGATCATCGCGAACTTCAAGCCGGGCACGGACACCGGCCAGGCCTCGGTCGAGGTGCAGAACCGCCTCAAGCGCGTCGAGGCGCGGCTGCCGCGTGCCGTGATCCAGCAGGGCATCCTGGTCGAGGAAGCCTCTTCCGCGGTGCTACAGATCATCACGCTGAACTCGACCGACGGCAGCCTCGACGAGGTTGGGCTCGGCGATTTCATGATCCGCAACGTGCTGGGCGAGATCCGCCGCATCCCCGGCGTCGGCCGCGCCACGCTGTATTCGACCGAGCGTAGCTTACGCATCTGGATCGATCCGGCCAAGCTGGTCGGCTATGGCCTCTCCGTCGACGACGTCAACAAGGCGATCACGGCGCAGAACGCCCAGGTCGCCTCCGGCAATCTCGGCGCCGAGCCGACCACCGACACGCAAAAGATCTCGGCGCAGGTGCTGGTCAAGGGCCAGCTCGCCTCGCCTGACGAGTTCGGCGCGATCATCCTGCGCGCCAATGCCGACGGCTCAACGGTCCGCCTACGCGACGTCGCGCGGATCGAGGTCGGCGGCCTCTCCTACCAGTTCAACACCCGCCTCAACGGCAAGCCGACCGCGGGCCTCTCGGTGCTGTTGTCGCCGAAGGGTAATGCGCTGGCGACCGCGAGCGCGGTCGAGGCCAAGATGAAGGAGCTGTCGCGCTTCTTCCCGGCCAATATCAGCTATGAGATCCCTTACAACATCACGCCCGTGGTCAAGGCCTCGATCGAGAAGGTCCTGATGACCCTGGTCGAGGCCGTGGTGCTGGTGTTCATCGTGATGTTCCTGTTCCTGCAGAACATCCGCTACACCATCATTCCGACCATCGTGGTTCCGGTGGCGCTGCTGGGCGCCTGTGCCACGCTGATGATCGCGGGCTTCTCGATCAACATGCTGACCATGTTCGGCATGGTGCTGGCGGTCGGCATCCTGGTCGACGACGCCATCGTCGTGGTCGAGAACGTCGAGCGCATCATGGCCGAAGAGGGCCTGCCGCCGAAGGAGGCGACCAAGAAGGCGATGTCGCAGATCACGGGAGCCATCATCGGCATCACGCTGGTGCTGATGGCCGTGTTCGTGCCGATGGCGTTCTTCCCCGGCTCGGTCGGCATCATCTATCGCCAGTTCTCGGTCACCATGGTCGCGGCGATTGCGTTCTCGGCGCTGCTCGCGCTGACGCTGACCCCTGCGCTGTGTGCGACGCTGCTGAAACCGGTGCAGCAGGGCCACGGCCACGCGCGCAAGGGCGTGTTCGGCTGGTTCAACCGTATGCTCGACAGCAGCCGCGCGGGCTATGTCAGGACGGTGCAGGGTGGATTGAAGCGCACCGGCCGCCTGATGCTGATCTACGCCGTGCTGCTCGCGGCCGTGGGTTACGGCTTCGTGCGGCTGCCCGGCGGCTTCCTGCCCGTCGACGACCAGGGGTTTATCACCACCGACGTGCAGACGCCGTCGGAGTCGTCCTACGCGCGCACGCAGACCGCGGTCGAGCAGGTCGAGAAATACCTGAAAGACCGCGACAGCATCGAGAACGTGACGTTCCTGACCGGTTTCAGCTTCCTCGGCCAGGGCATGAACACGGCGCAGGCCTTCATCACGCTGAAGGACTGGTCGGAGCGCGGGCCGAAGGATTCGGCGGCTGCGATCGTCGCCGACATCAATCGCGACCTGGCGTCGGTCCGTGACGCAAAAATCTCTGCGTTGCAGCCGCCGCCGATCGACAATCTCGGCAACTCGTCGGGCTTCTCGTTCCGCCTGCAGGACCGCGGCCAGAAGGGCTATGCGGCGCTGATCGCAGCAAGTGACCGCCTGATCACGGAGGCCAATGCCAGCCCGGTGCTGCAAGAGGTCTATGTCGAGGGCCTGCCGCCGGCGCCACAGGTCAATCTGATTGTTGACCGCGAAAAGGCCGGCGCGTTCGGCGTCACCTTCGAGGACATCAACAACACGATCTCGACCAATCTCGGCTCGAACTACGTTAACGATTTCCCGAACCGCGGGCGCATGCAGCGCGTCATCGTGCAGGCCGACAAGACCAGCCGGATGAATGCGGACGACATCCTCAATTACAACGTCAAGAACAGCCGCGGGCAGCTGGTGCCTTTCTCGGCCTTCGCGACCATCGAATGGTCGAAGGGGCCGACGCAAATCGCCGGCTTCAACTACTATCCGGCGGTGCGTATCTCCGGCGAGGCGCGGTCAGGCTTTACCTCGGGCGACGCGATCTCCGAGATGGAGCGGCTCGCCGACAAGCTGCCGCGCGGCTTCGGCTATGAATGGACCGGGCAATCTCTGCAGGAGAAGCTGTCGGGCTCGCAGGCGCCGTTCCTGCTGGCACTGTCGGTCTTCGTGGTGTTCCTGCTGCTGGCCGCGCTCTATGAGAGCTGGACCATTCCGCTCGCGGTGCTGCTGACGATCCCGCTCGGCATCCTCGGCGCGGTGGTGGCCGCGACGATGCGCGGCCTGTCCAACGACGTCTATTTCACCGTCGGCCTGATCACCGTCATCGGCCTTGCCGCCAAGGACGCGATCCTGATCATCGAATTTGCCAGGGATCTGCGCGCGCAGGGCAAGCCTCTGGTGGAAGCCACGGTGGAGGCGTGCAGTCTCCGATTCCGACCGATCCTGATGACGGGCCTCGCCTTCGTCTGCGGCGTGCTGCCGATGGCGATTGCGACCGGCGCCGGCGGCGCCAGCCAGCAGGCGCTCGGCACGTCCGTGATGGGCGGCATGATCGCGGTGGTGATCCTGGCGCTGCTCTTGGTCCCGGTGTTCTTCGTCAGCGTGCAGCGCGTGCTGGCGGGGGATCGGGAGAAGGCGGAGACGGGCAAGATGTACGGGCCGCCGGCGCCGGCGAGGGCCGGTCATTGAACAATCGAGCGCCCCAGATCGCGGCGCTCGACGTCGAACGGTCCTCAGCTTGCCTTCCGCGTATGGCCAATCCAGACTGCATTCCTGGATTGAACGGGAGCCGCGCCGGCAACCCGAGAGCCGAGAGCATGCGATGCGTCCGACCGATATTGCGATCGTGAACTATCGTTCGATCAAGCGCCTCTTCATGCCCATTCAGCCCTTGTCGGTGTTCGTCGGCGAGAATGGTGTCGGCAAGTCCAACCTCTACAAATCCCTGTCGCTGCTGCGCGACGCAGCGACGGGCCGCATCACGCGCACGATCGCCGACGAGGGCGGGCTGAGCTCCGTCTGCTGGTCGGGCATCCGCAAGCGGGGCGAGGATGGGCGACTTCGGCTGTCGGTCAGGTTCGACCATGTCAGATACGAAATCGAGCTCGGATTTCCCAGCCCGGTCGAGGCGGCATTTTCCAGCGAGCCGATGATCAAGTTCGAAAGCATCGAGGCCGGTAGCGGCAAGCGAAAAGTCCTGATGATGGAGCGGAAGAATTCGCTCGTCAGCGTCCGCGGAGATAGCGGCGCCTGGCACGACCACAAGGATGCCGTCCTGCCGTCGGAAACCGCGCTCGCCGGTTTCCTTGACGCCAAGGCGTGTCCCGAGATCGATCTGGTCAGAAGTGCCATGCTGGGCTGGCGATTCTATCACGACTTCCGGACCGATCCGGCGTCGCCGATCCGAAAGCCCTGCCTCGGGATCACAACGCCCTCGCTGAGCGCTGATGGCAGCGATCTGGCGGCCGCCCTTGCGACACTCTTCATGATCAGGGGAGAGACGACCGACCTCAGGGATGCGATCGAGGACGCATTCCCGGGCGCCGAGCTGCGGGCATGGGACGCGAATGGGCAGTGCGAGTTCGAACTGCAACTGGCGGACATGCCACGTCCGTTCAAGGCGCACGAATTATCCGATGGGACGCTGAAATATATCTGCCTGCTCGCCGTGTTCATGGGCTATCGGCTGCCGCCGTTCATCGCGCTGAACGAACCCGAGGCCAGCCTGCATCCATCGCTGCTGGCGCCGCTGGCGAGGCTGATCGCCAAGGCGTCGCGCCGTGCCGACATCTGGATCGTCACCCATTCGGAGCATCTGATGGAGGCACTGCGAAGCGAGAGCTCGGTCCCGCTTCGCCGGGTGATCAAGGCGAAAGGCGCCACGGCCATCGAGGGCTTGACCGCCGCCGGCGAATTTCGCGATGAGGAAGAGGACGACGAAGACGACGATTAGGCCGCGCCGCCGCGCTACTGCCCCAGCGGCTTCAGCACCTTGATCAACTCGCCGTGCACGAACTCGTTGCCGCACACGACGTGCCCGGTCACCAGCGGGTCGTCATTGCCCTGGATGCCGGAGACGGTGCCGCCGGCTTCGCGGACCATGATCTGGCCGGCTGCGATGTCCCAGGGCTGCAAATTGCGCTCCCAGAAGCCGTCCAGCCGTCCGGCGGCGACGAAGGCGAGGTCGAGCGATGCGGCGCCGAAGCGGCGGAAGCCCGCGACCTTGGTCTGCAGCGCGGCCATCTCCTGCTGCGCCAGCTGGTGGTTGCCGCGGCCGATATGCGGCAGGCCGCAGGCGACCACGCATTCGTCGAGCTTGCGGCGGCCGGCGACGCGCAGCCGCTGGTCGTTGAGGAAGGCGCCCTTGCCGCGCTCGGCGATGTAGAGCTCGTCATTGGCCGGATTGTAGATCACGCCCGCGATGATCGTGTCTTCGCGCTGAAGCCCGATCGAGATCGCGAATTGCGGGATGCCGTGCAGGAAGTTGGTGGTGCCGTCGAGCGGATCGACGATCCAGGTGTGGCTCTTGTCGCTGCCTTCGCGCTTGCCGCCCTCCTCGCCCAGGAAGCCGTAGCCGGGCCGGGCCTTCTCGAGGTCGGTGTAGAGCATCTCCTCGGCGCGCTTGTCGGCGAGCGAGACGAAGTTCGCCGGCCCCTTCAGCGACACCTGGAGATGTTCGATCTCGCCGAGGTCGCGCTTGAGGCTGCGGCCGGCGCGGCGCGCGGCCTTGACCATGACATTGATGAGGGCGGAATAGAGCATGATCGACGCTTATAACTCTTGAGTATTGCGGAGGTGATGGGAGGCCGCGTGGACGGTCGTTTGCCCGTCATCCTGAGGAGCGCGAAGCGCGTCTCGAAGGATCGACGGCCACCAGCGGGGCCGTGCATCCTTCGAGGCTCGCTCCGCTCGCACCTCAGGATGACGGGGTGAAAAGGGAACGGCACAGACAGCCTTCAGTCCCGGACTGGGTGCCCTCTGGAAGTGGCGGCGTCAAGGCGTCATTTGACGTTGTTTCCGATCCATTTCCGGGCGGCTGCCTCGCCCTTGGCGCGGTCGTCAGGGGACATGTCTTCGAGCATTTCGTCGATTGCGGGGTCACCTTTGCCGGCGGTCTTGGCCACCGTGTGCCATTTCAGGGCCTCGACCTTGTCCACCGGCGCGCCCTGGCCGGTCGCCAGCACGAAGGCGAGGCGGTTTTGCGCGATCGGGCTGTTCTGCCGGGCCGCCTTGCGCAGCAGCGCCACTGCTGCCGGCAGGTTCCGCGGCGTGCCGGTGCCGTTGAACAGCGCGATGGCATACTCCACCTCGGCATCGACGTTGTCGGCGAGCGAGGCGGCCTGCAGCAGCCGCACCGATTTCTCGAGGTCCTTCGGCACGCCGGTGCCTTCCTTGTAGAAGGTGGCGAGCGCGTATTGCGCTTCCGGATTGCCGGCGTCGGCGGCCATCCGCAGCAGCTCGGCGGAGCGCTTGACGTCCTGCGGCAGGGTCTGGCCGTCGAGATAGAGCAGCGCGAGATTATAGGCCGCCTTGGGCTCGCCGAGCTTAGCCGACGAGGCCAGCAGCTTGACCGCGCTGTCCTTGTCCACGGTGCCGCCGCGGCCGGCGATCTTCATCATCGCGAGCGCGAACATCGCCTCGCGGTCGCCGGCGTCACAGGCCTTCTGGTACCACTCGTCGGCCTTGGCGTAATCGCGCTTGACGCCGAGCCCGTTGGCATAGAGCTCGCCAAGCATCGTCATCGATTTGGGGTCGTTGTTGTACGCGACATGCGCGGTCGCGAGGTCGAACGTGGTCTTGTAGAGGCCGCGCTGATAGGCGCCGTAGACGAGATCGACATTGGGATCGTCGAAGGCCTGTTTCAGTGACGGCAAGGGACTCTGCGCCGGCGTTGGTGTGGGCGTCGGCGTGGCCCCAGCCTTCGTCGCCCCCTTCTTGGCAACCGGCGAATGGACCTTCGGCTTCTCCTTCGGAGCTTCCTTCTTCGCGGCCGGGGGCTGAGCCGGCGGCGTGATCGACAGCTGGGCCACGGCATTGCTCGCCAGCAGGGTGCAGCCGAGCAGAACGGCTATCGGACGCAGGGGTTTCATTCCGGCGTCATCCCTCGGCCCCGGCCTTGCCGAGCGCCCTCGCATGCGCCTGCGTGATCGCCTCGCCGATGGCGATCAACGCCGCCTTGGCGCCGCGCGGATCAGCCCAGACGGCATCGCCGACCAGGATGAAGTCCGCCCCCGCGGCAGCGAATTCCTCGGCCTCCTCGCGAGAGGCGGCAAAGCCGACGCAGGGCGGCTCGAACAATTCGTCCCACCATTGCAGCCGCTCGGCGATCGCCTCGATCGACGGCCGCTGCCCCTTGGCATCGGGCTCGCCGAACAGCACGTAGTCGGCGCCGGCCTCGCCGGCCGCCATGGAATCGTGGCGGGTGGCGAGGCCACCGACGCCGACGATGCGGTCAGGCTTCAGCGATGGAATGCCGTCTTCCATCGCAGCGATGCCGGTCAAATGCGCGCCGTCGGCGCCGGCGCGGGCCACGATTTCAGGGTGGCCGTCGATCAACAGCGCCGCGCCTGCATCCTGGATCACTGATGCCAGCGCCTTGACGCGCGAGATCATGCTGCGCGGATCGCTCTCGCGCAGCCGCACCAGCACGGCGGCGACGTCGGCCGCGGCCAGCAGGTCGGCGAGATCAGCCACAAGCTGCCCGGGCTCGTCGAACTCAGGCGTCGCGAGATAGAGGCGCGGGACGGGGCGCGGTGGAACGGGCTTGGTGACCAATTATGCCGCCTGCTTCTCGAGGCCGGCGTCCCATGTGCCGGTGCTGGCGAGGCCGTTCATCCTGGCGCGATGCGAGAAAGCGCGCTGGCCGGCGGCGACATTGTCGGCCTTGCCCGCCCACGCCTGCTGCGGCGCAGCCTGCAATGCGCGGCCATAGGAGAAGGTCAGCCGCCACGGCAGGTGGCCGATCTTGTTCATGGCGTCGAGATGCGCGGTTGCTTCCTCATCGTTCTGTCCGCCCGAGAGGAAGGCGATGCCGGGCACCGCGGCCGGCACGCAGCTCTTGAGCAGGCGGACGGTCTTCTCGGCGACCTCCTCGACGGAGGCCTGCTTCGCGCACTTCTTGCCTGAGATCGCCATGTTGGGCTTTAAGATCATGCCCTCCAGCGCGACGCGCTGCACCCGCAATTCCTGGAAGGTGCGGTTCAGCACCCGCTGCGTCACGTCGTAGCAGCGGTCGATGTCGTGATCGCCGTCCATCAGCACCTCGGGCTCGACGATCGGCACGATCTGCGCGGCCTGGCACAGTGCCGCGTAGCGCGCCAGCGCGTGCGCGTTGACGCGGATCGCGGTCATGGTCGGGATGGCACGGCCGGCAGTGCCGAGGCCGCCGGTGCCGCCGCCGATATCGATCACCGCGCGCCATTTCGCGAAACGCGCACCGCGCTCGTAATATTTCGCCAGCCGCTCGGCGAGCTTGTCGAGGCCTGATGTGACGAGTTCGCCCGGGCAGGCCGGCAGGGCCTGGGTGCCTTCGTCGACCTTGATGCCGGGGATGGCGCCCGCCTGCTCGATCAGTCTGACCAGCGGCGTGCCGTCCTTCGCGTTCTGCCAGATCGTCTCGTCGTACAGGATGACACCGGAGATGTATTTGCTCATCGCCTCCTGCGAGCGGAACAGCATCTCGCGATAGTCGCGCCGGCTGTCCTCGGTCGAAACGACCTTGATGGCGTCGAACCGCTTCTTGATGGTGCCGGAGGATTCGTCGGCGGCAAGCAGGCCCTTGCCGGGGGTGACCATGGCAAGCGCAACTTTGTTGAGGTCAGCGAGATTCATCGAGGCGTCCTCCGGAGCGAATTGCCTTTGCGAGCCAAAATAGGCGGTTCTCGGGCAATTGCCTAGAAAACGTTCGTCGCGCCAGGAATTGGAAGGGCTTGCTCGGCTCACCTCG
>Ga0153933_1000658_pt1 | contig 11548 bp, 16 predicted proteins | sample TSNJ017MetaG_FD_102275 | JGI IMG/M metagenome (GOLD analysis project Ga0153933, IMG submission 102275) | Attine ant fungus gardens microbial communities from New Jersey, USA - TSNJ017 MetaG | ecosystem: Host-associated > Fungi > Mycelium > Unclassified | place: USA: New Jersey, Wharton State...
CATGGCTTCCTGCACGCCGTGCAGCTGCCGTCGATCCTATGGTCTCTTTGCGGTGTGAATGACCGCGAAGGACCTAGTATTTCGACCCAGCTCGTTCCATGAATTGAACAAAGGAACAATGTGGACTGACTATGTGACGCACCTAAATAGCCAGGACTCCTACTTCTTTTTCTTCATTGCCGCGGTGACGAACGGTTTCTTGGCGGCTTGAGCCATCCACGAAAGAACCTGCATTTCGTCGAGCTCGTCCATGGAGGTCAACTCGACGCCGCGCGAGGACTTGCCCATCCCGGTCGGTGTCACCGGAGGTTCCGGTTGGAGTTCGCTTCCTCGAATGAACATCAACTTATGATGACCGACGAAGGCTCCGAAGTGAAGCACCACCCATCGGGAACGCCATAGTATGCCATCCCCCATTTCACCGCCCGTTTGAGGTCCGGCAGTGCCTTGGCGGCCAAGGTATCGACACGTGTGGCAATGCTCTTCTGCGGTTCGGGAAGGCTGTCGATGTAAGCGAACACCGGCTTGTCACCTTCAGCAGCTTTCGCGGGACTCGCCTTGCCGGTCATCGCTACCAGAAGCTCGGTACTTTTTGCCTGCGGCGTTTTGGTGCTCTTTTTTTGTGTCATGGCTCCTCCAATCTAATTCTTGTCGCGGCATCCGAACGGTCAGACGATGAGAGGCCCGGCCGAATCGGGCTCCGCCACTATCCTTACTTTGCTTGCACCGGTTCCGCAATAACGCTTCGCAGACGCGGAGGGAGACAAGGTCGAGCCTGAGCACTATGGAATGGAACATACGGTCATCGCCAATGTGTACGACGTAACTCTATTCGAGGATCTTGGAAACGGCCAGACGAAGCTTCCCGCGAGCAGCCGACGGCTGACGTGCAACCGTCTGTGGCCCAGGAACATCGAACTTAATTAATTTTTCCGTGAAGTCGAAATTAAGGGTTTTTATTTTGGTTGAATCAAATACCGCGAGTAGCCGTCAGGGACCCGACTTCACCGATGAGGGGATGAGGAACTTTCTGGCGGCGATCATTGCGTCTTCCGATGACGCAATCGTCAGTAAAGATCTCAACGGGATCGTAAGTAGTTGGAACGAAGGAGCTCGGCGCATCTTCGGTTACGCCCCAGAGGAGATGATCGGCCAACCGATACTACGAATCATCCCGCCCGAATTGCATTATGAAGAGGACTTCATCCTTTCGAAGATCCGTTCCGGCGAGCGCATCGATCACTTCGAAACAATTCGCATGAAAAAGAACGGAGAGCGGTTCCCGATCTCCGTGACGATCTCTCCAGTCAAAGACGAGAGTGAGACGATCGTTGGGGCTTCCAAAATTGCGCGCGACATCTCTGAGCGTCGGCGATTGGATGAAAGCCGATACCGATTGGCGGCGATCGTGGATTCGGCCGACGACGCGATTATCAGCAAAGATCTCAATGGCATCATTACGAGCTGGAACAACGGCGCTCGCCGACTTTTCGGCTATCAACCGGAAGAAATTGTCGGCCAATCGATTCTCAAGCTGATACCCGATGATCTCAGGCACGAAGAGGAAGAGATTCTGCGCCGGCTGAGAGCTGGGGACAACATCGAGCACTATGAAACGACACGAGTAAGCAAGAACGGCGACCTTCGCGAGGTATCGATCACCATCTCTCCCATTCTCAATTCGGAAGGAGAGGTGATCGGAGCGTCGAAGATTGCCCGAGACGTCTCGAACCAGAAAAAGGTCGAGCGATTGGCCATTGAGGCGGAGAAGATCGCCACGACGGGGCGCATGGCGGCAGCGATCGCGCATGAAATCAATAACCCTCTGGCGTCGGTGCTGAACCTTATCTTCCTGGCTCGCCAACCCGGCCTCTCCCCCCAAGAAATTCAAAGCTTTCTGGAGACCGCGGAGAGTGAGCTTGAGCGAGTTTCACACATTGCGCGCCAAACCCTGGGGTATTACAGAGACACGGGAAGTCCTTCAGAAGTTCATTTGAAGGATCTGATGGAAAACGTGCTCTCCGTGTATCGAAGCAAGCTGCTTTCACATTCCATCACGGTGGATAGCAAATTCAGCGATTTGAGAAAAATCAGGGTGCGAGCCGGTGAGATCGTTCAAATCTTTTCCAATGTAATCTGCAATGCAATCGACGCGATGCCGGGAGGCGGTCTTTTGTCTATTCGGACGACCCGGATCGTTCGAATGAATGGGGATGCCATTCAAGTTGTCATCGCCGACCAGGGTAGCGGTATCCGGCGTGAACACCTCGACAAGGTGTTCGAACCCTTCTTTACTACCAAGGGGAATCTCGGAACCGGCATCGGCCTCTGGGTAGCAAGGCAGCTTGTCGAGCGGCATGGCGGCCAGATCTCGATATCGAGTACTACTGACCCCGGAAGCAGTGGAACCACCGTGACAATGACCTTCCCGTTTAGAGGCGCGGAAGAGACCAACGTGGCGGAGGCTCTCTGATGATTTATTCCGGTTCCGTGATCTGTATTCCGCCATCCCTGCCCCCATGGCCACCTGATTCAACGAAGTCAGCGTCAGAGGCGCATCAATCCTCTCTTCAAGAGCGGCGGGTTCTTGTCGTCGATGATGAGAGACTACTCTCCGAAACGACAGCCGCGATCCTGACGCGTGCCGGTTTCAAGACCATGGTGGCCTATGACGGATTTAGCGCCTTGGAAAAGGCTGCCAAGTTTCGGCCAGAGTTCTTGCTGACGGACATTATGATGCCTGCCATGAATGGCGTTGAGCTCGCTATCGCTCTTACGAAGATGTCTCCGGTAATTAAGATTTTGCTCGTTTCGGGGCAGGCAGGAATCTCGGACATCCTGGAGGAAAGCAGGCAGCAGGGATTTGAGTTCCCGTTGTTAGCGAAGCCGATTCACCCTCTTAAACTGATCGAATCACTCAACGCGCTTAAAGAAAACTAAGAAGGCCGCCGTGGTCCGAATGACCGATGGCGATTCAAGCTCAGCACATACGGCAAGTTCGAAGTGAAACCTACGCCATCACTCATCCCATGTGATCGAATCAACCCCGTAGGCGTTCACCAACCCAAGAATCTTCTTCGGTGTGTGCGGTTCCCTATTCGCGCGTTCTTCCCAGGACAACTCGCATTCCAACATTGCGAGACCGGTGGAGGCCCGGTAGGTGGGCTTCCATTGATTAATGGAACACCCTACTTTCTTGAGAGCGGCCCGGAAACCATCTTCGTCCGGAGATTTACTGAAAACGATCTGGATCTTAGCGGAGTGCTGACGATGGAGCATTCCTTCAACATACTTAAGCGCCCATAGGATGATGACAGCCGCTGTCCCACCGTAACTCCCAGCCAAAGCTGACCACCGCCAAACAGCAGGCCGAGTACGGTCACAAGCCAGATCGTTGCCGCCGTCGCAACGCCACTAATCGTATTGTGATCGCGCTTCATGATGACCCCGGCTCCAATGAAACCGATGCCCGACAGGATGCCAAGAGGAAGGCGTTCAAGGTCTAGGACGGAGGTCTTCCCAACGGTTGCGAGCAGAAGATTGGCCTGCAACTGGGCCAAGGTTGCCGCCAGACAGACGAGCATCGTGGTACGAATCCCGGCGGGATGTCCGTGCTCATCGCGATTGAGGCCGATGATGAAGCTAAACAGCATCGCGAAAGCGATCCGAATCGCAACCTGGTGCCAATGTAGTTTGAGCGGCACTATGTCCTCCTTGCACGTCCCGGCTCTGGGTCAAGACCCGCAGTTTGTCACAAACCATCGCAGAGAAACAAACCATATTGATGCAGTGACACAGTCCATATTTGCTATTTGCTTCGACTTGCCTTGGTAAGGCGGACGGCGGTCTTAGGGCCCTTGCATCCGAGCAGCGCGTATTTCTTACCCTCCAGTTCGTGATAGTTCACGAAGAATGACTGAAGTTCGTGAATCCACTTTTTGGGAAGATCAGATAGGGTTTTGATTTTCGCGTATTGATGGGTCGATGCTGATACCGCAACCAGCCGATCATTACGCAGCCTTTCCTTGCCATCAATCTGTTCGCCCTCGATAACGCCAATGAGACGCGCCCTGACAGCGACTCCGGGGAACACAGGTTCGTCCATGAGCAGAAGTACGTCGATGGGATCGCCATCATCTCCCTTTGTCTTGGGTAGAAATCCAAAGTCGTACGGAAAGACCATGCCAGCCGGAAGGACGCTCTTGAGCGTGAAGATTTCCTGGTCTGGGTCGAAGGAAAATTTATTCCGGCTTCTGGCGGGCGTTTCGATGATGACTTGCACGATTTCGTCTCCATCCGGAAACGGCTTTAGTTTCGTGGGATCGCTTAGAGACTTCATAGTTACCTCCGGGAAATTGAGAACGACCTCTTATACGATGCGTGTTGCGCGTCGCATCGGGCTGTCGAACCTTTCGCTCGGATGGATGAAGCTGGGTATCGTGCACGAGCGCATTCAAGCAGGCAGCTGGCATCACTGGCCGGAGTCGCACGGTCTCAATTGGTGCGCTAGGGCTTTTGCGTTGAGGAGTGGTCAGATACACGTGGGAGGTCAAGGGCTCGATAACAGCTAATTCAATACCCTGACCGTCTCTGAGGATTTCGGGGTTAGCGGACTGGAACGATGGACTTCTTTCGTTCCAGCAACTCCAAAACTGTAGCGTCCACGAGGTAACGGATGGTGCCGCTACACGCAACGCATTCGATTTGCCGCAGCTCTGCCGATGCGGTGTCGTCAGGAACTGAAGAGGAGCGTAGACATTCCGGACAGGTTATCACAACGTATTCTGCATCTCCCTTGGGAATCCAGAGCGGCGCCTTAAGTGCTTTGCCCAGGTGCGGACGGATAGGAGAATCGGAGATGAGTTCCTTCATCTTGTCCAAAAGCTCTTGCGGTGTGTAGCCGCCCTTCTGAAAAAAATGATCCACTAACAGCCCAACAGGCATATTGGCGAGAATATATTCTCCGCTTATGGCAATCGTTGGAATGTGGGGAAACCTCCGGCGAACAATCGAGAGGAATTCGAAACCCGACATTTGGGGCATTCGCAAATCTGAGATGATGATGTCCGGCAACACCTCTCGCAGAATGTGAAGTGCGCCGAATCCGCCATCAGCAGTTCGCACGGAATACCCGAAGCTACGCACGATCGCTGCCGTGGTTTCGAGCACGATTGGATCGTCCTCGACAATGAGTGCACGACAACGGAAAGAACGATTGGCGTCGGTGACATTCATAAGCGTGCATTATATATTCCCAATTTGCGGATGTCAGGACGGTTCGGTCCATAGTCTTGCCGCATACTTTTCTCAACAGATGATTCAATGAGCGAGGTCAATCGGCGCATCATGCTCAAGCGCAACCGAGCGAGCAATGGGTGCAGATAGTGTCAATGCCCAAGGAGGAACGATTCCATGCCCGGGAACTTGGCCGTCGCTTTGGAAACCGCGTGCGTCCTGTCAAATTGGAGGGCCGATCGGCAGATGATGAGCCGTACGGCTTCGCCCTATGGGAATAGTTGGAAAGATGGCGGTCGCGGTGAGCGGCTCTCTAAACCCGGAACAAACGGGCTTGCGAAGCTAGTCAAAGGTATCGCTGTTCCGATCATCAATTAGATGCACTGGTGGGCTGACACGGAAGACAGTCCAGGTCTTGTTCCGACCGTGGGCACTCTTCACGGCTTTGGCGAAGGCTTCGGCAGGAGGAGTGCAGTGAGAGTCGTAGAGATTGTCGCTCGTTATCTGCTGGGGATCATGTTCACCGTATTTGGGCTGAACGGCTTCCTAAACTTCATTTATCAGCCTCCGCCGCCAAACCCGTTGGCTTTGCAATTCTTCATCGCGATCTCTGCATCCCACTTCTCAGCTTTCTTCTTCGCCGTCCAACTCGTAGCCGGATTGCTTCTGCTCTCTGGATACTTCGTACCGCTGGCGCTCGTCCTCTTGGCTGCTGAAATCTTCAACATCGTTACCTTCCATCTCACGATGGCACCAGCAACGATTGGTCCAGGCATCCTAGCCGCCGTCCTGTGGGTACTGGTCTTTTGGCAACACCGACTATGCTTTGATGGAATCCTAAGCGCGAAGCGGTTCAATCAGGTTGACACTAAGTAATGCGGCTGAGTAACGCGGAGAGCTCTGATACCTTCACAGCAAAGCAGGGCTTCTTCGATCGCACCTTGGCCCTGCACACTGAGCGTCTCGAAGTCAGCTGTCGAGTTCGGGGCGAGGCGCTCATTGAGCCGTTGAGGATCATCCGAACCGAGTCAGTTCATGACTCGGCGACTTCGCTTCAACCGGGTCACGCTATATTTGAGGAGTTGCCCATCATCGGATCTGTTGCGAAGTCGGTGACTGCGCCGCTACGGCAGTATCAAGCCGCTTTCGCGGTGGAACGCGAACACCCATCGCCATAAGCCACGCCATCATCCATAGTTCTCCCAACTCTGGGACGATGGCCAGTCGGTTCACAAGGTCCAGATAAGCTGGAAGAAGAAGCTGAGTGAGACTGACAGCTACCAGGGCGCAACCTTTCAGAATGAGGAGAACCTCCAGAATGCGCGGGAAGAATCGCGACCGGATGACCAGCGAACCGAATGGAAAGAGCCAAAGACCCTAGAAAATATTCGCAAGATTAGCTCCGTCACAGTGCAAACCGAGAAACATGAGAACCAGGGCATTTCGCTGCGCATCATCGAATACGATTAGAAAACTAGCACCGTGTAGCAATGTTAATGCGGCGATTTCGTTCAACACATTCAGGAACGTAATGGGGAGCGAGATCAGGACCAAGGTCACCATCAATGACGCCCGTGTCCTGATTATGTCCTTCAATATTTGATACAGCATCCAAGCTAGCAAAATAAATAAGATTGCGCCGGTCAGCTCGCTCACCATACAGGCGCGATACAGTGTTTCGGATGCGAGAATTCTGTCGGCAGTCGCTGCCGCATCATCATGAATGATGAGAGCGCTGGGAATATAGATGAGAGGGACTCCAGCCGCCGCTGCGCTGAACAGATAGACCACGCCTGCGATCCGGGCTGTCCTTTTGGTTGGGTGCACGCTATCTCCGTCGCTACTATGAAGCGCGAAATCTGCTGAGGCAATGAACAGTTTCGCTCTCAATCGATGCGTCCAGACCAAACCGCTCGTCGACACCCGGTTACGCGCGACTGTCAGGATTACTTCCCGAAAACGCTCTTCTCGTCGAAGCACTGCGGCAGGAAAGGGGCAAGGTACAGGAAAGGCTCCTCCTGCACTTCCCCTCACCACAAGCTTAAAACACTAAAAGGCTTTCCGATGGGAGACGACGGCTCAGGCATGCAAGGAAGCGTAAATCGTGAAGCAGACATATTTCCGCTGGCGCAAGGAGTATGGCGGTTTACAGATCGACCAGGCGAAGCGGCTGAAAGAACTGGAGCAGGAGAACGCGAAGCCGAAGCGTCTGGTAGCGAACCTGAGCCTGGATAATCTGCTGTTGAAGGACATCGCCTCGGGAAATGTATGGTCCGCTCCGTTTTTGCAAGCGCAGTTTTGCTTTTGACACAAAGCGGTTTGCGTAAATGTATCCGTCAATAAGGGCGAAGGTGTTGTCAAAGACAGAGATTACCCTACCGCAGCGATGAGCAACGCTCGAGACCAAGGAGTTTAGGAACCAGGGTACGAGCGGGTTCTCATCGAATCGACTACGGAGGAGTATTCTCCACCAACCATCAATACGGCCACAACTGCGACCATGCTTCTCCTATGCGGACACCCGGCATGTGCTGGGTGCGAGAGCGCCTACTCAGCGTGTCGGTCTGGCTTGGGCTGACCAGAATACATTTCGCGCTGCTCTCGATGAGAGAGCCTGCGGATACTGCTGATGAGAGAGCCTGCGGATACTGCTTTTGAGTCCGCAGGATCCAGTACATCTGAATCGCCAGCTTGCGCGCGGCAGCCACCTTGGCGACGATGAAGTGCTTTTGATGACAGCGGAGGGAGTACTCCTTGCGGAAGTCGGGATCGAAGCGAACGGCGATGTTGGCTGCCTCGACCAGGAGAAACCGATGGCACTACGTGAATATCTCCTGGAATCGATTTTGAGTGTGCCGATAAGAGGAGCGCGGGAGGAAGCTTGTCTAGATCAGCCCCTTCTAGGCCACCAATGAGGATTTGATCCATGAAGAATTCGTCATTTCTATTGCGGATAGCTGGCTGCATCGCTCTTGCCATCCCCTCGGTACTCAGCGCCCAGCAAGTAGCACTCATTGCGCCGCCAGTTGACATGACGGCAGATAAATCCGATCCCTCCTCTTCGGCGGTTGTCTCCACCAAACAGACCACATCAAGCAACACGGTTCCAGAATGGGAAGGCAAGCTTGACCGGTGGCTGGATCTGGACACCCTCGTCTATTCGGCTCGCTACCGCAGTGTCTTCGACGCAGACGGAGCACGGAGCTTCGACCAGGGGCAGCAGAAGTTCGTTGCACATGGTGAGTTCAAGTTCGACGAAGCTGGAAAGTACGGAATCGGCTTCCATATATCCAGCGGCCGCTATTTCAACTGGGCATACGCGGACTTCATCGGCGGCGGACAGCATCAGTTTATTGAGAATGTATCTGCAAAGATGAGCCCATTCGATATCTATGTTTTGAACGTCGTTCCATACCCGCAGGGGTTCTTCAATTCCGGCGGCGGGCAACTCTACTTCCGACAGTTCTATCTTGATGCCCAACCAGTAAAGGGCGTCGAATTTCAATTTGGCGGTCTCGCGATCAATCACGGCGTAAACACCGAAGCCACCAGCTACGATGACGACGGGTACATGAGCGGTGAGCGCGTAAGCCTCAAGCGTCCGCAGAACCTTTGGCTGAACGAAGTCTCCTATACCCGTGGCTACCTGGGCGATCTCTATACCCCTAACTTCTTCGCTCGTGGTGACCGTCTCTCGCAGTCGAATTACTGGCAGATCCTCGGCCGCAAGGACTTCGGCAAACTGCTGTCCTTCTCGGATGATTACACTTATACAACTCCAGAAGGCTACTCTTTCTCCTTGAAGACAATGCGTGATGCCATCTGGGTGAATGCCAGGAAGACCAAAACATTCGACGGTGTACGACTTGAAGCCTACCAGCGATTTAACGGCGGCGCCTATGCGCCAGGCTACCCCTTCCCCCATGGCAAGGGATACGCGCTAACCGTCAATCGCAGCTTCGGTCATCGCTTCTCGCTTGATGCGGGCGTCGCAAATATAGATCCAGCCTATACTGCCTATCTCGGATCAAACGCTCAGGCCGGCATACTTGCACTGGCCGTCAATGGCGACCAGTATGGCGTAGGCAAGCGCTGGTTTGTTCGCCCCACCGTACCGTTGAACCACTGGATAAGTCTGGTTGGCGATTTCAGCCACACTTACGACGATTCCGCTGCAGCCGCCACAGGCCTCGATACATGGAACGCTCAATACCTGACCGCCGGTCTTAACTTCGACCTGAAGAAGCCTCTTTTTTCGAAGAACAAGGTCCAGTAGCCTCCGGTTCACTCACAGAATGTGGATTCCGCCTCTTAAATAATCTGTGAGACACCAAAAAAGTGCGAAGGGCGTCGTCTCAACGCGACGCCTTTTGTGCTTTGGCATAATGTGCCTGCCCAGACAAAAAAGACCGACCCCGAAAATGGATCGGCCTGTATCCCTCATTGCTAATTCTTGCTCACCAAAATGAATATCGAGAACGGAAGATCGCAGGGCCAATCATGCAAAATGAATCGGTAAAAACGGAAATCGCACACGCGCGTAAGCGCGAATGGGCAATCAAAAAAGAGTGCTCTATCCATTGCGCCTAGTTGCGTTCGACGAGATTCGCGAGTGGGAGTGCTTCGATACAGATTCGGGAAAGGATATGAGTCGGAATATGCGAGAGTATTTTATCCCCGATTTCAGCCTCTGGAGAGATCACACCTCGTACATGGAGGCTCTGGATGCGCTCCTAAGAGACCTCAGGGTTAGGAAGGAGCCTTCGCAGCGGGACGAGGAATCATACGCAAGATAAAACCCGAAAATCGATCACTCCGAACCGGCCGTTCGCAGTTGAAAAGAAAATTGCCAAGTCTCCATGAAAGTCTGGACCGAGTGCACCTGACGTCGCTATTACTTGCGCACAATAAGCCCGTTCTTCAATAGCGCCAGCACGACATCCATCTGGCTGTTGTGCGCCTTCTCGGGATCAGGCGACACTGCACGCCAGAGCTCGCTTATCGACCACTTTCGCGCCCCTTCGGTAAGTAAAGTGGCTGCCCGCACCGCGTAGGACTTATTGTCCTTCGATATCGTGTATTGGCCGGCGGGAATACCCTTAACCAAACCGTCTTCGCAGAGCCCGAGAAAAGCTCCGCGCGGACAGCTTTTCTTCTGAGCTGACACGCTAGTTGGATAGACCTTCTCCGTTGCACTCTGCCATCGCCTTGCCGGGCTGGTTCCAGTGGAATCCCGCGCCGCTATGAGTGCTGCTTCTCCGTATCTGTTGGCCATATCTCGATTCTACAGAGAAATCGAACGTACAATTCCGCACATGGAAATGTCCGTCGATGATCTACTTGCCCTCGCGCCTAACGTCCTTCAGCATCTCACTGCGGAACTGGAGCCGGGCTTGAGAGCCGAGCATAGTTAACGGGAAACTAGTCGCTCGCTTTCGCTTTTACATATGGGACCCGGAAATATCCTATAAACGGGTACACTGGCGTATTGATATGGGCTGTATCAACGATCTGCACTTCCTCGCCAGTTTGCAATGTACCAACTGCAATTCCTTTCCCAAGTGGTGATCCGGGAGCTATATACATCATCACGAAACTGCCAACGTTTCCTCGGTAGAAGATGAGGTCTCCTGGCATTGGACTGTCGACTTTTTTGAACTGTCGCATCATAGCGTCAGACAAACGCTCATCTGTTCCCTTTTGAACCGTAATTCCTACATTCGCGAGCACAACATTAATAAAGTGAGGCGAATCCAAACCACTGGCCAAGCTGTGATTCTCTAGAGAAAATGGCAGATCTTTCCATGCAAGCAAGATAGCCGTCAATACCGCTGTCTTACGCGGACCGGCGGGCATATCGATTATGTACTTCTTCGTCTCTGACCAGTCTACAGAGGGATCGATTAGGCGAATTCGCTCAGCAGTCGTTATGCCCCCTAGAAAATCCAAAACACTTTCTTGAGTACGCAATAAATCATCAGTGTGGGAGCGAAGATAACTAATCGAGGCTGACAATTGTTCCTTTTCGGTTTCCAGCTGCCTTAACCTCACCGCTGCATATCCCATCGAGACCAAAATAATTATGAAACCGATGAGGCTTAAGAGAGCCGCTCTTCGCGAAGCTCGTCCTAGTTGTGCGACTTTTGCATCTATAGGATCGCCCGCCATCATTTCAGCCCTCAACCTTGCCCGCGAGAAGCTGAAGGGCTTGGTTCCACATCGCAAGCAACCGACCAGTCGAATATGTGATAAGACCAGACGATCCGAACAGACCAGTCAATTCGATGGTCCCAGCGCTCTTATGTATCAAAAG
>Ga0153933_1000659_pt1 | contig 11530 bp, 13 predicted proteins | sample TSNJ017MetaG_FD_102275 | JGI IMG/M metagenome (GOLD analysis project Ga0153933, IMG submission 102275) | Attine ant fungus gardens microbial communities from New Jersey, USA - TSNJ017 MetaG | ecosystem: Host-associated > Fungi > Mycelium > Unclassified | place: USA: New Jersey, Wharton State...
CTCGGCTTAATCCTGCTCTGCGTCATCTTCACTTTTACCACCAACGTCTTTTTCTCCGTTCGCAACGCCTTGAACGTTCTCGACCAGGTCACCGTGCTCGGGATCCTGGCCGTCGGCATGACTTTGGTGATCGTGATCGGCGGCATCGACCTCTCCGTCGGGTCGATCCTGGCCTTCGTGATGATGGTGATGGGCTGGCTGAAGGACACCTTCAATGTCCCGTTGCCGTTAGCGATTCTAATTGGCCTTTTTGGGGGCGCGGCTTGCGGCCTGATAAACGGTTTACTGGTTACCAAAGCCAGGCTGCCGGCCTTTATTGCTACGCTGGCCATGATGTCGATCGGGCGAGGATTGGCCAATATCGTCACGGACGGCCGCCAAGTCGTTGGTTTCCCGGACTGGTTCACCAGTCTCTCGACGGTCCGGCATTTCGGATTTCTATCAATCACCGTAGCCCTTTTTTTGATCCTGGTTGTGATTACCTGGATCTTTTTGCGCTACCGCAGTACCGGCCGCAGTTTGTATGCAATTGGAGGAAGCGCCGAAGTCGCCCGCTTAGCCGGAATCAAAGTTCAGGCGTTGACAATTTGGGTCTATGTCGCCGCTGGGACTCTTGCCGGGGTTGCCGGAATCGCCCAAGCCAGCCGTCTCGATTCTTCTGAACCCAGCGCGGGCCTCGGTTACGAGTTAGATACGATTGCCGCCGTGGTCATCGGGGGGGCCAGCCTTAGCGGCGGAATCGGCGGCATCGGCGGCACTATCGTTGGGGTGCTTATTATCGGCGTACTTCATAACGGACTCAATTTGATTGGGGTATCCCCTTTCATCCAACAGATCATCATCGGAGCGGTCATCGCCGTTGCCGTGATGGCAGACACTTTAAGGAGAAAGGAAGGGTGATGGAAAAAACGACATCGTACTCGTGGTCGAAGTTCTGCTTAGCCAGTGCTCGCTTTCAAATCGCTGAGCGCGCTTCCGATAAAAAAGCGATTCTACGTAGCACCGTTTCTCGAGCACGAACCCGATTACGAATGTGTGAATCCTTTCTCCACAGCCCCAACACTCCATTGCTCCCTTTTCCCCCGACCCTCGCGTCGCCGCAAGGGTCGAACGCAGTCAAACCCCCACGCAGCGAACCTATCCAAGAAATAGAATGATAAGATCCATGTTCCTCCGTAGCACTCCACAGATCGCGGTGATAGCCGCTATGGCCTTCGCGTTTAGTACGTCCCGCGTCGTTGCCCAACAGAAAGATGTGACCATTGGTTTAGCGGTCGCCAACCTGCAAGCGGACTTCTTTAACCAGATCAAGCAATCGGTTGAAGCCGAGGCCAAGGCGAAAGGAATTACCGTGATCACCGTCGACGCCAAAGGAGATTCAGCGACCCAGGTTAGTCAGGTGCAGGATCTGATCACTCGCGGAATAAAGGCGTTGATCTATATCCCAGCCGGAGCTACTGCCGCCGGAGTCCCGGTTAAGACTGCCAAAGCAGCGGGAATCCCTGTGGTGTGTGTGGACCGGACTCCGCCGGACAGTCCTGGCGACACTTTTATTGCGACCGACAGTGTATCCGCGGCTCGAACCTTGGGCGAATACGTCGGTAAAATCACCGATGGAAAAGGGAAGGTAGGGATCTTGCAAGGCCAGCTGGGAACAACTCCGGAGTTGGATCGCGACAAGGGTTTCAACGAGGCGCTCGCAAAATTTCCGGGGCTTCAGGTAGTTGCTAAGCAGCCGAGCAAGGTCTGGATGCAGGATGAAGGCTTCGCCATTGCTCAAGACATGCTGCAACGGCATCCGGACATCACCGTCTTTTTCGGTCGCGCCGATGCGTTAGCCCTGGGTGCGGCTCAAGCCGTCAAGGTCGGTAATCTTGATCACAAGGTGATTGTGGTTGGTTTCGATGGTGATGTAGCCGGTCTGAAGGCGGTGCGGGACGGAACTCTGACGGCCACGATGACCCAGCAAACGCAGGGTATGGGTCGTTTAGCCTTACAATCCGCTCTGGATCTTATTGCTGGTAAGAAACTCCCGGCGGATCAGCTCCAAGAAGCGGTTCTGACGACGAAGGAAAATGTGGAACCGTTTATTGCGAAACATCCGTAGGAACATGCTATGGAGACGCTGCGGCCCGAAATTAGTGGGGCGAGGCTCTCGAAAAAGCCAGCGCGTTCGCAGCGTTTTCAGTCGGTGATACAGCGGATGTCATTTGTCGTGATAAGCGGGCAGCTCCGCGAAGAAATTTCCGTTCAGCAGGAGCCTCGCTCTACCAATGAATGCTAAACCACTGGATAGTTCGGGAGCCTCGCCCCACCAGGAGGCTCGGCTCTCGGTGCGGGGGGTTGGTAAGAGCTTCAGCGGCACCAAGGTTCTCTCCGGAATTGACCTTGATGTTTTCGAAGGAGAAGTGCTGGCGGTCGTGGGCGAGAATGGAGCGGGTAAGTCGACGTTGTCGTCGATCATCGCGGGACTTCTTCTGCCTGATACCGGCGCCATGCGCTGGGAAGGCTCACCCTACGCGCCGGCTTCCCCAGGGGATGCGATGGCAGTGGGTGTCGGCTTGATCCACCAAGAGATGCGATTGTTGCCAGCCCTTTCGGTCGCGGAAAACGTCTTCGTGGGCCGGCTACCCAAAAGGAACGGATTCGTCGACCGAGAAAACATGCACCGCAGAGCTGCGGAACAGCTTCACCGTCTCGGGTTGGAAATTTTACCTACCACGCCGGTTCAAAAGCTGTCGGTGGCAGCTCAGCAGCAGGTTGAAATCGCCAAGGCGCTGACTCTCGACGCGAAGCTGTTAATTTTGGATGAACCGACAGCGGCGTTAGGAGGTCCAGAAACTGAACGCCTTTTTTCGCAGATCGATCGCTTGAAAAATCAAGGTGTCTCTTTCATTTATATTAGCCATCGGTTGGATGAAATTGCCCGAATCGCAGACCGGATCGTGGTTTTGCGTGACGGTAGCTTAGTGGCCCGGCATGCCTCCGCCGATGTCCCCGTCAATACTCTGCTGGAAAATATGGTGGGCCGGAGCGTCGATCGTATCTTTCCAGCACGAGCGGCTCCCGGTGACAAAGAAGTGTTCCGTTGTGAGCGATTAACTTCCGTTACTGGCCGGTTTCGTGAAGTTAGTTTCACAGTTCATAGCGGTGAAATCGTGGGCATTGCCGGAATTGTCGGGGCCGGTCGTAGCGAATTGGTTCGAGCCATTGTTGGGGTTGACTCGTTAGCTTCGGGCGAGATTTCGGTCGAGGGTAAAAAGGTAGAGATTCGGGAGCCCGACGACGCGATCAGAGCGGGCTTGGTTCTCGTTCCCGAGGATCGGAAGGCGCAAGGTCTCGTACTGGATCACTCGGTGGCGAGTAATTTATCGTTGGGTAATTACGATCGGATTGGAAATCGGGGCTGGTTGTCGCCGCAAAAGATTCGCTCTTTTGCCGCAGAGGCGATTCAACGGCTTGGGGTTAAGGGAACACCTCAGCAGCTGGCGCGGCATCTGTCGGGCGGTAACCAGCAAAAAGTCATTATCGCCCGTTGGATTTCCCGGTTGCCTAAGATCTTTATCTTGGACGAACCGACCCGCGGTATCGACATGGGTGCCAGGTCTGCGATTTATGAAACCATTGCGGATCTGGCCCGCGGTGGGATGGGAGTGATTGTGGTGAGTTCTGACCTGGAGGAAGTTCTCGGACTTTCCCATCGAATCCTTGTGCTCAGTCGCGGCAGCCAAAAAGGCATATTAAACGCTAGCGAGACGAACCAGGTTGCGATCATGGAACTGGCAACCTCATGAGAAAGAAGTCCCGAGGGGAGCCGTGTTTCGGCTGCTCATCGCTTTGGAAAGAATGCGGTCGGGTCCTGAGGCACGCACCAGAGCGGCTCCACTCCATCCTAAAGTCCCTTAGAAATGAAATTATTTAGTCTGGAAGAAAAAGTAGCCATCGTTACTGGTGCAGGTAGCGGTATTGGGCAACGAATCGCGGTCGGTCTGGCTGAGGCAGGAGCGTCGGTTGCTTGTTTTGATTTGGAAAAAAGCCAAGGTCTGCCTAGCACGGTCGTAGCCATTGAGGCACTGGGCAGAAAGAGTGTTGCGTTCCGCGGCGACGTGAGTCGTCTGGAGGATTTAACCAGCGCCGTCGAATCGGTTGAGAAAAATCTCGGGCCCCTTTCTTTAGCCGTGAATTGCGCAGGCATTGCTAATGCTGCTCCCGCCGAAGAGATGCCGCTTTCCCAGTGGCAAAAGATGTTAGACATCAATCTCACTGGCATTTTCTTATCTTGCCAAGCCGAAGCGAGAGTGATGTTATCTCGCCGGCAGGGATCGATCGTCAATATCGCGTCGATGTCCGGTATTATCGTCAACCGAGGTATTCAACAGATTCATTATAACACCTCGAAGGCCGGCGTAATCCATCTCACCAAAAGCTTGGCCATGGAATGGTGCGACCGGGGCATCCGGGTCAATTCGATTAGTCCAGGCTACACCTTAACGCCGATGAACGCTCGACCCGAGGTCGCCGAGCAGCGGAAACAATTCGAAGCCGACACCCCCATCGGGCGAATGGCGACGGTTGATGAATTGGTCGGGCCCGCGATTTTTCTTTTGAGTGCTGCCGCCTCTTTTTGCACCGGCGTCGATTTGGTGGTCGACGGCGGTTTTGTGTGTTGGTGAAGCGGTTAGGGGTTAGCCGTTAGCAGTTGGTTTTAGTGACTTATAAGTCTTGTCGCCAAATGCTTGCGCACGCTTCGAACGGCCGATAATCTCACCACCTCAAAAACCGCAAACGGCAAACCGCCAACCCTGGACCCCTACCCCTCCCTTTGGAAGCGGAACGCTGGGGGGACCTGGTCAACTCGGTCCATGCGGACGCCGAGATCCTTGATTAGGCCGTCCTTCAGACCGTAGATCCATCCATGGATGGCCAGGTTTTGGCCTCGGTACCAGGCATCTTGAACAATTGCGGTTTGACTCAACGATTTGACCTGTTCCCCGACATTCAATTCGCAGAGTTGGTCCGATCGTACTTCCGGGTCAGTGACTGAATCCAGATGTTCACGGTTTTTCAGGTAAAGCTCTTTGATTTTCCAGAGCCAACTATCGATCAAACCATGGCGCGCGCCGGACATCGCAGCCTTGATTCCGCCGCAGCCATAATGTCCACAGACAATAATGTGCTCGACCTTGAGAACCTCTACGGCGAATTGGACGACAGAGATGCAATTTAGATCGGACGCATAGACCAGGTTCGCTACGTTTCGATGTACGAATAATTCTCCCGGCAGAACACCAACAACTTCGTCGGCCGGGACCCTGCTATCGGCGCAGCCTATCCATAGAAAGTCCGGAGTTTGCTGTTTCGCCAGCTGGCGGAAATAGTCGGGCTTGCCTGAAGTCATGCTTTGCGACCAAGCGCGATTGTTTTCTAGCAACTTTTCGATTGAGCTCATGTTGTTAGGGCGAGGCTCCCGAATGACCGAACGGGAGTCGCAGGGCGAAATGATGGTTCATCGCTATATCAGATGCAACGCCGGAAATTTGCTGAGGCGTTCGAGGGTGGTTGGTGAGGTCTTGGGGCGAGGCAATACGTATGCCCGGGTCAAAACCGGCGCGATCGGATCTGCGAAGTGGGCACCTTTAAGTGTGCCGAGACCCGCCGCCGCTACGCTTTGGCGCGGCCCGATTATATGTCGGATTGAGCTTGAGACAGGCCGCGACGTAGACTTGCGAAGTCGGGTTTTCGCCCTGCCGGATTACCGCTGACACGGCTCAGCGGCCCATCTCGACAATCTGGGCCAAGTCCGGTGGGGCGTTGGGTTCGATAATCCACCAGGCCCAGGCAAAGTTTACCAAGATGAAAATGAGCAAGACGATCAACGAGGCTCGTTTCTCCCAGCGAAGGGCTTTCAGTCCCTGACCGTCATCGTTGAATTTACGGGATCTCAATGTGATCAAGAACGCCATTAGAATGCCGAGGTAACAGAGGATGTGAAGAGTGTCAGGAAGACTGTAAAAACTACGAGCGCCGATGGCGCTCCCGATTTCACGCTGATTGACTACGGCTGCCAAAAGGCAAGCCACCTGCATGCTAATGCGCCCGGAAAAAACCGGCGGATGTTCGGTCTTTAAGAGACATCCGAGCAACGCAATCAAGACGGACACATAAGCGCCACTCATTAAGCGGAAAAAGATTACCCAAGGCAGACGGGTCATCTTGAAGCTGGCCACAATCCAATCCGTCGGTCGATGTCCATCGGCCGGATCACCGAAATTCGAATGATAACTCAGTTTATATTTGGTGAGCTGAAAATCGGTGATTTGCCACCCGCCTTCGATCCTCTTTTGGGCGATGCCGGAGTCGGCAGTGTCTAAATCGATTGCGAATTTCTTTCCTTCCGGCGGATTCAGTCGAAAAACGAGTGACAGGGTATGTTCATCAAAGGGATAGCTATGCAGGTCCCATTCGTTCAGCATCTCGCAACGGTATGCCTTCAACACCCAACGGCTGTTTCCCCGAACCTCCTGGTTTTCCGAAAGCACCGTGCTGGTAACGGCTCGAGGAAACTGCATCGAACTTAGCGGATCCGGATCGTCGAGGGGACCGGTGCTCCAGAGGTAGAAAAGCACCGTGTAGGAACCTTTACTCGGGTCGACGCTGAAGGTCGAAACGATAAAAAGTCCTATCCGAATCGGTTCCTCCGGGCCTGGCGCCGGCTCTGCAGCGAAGCAAATGATAGGGCGGCAAAGGAGCCCGAGAAGAACGAGCAGGGTGAGTGCGGAGGCAGGTTTCACGATGAGCTGACGGAAATAGCAGATAGCAAATAGCAGATAGCAAATGAAAAAGGGAAGGAGCGGCGAGTGCGCGATGCGACGACACGGGCGCGGAGGGAAGTGCACGTAGTGGACGCAGTCGACCCGCGAAGCGGGATGGGCACCGCCAGGGGACGTGACCGCTAAGTCCACTGAGTCTACTACGTCCACTATCTCGGGGCTTCATCGCCCCCCGCTCGCTCACCCTTTCGGGTACTCCCGCGCCGCTCATTAGCGGGATATGCTCAGTTTGGCCCAGATTTGCGATCGCACTATGTTGATCTTGTCATGGACGATCGAAACGGAACTTATCGTCGCCAATTCTTGGCGAGATCATTGAAGATGATCGCTATGCTCGCTCTTGGATCCATTTCAATGATTCGGCGAGCTTTGGCCCAGGGAAACAATATGAAACCACCCGAAACTGCACTCTTTAAAGACGACGGGGTAATTCCGAATAATCGACTTCACCTGCTCTTGTACCGGGCGGTTTTGCCGGTCGACGGCGATGACCCGGCAACCCAAGTCGTGCAGCTGTTCGCGTCCAACAATTGGACGAACTCCTGGCGAAACGGTATCTACCCGTTTCATCATTATCACAGCACCAGCCACGAGGTATTGGGCGTTTACCGAGGTTCAGTGACGGTGCGGCTCGGGGGAGAACAAGGGAAAGATTTTAACGTGGGCGCAGGCGATGTAATCGTAATCCCGGCCGGCGTTGGGCATAAGAATCTTGGCTCCAGCGAAGATTTCGGTGTGGTCGGCGCTTACCCTGACGGGCGGACTTGGGATCTATTGACCGGTAAACCGGGAGAACGGCCACAGGCCGATCGGAATATCGCGTCACTCCCGATCCCTGATAACGATCCCGTGTATGGAGAGGGGGGACCGTTGAGGGAGATCTGGCGCGCCTGATGACTGCTGGGTGTGAGGGCGAAAAAAAACAGAAAAATCGCACGCAAAGGCGCAAAGGTACGGACCATGCCGGATTAGTTGTCTGGCCGTCCTGGCTTTGCGGGCAGGTCGGGGGGGACGAAGTTTTTGGTTTCTTTTGTTTGCCCTTTCGCCGGTTTCGCTCCCGTCAGCCCCGGTCGGAATTGTCCGGTTTTTCTACGCTCTAATTAGGTTGTGACTCCAGTTTTCACTAGGGTAAGTTAAAAGCATGCGTCCCCCGGCATTTCGCTCACCTTGGTTGTATACCGTTGTGGGGATTATCGTTACGGTGATTTTGCTTTCGCCGCTTTACTGGGTTCTGTCGGGGAGTTTAATGACTCAGCGCCAGCTGTTTAGCCCGCACTTCTCGATTTGGCCTCAGCCATTTGTCTTTCAGAACTGGTCGAATGCCGTCGTCAGGCTTCTCCCGCATTTCGCTACTAGCGCGATCGTCAGCGTTTGCACTTCTGCTTTAACGCTGCTCATCACGGCGCCGGCTGCCTACGCGATGGCCTGGCTAAAGGTTCGAGGTCGCGGGGCCATTCTCTCGTTTATGGTGACCAGCCAGATGCTGCCGGCGATTGTTTTCGTTATCCCGTTGTTCATGCTTTTTTCAAATCCACAGTTGAACCTGGTTAACACCTTACCGGGTCTGATCTTGGGAGACATGACGTTTACTGTTCCGTTTGCGCTCATCATGCTCGGCGCATATCTCCGGGAGTTTCCCTATCAGTTGGTAGAAGCCGCCTTAGTGGATGGCGCCGGGCAATGGCGGGCATTTTTCTCCATTGTTCTTCCAGTCACAATGACGGGCATGATCACGGTCGCTATCTTTAGTTTTCTAATGCCTTGGGGGGATTTGATTTTTGCCTTGAGCTTGATCACGGAATCCGGATTGCAGCCGCTCACACTGGAACTGTATAAGGCTGTCGGAGTGTACGGTATCGATTGGAGCTTCTTGTTACCGGGCAGTGTGCTGACGGCCCTTCCGGCGGTCTTTTTTGTGGTAGCAGCCAGCCGGTTCATTGTCGCTGGGTTTACCCGGGGTGCGTTACATTAAAGAGGGTTCGGCAGGTCATTTATTTCGCTACCTGAATAAATTGATTTGTCCCAAAAACAAAAACAGATTAGAAGCCCCCCTGGCTGGTGCAGTTCGCCAGGGGAAAGGCTTTGCGGTCACCTAAGAGTAGTATGAGACAAACCGAGGCTATCCCGACCCGAAGAACGACGGCTCCCGAGGTCCAGGCTCGAGTCGTTCCGCCGCGCAAAGCGGCGTGGCGGACTGGATTGACCTCCTACTCATTCATTCTGCCAATCGCAGTTTTTGGTCTGTTGCTCCTCGTTTATCCGGTTTTATACAGCTTCGCCCTGAGCTTTCGTGACGCCACCGTAGAAACTTTCGTTGGTGGTGACATGCCGTTCGTTGGTTTTAGCAATTATGCGCAAAGCTTGGCGGACAGCACCTTTTGGCAGGCTCTTGAGAACACCGTCCTTTTTACGTTTTGCAGCATCCTCTTTCAATTTACGATCGGCTTCCTGCTAGCGCTGTTTTTTCAGCACCGTTTCCCGCTCAAGAACGTATTAATCGCGTTGCTTTTGGTTCCTTGGATCATTCCCGTTTTGACGGCGGCCAATACTTTCAAAGGCCTGTTCAATGAGGTTGGTCCGATCAACCAAATTTCGCATTTGCTGGGCATCCCGACGGTGCCCTGGCTGGCGACACCCGGGTTCGCATTAGCGGCCACGATTGTAGCAAATATTTGGATCGGTTTTCCGTTCAATTTTATCTTGCTCTACTCAGGGGTCTGCAACATTTCACCCGAGATCTACGAAGCCGCTCGCATCGATGGTGCGAGCTACTGGCGGCGGGTTGGCCACATTACTTTGCCGATCCTGAAACCGGTGACGGTGGCTGTGCTGATGTTGGGAACCATCTACACCGTTAAGGTGTTTGACCTGGTCTTCATTATGACCGGCGGCGGGCCGGCCAACACCAGCCATCTGCTTTCCACCTATGCCTATCAGGTCGGTTTTTCCATCCTGAACTACGGACAAGCCGCCGCTATCGCGACCGTGATTGTGGTCTTGATCCTTAGTTTGAACCTGTTCCAGCTCGTCCTGCAGCGGAAATAAACCGCCGCTCCAGCATCTTTCCCCCAAAACACAAAAACAACCCGAAAAAATGCCCCTAAAACCACCGTCTGGAACATTTCCGCTTTGGCGGAAGTTTCTTGTTTGCAGCTCGATAACCGTCTGCCTTGGTGCCGCTCGCGCGGAAACCACGGTTGAAATTGTTCATTACTTCAACGTGCCTGGCCAGCTCGACGGGCTAGCCGGAATCCAAAAGGAATTCGAGGCAGCCAACCCCGATATCAAAATCAAGTTCACGTACATTCCGTTTGCCGATCTGGTCAAAACGACCCTGCAGATGGCTGCGGTGCATAAGCCGCCGGCGATCTCATGTATTGATAACCCGGACGTACGCCATGTGGCCAAATCCGGCGTCCTGAAGGACATCAGTGCCAGCGTGGCGAAGTTCCCGACCTGGCAAGATACTTATCCCGGGCCGAAACATTCCGTTACTGAGGGGAGCAAGGTTTATGGGGTACCAATCGGCAGTAACAGCTTAGCGATTTTTTCCAACAAAAAGATGCTGAGCGACGCGGGAATTACTGACCCGCCCAAGACCTGGGACGATCTGACAGCGGACGCCGCCAAACTGACCAAGAGCCCCGTTTACGGGTTGGTTTTTTCAGCCACCAACACCGAAGAATCCACCTGGCAATTCGAGCCATTTCTCTGGAGCAATGGCGGTAGTCTTCTCGACTTGAATGCCGAGCCGGCCAAACAGGCACTACAGCTTTGGGTCGATCTCATCCAAAAAGGATCGGTGTCAAAAGATTGTGTGAATTGGAACCAAGGAGATGTGGCCAACCAGTTCATTAGCGGACAAGCTGCGATGATGGTGATGGGTCCGTGGATGCTGGGTCAAGTACACAAAAGCGGTTTGGATTTTGAGGTTACCCCGATCCCAGTCCCCAAGGAAGGCATGAAACCGGTGGTTCCGCTGGGCGGCGAAGTCTGGTGTGTGATGAAGGGCGATCCGAAGGTGGAAGCAGCGGCGTTGAAGTTCATCGAATTTGTTCAAGACCCGGATCGCTTGGAAAATTTGTGTAATACATTCAATTATATTTCTTCCGTGCGCAGCGTGGCCAAGAAGCAGGGTGAGGCGAATCCTGAATTGCAGCCTTTTGTTCTGCAAATGGACACAGCCCGGGCTCGACCGGAAGAAGGCGGAGCGTTTTATACCGAAGTTTCGCTGGCTGCGCGAACCGCGATCCAGCAAGCGATTACCGGCCAAGCAACCGTCGATGCCGCCCTAACGGCTGCAGCTGCCAAAATTAAGCCACTTGCAGCGAAGAAGTAATTGCTGTCATCGTTAGTCTTGGGAACCGGTGGTGATGCTGTTTTTGGGGGAGTCTGCTCATCGCCGGTTCCCACTTAAGGGTTTGCAGTTGGCGGTTGACTGTTTGCCGTTAGCGGTTGCCAGCTGCCAGCTCATAAGTCCCATTAGTCGGATAGGTTCCCATCTGCGAATTGCTCGCGCTTACGAGTGCCGAGACCCTAGCCGCGAGTTAAGCGCAACATCAATTTCGAGGACGACGAGAACGAAGTCACAACAACCAACCGCCCAACCGCCCAACCGCTAACTGCCAACCGCCAACCGCTAACCGCTAACCGCTAACCGCTAACCGCCAACCGCCAACCGCCAACCGCCAACCGCCAAC
>Ga0153933_1000660_pt1 | contig 11526 bp, 8 predicted proteins | sample TSNJ017MetaG_FD_102275 | JGI IMG/M metagenome (GOLD analysis project Ga0153933, IMG submission 102275) | Attine ant fungus gardens microbial communities from New Jersey, USA - TSNJ017 MetaG | ecosystem: Host-associated > Fungi > Mycelium > Unclassified | place: USA: New Jersey, Wharton State...
GCCCTGGCCTGGAGCTGGCGCATCATCCCTGGCGCAAAGGAAAAACCTATGAGGATTTCCTGGGACTGCGCGGCCTGGAAAAGCATGGCAAGAAGAAGTGGAACGATCTTGTGCAGCAAGCCATAGAACAGACCAACCAGCTTTTCAACTGGGACTACCTGCACCTGGGCGGCGGCAACTCCAAACACATCAAATTTGAGCTGGCCAAGAACGTCCGCATTGTGCCGAATGAGGAAGGCTTGCTGGGCGGCGTAGCGCTGTGGCGCAATGAGCCTGGCTGTTGAGCGCGCTGCACGATTCGCGCGCTCAAGCCGCACCAAAGGAAGCACGGGCATTCCGCGTTCTGTAACAGGTTCTGTAACAGGTTCTGTAACAGGTTCAGCGATCGGTTCTGTAACAGGAAAATCATCTTGGCAGGGACCGCGGGCGTGGCCGGGTCTGATATCTTCGCTCACATCACAGCCCCCGGAAACCCGGCCGGGCTCGGAATGAGGTGAGCCATGCCCTGCGATCCAAATGAGTTACGACACGTTCCCCTATTTGAGCTTCTGGACGACGATGAAGCGCAGATTCTCGCCGCGCGGGTAGAGGTGCGGCGCTTTGCGGCCCGCCAGCGTATCTACAAAGCCGGTGAGAGCGCCGACCACGGCTATGTGGTCATATCCGGCACGGCACGGTTGACCGCCACCGACGAAGACCAGCAAGAGGTGCTGATCGATGAGCCCACCCACGGAGACTTCTTCGGCTTCGCGTCGATGCTGCAGCATACAGAGCACCATACGACCGCGATGGCCGTGGAAGAGACCGTTTGCCTGGAGGTTGGACGCGATGACATCGCCGAGCTGCTGATGCGCAAGCCCATGGCCGGCATGGACATGCTGACCGTACAGGCGCGCCAGTTTCACGCCGCGCAGAAGCTGGTGCGGACCAGGGCCATGCGCAACCCCAACGAAGTGATCGAAGAGCAATCGACCTTCGGCCAGCGCATCGCCGACTCGGTAGCTCGCTTTGGCGGATCTTGGTCGTTCATCATCCTCTTCGCGATTGTGTTGATCGTTTATTCGGCGGTCAATGTGGCGCTGCAGAACCGCGCCTGGGACCCGTATCCGTTTATCTTGCTGAACCTTTTCTTGTCCATGCTGGCCGCAATTCAAGCGCCCGTGATCATGATGAGCCAGAACCGCCAGGACGCGAAGGACCGCGTGCGCAGCGAGTTGGATTATCAGGTGAACCGGCGCGCCGAAGCGGAGATTCAATCGCTCTCGCAGCGCATGAGCCTGCTCATGGACAAGATGGAAGACGTGGCGCGGCAGACGGAGACGATAGGATCAAGCGCCGCGCCTCAAGACGCAACCAGGCTTTGACAAAACGAGGCGTCGACGAAACTAGGCTTCGGCGAATTGGAGCGCAGCCTCAGGCTCATCGCCAAATCGCTACTTCCGTGCGGACGGTTCCAACCCAAGCTCGCGCATGGCGATCTGCAGGTCGGCCCAGGCATGCTTTTTTTGATTCGGGTCGCGCAGCAGAAACGCTGGATGGTAGGTCACGATCAGCTTGGTTCCACGCAGCGGATGAACCCTGCCGCGCCAGCCCGACAAGGGCCGTTTCTCGCCCGTAAGGTAGGTCACCGCCGTCTGCCCGAGCGCGACAATCACTTGCGGACGAACCACGTCGATCTGCTTGAAGAGAAATGGCGAGCAGGTGTGCGCCTCCTCCGGCTCCGGCGTGCGGTTGTTGGGAGGGCGGCACTTGACCACGTTGGCAATGTAGACCTGCTCGCGCTTGAGGCCCATGGCCGCGATCATGTTGTTCAGCAGTTGGCCGCCGCGGCCTACAAAGGGCAGTCCCTGTGCGTCTTCGTCTGCGCCAGGGCCCTCGCCGACAAACATCAGCTTGGCGTTGGGATCGCCGTCGCCGAAGACCAGCTTGTTGCGGCCCTTGGCCAAGGCGCAGCGGGTGCAGTCGCCAATCTCTTCGCGGATCAGTTTGAGCGCGGCAAAGTGCTCTTCGGGCGGAACAGGCGGAGCCTGCGGCGGCGCGGATGGAAATGGCTTGCGGGGTGCGATTGCGGTCTCCTGATCATACGGTGCATTGACTTGCGGGAAAAGGGATGCGGCGGCGGCCGCTGGCGGTTCCGGCGCGGCTTGAGGAGCAACAGGACTCTGGATTGGAATCTGCTCCGGCTGGGGTTGCGCCCAAAGCAACGGATCGACTTCACGGCGATAGAACTCACCGACGCCAAGATCGCGATAGAAACGCAATCGCGCATGGATAGCGTCGCGCGTGGCCTGATCGAACTTACCTTTCAAATCAGGCTGGCCTTTCGGATCGGATAACGGAGGCATTCAGAATTCCTACTCGATCATAATCGGACGGCGGCTAGGAATGGCCGGCTCGCGAGCCAAATCCCGATCCAGATCCCTGTCCAGATCCCGGTCCAGATTCAAGGACTCGGCCTCGATTCCTTCTTCCGATACCCGGCCAAGCTTTGAACCGGCCTGAAGATTGCTCTCGAAATTGCCTTCCATGCCGGAGAGCTCGACCAGCAGCGATTGTGGACGGCGCAGCGCAACCACTTCGTCGAGAATGCGGTCGGCCAGTTTGCGTTTGGACATCTCGGGCAGATCCTGCGCCGTGGTCGCAGTGAGGAAGGTCGCGCCGTTCAGGTCGGAATCGAAGCCCACGCCCTCGCGCGAAACATCGTTGACCACGATCGCATCGACGCCCTTGCGCAGCAGCTTGGCGCGGCCGTTTTCCAGCTGGTTTTCGGTTTCGGCTGCAAAACCCACAATCAATTGGCCGGGACGGCGCTGCCGGACAACCTCAGCCAAAATATCTTCTGTCGGCAGGAACTCGATGGTCATCGGCCCGGTGCGCTTGAGCTTCTGGTCCGCCACCATGCTGGGACGATAGTCGGCCACAGCCGCAGACTTGATGACGACGGTGGCCTCAGGCATGCGGCTCAGAACGGCTGCGCGCATCTCATCGGCTGTCGTCACTTTCACCAGTTCACAGTGCGCAGGTGGATAAAGCGCTGAGGGCGCGCTAATGAGAATCACCTTAGCTCCGCGGCTCTGCGCCGCCTCGGCCAGCGCATAGCCCATCTTTCCACTCGAGCGGTTACCCAAAAACCGCACCGGATCGAGAGCCTCGCGCGTTCCCCCCGCGGTAATCAGAACAACCTCACCCGCCAGATCGTGACTGCGGCCCAGAGCGTTCAAGACCGCGCTGGCGATGAACTCGGGCTCAGCCAAACGGCCGGGACCGACCATGCCGCAGGCCAGTTGCCCCGAACCGGGCTCGATGACCTTGACGCCGCGCTGGCGCAGGATCTCCATATTGGCCTGGGTCGCCGGATGCTCCCACATGTTGACGTTCATGGCTGGAGCGACAAGCACGGGAGCGGTGGTGGCCAGATACATCGTGGTCAGAAAATCGTCGGCGTGGCCGTGCGCGAACTTGGCCAGGATGCCGGCTGTGGCTGGAGCCACCACCAGCACGTCTGCCCACTGCGCCTCCGCGATGTGCTCGATGCTGGCGTCGAAATTGGCGTCTGCAAAGCCGCTCTCGTCTTCGGTGCGGCTGGTGGGCTGGGGCCACAAGCTGGTGATGACTTTGTGGCCGGTGAGCGCGGCAAAGGTGAGCGGCTGGATGAAGCGCTGCGCGCCTTCGGTCATGACCACGCGCACTTCCAGGGCCTGTTTTTGCAAGGCGCGAACCACTTCCGCTGCCTTGTAAGCTGCGATTCCACCGGAAACCCCGACCATCACCTTCATGAGTCGATTGTAACGCGAATGCAACTTGCGAGGCTGCGGTGCGAGGCCATGCAAAAGCGCCGGCTGGACGCAAATCCAGACGGCGCTTTGTATGCTGCTACGGCCTGTTCAGGAGCGAATCGGCTCCCATCGCCTACTTCGGTTGTCCCCAACCTTTGCAGGCCGTGTCATAGGCAAACGAAGTCAGGGCCAGGTTCTTGGACGTGAGCGAACCGCTGTAGCAATAGCCGGTCGAGTCGGTGGTCACGTAGTTCTGCGAGCTGTTGCCGGCGTTTCCGGTGTAGTTGCCGCTGGTGTCGAAATAGAGATTGTTGTTCGATACCACTTCGTTGGAGGTCTGCTCAACGAACGGCACATTCCAGCCGCCGGGAAATCCACCGTGCTCATCGTTCGGATCCGAATCGAACTTGGTGACTAGATACTTTTGATCCGATTGATTGACCACGGTATAGGTTCCATCCGAGTTTTCCAGCGAATCGTAGAGGAAGGTAAACGGATAGGAGAGATTCTTGCTCTCTACGGTCTTTTGTCCATTAGCCGTCGTCGTGGTTGAAAGCGTGCCTTCCGTGGATTGCACCAGGCTCTGCTTATACTCCGTCACATCGATGACAAAGGTCTGCGTATTGTTGAAACTCAGCTTGTTATCGACTTCAGTCACCACCTCGCCATGCGAGGTATGCAGTTTGCCCACAATGGAGTAGTTACGCGCTGAAGTTACAGCGACCGATCCGGTGATGTTACCGCTCGAATCCGTCTTCAGCTTCTCAGTAACTGTGGGCGTTGGCGATGCGGCCAGGGAATTCGAAACGATCTCGCCCGTCACCTGTTTGATGCCCTTGTCGGTATAGGCAAAAAGCGTTCCAGTGGACGCAAAATAGCTGTCGGCGTTGAAGACGCTGATGGCTACGGTGTGCGCCTTGCCGTCGGCAAAGACGCCCGCAAATGGAGTCAGATCCACGCGGTACGGCTTGAAATTCAACGTTTGGACGCCGGGAATCGGCTCCCATAGAAAGTAATCGATGCCGCCCGTAAATATCCATGGATAGACGGGCGCAACGCCTGCGGGAACTCCATCGATACTGATCTCGGTCTCGCGATATCCGGTATTGCCGCAGCTTTCCAACTCCGTGGCCACGTCGTTGGGCACGCAAAGATACCAGAACTCATCGTCCGACTGGCTCTGCGAGATAACATCGAGATACACCTTCTCGACGTTGGTTGGCAAAGTTACAGCTTGGGTCAACTGGCTGCTGGTGGTATTCAGCGTCGCAGCTCCGCCGTTGCCGGGCAATCCAATGACCACGTCCGGCGTCTTGGCTGGAGCATTCGACCGGTCGGCAGGATAAAAGAGCAGGTGCGCATCGGCATAGATGAGGCCGTTGTAGTCGACGCCGTCGTAGACGCCGACGTAGTTACCCAGGATCGCCGTGCCGGCCTGCATCTTGGTCAACAGCGCGCTGAGATCGGTGACATCGCTCTCCACATGCCAGTCGGGACTGAGGTTGGAGCGTGGTTCCGCCGTGGTTCCGAAGAAGATATTGGCGCCGCCAAGATAAAACTGGGCGGTGCGATCAAACTGGTTGCCGGCGGTAACGGTGAAATCGGCGGTGAAGACCACCTTGGCCCACGGGCCAGGACAATCGGCAGGCGGAGTGTAAGTGTAAGTCTTGGTGTTATAGTCGGCGAACTCCAGGTTGGTGAAGAGATCGACGGTGCAGGGCTTGGTATTGGGCCGCGTAACCGGCGGATCGGCGCTCACGGTGTTGCTGCTGCCGATGACCGGCGTGGTGGGGGCAAGCACAACCTGGGCGCGGGCGGGGATGGCTGTCGCAAACGCAACAGCTCCCACAGACAATGCGAGGACGAAGCTGTCACTGAATGAAGCGTGTTTCATTTCCTGGACTCCTCTGGTTTTTAAATCGTATTGGGACGGTCTCTGCTGAAGATTTTTGGCGCCGGCAAAACGCAGATGGACACTCGAAGAGATCGACCGGCGAGAGCGGTGGGCTTGGTGAAAGCTCAGGAAGATTTGCGGCCGGTAGGGGGTACCGGCCGTAGGATGCGTGCTCAATTCCAAGAAGTCGTTTATAAACCTCTAGATGGCGAGAATCGGAATTCCCGGATCTTCGAGCGTCGGCTTTTCCGGTGGAGGGCCGGTGTGCACATAGGCGATCTTTCCCGCCTGAATTTCTTCCTGGGCTAGACGGCAGGCCTTGTTGGATTGGCTGCGGACCAGCGGACTGGCTCCGCTTTGGATCTGACGGGCGCGACGTGCCGCCACCATGACTTTGCGATAGTTGGAGTCGAACTTGGTCTCAATCGGCAATCCTTGTGTCGGGTCCATTGTCATCCATTTCCTCCAAAAGTTGGTGTTTCGGTGTATCACAAAAGCGGGTATTGGTGTGGTCCTTCGCCTGGATCGATACCGAAAGACTCCAGTACAGGCCTCAATCGTTCCCGGGAATTCACCTCGCGGCAGCTTTCGGCAATCTCCAGCTCCCGTTTGGTGCGCTTATCGAGCGGTTTGCCGTCCTGCTTCATCCGCTCAACCTGGACGATGGCTTCCAGCTGCGCCACGGCGCGCTCCAGTACGTCGTTCACCAGAATATAACGATACTGGCGGTAATTCTCAATTTCCTTCTTGGCCTGATCCAGGCGGAGCTCCAGTTCGGCCTCATCGACATAGCCCTCGGCGCGCATGCGGTTGCGCAGCCGGGTGCGCAAAACCTTTGGATTGGGCGGCATAACGAAGATGCTGACGGCCTCGGGAAGCTTCTGACGCACCTGCACGGCGCCCTGCACATCGATATCCAGCAGCAGGTCGCGTCCATGCGCCGTGGCTTCATCGAGCGAGCGGCGCGCGGTGCCATAGAGGTTCTTGCCAAAGACCTCGGCGTATTCCAAAAACTCGCCGGCGGCGATCATCCGCTCAAACTCCTCGCGAGTGGTGAAGTGATATTCGCGCCCGTTCTGCTCTGAGCCGCGCGGCTGCCGGGTCGTCCAGGATATGGAAAAATCCAACCCGCCAAGCTGCGAACGCAGCGCGTTCACCAGCGTGCTCTTGCCCGAACCCGAAGGCGCCGAAATGATAAAAAGAATTCCTGCCACAGTCTCCTGATCTTTCTGTTTTTTCTAATCATAGGCGAACTACATTCGCGGATTGGAAACATAGAACCTGGTCATTCCAGGTTCATAATCTGCTCCCGGGCCTTTTCGATCTCAGCCTTCATGGCCAGACCCAGTTCGGTAATCAAAGTTCCTTTACCTGCAACTCCAGCGGTCTTCGAGAGCAGCGTATTGGCCTCCCGATTCATCTCCTGGAGCAGAAAATCCAGCTTCTTGCCGGTTTCTCCGCCGGCGGCAAGCACATCGCGGAAATGCTGAATGTGCGTCTCCATGCGCGCGATCTCTTCGGAAACATCGCTGCGCTCGACCAGCAGAGCTACTTCTTCGAGCAGCCGCTGCCGATTCACGCCGATGCCATTGCCATCGGTCCCGACGGCCGCTTCCAGCCGCTCGGCGAGCCGTTCCTGGTAGCGAAGCTCCACCTCGGGCCGCAATTCGGCGACCCGTCTCACGCCCTCCGAAAGCCGATCCAGCGTGGAGCGCAGGACCGTGGCCAGCGCAGCCCCTTCGCGGGAACGCATCGCCTTCAGCGATGCAATCAAGGGCGCTACATGTTCGAGAACGCTGGAGGCGAGCGCCGCGTTCTCCTCTTCATTCGACCGCGACTCTGCCTGCAGCACGCCAGGCATACGCAGAATCACGTTCAGGTCCGGCTGGCCTTGCAGTTCAAACTCCTGCGCCGCCGCCTGAAAGGCCTCGACATAAGCCGCGACCAGCGCGCGATTGTATCCATTTTGCGGCTGAACGTTGCGGTCGACAGAAAGCGTCAGCTCGATGTGCCCGCGCAGCAACTGCTCCTTGAGCACGCGGCGCAGTTCCATCTCCAGCGCATCCAGACCGGTCGGCAAACGCAGATGCAGATCGAGGAAGCGGTGATTGACGCTCTTGAGCGTAAGCGCGTAGCTCGTCTGCGCATTCACCTCGACCGCCATGCGGGCGAAGCCGGTCATCGATGAAACCGGGGAGGTCTGGCTCAAAGAAACAGGAGGAGATGGCATAGTAGCCGTTATCGGCTTGCCTCCATTGGAATGACGATATCCGGCAAAAATCCCTCGCTTCCGCCCGTGTATTGCAGTTCGTACAAACGCTGGTAGGTTGGCGAAGTTCTAAGCAATTCCTCGTGCGAACCGATCGCCGTAATGCGGCCATCCTCAAGCACAACGGTACGAGTGGCGCGCCGGACCGTGGACAAGCGATGTGCAATCACCACCGAGGTGCGCCCCTGCATCAAGTTGCTCAGAGCGGCCTGCACCAGCGATTCGCTTTCGTTGTCGAGCGCTGAAGTTGCCTCGTCGAGGATGAGGATTGGCGCATTCTTCAAGATAGCTCGCGCAATGGCGATACGCTGCTTCTCTCCACCGGAGAGGCGAAGCCCCTTTTCGCCGATGACCGTGTCGTATCCCTGCGGCATGCGCAGGATGAAGTCGTGCGCGAGAGCATGTTTGGCGGCTTGCTCGACATGGTCGCGAGGCTTGTCCGGCTGGCCATAGGCAATGTTGTTGTGCACCGTGTCGTTGAAGAGAATCGTTTCCTGCGTGACCTGCGCAATCTGCTTGCGCAGCGAGTCGAGCGTGAGGGAACGCACATCGTGCCCATCGATCGCAATGCGCCCGCTGCTCACGTCGTAGAAGCGCGGAATGAGGTTGACCAGCGTGCTTTTGCCGGCGCCGCTGGGGCCGACCAGCGCCAGCATCTCGCCGCGGCGAACCTCAAGGTTGATGTCGTGCAGGATCTGCAACTCCCCCTCATCGGTTGAATAAGCGAAGCCGACGTTCTCGAATGCGATCTTGTCATGGAAGGCTTTGAGCGAGTGCGCGCGCGCTTTTTCTCGTACATCGTCTTCAATGTCCAGAAAGTTGAAGATCGACACCGACGCGCCCATCGCCTGCTGAAAGGAGTTGTAGAAAAACGCAAATTTGCGGACCGGATCGTAGAGCTTGAACAGCGCAATGATGAAGACCACGAAGGTCCCCAGATCCATCCTGCCCGCCTTGATCTCGTTGCGCCCCAGAGCCAGCAGCAAAGCGATTGCGATCGAGCCGATCACATCCATCAGCGGCGAGCTGATCGACTGCACACGAACGGAGTGAAGGTTCGCCCGGAAAAGTCTGCGCGCCGCCTTCTTAAAGCGAAGAATCTCCCACAGCTCCGTCGAGAAAGCCTTCACGATGCGGTTGCCGGTGATGGTCTCGTGCAGGATGTTTTGAATCTCGGCCACGCGATCCTGGCCGGTTCGCGTCCGCACCCGCACCGACCGGCCGATCTTGCGCGCGGAGGTGATCACCACCGGCACAAACAGCAGCAGCGCCCAGCTCAACCGGCCGCCGAGCATGATCACGGCAGCGATCGTAAACAGGAAGGTAAATAATTGCTGCAGGAACTCGCCCAGCACCGCGCTGACCGCCGTCTGCACCCGCTCCACATCGTTGATCAGCGTGGAGAGAATCGTCCCCGTGGCATGCTTGTGGAAGAAGCTCGACGAGCTCTTCATGATGGTTTCGTAGAGGTCGTTGCGCAGGTCGGTGATCATGCCGTAGCCGGCGTAATTCACCAGGTAGGTGCCGCAGTAATCGCAAATGCCCTTGAGGATCGTCGAAGCGATCAGAGCAAAGGCCACCACTCCCAGCACATTGTGAAAGTGAGGCGGAACCATCTTCAGCAAATCGAACTGATACGGAGGCGGCAGCTTGGGAAAGAGCGGAATGCTCTGCGCCTTCACGGAGGGATTCAGCACCGCGCTCAAAACCGGGCCCAGAATAAGCAGCCGAAGCGCCTCCAGCAAGCCCACCGCAGCCAGCAGCGCCACGCCCAGCAGCGACTGGAACCAGTAAGGCGCCACGTACAGGGTCAGGCGGAAGAATCGCTTCATTCCGCGCCGCTTTCCCCGGCAGTGGACAGGGTTCGCGCTGACGTTGCCGCTTGTTTCAACTGCATGAAAGTATTGTATCCGGAAGCACGATCTGCCTGCGCCGGAGCAATTAGGGGATGACAGATCGGCCGGCCGGACGTCTATGACCCCGGAAACCCATCGGTGGCGCCGGAGCGGGGCATGGGCTTCAAAATCACGGACGTTTAATCTGGTCTACACGATGGAACGGAACGGGGCGCAATCGATCTGCGTATGATTTGGAGTTGGAGCAAGCCTCTTTGCGGCCCTGTTCGCATGAGGACACCCATGTCCGGTAACGGACACCGGGCGCGTCAATGCTCACTCGATGTAACCTGAATGACAGCGGCCTTATGCAGCAAAACAAAGCGAATACAGGTCAAGACCGCCACCTGAAGTAATGGAAGGCCGATTGCTAAATAAGGCCGGAGCCGATTCTTGGGGGTACGCCGGGCGGAATGAAGCAGTTTGAATCGTTTGCAATCGATCTATCGAATGAGTGCGTTTGGCATCGGGGTGAGCAATTGGATCTGCCGCCCAAGCCTTTTGCAGTGCTGCGTTATCTCGTCGACCATCCTGGAAGGCTGATCACCCATGACGAGCTTCTCGAAGCTCTCTGGCCGGAAACCTACGTGCAGCCGCAAGTGCTGCGCACCTACATGCTGGATCTGCGCAAGCTGCTGAACGACGATGCCGGAGAGCCCAAATTTATCCAAACCGTTCCCAAGCGCGGCTATCGCTTTGTGGCCCAGGTTCAGGAAGTTGCGGATCAGGTAGCGAAGAATGGAGTGGGGCCAAACCACGGAGCTCCAAATCATGGCGTGCAGAACCATGGCGCGCCAAACCATAGCGCAATGGAACGACGCGCTACCGACCGGGTCGAAGCGTTATTCAGCTCGAATCACGCAGCCGCCTCACCCGGCAGTCCAACTGCGGGCATCGTGGACCGCAAAGAAGAGCTCGGCAATCTGAACGCGCAGGTCAAGCAGGTTGCCGGCGGCCAGCGCCAGGTGATCTTCCTCACCGGCGAGGCCGGCATCGGCAAAACTGCGCTCGTAGACGCATTCTGCAAGCAGTTTAGCTCGTCTTCTTCTGCCCTTGTGGCGCGCGGCCAGTGCGTGGAGGGGTTTGGCCCCAAGGAAGAGTATTACCCGGTGATGGAGGCGTTGAGCCAGCTCTGCGCTTCACCGGAGGGCGACCGGGCCTGCCGTGTTCTTGCCCGGATGGCGCCGGCGTGGCTGAGCGCGACAGGGCGGGAATCGGGACCGGTTCCAACATGGGGTCAAACATGGAGTCCAGCATCCGGGCAAGCATCCGGTCAGGTATCGGGCCAGGCATCCGGGCGGCCGGCGGCTCCCGAGCGGATGCCTGGCGATCTCTGCGCGGCTCTCGAAGAGCTGGCCGCGGAGAAGCCGTTGATTCTGGTTATCGAAGACCTGCACTGGGGCGATCCATCCACGCTGCACTTGATCTCCGCCCTGGCGCGAAGACGCGCGCCGGCAAAGCTGATGGTGCTGGCCACATTCAACTGTCAGCATGTCAACTCGGAGCATCCGCTGAAAGCTCTCAAGCAAGATCTGCTGATGCGCCGGCTGGGCATGGAGATTGTGCTTGCGCCTCTTTCGCGCGCGGCGGTGAGCGAATTGCTCAGCCGTGAGTTGCATCTGGATGCGGGCAAAGAAGCGTTGCCGCAAGGGCTGTCCAGCTTCATCCACCGGCATTCCGAAGGCAATCCGC
>Ga0153933_1000664_pt1 | contig 11473 bp, 11 predicted proteins | sample TSNJ017MetaG_FD_102275 | JGI IMG/M metagenome (GOLD analysis project Ga0153933, IMG submission 102275) | Attine ant fungus gardens microbial communities from New Jersey, USA - TSNJ017 MetaG | ecosystem: Host-associated > Fungi > Mycelium > Unclassified | place: USA: New Jersey, Wharton State...
CGGCAACGCTGTGCAACGGACGATCGCCGCGGGTGCGGCTTCAACGCATCAGCGGATGACGGAGACCAGCTTTGCGGTGGTGGCCCAGCATGACGGCACCATGTCTTATCTCGCCGGCGGCCTGACCGAGGAACTGGCCAGCGCCGTGCTCGATGAGGTCGTGCGACGGGTGGGGGTGACGGTCATCGGTTAGACGATGTTTTCTCCCCTCAGAGGCGTCGTCGGTGCCGTCCCTTACGGGGCGGCATTTTTTATTTAGAGGTTCATTCCTGGCAGTTCGCTGGGATCTTCCTGTGGTGCGGCGGCAACATGATCAGCGAGACCGGGTTGGTGGGGTGTCAGGTCAGGAGCGAACCCGCGACCCACTCGCGTCCAAGGCTCGACCGAATGCTTGGAATGGATCGTGTGGAACGTGTTGCCAAAGACGTCTTGGTATTCGAGAACCAGCAACCAAAGACCATTCGGAAGATTGCGGACATCTTGGACGTTGAAGCCATCACCATCATGGTGAACCACCAGCATCTCAATGCGACTTCCTCCGTCTGAAATCACACCATTCGCGGCGACGGGGGACAGTTCACGGCTTGGCCCAAAACCGGTGCGCCTGTCGCTGCGCACGCTCAATCGGACATTCAACGCAGGGCCTGAACCGATGTTGCGGACCAAGCAGTTCACGAAGACCGCAGACAGCTGCGCCCTTGGCGTGGAGACCTCAACGAGTTCACCGCGCTCATAGGTTTCGGACGAACTGGACGCGGTCAGCACCAACAGCGGACGGAAAGCATCTTCGTGATGCTGCTTATCCTGGCTCCTGGTCAAGGCAAAATGATCGTTGGTCTCTTTGCGCTGGCCTTGCCCCTCTTTGATGGCCCGGCGTGTCAGTAACGCCATGATCGCCGTGAACACCGCCGCAGCGGCGGTACTGATCGCGGTGATCTCATCCAAAAGGTTCTTGTCCATGGTGCCCCCGGTTCCTTGGATTGGGAGTATGCGAACGGCAGTCTCTTGGGATGAAAAATAGATCGCATCCATCCCACCCATACGACCCGCACAGTGGATTGCGGCCAGCGTAAGAGACCATGGAACAGTCTCAGGGGCTGAGATTGTTCAAGCCAAATGCATGATGTCCCATCTTTGCCCTAAACCGTGACGCTCATCGAAGACTGGCGGTGATCCATGCCCGTTTACGGCCAGGCGGTTCCGCAGGCGGCGGCCAGCGTGTTCAATAACAGCGACCAAGTCCGGCAAGCATAGGCACATGGCTATTCTGGTCCACCTGACCACTCATGCTTGAACACGCTGGCCGCATGAGGCGTAACAGGCTGAAAGGATTGATTTCCCTCCTGACCACCGGCGGCAACGCCATGTGAGCTAAAAGATGCGCTTCCGACATCGTGGCCACAGGCATGCTTGAACCAACTGGCCACATGATGGATCCCGCTGGCCACCTAAAAACGTCTTGTTTTCATGGTTAACGTGCGTATGGCATGCATCCACACAACCGGCCAGCTTGTTCAAGCATGGGTGGTCAGGTGGTCCAGAAATATCCCCTCACATGGATCAGCCCAAAAGAAACGCGCCTCGTGGGCGCGTTTCTAGGCGGGCAGGATCATGGGCTTCTCGTCGGCGGCTTGGGTGGCTTCAACTCGATGACCTGGACCTTTTCCGCCAGCCGGCTGCACACCGCATCGGCCGTGGTGGCGTCTTCGAAATAGGTTTCCCAATCCTGCAAATGATTGGGCGACACCACCAGGGTGGCCTTGCCGTGACGACGGCGACTGTCGAGCACCTTCAACAGGTCGTAGCCCTGGGACACCGTCGTTTTCTGGGCCGCGAAGTCGTCGAGGATCAACAAAGGCACGCGGCTCAACGACCGAAACTGTTTGGTGCGCGTCGCTCCTGCCGGCGTATCTCCCAGGGTTTCTAACAGGTCTGGTGTGCGCCAATACGTCACGCCGAGTTTCAACAGCATGGCTTCACGGCCCAGGGCGCTGGCCACAAACGTCTTGCCTGCACCGCTTGGCCCCATGATGACCACCTGGTGCCCTTGGTGCACCCAGTCGCAGCCGGCCAACTGGGACAACACCCGGGGCGACAACCCGCGTTGGGTGGTCGCGCGCACGTCTGCCACGCAAGCCACCGGCAAATCCGATTCCCGGAAGAACCGTTGCACGCGATGGTCCGCGGCGTCCTGTTTCTGAGCCAGCACCAGCGCTTCCACGCACTCCAATGATGGCCGGTCATGGTTGGCCGGTTGATCCATCCATTCCTGCAAACAGGCCGCCATCGCACCCAACCGAAGGTCGCGCAGGTCTTTCAGCGTTTCGGTCAACATGCCGCCTCCTTCGCCTTACAGGCATAGGTTTTAGAACCTTGTGCATACCGATGGCGTGGCCGGGGGGTCTTGGCGGGTGCGCCGGCCTGGGATTGCTTGCTCAGGATCCGGCGTAACGTCCCGATCGAGAATGTGTTGAGATGGAGCGCTTCACCCGCAGCCTGGTTCAACGCCAGCGTCCCATGCTTTTCCGCCAATGCCTTCACTTCCTCGCAGGCGGGCAACGCGGCAATGGGATGGGATTTTCCGATGTGGTTGCGCACGAACTGCACCACGTTCGGGCCGGCCTTCTTTGCCCAGGACACCATGTGTTCGGGTGTGCGTTCCGACCAGGCGCGGTGATCATCCGTGAGGTGCGCCGGATCAGTGGTGTGCGCCCCTCGCTCAAAACTGCGCGCATGGCTGGCGACCAGATCAGTCTCCTTGAAGATTTCCACCCGATCCGCTGTCAGTCGTGCGGTCAGACCTTGGCCGGTGAGTGCATGCGGCACCGAGTAATGGTGATGGTCCACACGCACGTGATAGTCCTTGGGCACGCGCGTGATCGTCACCCACTGGGCATAGACAAACGGTTCGGCAGGAAGCGGCTGCAACGTCCGGCGCTCCATGGACTCGAACCGTTCCCGACGGCTCTTTTGATACTCGGTCATCGGGCGGCGGTTCAACTCATCCAACAACCCCGCCAGGGTGACATTGAGCTCTTCGATCGAGTGATGGGTGTGCTGGTGCAAACGGGCCACGATGTGGTCTTGAACAATGCCCACCGACGTCTCCACCGTGGCTTTGTCCCTTGGTCGGAACGGTCGGGCCGGGTTGATGGCGATGCGGTGGTGCCGGGCGAACTCTTTGTAGGACGCTTGAAGGACAAAATGCTTGCCGGCACGCACCACAGCCGACTTTAAGTTGTCGCACACAATCGTCAACGGTGCCCCGCCGAAGTAGGCGAGCATGTCGATGTGGGCGTGGATGAAATCCGGGACTTTTTGACTGGGCACGCACTTGGCAAAAATGAGCGAGGACGCCGGAAGCGTGGCTACGAATACCTGGACCTTCACCGGCTTTCCGGTGACGGGATCCAGATAGGTGGGCAACGGCATCCGTTTGAACCCGGCAAAGTCCACATAGGCTTTGAAACCCGGTTCATGGGACATCCGCATGCCGGTGGGCAGCGTTTTCCGGTAGCGGCGCATCCGTGCCGCCAGTTGCGAATAGGACAGCGTGCCGTGGGGATCTTCACAGCGGTAGTCCTCCCAGATGACTTGCAATGTGTGCCCTTCATCGAGGCGCTGTTGGATCTCAGCCAGATCCGGAACTTTCCGGGTCTTGTTGCCGTTGGGATCACGGTTGAACAACTGGATCAGTTTGGAGGGCGCAAGGTGCGCCAGATCGGACCAACGCAGGTGCTTGGCGGCGGCCAAACGTCGGTAGCGTCCCACGGTGGTCTTCGACACACCCACAGCATCAGCGATCTCCCGATCGGACAAAGAGGTGGTGAGCACCAGGCGGACGGCGTCGTGTATTTTCATTCGGGCAAACTCCTTTCACCGGCGGGTCCGTGCCGGCGGTTGTTTTAGGCAAAGAGGGGGATCGAGCCGACGCCTCGGGCGTCGACTTGACTGAGGGAGGGGCTTGGCCTAAAACGACAGGCGGTGGTGACCAACCACATTGCATTGAGGGGCCGGGAGCGCGAACTCCCGGCCTTTCGCGTTCTTGGCCTGGGCAAGGGTCAGTGAGGGGGGTGCATCGGGGGCCTCCGGGCTCGTCGAGAACGAAATCACCCTGCGGCGCAGGGGCCCAGAACTTAGCTACGGCGCCCCGGTTGTCAATCGATCAACCGCACCTCTGCTGACACTTTCGGGAAAGTCCTTCAGGCTGAAGGACTTAAGTTAGGCTCGTGCTGGGCCATTGCGTCCGAGTCGTGCCAGGCATGAAGCTTTCCCTATCGGTACCAGGGACAGGGGACATCCATGGCGACTAACCCACCACTTACGGATCCAATCGCAACCGCGCTGGCACGGTTGATTGATGATGCCCAGACGGAGCGACGTGACCCGGCCCATTGGGAGATTGAACAGCGGATTGATCAGGCCGGCCTGCGGGACGGTGACCCAGGGAGGCAAAGCGCAAAGCCCGTTGGTAAGTTCAAGCGGGTGTGGGGCACTTTGAGTTGGTCTCTTTCCAACAACCTTACCGGCGGAGAGAAGCTGGTTGCATCTTTGATCTCGACCATCCAAGGATGCGGCGGGTTTCGCCCAACCTCATCCAACTATTGCGGCGCCGAAGCCATCGGCAACTTGACCGCAGCCTTCGAGGTTGAAGGGTGGGAGCTGACGAGCGAAGGCATTTTACAACCGCGTGTCCTTGATGGATTGAGTGGCAAGGCACTCACCGCTGCTTTGAAATCCTATGCTGACCGAGCGCGCCGGGGTTCGCTCGACAATCCACTACTCACGGGCACGGCCAAAGACCTGCTCGAAGCCACCGCAGGTCATGTGCTTGAACAAAAGTTCAGCGAGAAACCAAAGGTCACAAACTTCCCGACCTTGTTGGCCAACGCATTTATGGCGATTGACCTTGCCATCCCGAACGGTCCTCCGACCAATGGAACATCCGAACAGCAACGAGCCGAACGGGCCGCATATGAGCTGGCTTGTGCCATTAATGGATTGCGCAACAAACAAGGCACGGGCCATGGTCACCCATGGCTCAGCACCGTGACCGATGCCCAAGCGCGCTTTGCCATTGAAAGCATGGGCAACATCGCTTCTTTGATGCTGGCGGCACTCCCATAAACTCCTCCCTTGACCTTGCCGCAACCACATCCGCATATGCCCATAGAACTGAGGAAGACATCAAAACGAGAACTGGACGAGGTCATTGCCTATTGGCAAAACTGCCCTCGGTGTTCCGGGCATCTTGAAGAGGCATCGCTCATCAAATTTCTTGAAATCTTTACCCCGCACCAAATCAAGGGCGCCATGTATTTGGCCACTTCCGCCGGTAGACCAAACTACTTCAAGTATCTTTGCGGGATATTGCACAACTGGCGCCGAGCCCTCGAAAGTGGCGAAACGCCAAGATACTTTGATATCTCAGAAGAGTAGGCGACCGCCTCCTGTCCGCGCGGCGGCAAATCATTCTTAGCATCGAAACTTACGCCTTTGGGGTTGCATCAATGTCCGAACAAAAACCGATCACTCAAACTGATTTGGATATGGTTGCCAGACTAAACACGGAGCGGTTTTCCGCCGACGATTTGCTGGAAATATCGGATCTCGTTCATGAGCTCCCACCAGAGTCGAGAAACTGGGAAGGGCGTATGTTCTCCTTGGCCAAGCGTTTCCCTAATCAGCACTATCGCCTGATGGCCATTGATTGCCGTCTCACAGCCATGGCTGAGCTCATTGAAAAGAACGCACTACCACTTGGTGTTCTGCCACAAGCAGAAGATGGATCTCACTCAGTCAGCGAATATGTGTTTGGTGCCGCAGCTTTGGAACCCCTCCTTATGCGGGGCAATGATCCATTTTTTGAACCCAAGTCTTTCCTCCGTCGAGTGCTCGAACTTTCTGATACCGACGGCAAGGCATAACGCCGTCATCAACGGTGAAGCGAACAGACGTTGGATGATTGATCAAGCTCGTGGCTCAACCGCTCATGCACCAGGGGTCATCCTGGCCCGCGCAGCAAGTCGCAATCGTGGGGGTGCGGCCTCTTCTGTTTTAACCACAGATTGAGGCCCAGAAGACGGTCTAACCGTATCCATCCATGCACGCTCGTTCTCTTGGGCCACAGACATGAGGGTGTCCACCAACGACGGTTTAAGCGCCTGGACATCGCCCATGCTCTGGCGCAGATGTTCCTTCTGTTCCGCTTGTTGTCCTTCCAGTGCCTGGGCCTCTTGGTCAAAGTCATCTAGGTGTCCCCGGTGTCGCCGAAGCACGTTCTTGATCTCCTGCACGCGGCGATCCAACGTCGAGGCCTCGCGGTGCAATGCCCGCCATTCAACCGGCTTACCGTCCTCGGCCCCCGCAGCCTTGGCCGCCCACATCCTGAGGGGGTGTGCCGTCTCCCATTGTTTCAACCGTTGCCGGGCGGCCGCCCGTCTGATCCGGGTTTCATGGAGTTGGCTGTCAGCGTCCAGCTTGGCGGCCATGCGCCGCCCCCGGTCCTCTTCGTGAACCCGGAACCGATCCGCCAACTCGATCAGGGCGCTCAGTGCCCGGGCGATGACCTGTACCAACTTGATCACCTGGCTCAGGACTTGGTGCGCCTCAGGGGTCTCTGGGGCCGCAGCAGCGGCACGGAACCGGGCCACCAGCGACCCCGGCGCACCATCGGGCAACGGAGGCAGGGGTATCGGGACCACGGGAGCCGGGGATGGGGCCGGAACGCCTTCGCCGGTGTCCACCGCCTCGGGGTCGGCTTCGCTGCTCGCCGTTTCTCTGGCCACGTCCACCACGGCCTGCCGGTGCTGCTCTTCGAGCACGATGGCATGGGCGGCCTCGTAGACCTTGGCCGGAACCATGATGTCCCCGCGCAAGGCATCGCCGCGCCGGGTGAAGAAGCCCCGGCGCTCCATGGCCGTCACGGCCGCGCCCAGAGTCGGTTGCGGGGTGAACGGTAGCTCTTGGCGGACATAGCTGCGGTGGTCGTAATCCGCCGGAAGCTGGTTGGCGGTGGTGTAGGCATTCGCCAGTTCAGCCCATTTTTCATTGAGGCGTTCGACGAAGGCGCCGCTCGTGTTCTTGTTCGACAGAAGCACCAGCTTGGCGCCCAGGCCCCAGGTTGAGGTGCCGTCCTCGCCCTGGATGTCTTCCAGCCGGCGGGTCGGGAAGTAGATGTGGGCGTGGAAGCCCACTTTTTCCGCCGGCTTCGTCTCGCCCAGCGCATCCACGTCGGCGTCCCGGTGCAACCCCAGAGAGACGGCGGTATGCAGCTCCCGGCAGATGAACCGCGCCGCCTCTTCGGCCAGGTCGCCGGCATGCTGGTCGGACAGACCAAAGGGGATGGGGATCCGATAATCCCTGGCCACTTGGGCGTCCTTTCGCTTTTCGGCGGCCTCCACCCGGTTCCACAGTTCCTGCGGATCCGTGGCCCAAGGCGGCGCCCCCTCGGGAGCCACCGTCAGGGACCGGACGATTTCCTCCCCCAGCTTCCGGCGGCGGTAGTCATGCCATTCGCCGGTCCGGCGATCGTAGAGACGGAGGCCGAGACGGTAGGCCACGCCGGCGATCGCCGAGTGACCAGCGCCGCGGCTGTGGGTTTCAAGGTGGGGGCGGGCATGTTGTGACATTCATCCTCCGTGATGAGCCACCCGTGGCGAAGGTGGCAATCGGTCATCCTGACCATGAGACGTGTGCGGTTGCCGGCCTGGTGCATGCCCGCCCCATGCACCATCCAAACAACCTTTGGCACAATGTCAAGTAAGCTTGACATTGTGTTGGTGCTAATCTGCGACCAAGACCACGGAAGCGTGCGGATGATCACACTTAATACGGAAAAGGGACTGACGAGGATTGCTACTTGGGAAGACGTGCTGACCCGTCCCGGTTTTACGGTAGACATCGACCCCAAGACCGCGGTGCTCAAATCCATCATTGGCAGCTATGCCTTTCAAACTTTCGTCCCGTGCGGTTTGGCCTCGTGCCACACGCCACACGGCCGTGGTTACCTCGTCGTCACCAATGATGGCCGTGAGACCAATATCGGCAAGGACTGCGGCAAGAAATACTTCTCTGTGGATTTCGAGCGCCTGGCCAAGGTGTATGACCGGGACCTGCGTGCCAAAGAGCGTCGCGAAGCACTGACCGAGCTTCAACACCAGATACCGGGTCTGAGGGCTCGCATCCTAGCGCTGAAAGAGGGAGAGAACGGGGCCAACTGGATCCATCGAAACCTCACCCCACTGCGTCAAGGCCTTCCTAGCCCGCTGCCACAGATGATCCAGCGCATGGTGAGGCAACGCGACGGCGCACTGACCCGATCACGTCTAGCCACAGCAGAAGAACTGGAACTCATGCGCGCACAGGGTCAGCGCCTCACTCCGGGTCAGATCATCGAGGAGCCCGCGGGCCAGTTGGCCGGCCTCGCCGCACTTTACGAAGAGAACGACCTGCGCGAGCTGCTCGTCAAACGCATGGAGCCATTGGACCAGGTGGAGGCAGCCGACGTGGACATGCTTCCCGACAAGGCACTCCGAGAGTTGGCCAAGTGGGCAACGACGATCGAACCGACGCTGGCTCAGGCCGAGGCTGCGTTGGCGGCGGGACGCCGCCTCCTGACCCAAACGAACCTCAGGCAACTGGCCCCGTTCCTGAGTGGCGAGGAGAACCGGCAAGCACTCGCCACCTATTTGCAGCGCTTACCGGCGTAGCCGGGGCTTCCGCTGTGCGGCAACGCTTAGCGTTGCCGTGCTTGGCTCTGCTCTGAGCGTCGTGTTCGGAGAACACTAAGACGCGCTCTGAGGGTGAAGTTTTTGTTTGTTAAGGTTTTCAGAGTGGCTTGCTTAGCCGGGCGCAGCATCCTGTGGTAGCCTAACCGGCTGAAAGACAAAGAAGATCTTTTGGGATTTAGCTGTTGACATGCTCCTTGTCGAGAGTTAATCTACGTGCGTTGGACCCCTGTAAGAGCATTTGTGTGAGGGGGGTGTGGCCAGAAATACCCTCCACTGATGGACAGCAAGACTAGGCCAAGTCTTGAGATAGTGGCGACGAAAGTCGGACCCTGACCCCATCGCTGTATGCGATCCGCTAAAGGGTAGCTGCCAACTATATTAGGGTTCAGCTTATTCAACGGCTCCCACTCGGGAGCCGTTTACTTTTCGAGGCTTATAGACGGTCACGACAGAATAAATCGAAGCATTATTCCCGTCTGGTTTTCGTTCGACGATCGCCATCCCCCGGATGGAAGAGAAAATGGCGGCCCTGCTGCCAGCTTCGTAAAATATTTCGGCCCCTGGCCTGATTACCTCTCGGACACGAGCCTCGACTTTCTCCATAGCCTCATCGTGATCTGGATAGGCTCCACCGTGCTCCTTCCAGATATGTTCAAAGCCAAAGCCGCGATTTGGGCCTAAATGTCTGCCGTAACGGAGAACGATGGGCCCAGATGAAAATAGCTCCGTGTTGCGGAGATAGCAGTCAGGAAACACTGCTATGCGACACAGTTCTTGATTGGGTGTCCATACCCTCTCTTGCTTTTCAGCCTGTTGATTTCCGTCGGAACCGGGCTGTTTTTCTGGCAGGATTACCTTCCATTTGTTTTTCCGGTTCACTACGTCCATTTCCCCTGTCCCTTTCTCAAAGAAGCATACCCGTCTGCCTACCCCCGAGCACCTGTTTGCATATAGGCGGGCAGTTGAAACTACTTCAACAGGAACCGTATGGCATCCAACGAGAGTTCCCAGGACATGCATTGAATGGCGGTCAGAATGACAGATGGCCGCTCTTCTTTGCTGTAAGAAGTGAAGTGCTCATCGCCCAGTTCATGCCCCACGTAGGCCGCTCGCAACTCGGCTGGCACGCCCAAGTCTTGAAGGGCATGCACCACCGTTTCGCGGAAACTGTGAAACCCATGACGTCCTTTGACCGGTGGCGTAATCCCCACCAGTTCCCGATAGCGGCCATAGGCTTTCGTTAGCCAGTTGCCCATGCCGTTGACACCACCGATTTTCACCGCCGGAAAGAACTGCGTTTCGCCCGCCTGACGCAACCGGTTCACGCGGTCCATGAAGCCCAACGCTAAGAGGTGCGGATGGATCGGGATGGTGCGATCACTGGCCTCGGTTTTCAGGCGCTGGCCGGCACCGGTGTCCGTGATGTGAATGCAAGGGATGCCATCACGTTCGATCACATCCTTTAAAGCGAGTTGCCCGACTTCGCCGACGCGCGCACCAGTGTAGAGGCCGATGATGATCCCCCAACGTGCTTCGATGGGAAGCTTTTTCAGTGCTTCGGGATCGAACAGTTTTTGGATCTCGGGAAGGGTGTATGCCACATAACCTTCTTCTTTGGCGCGTCGCCTTTTGTCCTTCTTTCGGTAGACCACGACCCCATAAGCCGGATTGTCCCGCGGCTGGCGGAAGGGGGCGTAATAGCCTTGCGCTTCACACCACGCAAAGAAGCCCGATACATAGCCGGCTTTGTTTGCAATCGTGGGCGTGGTCAGGCCAGAGTCACGCAAAGCAGTGACCCATGCACTGACATCTTCTCTTTGTGCCCGGCTGATGGCGACCACTTTGCCAAAGTGATCCACGAAACTCCGAATGGCAGTCGCCTTGATCGTGAGGGTCTTGGGTAACGTGTCATCTTTGATGGCAGCCAGCCACGCCTTCATGGCCTTCTCCGCGGAAAGAAGGCGGGGATGGTTCAACATGGTTTCTAGCTGTTGGGTTTCCGAAAGAGACATGGAAGCCCGCGGTAGCGCGCCCGGGGTTCGCATGTGATCCAAGATGTCTTTGAGCTGTGCATGGTCCCGATCGCTGCCGTCGGTTCGGAACTTGAAACCGTCCGGTGTTTGCACTTCCAGCTGCTTCAAGCTGGCCAAATACGCCTCGTGTTCCTTGTCCTGTCCCATGGACTTCCCCCGCAAGGTGGCGAAGGTTTGAGCATAGCGCGCGCCCAGGGTGTAAGCCCACGCTTGGGCGACCCGCCCATCCTTGGTGCGCAAACTTTGCTTGATGATCTTGCGGCCGATGGCCGCTTGAAGGTCCCGCGGCACCACCAGTCGAAAGTGCCAGGTGCCCGATGGATGGCGAAGAAGGTGATGAGCCAGGCGCATGGTTGGATTTGACCAACCGGATTGACCAAAGCATGACTTTCCCAAAAACGAAAAAACGCTCAAAAAGAGCGTTTTTTCGTTTCTGGCGGAGAGGGTGGGATTCGAACCCACGGTAGGCTTACACCTACGGCAGTTTTCAAGACTGCTGCCTTAAACCACTCGGCCACCTCTCCAATTTGTTTTGTCCAACTTGTCTAACTTGTCCAATGCGTGACCGCTGCGCAGCGAACCACACCGATCAAGGGTGCTAATCCTATCAGGAACCGCGCACGCGCGGGCCATTTGAACCTTTGCGGGAAAGTGCGAATAACGCCCAGGCCATGATGATCACTGGAATCAACGCGCCCAGCACCGGGA
>Ga0153933_1000665_pt1 | contig 11466 bp, 11 predicted proteins | sample TSNJ017MetaG_FD_102275 | JGI IMG/M metagenome (GOLD analysis project Ga0153933, IMG submission 102275) | Attine ant fungus gardens microbial communities from New Jersey, USA - TSNJ017 MetaG | ecosystem: Host-associated > Fungi > Mycelium > Unclassified | place: USA: New Jersey, Wharton State...
AGGTCGTCCGGCAACAGTTTCGCGTCCGGATTTGTGCGCGCGAGCCAACGCGCGATCGCACCGAATTCGGTCAGCACGGAGCTGTCGTCCCGGACCAAGGTCGGCACCTTGGACTTTGGATTAATCGAGGCAAAGGGAGGCTGATATTGCTCGGCTGCCCGCAGGTTGAGTGTCACAACGTCGTAGGGCTTGCCGATTTCCTCGAGCAAGACGCGGATGCCGACCGCACTCGTGCCGGGAGCGTAGTAAAGCTTCATGGTTCCACAAGTCCCGGGAATGCGAGATGAAGAGAAGGCCCATCATCCGGCCCTTACCGAACCAATATCGCGACGACGATCGGAACGGCTTTCTGTTTCTTGTCCACGAGTGCATATCAGTTGATGTTTCGTGCGATCCGCGTCCTTTGGCTGCGGGTTAGGTCTCTGGTGGCAACTGACAGGCGGCGGCTATCCGACGGGGGATGAGCTGCCATCTGATGCTCCGAACGGCGCAACGGCAGCTCCGTCGGCGAGGCACCCGCGCATAGCCCCCATCCGCTGCGAGATGGATGATCAGATTGATTCGACGAACCCTCGGCGATATACATGGAAACTAAACTGTTTCCATGGGGCCGTTTCGAATGCGACAGCCGAGCCAATTCGATACACGGACACGCCAGCTGCTGGATGCGCCCATCGTTCCTACGCTGTTGAGAATGGCGATCCCGAACGCGCTGGTTATGTTCGCCCAGTTGGCGATCGCTCTGGTAGAGATCTTTTTCCTGGCGCGGCTCGGCGTTGACGTCCTGGCCGGCGTTTCCCTGGTCTTTCCGGTGCTGTCGTGGATCGGCGCCGTGTCGCAGGGAGCGGTCGGCGGAGGTGTCGTCACGGCCATCGCTCGTGCTCTCGGCCGGGGAGACCGCGAATTCGCCGACAAGCTGGTGTGGTGCGCTTTGGCATTGGCCGTAGCCTTGGGCTTGCTGACGACGATCGTGATCCGGTGGATCGCTCCCCGCTTTTACGCAGGGGTGGGCGCGCAAGGTGCCTCTCTGTCGGCGGCCCTCACCTACTCCCATCTGATCTTTAGCGGCGCCGTACTGATCTGGACATTCAACCTGTTGCTCGCAGCCGTTCGCGGCACGGGCAACATGATGCTGCCGATGGTGGTCGTTTGCGGCGGTGCCGTTGCCATCATTCCGCTGTCGGCCCTCCTGATCTTCGGGTATTCTTGGGTTCCGGCTTTCGGCGTGACCGGCGGGGCAATCGCCATCCTCGTCTACTACGCGGTGGGAAGCTTCATTTTCATCTTCCATCTTTGGGGGAGGAGCGGCGTTCTACAGCCGTCCTACATGCCGCCTCGTCTGCCGTTGGGAGCCATTCTGGAGATTCTCCGGGTCGGCGGCCTGTCGGCGATCGTCAGTTCAACGACCAATCTCACGATAGCGATCATCACTGGCTTTGTGGCCTCGGCTGGTGTCGAAGCCCTTGCGGGGTACGGGGCTGGTGCACGTCTGGAATTCCTTCTGGTCCCGTTGTCGTACGGCGTCGGTGGGCCCGCGGGAATCATGATTGGCACGAATATCGGAGCGGGGCGTATCGACCGGGCGTTGAGAGTGGCTTGGACCACGGTTCTGTTGGCGGGTCTGACCGCAGAGGCGATTGGGCTTGCGGCAGCGATATGGCCGGATGTTTGGATCGGCGCGTTCAGCAGAGATCCCGGCATCATCGCCATCGGCTCGGATTATCTCAGGACGGTGGGCCCGATGTTCGGCTTTTTCGGTATCGGATATGCGATGTATTGCGTCGGCCAAGGCACAGGCGGAATGCAATGGCCGGTTGCCGGCGCATGTGTGCGGGCCGCGCTTGCCGTGCTGGGAGCGCTGAGCTGTCTCCATCTAGGAGCGGGCGTGCACTGGATCTTCTTGGCGGTCGCGGTCGGCATGGCGAGCTTCGGCTGCCTCGCCCTGCCGGGCCTGATTAGGCAAAGCGGATTTGGCCTTCACGAAACCGCGACGAAATGCCCGGCGAAGTAGGCGCAACGGTCACGGGCTGATCCGGTCTATCTGGATACGCCGAACCTGACGCAGGTTATGAGCAGGTAATGCTGGCGGTGACCTCGCCAATCGGCATCACACCTGCTTGCCCACGCCTCCACGATCGGAGGCGTCCGCTCCATCGTTTTTGCGCGAGAGGATTTCGTTGTCCTCACCAAGCAATGGGGCGCGTCGACGCACCGGGGGCCGGACACCGTTGATGCTCCATGGCGCGGCAACGAGCGGCATTTCGAGGTCCGGAGGCGACTGGAAGATTCCCAAGGCTTGGACCTGGGGATGATGGAATGCTTCCGCGGGGTCGAGTATGGGCGCGCAGGGGATCCCGTTCGATCCCAACAATTCAACCCATTCGTCGCGCTTCCTGGCAGAAAGAGCCTCTGCCATCATCGCTTCGAGAACATTCCGGTTTGCGACGCGAGCCGCGTTCTTGGCGAAGCGCTCGTCGCTTACCCAATCCCCGCGTCCGATGAGCTTTGCAAACGCTGCGAACAAGCCATCGCCGGCGAGGCCGAGCATGATCGGCCGATCAGCCGTCGGGAACACGCCGTAAGGAACGACTTGCGCGGAACCATTGCCGGGACGATGCGGCGAGCGTCCGCTGGCGACATACTGTGCGAATGCGCCGTCCCGCCAGAACAGTGCGGCCTCTAGCAGAGAGGTCTCAACGGTACTGCCCTTGCCTGTCTTGGCTCGATCGTGCAGCGCCGCCAGGATGGCTATCGCCGCCCACATCCCAGCCCCCTTGTCGACGAGCGCGTCGGCGACGAGAAGCGGCTGTCCGTCGGGCTCGCCGTTGCCGAACATTTGGCTCGACAACGCCTGAGCAAGGCCGTCGTACGCGCTCCAGGTTTGCCAAGGACCCTTGGATCCGTAGGCGCCGATCGCGCAATAGATCAGGCGAGGGTTCAAGGCTAGCGCCTCCGGCCCCGATAGACCGAGCGATTCAGCGACTCCCGGACGCATGTTGTGGACGAATACATCCGCCTCCGCGACCAACCTCTTGAGTTCAGCGCGGTCCTGGGCGTTCTTCAGTTCCAGGGTAACCGACCGCTTGTTACGATTGATCGCCTGGAACCTGGCGCCCATCCCGTGAAGCATAGGAGGCGACCAACCGCGCGCGTCATCGCCGCCGTTGGGCTTTTCGATCTTGATGACCTCCGCTCCAAGGTCGCCGAAGATCGTTCCCGTCACGGGACCGGCGATATTGGAGCACGCTTCGACGATCTTGATGCCGCTCATTGGCATGGTGCCACGGCCTCCCTTTTGGACGAACTGTGACGCTCCGTTCGCCCTAAGCCGGCGAGAGCACGTGGATGGTGCGGCTTTCGATCAGGTCCTTGACCTTGGCCTGATACTCGAGCGTGTGAGGAGCCTTTGCGTGGGCCTTCAGATGAGAGGCGGACTCCCATTTTTCGATCACGACAAACGTGTCGTCGCCGAAAGGCGCCAACGCACCGAAACCCGCCGCATCGACAAACGCCGAATATTCGATACAGCCTTGCTCGGCATGCACCGCGGGCACGTTCGCTTTAAACGCCGTGAGCACGGCGTCGCGCTGGCCGGCCTTCGCTACGATTTCCACGACTACCTGGATCATCTTGTGGCCTCAACTTCCTGGGGACATCGCTCGACGGAGTGGCTCGGTCGCCTTATCGCGGAGCGGCTCCGCCTTGCTTTGCCATCCACGAAACGATGTTCGATACGGTGTCTTGGTAGAACGTCCGGTAGAGATCATCCGCGACGTATCCGATGTGCGGCGTCGCAAGCACGTTTGGCAGTGATCGGAACGGATGCTCCGCGGACAACGGCTCGCGATCGAAAACGTCCACCGCGGCTCCCCCTATCCTCTTGTCCCGAAGCGCCTCGATGAGCGCGCTTTCAGCCACGATCGGACCGCGCGAGGTGTTGACGAGCAATGCGGAGGACTTCATCTGATCGAACTCGGACTTTCCGATTAGCCCGCGCGACCTGTCGCTCAGAATGAGATGCACGGAGACAATGTCCGCGGTACGGAAAAGCTCCTCCTTCGTCGCCAGTGACACACCGTGTTCGGCGGCTTTCTCGTTGGTCAGATTTTGACTCCAGGCGATGACCTTCATGCCAAAGGCGAGACCGACACGCGCGACGCCGGCACCGACCCGCCCGAGCCCAACGATGCCGAGCGTCTTGCCCTGCAGACCGACACCGAGAGTCTTTTGCCACCGACCGGCGCGCACCGCCTGGGCCTCGGTAACGATGTTGCGCGCGCTCGCCAGGATCAGGCCCCACGTCAATTCGATCGTCGAGAAGGAATTGTAGCCGGTATTGACGATTTCGATGCTGCGCGCGCGGGCGGCACCGACGTCGATCGATGCGTTTCGCGGGCCGGTCGAGGCGATCAACTTCAAACCAGGCAAGCGACCGATGATTTCCGCCGTCAACGGCGTGCGTTCTCGCATCACACAGATGATATCGAACGGCGCAAGCCGCGCAACGAGGGTCTCGACGTCGGCAACATGATCGTCGAAAAATGTGAGTTCGGCCGACGCAGCCAACGGGGACCAGTCGGCGCACTGCGCCGCGACACTCTGATAATCATCGAGTACTGCGATCTTCATTGGAGCACCGAGGTCAACCGGTTGAACGTGCCGAGAACTCTTCTGGAGCGTCGGGGCAGGGTGGCGGAGCGACATCGCTCGAACGCGGCGATGCGCCCCGCCACTCTTCAGGCCTTGTTAGCCTGGGAGGCGACAGTTCTTGCGGCCCGCGTGCGGAATTCCTCCCATTGCTCCGGGCCCCAACCCTGCAAATACTGAACCGTTCCGCCACCGCCCTCGACCAACGAAGCACCTCCGTCCATGGAGATACATTCTCCGTTGATGAAGCCGGCATATTCCGACATCAGGTAGGAACAGAGATCGGCGAGTTCCGCATGCTGTCCAACTCGTCCCACAGGCACGCGCGCTACCTGTGCTTCGTATTCGGCGGGGTCCGGATAGAGCCGCGCCGACGCGCCGGGGGTCGGAAAGATCCCGGGTGCGACCATGACGGTCCGGATACCCTTGGGCCCCCATTCGGTCGCCAGGCTCTTCATCATCGAGAGGACGCCGGCCTTTGCCGTCGCCGACGGAACCATGAAGGCTCGACCCTGCCAGGCGGTGCTCGTCAGGATGGAGAGGATTGTACCATTGTGGTCTTCCTCGATCCACCGCTTGCCGGCAGCAAGAGAACAGTAGGCGCTGCCATGCAGAACGACGTTGATGACCGCATCAAACGCGCGCGAAGAGAGGGTCTCCGTGCGCGCGATGAAATTGCCCGCCGCATTGTTGACAAGGCCATCGAGCGGCCGGTCCTGCCAGATCTCCTCAAACATCGCCTCGACCTTGTCGGGTTGACGGATGTCACAAACAAAGTAGGAGGCCTTGGCGCCGCTCTTCCTCCACTCCGCGACCGTTCCTTTCAACACCTCCTCGCGTCTTCCGCAGATCACGATCTCCGCGCCAAGCTCCGCGAAGCGGGTTCCTAGGCTTTTCCCGATACCCGTTCCGCCTCCCGTTATGAGGATCTTCTTCCCTTGCAGTACCCGGTCCGAAAACATGTTCGGCTCTCTCCCTATGTAGCTGCTCGATGTGCAAACGTCGAACGATTGGAAACCGTTCTGTTTCCAATGCGCGCGTTGCAGCTGCCTGTCAAGAGAAAAACGCCGGGCTTGTCTCCGCGCGACCCATCCGAAACGAGACGACAGGATTTTCCCGGCCTATTACACAGAAATCCCGCTAACGGCGAAAGCGCTTGATCGTTAGTCGGTTATGCATCAGATTGCTGCTTGTCGCGCTCGAGCGCCGCGAGAAACAGGCCGGTATCCTATGGCACTAAAGCAAGATGAAGAAATTACCCGCGCCAAGATCCTGGAGACCATCGACCGCCTGTTCTACCGGCAGGGAATTCGCGCGGTCGGCGTCGACACGATCGTCGCCGAACTCGGCATAAGCAAAAAGACCCTTTATCGTCATTTCCGCTCGAAAAGCGAGATGATCGAGGCGTATCTGCGAGGCCGGTTTCGACCCTTGCCGGAGAACTCGGACAAGCCGCCGGCCGAGCAAATCCTTTCCAATTTCGCTTGGTTGGAGAGGTCTCTTTCTTCGAAGAAGGAGTATAGGGGCTGTGCTTACCTGAACGCCCTGGCCGAGCTCGGAGAGGACGAACGCGAATCAAGGGACCTTGCCGCTTCTTTCAAGGAGAGCCGCAGGCTATGGTTCCGCGACCTTCTTTCGAAACTCGACGTCGACGATCCCGACACGCTTGCGACGCAACTTTCGCTGCTCGTCGATGGCGCGTATTCGGCGATGCTGACCAGAAGAGACCCTTCTTCGACGCGGGCCGCGATTGCCGCCGCTCGCGTCCTTCTGAAGAACGCTGGTGTTAGTCTCGTCTACACACCCTCGGCAACGACCCCCGCCAACCAGACAGCAGGGCATCAAAACCTTTCCCGCGGGTCGAGAAGTCAACGTACCGCATAAATCGTGCGCCGGTTTGCGCGCGTGGAGGGAAGCCTTCTAGGCTCGCGCTGCGATCGTTACGAAGCTGAGCCAACCGATCACGACCGCGAGGGACAACGCCGCGATCAGAAAGTACCAGCTATCGCGGGACATACTCCGGCGAACGATTGAAGCAATCTGAAATCGGCAACGGCGGAGCAACGCTGCGGCGTTTAACTTCCGCGGTTCGGAACGATAAAATTCTGCTTGCGTCATTTGTTTTGCCAATTGGGCTTCCGCTTTTGCGCGAATGCTTTGGGGCCTTCGAGATAGTCCAGACTATCCTTGTTCTCCTGATGAGCCGGATAGATCTTCCTCATCGCTGCTTCCAGATGTGGCTCCTCGAGCCCCCTGAAGTACGACTGTTTCGACGCTCGTATTGCCTTCGGTGAACATTCGAGGATGAGTTCCGCCCACCGCTTGGCTGCCGACAGGGCCTGGCCAACCGGCACGACCTCGTTCACGAAGCCCAGTTCCTGTCCCTCGGCCGCCGACACCCGCCGTCCGGTAAGGATCATGCCCAGGGCCTGCTTTTGAGGGATGATGCGCGGCAAGCGGTGGACACCACCGGCGCCGGCAATCAGACCCACCCGCGGTTCGGGCAGCGCAAAGAAAGCGTTCTCCGCGGCGATGATGATGTCGCAGGCCAGGGCGATCTCGAAACCGCCTCCCATCGCAATGCCGTTCACGGCCGCAATGATGGGCTTATCGAGGTCGAACCGGTGGGTGATTCCCGCAAAGCCGTTGCGCACCAAGCCGGTACGGCCGCCCGCAGCCTGCGTCTTCAGATCGTTTCCGGCGGAGAACGCGCGGTCGCCCGCCCCCGTAATGATCGCGAGCCAAAGATCGTCTGCAGCAGCGAACTCGTCCCACACAGACTCGAGTTCGTCATGCGCATCGCTGTGGAGTGCGTTCATGACCTCGGGGCGGTTCAGAGTTACGATGCGGACGCGGCCCTCGTCGGCGACGCTACAGTATTTGTATCCGGCCATTTTCCTCTCCGTTGCTAGAGCATGTCTCTGGGCGCGTGCGACCTGCCGCCGAGCTGCCCCGTTACGGCGAAACTTCCGCAGTCGAGCGATTCTTCGATCAATTCCGGCCGAGGAGCGGGCATTACCATCCACCGCCCGCGGTACGACAACCGCGACTGCGCGAGCTTGACGTTGCCTCGAAAGGTCCTCGGCGAAACGCCGTAGGCCGTCCGAAAGGTGCGGCTAAAATGCGCCGGCTCTCCGAAGCCCCAATCGTATGCGATGGTCGCGATCGGGCGCTCTGCGAGTGCAGGGTCGGCCAGCTCGTCTTTGATCCTTCTCAGCCGCTCCGCGCGAATCCATCGCATGAGCGTGTGCGGCTCCGATGCGAACAGCTCATGTAACTGGCGAACCGACAAACTCACCCCTTTTGCAATGGCGCCAGTGTCCAAACGATGGTCCCGCAAGTTGCGCAGCGCGAACGCCTTGATTTGCTCTCTGCAATAATCATCGCGACTCCATGGCGCCCGACTCTTAAGATGGGGACCAAAGGCTGCCGATAGGGCGTGCGGAAGCATTCTCGCGATACGTCCGGCGTTCTCCTCTTCGCCATCGAAGGCTGGATCGAACAATTCCTCGATCGCGGCCCGCGCGATTCGGCCGGTACCGTGACGCGTAGCCACCGGGACAGCGGTACAGCGGTGCACAGCTGGAAGAGCTTCCCGCAGCAAGTCCGCGTCGACGTAGATCGTCTTCAAATCCACTTTCGTCGTCGCCAGCTCGAACGGCTTGCAGGCATCGAAGAGGAATAGGTCGCCTGGAACGGCCCTCGCTTCCCTGCCATCCTGCCTGACGGTCGATGTTCCTTCGGCCTGGAGCGTGAGTACGAATTGCCATTTGCCCAAAGATGCGGGCAGCCCCGGCATCAGCGACATCGTTTGCGACGACGAGCGCAGATGAAGCAGACGCAATGAGCCCGATGAATGGACTGTTGCCTTCGCGACCAGGGCGCCGCCTTTCGGTTCAAGGCGGAAGCGTGTCTCGAAGGTCTTGTTGAACTTCGCTTGAAACTCGCGAGCGCCCCCATTGGCCGATGTTGCCATTCCGACGCAGAAAGAGGATACCGTCATCGGGTGACCTTGCCCCATGCTCCACCGAACCGGCGCTCGTTCATCGAGATTTTCCTCGCAACACGCGGCATCGCTCGCGTCATAGCGCGTGCTGCCAAGCCTCCGCGTGAAGACGATATCCATCGCCCTGGCGCGCCACCTGATAAAAGCCGGGAAAGTGAAGGTGCATCCCGGCGACGAGAATCCGGTCGGAGGCCACCTGATCCAGCACTCGCTTGCGGGACTTTCTGGCCTCTTCGAAGTCGACATCGAAATTCGTTCCCGCATCAGGCAAGGCGACCTGAACCTCGGGAACATGGACGACGTCGCCCCAAATCAATAATTCCTGACCGCCCGACGAGATCAGGTAGCCCGAGTGCCCAGGCGTGTGGCCTGGAATGGGCACCGCGACGACGCCAGGAAGCACTTCGCCGCCGGAGAAAAGCCGCGTTCGGCTCCTGTAAGGGGCGATCTGCGCGCGCGAATGTTCGAACATCGACTTCGCTCGATCGTTCGGGGCGCGGGCCAACTCAGCATCGTCAAGCCAATAGCGCGGCTCGGCTTCGTGCATGACGAGCTCCGCGTTCGGAAATATCGGCCTTCCCGTGCTTGTGTCGGTGAGACCCGCGGAATGATCGGGATGCATATGAGTAAGCAGGATGGCACTCACGTCCTTCGCATCCACGCCCGCCGCCGCGAGGTTACGTCCGATCCAGCCATTGGTCGCCCCCATGGATCCCCCGGTGCCTGTATCGATGAGCACCACCCCCCCCTTCGTGTGCACGAGAAAGGCGTTGATGCTCACCCTACGCACGGGACGGAACGCGTCGACGAGTATCGCTCTGGCTTCATCGGCGCTGACGTTCTTCAATAGATCGAGATTTCCGTCGATGTATCCGTCGCTTACCGCGGTTACGACGATGTCGCCGATCTTGCGATGATAGAGGCCTGAAATCTGCTGTACCGGAAGATAGCTCATGTTTTCCGTATCCATGGAAACCAACCTGTTTCCAGCATGTATCCCTGTCTGCCGAGAGAGTCAAGCGGACTACCCCTCCGTTGTGCACCTCGACGCAGACAGCAAGGTGAGACCAGGATGCCGGCGAGAACACCCGCGTGCACCCGGAAGCTTCGGGCCCGCTAAGGGATGTTGTCGCTTGTCCCAGAACTGACGAAGAAAATTGCGAGACTGGTTGCGGTCAAGGACGCAAGGCCGATCTAGAGGATCATGCTCGGCACTTGACAATTGGGTGCAGTCTCATTGAACCGCGGTTCTATCCTCGCTCACAGCGCCCCGGCCTTCTGCGCGTATGCCCACGACGCCTGCGACAGCGGCACGGTGCGCTTGGCGGATTCTATGGCCTTGGCGTTCGCAGCGGTGCCCTCGCGAATCCGGCCTGCGATACCCTGGGTGATCCCCGCGAGGCGGAAGAGGTTGTAGGCGAAGTACCAGTTGAGGTCCGGCATCGCCATTTTGGTGACGTCGCAATAAATCTGCGCCGCCTCTTCCAGGCTTGGAATGTTCAGAGCCTTGAGATCCGCTCCTTCGAGTCCTGGCATGACCCACTGCATCAACAGATAGGTGAAGTCTGCCATGGGATCGCCGAGCGTCGACAACTCCCAGTCCAGCACGGCCTGCACACGCGGCTCTGCCTCATGGAAAATCATGTTATCGAGGCGATAATCACCGTGAACGATCGAGACGTGCTGCTGTTCCGGAACCGTGCGCGTCAGCCATTCGGCGACCTTGTCGAATTCCGAAATGCGCTGGGTCTCGGAGGCACGATACTGCTTAGTCCAGCGGTCGATCTGGCGCGCGAAATAGTTGCCAGGCTTGCCGAAGTCCTCAAGGCCGATTGCGGCGGGATCGAACATATGCAGCTTTGCGAGCGTCTCTATCTTGCCGGTGAAGATCTTTCGGCGGCTCTCCCGCGTCTGGCTCGGCAGCTTCGGATCCCAAAACACCCGGCCCTCCTCCATCGACATGATGTAGAAGGCGGCTCCAATGATGCTGTCATCCCGGCAGAAGGCATAGGCTTTCGCGACCGGAAAGCCTTGTTTTCCAAGCGCATCGATCACGCGGTATTCGCGATCGATCGCATGTGCGGAGGGCAGCAACTTGCCGAATGGTTTTCGGCGCATCACGTAGGAACGGCCGGGCGTGTCAAGCCGGTAGGTCGGGTTGGACTGGCCGCCCTTGAATTGCAGAACGACCAGCGGCCCTTGATAACCTTCGACATTTTCGCTCATCCATGCGTCGAGCCGCGGCTCGTCGAAACGTTGCCGCTCCTCGACCGGCCTGGTGCCTGAGAACTCTTCGTCATTCTTTACGGCGTCCGCCATGAGAACGCTCCCTCACGGTTTTCTCGATCATGTTCGGGAGGTCGATCAGGGCCCTCCCTCGCACTCAGTGCGTGGGAGAAATTGCATGCTTCCGGATTTCAAGTCTGGCAATGGCGCGATTGTGCACCTCGTCCGGACCGTCGGCGAAACGTAGCGAGCGGACGCCCGCGTAGTCCTTGGCGAGACCGGCCTCGTCGGAGACGCCGGCGCCACCATAGGCCTGCATTGCATCGTCAATGATCTTCAGGGCCATGCTGGGTGCAGCGACCTTGATCATGGCGATTTCGAGCTGCGCGTCTTTGTTGCCGACCTTGTCCATCATGTCGGCGGCCTTGAGGCACAGCAGGCGGGTCATCTCGATATTGATACGGGCCTCGCCGATGCGCTGCTCCCACACCGAATGCTCGATGATCTTCTTGCCGAACGCGGTGCGCGAGGCGAGCCGCTTCACCATCTTCTCCAGCGCCTCCTCGGCCTTGCCGATGGTGCGCATG
>Ga0153933_1000666_pt1 | contig 11444 bp, 11 predicted proteins | sample TSNJ017MetaG_FD_102275 | JGI IMG/M metagenome (GOLD analysis project Ga0153933, IMG submission 102275) | Attine ant fungus gardens microbial communities from New Jersey, USA - TSNJ017 MetaG | ecosystem: Host-associated > Fungi > Mycelium > Unclassified | place: USA: New Jersey, Wharton State...
CACCTCGCGACCGCGAGGTTGGGGATGCTGAAGGGGCGGCAGATAGTTGGGACCGGCGGTCCATCTGGTTTGCGTTTTGTACGGGCACGATTTTTAGGCCTTTCAGGGGCCTAAAAGGCTGCTGACATAGGGCTGTCATCCTGGCCCGGTAGCCTGGCGGAGTGGGCGATTGGAAGGGAATAAACTATCCCGGTCGCTCGTTTAACACCTTGATGAGGATAAGGAGCCAGCCATGACAAGAGAATTCAGAACGCCGCACACAGGCGGCCAGCGGAGGCGCGATCATTCGAGGCGTCTCTCAATACTTTCGCTATTGATACTACTATTGGCGTTAGTTGGCGCCATGGTAGCGGCCGGCAGCAAGACGCCAGTCACCTGGATGTTGGCATGGCCGGCGCCACTGATTTTGATTTTCACGGCTGCCAGATTTGTGCGTGAGGGTTACCACAAGCGAGATGGGGTCTTGGTGTTGGGGCGTCCGGGTCCATCATTCGTAGTCGGCCCCCTGGATTTATCGGATAAGGATAACGCCGAAGATGAGCTCAGCGGGAATGCCGACCCTCGGATTGCTGTTATTGGCTCGTTATCCGTCCCGGGGCCGGGCGGGCGTATCGAGCTGACCAGGGCTATTGATCCGACGAGTCGCCGGAGCGGCGAAGAGCGGAAGCGGTTTGAGAAACCGTGGCAAGGAAGGAAGCGTTCCTTAGCGCGTACGTGAGGCCATGAGTAGTGGCGCGTTTCGCGGACGACGGCTCTCGATATACAAGCTGTGGGCTAACGAATTGGCACTGAGTCGGGGTCGCGTGCGGCTTCGATTCCGCGGCCGCCAGACGAGGACGCAATCCCTCCAGCAGCGTATCGGTCTCGCACTCGTCCTCCGTAGCCCGGCTCAGCCGGACGATGGAGGAAGCGAGGTGGCGCTCCGTAGTTCCGAGCGCAACATTCGAACTCCGCACCTTGCGAGAAGTAACTCTCCACACTAGTGGAGTGCCTGTGGCTTCTATTCATAATGCCCGCGTAGTTCTTGAGGATCAGGTGCTAGGGGAAGGATGGGTGAGTTTCGATGGTGGCGCTTTCAGTGGCGTTGGTCAGGGTGATCCGATCGCAAGCGAAGAGAGTCTTGACGCCCAGAATCTTTATGTAGCGCCTGGTTTTATCGATCTCCATGTTCATGGTGGACACGGGTTTGATTTTCTAGACGCTACGGCGGAGGAGTTCGCGGCCGCGGCGAGTTTTCATCTGACCGGCGGCACCACCTCGCTTTGTCCCACTGCGGCAACGGCTACCTACGAGAGGTTTGAGCGGGTAATTTCCCGGTGGCAACAGGCTAAGTCCTTAACTCGTTGCCGGCTTTTACCCGTTCATTTAGAGGGGCCGCATTTGGCTCCCGGGAAAGCCGGGGCGCAAGATCCCAGCTTAATGAGGCCACCCGCAAAAGCGGACCTCCAGTGGGTCCTTGCCCGAGCATCGTCAATCTCTCAGATCACGATCGCGCCCGAGTTACCGGATGCCTTGGAGTTTATTATAGGGGCGTCTAAAGCCGGTGTTCGCATGAGCGCGGGCCATACCGAGGCAAGCGGAGAGGAGATGCAGAAAGCGGTTGAGGCTGGCCTAACCAAAGTAACGCATCTCTTTAACGCCATGTCGTCTGCCGCAAAAAAGGGGATGTTTCGACACGCAGGCGTTTTGGAATATGGGTTGGCTGAAGATAGCCTGTTTTGTGAATTGGTTTCGGACGGATTTCATGTATTGCCCACACTGATGCGGATGGCGTACAACGCGAAAGGCCCCGATCGGATAATGCTGATCACCGATGCACTCGCTGGCGCCGGGATGCCGCTCGGCTACCAATTCCGCTTGGGCCTCTTAGACTGCAAAGTCGGTGCAGGCTTCGGGATGCTTGCGGACGGGTCGGCATTGGCCGGCAGTCTGGCGCGCACGATCGATCTGGTTCGGGTTATGGTGGAAAGCGCCGGTGTACCATTAGCCGATGCGGTCCGAATGGCCAGCCTGACGCCGGCGCGGGCGCTGGGTAAGGAAAAGATGACCGGCTCCATCGCCAAAGCGAAAAACGCAGACTTTGTCCTATTCGATGACGATTTCGAGGTACACGGAGTTTGGGTCGGAGGTGAGCAGGCGGTTTGAGTTTGCGGTTGCCCATCGTCCTCGCCGTCCCGCCATCGCCAGAGCCGGATAGCCCGGCAGTCTGATAATGTTTGGGAGGCTCGCCTACCAGACTTGCGAGTACGACCACGAGCACGATTGTAGGCCTTTTACGGGCCTAAAAGGCTGCTGACATAGGGTTGTCATGCCTATGTCTTAATCTGCCACTGTTGTTGATTGGGCCAGTCGTGCCGATCAGCTCACTTCAAAAAAGCTGAACCAACAGGAGCCAACATGACTAGTGTTTCCAGATCAGGTGTATTTGTGGGCCGGAAAGCGCATTGGAAAGAACCACGAGTGGGTTCGTCGCTTTGTGTAACCGATTTCCTATCAACGCGCGGCCGCCGGGCTGGTGAGCCCGCCGATAACATTCACCACCTCGACGTCGGGTTCGAAATCCGCAGATCCGGGATTGCCCGGAGGAGCCAGGTAGAGGTACTTGGCCCTATCGAGAGGTTCGTGTATTCGCTCATTTCGGCGGCAGCCCTCACGGTTGTGCTAATGGGCGTTATCAGCCTCGCGGATTCAAAGGAAAAAGGCCTAGAAAGTTCCGGCCAGGTTAGAAACGAGCTCAGCGGTGCGACCTACCTGAATTTTGGTGGGCAAACTGATGCGGACCGGACTCGTCCAAATTAAAAAAGAAGTTAAGCTATGACGAGTGAATCGCATCGACAGACTTGTCGCTATCTTGATTTACCTCCAAGGGCGCAGGGTGACCCGCGCCGAGGATCTTGCTGATGAGTTTGCCACCAGTATCCGGACCGTGTATCGGGACATCGCAGCTTTGGCGGAAGCGGGTGTCCCGATCGTCGGCGAGGCCGGTGTCGGGTACAGCATCGTAAGAGGGTATCATCTTCCACCTGTGCATTTCACTACTGAAGAAGCGACCGCGCTGATCACAGCTAACCTGCTGATGGATCGCTTCGCCGACAAATCGTTGATGTCGCCAATGGGTTCCGCGTTGGCGAAAATCCGTGCCGTCTTGCCACCTGATCATCAGGATCATATCGCGCGGCTCGAGACCCGGATGTCGCTCCCGACCAGCCCGCGCCCAACGCGATCGGCTAGTCTCTTCGCAATCCAAAAAGCGTTAGCCGAACGCACCGTGCTGCGGATTTCTTATCGCGGCGCCGGCAAGGCTGATTCTATGCCGCGCGAAGTCGAACCGATGGGCCTGACCTACTACGGAGATCGCTGGCACCTGATCGGCTGGTGTCGAATGCGGCAGGATTACCGTGATTTTCGAACGGACCGAATTCAGGAGTTAGCGGTTTTATCTCAGCGCTTCGAACCTCGCACCAATTTCTCGCTCGACGAATTCCTGCAGCGGTCGGATCAGCCAAGAACGGCGGTGACGGCTGTAATTCGGGTGGATGCGGTGACGGCGGAGCGGGTTCGAAAAGAAGCGCCGTTCAAGATTGTAAGAGAAGAGCGAAGAGAGAATGACATCATGTTCGCGATCGAAGCGGGCAATTGGGATTGGTACATGGGCTGGTTTCTTTCGTTTGGCTCTCGGGTGACGATCATGGAGCCGGAGGAGTTTCGGGTCCGGTTGTTTGAGGTGGCCCAAGCGACAGCCAATCATCATGGTTCAGGGGCAAGTACGGTGTGATTGGTGATCGTGATTGGTGATTAGTGGGGAGCACGCGCCCTGGATCGCTGCCTCGCTTGCGAGGCCGATGGTGAACAGGGTAAGCCCACGACTCATGTCCTTATTCTGTCCGTGCTTTATGTCGTGTCTGACTTCAGGAGTTTTTCTTCGATCTAAGCTGCGGAAATTGCACACAACTCAAGGGCGCTGACAGATAAGAGGTCTGCTACATCGCCGTCCTTGTGCACCCCGACCTCCTAAGTGAGGCAACGCTCTCGGGGTGGCGACCCCTTCGGCGCCGCAGGCGAGGCAGCGATCCAGAGTTCGGCTCGGCGGGCGAGAAGATGGGAGCCAGATTGACTGCAATGAAAACGAGGGCGTAGCCGGCCAGTCGACCGTTTTTCTGCGTTGCCCGCTCCTTACGTATCAATTAGACATGCTCGTCAGTCGCGCCTCGAAAACCAGCGAACTGATCCGGCAGCTGTCGGGCGAAAGCCACCTTATTTGTGGGACAGGACACGAGCATAGGCTAACTTCGCTAGGAAATTGCCATGGACCAAATATCAGCTCAGAACGCAGGGAAAGGGTTCTTATTTCGCTTGGCCGCGGTCGACTTGGACGGGACTTTACTTGGCCCGGACAAACAGATCGGACCTGAAAACGCAGCGGCGATACAGCGGCTACGAGAGCATGGAGTTACCGTAATCATTGCATCCGGCCGCCGCCATCAAAATAGTGTTCGCTTTCAGCGGGAATTAGGACTGACCGGCCCCATCATCGCGTGTCAGGGCGGCCTAATTCGGGACGGTGAGAGCGGGAACGTGGTCGAAGCTCATTTCCTGCCTCAGAGTGTGACCTGTCAGATCATCAGCGACGCAGAGAAGAACGATATCCAGACGATCTACTATCACCTGGATCACTTATACGTCGCGGAGCAACATAATAGGTGGATTGATCTCTATGAATCACGGGTCGGTGAGCGAGCAGAAATTTTGCCAAACCTCGAGCAACTGGACGGTCGTAGAGCGCTAAAACTCGTTTGGTATGGAGACCCGGTGGTCCTGGCCAAGGTTCGGCCGGAAATGTCTGCTCGTTATGCGGACAAAGTGGATGTGCTGGCCACGGAGAAGGAGAACCTGGAGTTCATGCCTCGGGGAATCAGTAAAGCGACCGCGCTGGCAAAAGTCGCGGCCGAGTATGGCATCCGACAGGAAGAAGTTCTAGCATTCGGTGACGGAGAGAATGACGTCCCGATGCTAACTTGGGCGGGGTTAGGTGTCGCCATGGGCCATGGCAATCAAGCCGCGATTAAGGCGGCGAAACGAGTCAGTCCGCCGGGGCCACCGGCAAGCGCGTTCGCACGGGCGGTGGATACTTTGTTCGAGAGCTAGTGGCAGGGCGCAGAGACAATGATTCTGCGGATGCGGTGGCTGGGATCGGAATATTCCTACTTGATCTGCTCGAGTTGCTCGATGATCGCAGCAACCGTCCAAGGTGACGTTCATGGAATACCGAAGGGGTCGCACCACGCAAGCGTACCGCCGACGGGGTAGACGAGCAAGGCAGTCTGCGCCGCCGAATACGACGCTCCGCCAATGGGCGGCTTGACGAAGTGAGTCTACTATAGTAGAAAGAATCGGGCTTATAGGAAACAGGGCTATGAAACCGACGCAATCCGGAATCGAGCAAAGAATCGCTGCTCATTTGAAAGAGCGGCGCGTGGCGGTCGGTTTGTCTCTGGCACAGCTCGCGGAACGATCCGGTGTGAGCCGCGCCATGATCTCAAAGGTGGAACGTTCTGCGGCTAGTCCGACGGCCGCTTTGCTCGGACGCCTCTGTAATGGATTGGGAGTTACGCTTTCGGCTCTCATTGCCAACGCGGAACAGGCGGAATCGCCGTTGCTTAGAGCCAAAGACCAAACCACGTGGCGGGATCCCGTCACCGGGTTGCTCAGGACCATGATTTCGCCAAGTCTCACCAATGCAGGAGTAGAGATCGTTCGCGTTGATCTGCCTCCGGACGCCAGCGTGAAGTACGATCCGCAGCGCTATCTAAGTTATGACCAGCATGTGGTACCGATTAAAGGCCGGCTCCAGGTCGAGATGGGTGAAAAGGGATATGATCTCGGGCCTTGGGATTGTCTGCTAATGCAAACGAATTTGCCCCTCCGCTTCCATAATAAAGGGCCGCTTAGCTGCCGCTATCTGGTCATGGTTAGGAAAACATAATGAAAATAGAAACCCGACTCGCGGAAAGAGATGATCTGCAGGCAATGCTCGCGATTTACAACGATGCGATTATTAACACCACGGCGGTGTATGATTATCAGCCGCGGAGCAGCGACGCGCAGCGACAATGGTTCGAAACTAAACAGGCTCAAGGTTTACCCGTTTTTGTCGCGCATGCTGGTGTCACTATAATCGGGTTTGGATCTTTCGGACCATTTCGGCCGTGGCCGGCATATCAGTATACGGTAGAAAACTCGCTGTACGTAGATTCGAGCTATCGGCGAAGGGGGGCGGGAACCGTCCTGCTCGGCTCTTTGCTAGAAGCTGCTCAGCGGGCGGGCTATCACGCCATGGTGGCGGGAATCGACGCCACCAATGAGGCGAGTCTTGCTCTGCATCGCAAGGCCGGCTTCCAACCGGTCGCCCATTTTCGCGAAGTGGGCTGGAAATTCGAACGCTGGTTGGATCTGGTGTTTATGGAGCGCATGTTACCCTCATAACCGTTACTTCTGTTCTAGAGATCTCTCTGATAGCTTTCCGCGACGCGAGCATCGAGCTCTTGCGCGAAGGCCTGATCTTTGCCCAAATTTGCGCCGATTTGGGCGCCGAAGGAAATCATCACCGGAGCTGGCCAACTTTCGGGGCTCCAAAGCGAACTACGCAGAAATGCTTTGCCGCAATGAAAGTAGCATTTCTTGATACTAACCTTTGTCACTAGAATAGCGGGCCGGCCCCGAGTCGAGAGTACGCTACAAACCGTCTTATCCGATATTAGCTCCGCGTCGCCATCCACTCGCAGCGTTTCATTAGTTCCAGGAACAATGAAGAGAAGAGAAACCTTGGGATTCTGAAGGATGTTCTGTAGCGAAAAGATCAGCCGATTCCCTTTTCGTTCGGGTACCAAGAGATTGGTGTCGTTCTCGACTCGGGCAAAGCCTGGAAAATCTCCTTTTGGCGAAACCGTCGGCGATCCAGATGAGTCTGCCGTGGAGAGCATGGCGATCGGCGAAAGTGCTATGAACTCCTTCATGACTGGGGTGAGTGTATGGTAGAACTTGTGTCGCGTAGTTGGTGACGGTTCACCGACGATGTCTCGTAAGCGGTCAATGTCTTTAATGGTTTCCATGCGAAACGGGTTCGAAAAGGCGATGAGAGATGGTTAGCGGTGGGTTCGGCGCGGCCAGCTCTCGCCCTACCAACGGCTCGGTAGCAAGCCGCGCCCCCAATCAATTCTCACCGATCCCCAATCACTTTCTCACACTTGCTTCCACGGTTCTGGCACCCAGGCAAAGCCTTGGTCTTGCTTTCGAATATGACCGATGCCGGGGAAGGGAAGGTGATAGCCGATTACTTTGGTGCGGGCGGCGGCTAACTTTTCGAAAATGCTTTTGCGGGTCGAAGCGGCTTGTTCCGGTATGGTATCAACGCCAATCGTCCAGTCCGGATTATGAAACATGATTAAGTAGTTATGGGCGAGGTCGACGATGTGAACGAGCTCTTCGTGGCCGGATTGGATATGGAGAATCGTATGACCGGGGGTATGGCCTGGCGCCAATTCTGTGGTTACACCTTCTACCAATTCATTGCCGGACTGAAACTTGAGAAACCGGGATTCGAGGGGTAGCAAGGTGTCGTGAGCACGTTGGGCATACGTCTTTCTATCTTGCTCATTGAGTAAAGTTTTTGAGAGGTCCGGATCTTTCTGGGTCCAGAAGTTCCATTCAGTCTCGCTGACGAAATGTTGAGCGGAAGGAAAGACCGGTTTGCCGTCGGTACCCAGCAACCCGCCGTGATGGTCCGGATGCGCATGCGATAATAAAACCGCAGTGATCTGATTGGGCCGGTAACCGGCTACGGCGAGTTGGGCGAGCAAGTGGCCAGCGGTTGTGGGCAACAATTTTCCGAACCCGGTATCGCAGAGCAATAGGTCTTTTCCGTTATCGATCAGGACCACATTGTAGTAGCCCATAACGTGGTCGGTCGGCAGGAAAGCCGCTTCCAGAGCTGAATCGAGTTCATCCGGAGTCGCCTCCGACGCCCAGAAAGGCTGGATGGGTTGAAAAATTTTATAGCCGTCATTGAAAACCGTGAGCTGTAAATCGCCGACGTTGAACCGGTAATACCCGGGGTTGGACCGGTTTGGCGATGGCATGGTGTCAGCCCGGGACTCTAGACCAATAGTGGCTGCGCCGAGGCTGAGTAAGCCGATCGCGCGCCTTCGCGAGAGATGGGGATTCATAGCGTATTAAGGACTAAGAAACGAATTAGGGTCACGGATCTCCGGAGTCAAAGAGGAAAAAGGTTGAGCGTCGGGGATAAGCTCCCACTTATCCGGAGCGAGAGCTGGTCCTATCGTTTCGTGGCCTCGGCTACTCGCTCCCAAATTCCCTCATACCGAACGGTGAGTCCGGCCTCATCGACGTCGACGTTGGCGGTAAAACCACTGCCGAGGCTGCGATAACGATAGGTGCGGTCGGAGAGTCTTTCGTACGACTGGCGCGCATGGATGATGTTCAGCGTTGGGAACCGGATCCAGGCAACGGCGATCTCTTGCACCTGGCCGACGGCGAGATTGAGCCGGTTGACTGGCAAGCTGTTCGTGACCGGTGTCAGCTCGAGATCGACGTCTAGGCATCCGTGCAAAGCTTCGATAGAGCCCAGGTGGGAGTGGCGCCACTTGCCGTCTGTACCCACGGTCAGGGAGAGAGCCGATTCTTCGAGCCCGAGACGTTGCTCGATCGAGACGCTTCGGGTGCTCCAGTCGGGGCCGCATTCGATTCGGTAATGAACCTCGAGCGGAGCGTCCTGATGTATGGCCACGATCGTGCCCGATAACGCGACTCCGGTTGCTGAAGATTGGACCACAGCATATTCGAGGCTGTTATCGTCCGTAATACGGCGCCAGCATAGCGCACGGGGAGTTAATGCCGTCATGGCTAGTTGTTGCCGTCGGTTAAAGCGGTGCCACCAACGTAAGATGTACCGGTGTTCATGACAACGTTAAAACGATATTTGTCCGAACTCGCCATGTTTATCCCGGTCGATCCGCTACCATAACCGACGATATAGTTCTCACGTAAATAACAGTCGTCGTCTGTCGAGATGCCCACGGTACAGATCGAGACGAAGTTGTGTACGATGCTATTGCCGCCCGCGGACGAGTTCAAAGCTGTTCAGACCGCTTTATTCTTCACAGTTGATTTTCGTGCGAAAAGCAATCCTTTGAAAAAATGCGGACGATATATATCTAGACTCACCGAAAACAACAAGCGCAAAGCCGAGATATTCAACGGGATATAACGGCTGAGCTAAATGATTTGAAAAAAGCCTTGAAAATCCTGGAGATGCCTCGGTATTGAGTCCAACAAGAGATTAGAGAAGTCTCCGTAATTTTATGAGCGTATTTCCGAGGGAGCTTTGGGCCATGTTTGTGGATTGTCCGGCGGATGAACTGGCGCCTTGCTATTTCTACGAATACTCACGTGAGAGCAAAAGCCTGCGCGAGATGTGCGCTAACAGTCGTCCCGGCATTCCTGAGGGGGCGACCAACGGGTTCGACTATTATCTATCCAGTGCTTGGTCGACCGCTCAGGAAGAGTTGATGACTGACCCGGCCAGAACTTTTATGCTTTGGCCGGAATGGCCGGATAAGGCTTATTTGCAAATTCCACCAGAGGAACGGAGAAGACGGTTGCGATGGTCGGTCAAGGACGACCCCAAGGTCGCTCATTTGAAAAAGCTCTCTTTCTTCGCGATGACCCAACTCAGCCCGGAAAGTTTACGCCCGGTAAGCCCGGCCGGAGCGACGGCCCCTTCCGGCGAAGGATGGTCCGAAGCATTGGCCGCTTCCCAAGATAAGCTGGGTTGGCCCGTCCATCAGATCAATCCGTCGATGTGGGAGACGGTCATCCGAATCGACTGGAAGGCATTTTCCGACGCTCAGCTCATCGATATGTTTCAGGCCTGGCTAGCGAAATATCGACCGACTGCATCCAGCGCTTTGACGGAGAACCCGTCGGTTACTAATCGTTTTGAAACTCATTTAAAACAGCTCGGGGCGCTCCGGGTTTCGAGGAAGTTCAGAGACGACAAGATTCCGCCCGAGATAATCATCTACCAAGACAAAAGCGAATGGGCCAGAGCGAAACTCGTGGCTCAAGGCGTGATCGAGTGGTTCTCAGTTTAATTGGCCTGCATGCACCGCGAATTATTCGCCGTACCTGCAGCTATGGCCACCCCAGCCACGGGCAACTCCGGCCCGCCGACAATGAATTGGGCGTCTCTCGGCACGGGCAAGGAGACCGGGGTCGGGCCGTAGTTAAAGAAGTAGCGGAGGTTGCCTCTTGTCCGGGTGCGAAGCCCCTCGGGTAACCGCGTGGTCGGTAGATTGGCCCGGCTCGCGATGTCTTCGACTATCGCATCCAACAGCGATTGCTCAGGAACGGTTGCCAGATAGGTGAGCGCTTGGTGAGTGAACGCGACGCCGTCTCCGTTCGTTGATGTAATCGAGGGCGGCGCCGCCGTCTGAATCTGCTCCATCCAATATCGGCATTGATAACTTACTCCCCTCCAGGACACGGAAATGGGCTCGAAGTTCGGCAAAGACTCAACGCGTACCACCCGCATGGGGAAAAGTTCTTGGAGCGGCCCGGGAGCAAAATGGGAAGGGATTTGGAAGTCAGGTGTCTTTGAACCGGTTCGAGGACCGAACAGGACCGGAGCTGGGAGTTTCTTCAGCGACGTAACGAGCTCGGGCTGCAGGATGGGCAGACTCGGCACCAGAACTAACTCGTATCCATTCAGGTTAGCACCTTGGGGTAAAATATCGACGTTGAGACCGAGCCTGCGGGCTGATCGGTAGAACGACAACGCTAGCGTGAAGTAATCGAACGTTTCGCGTTGAGGCTGGATGGCTAGGGTCCAGGCTGCCTCGTAATCAAAGATTAAAGCAACTGGAGCAGGCGCCGTTGGGAGGTTGTGCCTTAATGCCGGGTTATTCAGTTCGTTAACGGTGGCTCGAATTTCGTCGGCGGCGATATCGGGGCTGCCGTCGGGCCGATTGATTCCAGAATGCATCTGTTCCTGAGCGAAAGGGATTTGCCGCCAGCGAAAGTAACTGACGACCTCCGCTCCATGCGCGAAGGCCTCGTGGGTCCAAAGCCGCACCATCCCGGGGTGAGGAGCGGGATTGTAAGGTGCCCAATTGACTGGGCCTGGCTGTTGTTCCATGACCCAGCAACGGCCCCGGCCACAGGTGCGATAGAGATCGTGATGGAAAGCAGGGAAATCGGGATGGCCGGAACGAAGGAATTTACGTTTGTCTGCTTCGGGTAGGTCCAGTCCGGTCAAGGCTCCGAGCGGATACGAATCCCAGGAGGCGGCGTCCAAATCTTGAGCAACTTTGAAATGATCAAAGGCCAGAAATTCGCCCATAAAATTGTGCAGAATCGTGCGCCCGGGG
>Ga0153933_1000667_pt1 | contig 11440 bp, 8 predicted proteins | sample TSNJ017MetaG_FD_102275 | JGI IMG/M metagenome (GOLD analysis project Ga0153933, IMG submission 102275) | Attine ant fungus gardens microbial communities from New Jersey, USA - TSNJ017 MetaG | ecosystem: Host-associated > Fungi > Mycelium > Unclassified | place: USA: New Jersey, Wharton State...
AGGCGTTCGCCCCAGTGGTTATCCACCGCGCCATCGATCCCCATCCGGCCCAGCGCGTCGGCTGCGGGCGAATCGATCTGCACGAACACCCCAGCCGGCGTCTGGATACGTGCCGACAGGATGAATACGCGCCGTTGCCCCTGGGCCGGTGCAGAGCGGAACTCGGTATTGACCGTCGAGCCGCGCTCGATCAGCAGCACATGGCCGTTATCCGAATACACATCGGACGTGACCGTGCAGGTGCTGATTCCGGCCAGGGTCGAGTCGAATGCCGTGTCCCCCGCGCAGGCGATCTTCGCGCCGGCCGACAGGCGCAGGTCGCGATTTCCAACGAGACTCGCCTGGGTCGCATGCACCTGGGTCGGCGTGAGGGCCGCCGTCAGTGCATTGGAAGGACCGCCCGCCGTAGCGGTGGCTGGTGTTGATCCGGGCACGCTGACAGCCGCCCCGCCAGATCCGGCCTGCGCATCGCCCGACCCGACAATCAAATCCGCGTCGTACCAGCTCGCGGCCGGATGCGATACCGACTGACCGTTCGCGAGTGTCGGCGAACCGGCGTGAAGATTCGGCGTTGCTGCCTGCGTCGCCGACGCGGCCGAGGCAGCGGATTGCGCCACGGTCGACAGCGGTGCCGCGCCGGACGCGCTCGAGGCGGCCTGCGCCGCGGTATCAAACGAGCGGCCGCCAGCCGACCTGTCGCTCGCCACGTCGCGCGCGTGCCTGGCATCGGCCTGATGCAGCGTTACCACGCGATGCACGCCCCAGATCGCACCGGTCAGGGTCACGGCAACGAACGCCAGAATCCCGAGCCAGCGCTTCGCGATTCCACCAGCATCCTGCCGGTGACGATTGAGATCAGGGAATCCGTCCGGATGTTCAGGTCTCGCCGGTTCGGCGCGCTCGCCTGCCGGTACGGTGGAAGATCTGCCGGCCGTGTTTGCCGCATCGACCGTAGCTGCCGCCCCGGTCGGCACCTCACGCTGCGGCGTCGGCGGCACATCGTACAGATCGGCGTGCTCTGCGTCGGTCTGCGCTGAGCCTGGATCGTTCACGCTGCGCGGCTCCGGCTGCTGCTCCAGTCCCGGCTCTAACGATTCCGGTCCAGACGGACGGTTCAGTTCGTCACTCATCGTGACCTCCCTGTACTGCCTGCCCAGCTTGCGATCCAGGCACTTTCAGCGTCCGCGCCACACCCGGCACGGTCGTGCCATCGACCGGTGGCACCCCGTTCAGGTCATATGCGTTGTTCCACAACTCGACCGCCTCGTTGCCCAGACGCAGCACCCAGCGTCGAGCCACTTCGTGCAGGACGATCCGGTCTGCCTCCATGTGCTTGTCTGGCACGTGCTCCGAACCGTCCTCGGCCACCCGGAAGACCGAAGGAATCTTCCGGTTGCCCGGAATCTCGACATAGGTGAACCGGCCGTCGTCCCACATCGCCGACGGCACGATATCGTCGGAGCCCGGCACAGCCTGCCTGGTGTACGCGAGATTGCGCCTGGCGACCGGCGCCGCCTCGCGCTGCGCAATCAGATGCGCCTCGGTCCGGGCCGCATCGTGCGCAGCCAATTCGTCACGATACGAAAACGTCACGCGATACATCGCGTCCTCACTGCCGGTCAGCGTGGACGGCAGAACCACCAGATCGAACGCATAGTCGTGGCGATCGGTATGCACGATCAGGTTCGTGTTGTGCGCATGACTGCCCGGTTTCAGGAAGATGTCGGAATCGCCCTTGCACGCGGAAATCTTCCAGTCAGGCTCGGGCGCGTCAGTGCGATCCGCGCTGGGCGCGCGGCCACAGCCCTCAACCTCGCCGCTGTCGCCCATCCCCACGCGCTCGATATGCTCGCCGGCCCCCAACACGATCTGGGTCCCAGCGCCCCGCTGGGTCGTGACCTGCACGACTTCGTTCTCGTCGTACAGCACCTGCCGCACACGGCTGTCACCGCGATAACCCGGCACCTGAGTCGCGAGAGCCGACATGCTCGTAAGCGCCACCGCGCCGCACGCGATGCTCCACTGCAAAATGCGCCAAACCGGATTCGGATTCATCGCTGCGCCTCCGTTGACGAGGCAGGTGAGGTCGCGGCGGATGTCACACCAGACGCCGTGCTGTCCTGGCACACGCCGTAATCCGCGTCACGGCTATAGGCCGTTACCTTGAAGCCCAGCGGATTGAGTGTGCCTTCGCGCTCGCGCTCCAGCAGTCTGGGTTTGTACTGGTAGGCAATCGTCGCGAGAAAACATTCGGGTCGCTCGACCTGGCCGTGATCGACCGTCGTACGCATAAAGCGCACGACAGCCCGCCCTGGCTCTCCAGGCGGCAGACTCGTGGACAGGATCCTGATGCGGCGTTCGATATCCGGTCCGAGTGACTTGTCGAGCGCATCGGGACCGGCATAGATCTGCTCGTAATCGTGACCGGCCCGGCCGTCGCTCATAGCGCGCACGGCGTCGTAGTCCATCTGCAGGAACGGCCAGAAGTAACGCTCGCGCGTCTGGACGTAGGTCGTGAGCCAGTGCTTGTCGACGAGCTCGGTCAGCTTGATGTGCCGGGCATCCAGCACGTCGATGACCTCAGCATCGCCCGTCAGCCGGTCCACTTCGATGGGCAGCGGGATCAGGCGATAGAACGGCAGCATCGAGACGAATGCCACCGCACAGGCCAAGGCGATGACGGATGCCACTTTCGCCACCTGCCAGGCGCGACGCTCCGAGCGCTCCTGCATCTGGACGATGGACGCTTCCCAGTCGAGCGCCGGAGTCGAATGTTTCAGGAGCGTCATGCCACACCTCCCGCATGGTTCAAGGTCAGTGCAGGACGCGCCACTGAATCAGAAGCCGCTGGCCCCGGATTGACGGGCACCTGATTACGACCATCCGGCATGGGCGGTGGATTCGGCGTACTGCTACATCCCGACTCGATATTAATCAGTATAACTAACATAACTGAAAGAAAACTCTTCATGATCGGGCTGGGGGATTAGTTGAACGTCACCGGCTCCAGCCGGTCCTGGGCACGCTGGGCGCTCGACGAGCGTTGCAGGTCGAGTTCATGCTGCTGTTCGGCGACAAGACGGTCTTCGGTCTCGGCCATCATCCTGAATAGCTGCAACTTCGTCGTTTCCTGCTGGATCGCCGCCTGCTCGCCGGCAATGCGCCCCTGTAATTCCGCGATCCCCTTCGGATCCTGCGTCTGGTTGATCTGCTGGACCAGTGCCTGCACCTGATTCAGTTCGTTGAGCTCGGTCTGATAGGCCTGCTGGTCCAGTGCCTTGTCCTGGAAGGGCTTGTTCAGCGTGCGCTGGCAGATCTGCTGGTCAACACCGGACTGGTTCTGGCAGTCGTAGATTTCACTCGCCGAGCGCAAGGCTTGCGCGGCACCTGTCAGGCCCGAGTACCCGCCCTGCTGGATCGCTGTATAGATGCTCTGCCAGTTGGCCGGCAGCGACTGTGCTACGACCGGATTGCTCAAGAGGCTGCCGAAACCCCGCACCCCCGTCAGCGAGTTGTATGTCGTCATCAACTGCTGGACCTGCTGCTGCAGGTTGCTCACCGTGAGCAGCATCTGCGCGACGGCCGACGCATCGAACACGGGAATCCCCTGTGAATGCGCCGTGGGAGGCACCGCGGCCACGAAAGCCGATGCGCACAATGCGGCAATGAGTCGGCCGGCCTGCCGGCGCGTTGGCTTGTCCGCCGTGAATGTCTGTTTCATGATCTGCCTCATGGATGTCGGGTCATCGATCAGCCCGGATTCGACCTGTGCATCAGGCCATACCTGCGCGATCCGCACTCGCCCGGTTCAGGTTGTCCATCACGGCGCGCTGGTAGGCCGGCCGTGCCCCGCCGCCCGGACTGTCCGGCCCGCCCCCACCGCCGCGCGAAATGCTTCCGCCATTACCCGGGCGACTGCCCATAAAAAGCTGACTGAGTGCGGCGCCTGCGGCACCCGCCACCGCCCGGCTCGCGAGCCCCGCCGCGAATGCCCCGACACCCGTCACGGCACTACCGCCGCCCAGGGCCGCCGCGACTGACGGCAACTGCCAGCACAGCATCGCGAGGAAAATGCCGGTCACGAGCATGCCGAGCGCATCAACGAAATACTGGTCGTCGGTAACCGTCGAGGTGGACGAGCCCATCATCTGGCTGACGATCGCGGTGTAGAGATTGCCGCTATCGGATGCAGCCGGCAGGGAAGACAGACCCGTGAGCGACGCCGTCTCTGACGAGAACACGGCCAGTGCAATGCCGAGGAAAGCAGCGATCAGGATCTGCATCAGGCAATAGGTCACGACCTTGCCCGTCCACGCGTCGAAGAAGCGCCGCGACGGCTCGAAGGCACCGCAGGCGATGAACAATGGACCGATGCCGAGCACCAGATCGAGGAACACCCGGGCCAGCACAGTTTCGAGGCAGGCCACCAGCAGGAACACGCATCCGCCGATGGCCACGATGATGGCACTGGCGAGATAGCCCATCGCCGCGCCGAAATCGGTCAAGCCCGACTGCGAGGCGTGGTTGACGTCGGCAGTGACCACGGCGCCCAGCTGCGCGTCGTAACAGTCGAGCGCGGTATATACACTGCTTGCCGACGTGCTACCGATACCAGTGACGCCCGATACATTGGCCGAGCAGGTACCGCCACCCGCCTGAGCGATGGTCTGTGCCAGCAGCCCCGTGCCGTTCTCCGCGTCAGTCAGGACCGTGGACTGATAGATGCCGCTGCCCAGTGCAATCGCCAGCATGATCGCGATCTTCGCCGCCCGCCAGGCGAAGGCCGGCACCGACTCGGACGCTTCGCCGCGCATGACGGCGAATCCGTAAGCCATTACCCATACCGTCACGGCTGTGGTGACTACCGGCACCAGGGCGCTCGACAGGGCAGCCGACGTATGCGTCACGTAGGTGCCGATACCGCTTTCGATGCCGTTGCCGACCATGGAAAACACGCCACTAGCCATGACGGGCCTCCGTCTGGTTCGTCCGGAATTCCGGTTGCACGGTGAACGGCGTGACCGGATATGGGTGGATCTTCTGCTTCGCGCTCGTCTGTACATCGCGCCGCGCAGCCAGACGCTGCTGGAACACGGACAGCCACTTCTCGGGATCATCGCCGACTTCGGCGCGGATCTCGTCGAGCAGTTCGACGTTGTCCTTCGAGCCCGACAGGATGTCGATCGCCTCGCCCTCGCTGACCTTGAGACCGGACAGATCGAGCGTCACCACGCACGAGCGCGAACCCTGCTTGACCAGCGCACGCCGACTGGTCTCGCCCAGGTTGCGCACGATCTCGAATTCGGCCTTCGACAGCTTGAATCCGTCGATATAGTCTGCCGCGTCCGCAGTCGGGTTCGGCAGATAGATCACCGTCGCCATCTGGCCAATCAGCGCCTTCGCGGCGGGACTGGCGATCACTTCGGCGGGCGACTGCGTGTCGTAGATCGCAAAAGTGTTCTCCTTGCGGCCCGTGCGCTGCATGTCCTCGGCAAAGCTCGTATACACATCGCTCTGCAGTCGCTTCCAGAACTCGGCCAGCACCACCACAAACCGGTTGCCGTCGATCTTGAGGTCGGTGTAGTGCAGCATCGTCATTGTGACCAGTGGCGCGATCTCGGGATCATCGATCAGCTCGGTATCGTCGAAGCCGAAAATCTGGCTCTGCGCCATCGAGCCCACGATCTGGTCGGTTGCGTTGTCGAGCACCCAGCCCAGACGCCCCGGCCGGCACCACTTCGCCAGACGCTCGTACAGGCTATCCTCGCCGTCCTTCGGCAGCAGTTGCAACACCATCGACAGGCGCCGCACTTCCTTCGGCATGCCCGCCACCGCCTGCACGGCTGTCCAGATGTCCCCTTCCTGCTTCGTGCCCAGCGGCTTGTCCGCGCGCGTCACGCAGCGCGTCACGACCCGCACCCAGAAATCCACGTTGCCCGGCGTCGGCTCCAGCCAGAACGGATTGAGCCCCGTCGATTCGCCCCGCTTCATGCGCAGGTAGTTGCCCCCCATCCATCGGATCGCGATCTCGCAGCCGCGATCCTTGTCGAACAGGGCAATCGACACACCGTACTTCGTGAGCACCGCCAGGATGAACATCTCCAGCGCGGTCTTGCCGGAACCAGCCTGGCCCACGATCAGCGTGTGCGCGAGTGCCTTCGCGTCGAACGAATCCCTGTCGTCCGGCGTCACATGGCAGTTCAGGTAGACCGGCTGGCCGCTCGGCGACTTCAGGATCGCGATCGCCTCGCCCCACGGGTTCCCGTTGCGCTTGCCCGACATGAAATTGTGGAAGCTCGACAGTCCACAGAAATTGCGCGAGCTGAGCGTCGCCTCACGCGTGCGATAGCGCCAGTTCGCCGGTAGCTGCGCGAACCAGGCAGCATCCGCCACGAGATCCGCCATCGCCACCTGGAAGCCCGCGTCCTGCAAAGTCGCCCGCGCCATCGAGGCCGCCCGTTCGGCCTCGGCCTGCGTGTCGCCGAACACGGCGAGCGAATAGTGGTACTCGCCGAGCACGAACGTCCCATTGACGAGACCGTCGAGCGCCTGATCCATCGCCGCGATCTGCGAACTCGCGGCATCTTCGCCCGCGATCAGCCGGCCACGCTGGCGTTCGAGCACCGTCTTCGCGCTCGCTCGATCGAGGATCGAAAAGCTCTGGGTCTCGATGAACTCGAAATTGCCGTACAGCAGACCGTTGAGCATGCCCGGCTCCGAATTCTCCGGATAATCCTTCAGGTCGAGCATCACGCCATACTGGCGTCCGCTCGCAGTCCGCAATTCGAGCTTCTCGCCGCCGAAAAAGAGGCGTGACGTCGGCAACGCCTCCGCGATGCGGCCCGACGGCACTGGCACCCGCTCCCAGACCCGGTTGAGCAGGTAGGCCAGGAATTCAAGCGCGCGCGAATATTCGCGGCCGGCGTGCTGATAGGTGCCCAGGGGCTCGGGCCGGTAGCGCGCGAGGCTTTGCATCACGTCGCGGCCCAGATCGTCGAGCGCCTTGACTGCGGCGCGCTCGGCCGCCTGGATTGCCTCCACCGTGCGCGGCGCCTGACGCAGAAGCCTGCCGGTCTTCGTGCGCACGGGCCGGTAGATCACCGTCAGATACTGGTCGCGCGCCATCATCCGGTAGCCGGCGAAGCCGTCGTAGTACGCCCCGGCCATCGCGTCGATCCGCCCGTTCGCATAGCGGGCGTCGAACCGGTCGCTCACGCGGCGGCTGATACGATGCGACCACAGCGCGACATTGCCCGTACCGAAGCTGCGCACGAGACTGTTGAAACCTTCATGCCGCGCGAGGATGTCGACCGGATCAGCCGTTTCGAACGCAATCCCTTCCAGACGGAAGATCCGCAGGAAATCCCCCTCACGCGTGCGGACGATCGTGTCCGTCAGGTGCGACGAGTACGGCACGAAATCGGCGACCGGCACTTCGCGCGCGGCCTCGGCATCGAACTTCGGCGTCGCGTCGCCCGCGCCACCCACGCCACCCGTCCCGCGCCGCCGGAATTTTGCAGTCGGCGAATACGCGTGCGCGCCCCAGAACTTTCGGTTTCTTTGCTGCAGACGCAAGCGTAGGCGCATGAAAGTCTGCCGCAGCCGCTGATCGTCATAGCGCGTAATCGCACGCATCGTGACCACGACCGGAATCAGCATCGATAGCACGATGAGTGCCGCAGCAGGCGATACTGTGAAGGTCCACATGCCGGCAATCAGAATCGAGCCGACTGCGCCGATGAACGGACCTATCGGCACGCCCATTAACATGGCCGGGCGCGTGCAGCCCTTGAAAATCTCGTCGCGTAGATTGAGTGAAGACATGGCGTGTCTCCTGACCTACGACGAGCTGCCGGACAGCAGCACGCCGGCAATCGTCGACGCACCGCCCACCAGCATCGAACCGATGAAGATGTTGGCAATTTCGCCGAAACGGGCATGCTGGAACATCATCTTGAAGCCCGCCCACATCAGCGCGATCGTGCAGATCACGACACCAATCGCCGTGAGTCCCGTCGAGATATCGCTCAGGATCGTGCTGGCCTGGGAGGTAATCTGTGCGCAGGCTGGATCCGCCAGCAGCAGCGCGAACAGAGACGCTCCGACCATCTGCAAGGCGATCGCGATTTGTGATTGACGAATTTTCATTTCACACCTCTTTAGCATTACTAAATAGATATCCGGGATGTCTCCGCCGAGATCACACCGCATACCGCTCTATCACCGACTGCTTGATTAATGGACCGCTCGTTATCTGGCATCAGTCAGGCGGGGGATTCGTGGTATCCGGCTGTCCACCACGGTCGGGGTAGCTGCGTTTGCATTTCGGATAGGCGCTGCACGACCACAGGCTGTAGGGTTTGCGCGTTTTCTTCGAGATGCCTGCCTGGTGTACAAGACCTGCGCCACAGGCACACCTGAATTCGCTGACAGCCGGTTTCGGTCGCGATTGGCCGGGACGTCCCTGCTCATCGGGCAGGACCGTGTTGCACGTCGGGTAGGTTGAACAACTCCAGAACGGGCCGTGCTTGCCGACCACACGGCGCAACGCCTTGCCGCATACCGGGCACGGCGGATTGGCCGCGAGCACCGCAGCCTCGACCGCATCGGTACGCTTCGCAAGCGAACGCACAAACGCCTCGACCGGTTGGCGAAACCCGACGGCCGGCAGCTCGCCGCGCTCAATCGCACGCAGTTGCGACTCCCATTCGCCCGTGAACAGCGGCGACAGCAGCGCCTCGCCCTGCAGCATGACGAGCAGCTTCTTCAGCGAAAACGCGCGTGGAGTCGGCACGAGCAGCTTTTTCTGACGTTCCAGATAACCGTCGGCCAGCAAGCCCTCGATAGTTGGCGCGCGCGTGGCCGGCGTACCGAGCCCGCGCTCGGCCAGCACCTCGCGCAGCGCTTCGTCCTCGACCTCGCGGCCGGCGTGCTCCATCGCGGACAGCAGCGTCGCCTCGGTATAGCGGGACGGCGCGCGCGTCTGCCCCCGGACAACCGATACGCCGGTGTTCCGCCCCGTCTCGCCGGGTTTCAGAACCGGCAGCGCGGTCGACGCATCGGCAGCGTCTTCCTTGCTATTGCCCTTGCTGTCGCCATCGATCTCCGCGCGATAGACGGCAAGCCATCCGGGCTGCACCATGACCCGCCCGCGTGCCACGAAAACATCGTCCTGCAACTCCACCGTGCGCGTGGTCACCGCAAATTCCGCATCGGGATAAAACGCGGCGAGCGTCCGGCGCGCGACGAGGTCATAGATCGTCCACTCAGCCTCAGACAGACCTGATGCAGATGCGCCCGTCGGAATGATCGCGAAGTGATCGCTGATCTTGCTGTTGTCGAAGATCCGCTTCGTCGGCCGGATCCAGCCGCCATCGAGGATCCGCCGGGCCTGCACGGCATGGGCACCGCCCTCAGCCAGCGTGCCGATGATCTTCGTGATGGTCGGCACGTAATCCTCGGGCAACGCTTTCGCATCGGTGCGCGGATAGGTCAGTACCTTGCGGTCCTGATACAGGATCTGGGCGAGATCGAGTGTCTGTTTCGCTGACAACCCGTAGAGCCGGTTCGCTTCGCGCTGCAGGCTGGTCAGATCGAACAGGGCTGGCGCACTGCGCCGGGACGGCTGAGTATCGTCGGCGATGCTCAGTAGAGCGCATCCCGTGGAGCGCTCTGCGACGGCATGAGCCGCCTGCTCACTCCAGATCCGCTCGCGCCGCTCTGCGGCGTCCAACTCGCCGCGATCGGATCCATGCTCATCCGGACTCTGCCAGCGCGCAATGAATTCACCCGACTCCAGCGCGACCGTCAGATGCACCTCGTAATAGGTGCGCGGCTGGAACGTGCGGATCGCTTCCTCTCGCCCGACCACCAGCATCAGGGTCGGCGTCTGCACGCGCCCCACGGGCGTCGTGACACCCGTCAGCTTGCGGCACAGCCGGGATCCGTTGATACCCACGATCCAGTCTGCCTCGGCACGTGCGCGGGCCGCTGCCGCAAGCGGCTGCATCTGCGCGTCGGTGCGCATCGCGGCGAAGCTGTCGCGAATCGCCTGCGGCGTCATCGACTGCAGCCACATACGGCGGATCGGCTTGGCACTTTGCGCGAGCTCCACAATGAGCCGGAAAATCAGCTCACCTTCCCGACCGGCATCGCAGGCATTGATCAGTGCGCCGATGTCGCCACGACGGATCTGCCTGAGCACGGCCGTCAGTCGCTTCGATGCGGTTTCGCGCACGACCAGGTCGAAGCTTTCCGGGATCACCGGCGTCAGATGCGCGATGGGCTCGGGGGCTGCCAACTGCACGAGATGCCCGGCCGCACAGGTCACCACCAGATCGTCACGCTCGAAGAGCGTCCTGTCGATCTGCGTGAATCCCCCCAGGGCCGCCGCGATGTCGCCTGCGACCGAAGGTTTTTCAGCAAGAATAAGCGCTTTCATCAGAACACCACCGCGTTGTTGTCCGACGTGGAAGTCGTGTCCGGCACGCTCTGCCGATCGGCCGCATCATCCCCCGGCGCCGGATTCGGGCGGGCACGCCGCGCGGCGCGCGCCGAATCCTGATCGCCCGGTACCACGGGAATGGCCTCATGTGCCTCACTGCGTGCCTCGACGGCCGGCACGACCGGCGGGCGGGTCGGCGCAGAGACCTGACCCACGCTCATGACGACCCGTTGCACGTAGCCCGAGCGATAGCCCGTCTGGAAATTGCCGCTGTAGTAGCAGGACAAACCGTCGCGCAACGCGACTTGCCCCGGACGTTTGCGGCTTGCTGCCCGCGCGTAGCACTGCGCGAGAATGTCGGCTCCGGCCTGCAGATTGCGGCAGGCATCGAACGCCGCCGCCCCGGTCAGACCGTATTCGGCCAGGTGACTGCGGTTCACCTGCATGAGGCCTACGCTGTAGTTCCACCCCGCGCGCGCCAGCTCATCCACGGTGGCAAGCGCTTCGGCCAGCGTGCGCGGCTGACGTGCGAGACGGCCGCCGGCCACACCGACCGCATATGGGTTGCCGCCGGACTCGGCGTGCACCACCGCCAGCATCGTGACCGGATGAACGGCTGGCGCACACTGCGCCATCAGCATCGGAAGATCGACCGGGATCATCGCCTTGCCCCTCACCGGTTCCAGCGGGAGTCTTCACCCTGCACCTGCATCCAGAGCGCGAGTGCCTGGGTCGGGTCGTAGGCAGCCTGGTCCGGCACACCCGACACACCGGGTGAGCCGTAGTATTCCGTGATGGTCGAACTGCCTGAGGCGTCGCTCGTCCCCCACCAGACACGCGTATAGAGTTGGCCGTCGATCATGACGTTGATCGCACCCGCTGCCCGGCACAGTGGAATGCTCTGTTCGGGACCGCCCCAGTACAGAAGATCCTCCCGGCAGTACCCGCTGCTCGCCCAGGTGTTAGATGCGCCGGTCCCCGCGCCGAGATTCGCAA
>Ga0153933_1000668_pt1 | contig 11427 bp, 11 predicted proteins | sample TSNJ017MetaG_FD_102275 | JGI IMG/M metagenome (GOLD analysis project Ga0153933, IMG submission 102275) | Attine ant fungus gardens microbial communities from New Jersey, USA - TSNJ017 MetaG | ecosystem: Host-associated > Fungi > Mycelium > Unclassified | place: USA: New Jersey, Wharton State...
GCTGGGACTGCAAGGACTGGCAGCCGGCATCGCGGTAATGCTGCCCTTCTACCTGCTACGTGCCTTCGGCGCCGGCGACGCGAAACTGATGGGTGCCATCGGCGCCTTCGTCGGGCCTTCGGCGGTACTCCTGATCGCACTCGCAACCTTCACGGTAGGCGGCCTGTGGGCGCTGCTGCTGGTAGTTCAACGGCGCCAGTTGCGCCACGCGGGCAATAGCCTGTTCCTGATGTGTACCAGTCTCGAGCAACACAAGACACCAACGACTTCGCTCGGACGACTTCCCTACGGCGTGGCCATCGCGCTAGGGACGATGGCCGTGATGGTAATGCTGCACTAACAGATCTGATTTCCGGGGGCGCAGGCGCGAGCCTGACGAGTCAATCCGTTGAGGAGTACGACATGAAAAATATGAGAGCACTGGCGATGTTAACCGTGGCGACGATTGCCGCGCTGGCCGCCGTCCTGTTCGCGTCGCGGTGGGTACAAACCCAGGCGGCCCCTTCGACGAAGGTTGTCGTCGCAGCCACCGACATCAATCTCGGCCAACGCCTGACTCCCGAGTTCGTCAAGCTGGTCGACTGGCCCGCCGGCAGCATCCCGACAGGCGCCTTCACCGACTTGCAAAAGCTCGATGGTCGCGTGCTGAAGACTAGCGCACAACGTGGCGAACCGCTGCTCGAAGCCAAGCTCGCGCCGGTCGGCACGCTGGGCGGTCTCTCGGCGGTGATCGGCGAAGGCAAGCGGGCGATCACGGTGCGCGTGAACGACGTGATCGGCGTGGCAGGCTTTGCCTTGCCGGGCAACTACGTCGACATCATCGTCAACACGCAGAAGGACGGCAATGCAGCAGCAGGTGAAGCGCAGGACCGCAACATCTCGAAGATCGTGCTTGAAAAGATTCTCGTGCTGGCCGTCGCCCAGGAAGTGGGCCGCGACGACACCAAGCCACGGGTCGTCAATGCGGTCACGCTCGAAGTGTCTCCCGACCAGGCGGAAAAGATCGACCTTGCTCGCAGCGTCGGAACGCTCTCGCTGGTGTTGCGCAACCAGGTAGATAACGCCGACGACACCACCGGCGGTGCAACCAAAGTTTCGCTGTTGAAGGAGCCGGTTGCCGTGGCGGCACCAAAGCCCGAGGTCAAGACCATGCGGGTCGTTCAACGGGTAGCAGTGCATCCCGGCAATTGCGTCCGGGTGATTACCGGCACGCAAAACGGTCAGGAATGCTTTTGATTGAGTCTCGCCGTCAGACCAGGCGGCGAGAGGCAGGCGCAGTACAACAAGAATTCAACGGGACTGACCAATCAGGCTGATCACAGGCTGGTGGCGGCTCACAGCTTCATCCGGGGGAATGCAAATGAACCATCTTCATAGAAGCGGCAAGCAACGTGATCCGCGTAGCGAAGCGAAACGGCACATCGGACCGGTCACGCTCGTCGCGCTGGCGTGCCTCACGCTGTGCACAGCGCAAGTCGATGCGCAATCGACCGGCGCCGACGCCGCCAAGCCGCTCACGTTGGCCGCCAATGGCGTGAATCTGACTATCGGCGTGAACCACTCCGCTGCGACAGCCGCCGAGGCAGCCCAGTCGAAGGGGCCGAGCTGCACCGGCGAAGTCCGCGCACACAGCACGGTCAACGTGGCAGTTGGCAAATCGACGATGGTCGCGTTGCCCGAAGCTGCGCGTACCCGTACCGTCGGCAACCCCGACATCGTCCAGGCAATGCTGGTGTCGCCGCAGACCTTGTACCTGCTCGGCACCGACGTCGGTGCGACCAACATGATCGTCCAGGGCCGCAGCGGCTCGTGCAGCGTGATCGACGTGGTGGTCGGCGTCGACCCGGGCGGGCTGCAGTCGACGCTCGCCGCCTTGATGCCTGAAGAACACGACATCCGGATCAGCGCCGCCGCCGCCAGCCTGGTGCTGAGCGGCTCCGTAGCTGACGCGACGAAGGTGCAGCGCGTCGTAGAGCTCGCCAATGCATTCGTGCAGCGCTCCACGCGGCCGGTTGTACAAGCGGTGCCAGGCGCTGCCGGCGCAGGCGCGACACCAGGAGCCAGCGGAAGCGGCGCTCAGGCGGCCGACAAGAATCTTCGCATCATCAACATGCTCAGCGTAGCCGCACCGCAGCAGGTCATGCTGGAAGTGAAGGTCGCAGAAGTCTCGAAGACGTTGATCGACGAACTCGGAGCAGAGGCGAACATCAATGGCAGCTTCGGCAGCTGGAGCTTCGGATTGCTCGCCAATTTCCTGAGCGGCGGTGCGGGCCAGGCCGCCGCGGTCAAGTCGAACAAGCTGCCGTTCGGTCTTGCGATCGACGCGCAGAAAAGCGATCAACTGGTGAAGGTGCTCGCCGAACCGAACCTGATGGCCATCAGCGGCCAGCAGGCGAGCTTCCTCGCCGGCGGCAAGGTGTTCCTCCCGGTTGCGCAGACGGCCAGCGGTCTGACGACGATTACGCTGCAGGAAGAAGACTTCGGTGTCGGCCTGACCTTCACACCGACCGTGCTCGAAGGCGGCCGCATCAACCTGACCGTGGCGCCGGAAGTGTCGGAGCTGTCGCCGACCGGTGCCACCGTCACCTCACCTACCGGCAACACGACCTCGGTGCTACCGCTCATTACGACGCGCCGCGCTTCGACCACCCTCCAGGTGATGGACGGCCAGAGCTTCGCGATCGGCGGCCTGATCAAGAACAACATCACGGGCACGATCAACGCATTGCCGGGCGCCGGTGAAATGCCGGTTCTCGGTGCGCTGTTTCGCAGCACGAACTTCCAGCAGGACCGCACGGAACTGGTGTTCGTCGTGACGCCGCGCCTCGTCAAGCCGCTGCCGGCCAACTACACGCTGCCGACCGATCGCTTCGGCGATGTCAGCGAGGCAGGTGTGTTGCTGACCGGGAACATGGAGGGCAAGGCACCGCACGCGACGCCTGCTGCAGGTGCGCAGCAATCCGCGCTGCCCGCAGGCTCGGGTGCCGGATCGAATGCGGCGGTGGCTGCACCGGCAGCTCCATTGGCTCCGGCTGTTCCTTCCGCCCCGCCAGCAGTGACGACTCCGGTCGCGGTGACTGCTCCCGTTGCTACGGCTCTTCCTGACGTCACAACCGATCACGGTGTGATGATGCCGGTCGCTTCCGCGAAAGCGCCTTGAGCCTTCCCGCAGCGCTAACGAACTTCACCTTGAACTGGGGCCGAACATGAAAACGCTCAAATTAATGATTCGCGCTGGTGTCTGTGCCGCCATCAGCTTGTCGCTCGCCGGCTGCCTGACGTCGACACCGCAGTGGGACGCGCACTTCGGCGAGACCGTCCAGCAGATCACCGCCTCGCAGGTACTCAATCCACAGGCCGGCAGCAACACCGATCCGGTCACCGGCGTAAACGGCAGCGCTGCGGCGGCAGCGATGTTCCGCTATGACAAATCGTTCTCTCAACCGACCATCGTCAGCTCACCGTTTGGCGTCGGCCTCGGCTCCACGGGCTCGGCCCCGGCGGGGACGCAGTAATCACCGCTGCGGTGTAGCACGGCCGGCAGCGGACAAGCGAAGTGGAGCAAGAAATGATCAATATCCTGTTAGTTTCATCGGACCCAGGGCGTACCCAGCAAATCGCCGCAGTGATTGCCGCGAGCGGCATCGGGCATCAGCTGAAGACCCTGGCCAACGGCCTGCCGCAGATATGCGCCGACAAGGACGCGCTGCACGCCACAGACCTGTTGATCTTCGACGGCTACCATCTCACGCAGGACGATATCGGCACGCTCGAAAAGCTCTCGAGCCGTCACCGCGAACTGGTCTGCACGCTGGTTACGCCGTCACCCTCGCATGAACTGCTGATCCAGGCCATGCGCGCCGGCGTGCGCAACGTCGCGCTGTGGCCAATCGAGCGCGAGAGCTTCGTCGCCGATCTCAAGCGCGTCGCAGGGCGTCGCGCCGAGGCAGATCACCGCGACGGCCAGGTTCTGTCATTCGTTTCCTGCAAAGGCGGCAGCGGCACGACTTTCCTTGCCGCCAACCTCGGTCATGCGCTCGCAACGTTGCGCGAAAAGCGAGTGTTGTTCGTCGATCTGAACCAGCAGTTCGGCGACGCTGCCCACCTTGTCTGCGACAAGGCCCCACCAGCGACTATCGCCGACGTATGCGCGCAGATCGACCGTCTGGACGCATCGTTTTTCGATGCCTGCCTGACGCACGCCTACCCCAACTTCGATGTGCTGGCCGGCGCTGGCGACCCGGTAAAGGCCGTCGATATCAAAGTGTCGCATCTCGAGCAGATCGTCGCTTTGATCCGTCAGCAGTACGACTTCGTCCTCTTCGATGTCGGCCAGAGCGTGAACCCCCTGTCGATCTTCGCACTCGACCACAGCGACCTGATCTTCCCCGTGCTGCAATCGAGTGTGCCGCACCTTCGCGCCGGAAAGCGGCTGCTGGAACTGCTCCAGTCGCTCGGATATCCGGGTGAACGCGTGCGCATTCTCCTCAACCGGCACGAGAAGCGCGGCCGGATCGACCTGAAGACCGTGGAAAGCGTGATTGGTGCCAGGATTTACAAAGCCGTGCCTAACGATGCCCGTCCCGTACTCGATTCGGTGAACCAGGGCGTACCGGTAGTCAAGCAGCACAAGAGCAGTCCGATCTCGAAGAGTCTCGGCGAGCTAGCCGAGAGCCTCGCACCGGCACCCACGGCGGCGTCTGGCACCGCGCTCACCAAACTGTTCCGCTCGAAGCCGCGGGTGCAACACAGTCCGGCCTGAAGTCGCGTGGGGTCGACTGAAACGACTCAAGCACCAACCTGAGATACGAACCGGAGTACCGCCATGTCATTGCGCGAACACCTTTTCAAGCAAGCCGCCGAGGCACAGATCGAGCCGAGCCTTGTCATGGCAGACGCCGCCGTCGAGTGGACCGCGCCGCGCCCTGCAAGCAGCGTAGCCGAGCCGGCTTCGAACGGTGGCATGGCGCGCCGCGCGTATCAGCAGCTCAAGATGGAGATCCACGAGGCGATCATCGAGCGCGTCGAGCTCGACAAGCTGCAGCACCTGTCCCCCGAGCAGGTCGGACGCGAGCTCACGCAGCTGGTCGGCAAGCTCATGGAGGAAGGCAACATCCTGATGAACGACGTCGAACGGCGCACGCTCGTTCAGGACGTCAAGGACGAGATGCTTGGCCTCGGCCCCCTTGAGCCGCTTCTGAAAGATCCGACCATCTCGGACATTCTCGTCAACACCGCGCATCACGTGTATGTGGAGCGGCGCGGCAAGCTCGAAGCCACCGACGTGCAGTTCTACGATAACGCGCACCTGATGAAAGTGATCGAGAAGATCGTCTCCCGGGTGGGGCGGCGCATTGACGAATCCACGCCGATGGTGGACGCACGGCTAGCCGACGGCTCGCGGATCAACGCCATCATTCCGCCTTCGGCCATCGACGGCCCGCTGCTCTCTATCCGGCGTTTCGCGGTCAATCCGCTGAAAGTGCAGGACCTGATCGAATACCAGAGTTTCACTACGCCGATGGTGCAACTGCTCGAAGCGCTTATCAAGGCAAAGATCAACGTGCTGATCTCGGGCGGCACCGGTAGCGGCAAGACGACGATGCTGAACCTGTTGTCGGGCTTTATTCCGTCGGACGAACGGATTGTCACGATCGAGGACGCGGCCGAATTGCAACTGCGCCAGGAACATGTGCTACGGCTCGAAACGCGGCCGCCAAACATCGAAGGAAAGGGTGAAATCAGCCAGCGCTCGCTGGTCAAGAACGCACTGCGGATGAGGCCTGACCGCATCATCCTCGGCGAAGTCCGCGGTGGCGAAGCGCTGGATATGCTGCACGCTATGAACACCGGCCACGAAGGCTCGATGGCGACGATCCACGCAAATACGCCGCGCGATGCGCTGGTCCGGCTCGAAAACATGGTCAGCATGGCGGGTCTCGCCCTGCCGCCGAAGGCGATGCGCCAGCAGATCGCCTCGGCAATCACGGTCATCGTGCAGGCCTCGCGTCTCACCGATGGCCGCCGCAAGCTGATGAGCATTCAGGAGATCACCGGCATGGAAGGCGACACCATCAACATGCAGGAGATTTTTACGTTTAAGCGTACCGGCCTCGATAGCGAGGGACGCGTCAAAGGCTATTTCTGCGCAACGGGTGTACGGCCGCAATTCAGCGATCGCCTGCAGGCCTTCGGCGTCACCGTGCCGGATCATATCTACGATCCGCAGAAGCGCTATGAAGTCTGAACCGGGATTCGGGAGCACGTCATGAACAGGTTATTTCTAGGCTTCGCCGTGTTGCTGTTTTTAGCCGTGGTGCTGGTAATCGAGGCAGTCTACGTGTGGTGGAACAGCAATCATGGTGCGAGCGTCAAGCGGCTCGACCAGCGCATTCGTGCGATGTCGGCAGGTGTTCAAGGCAGCGCCGGATCGATGTCGATCCTGAAGGCGCGGATGTTGAGCGAATCGCCACTGCTGACCCAATGGTTGATGAAGATTCCCCGCGTTCATTCATTGGACCGGTTGTTGATGCAGTCCGGGCGTGCCTGGTCGGTGGGGCACTTTCTCACGTACACGCTGGTGTTGTCGGCAGTGGCCGCGCCCATCGCGCTATTTTTCGGCCTGTCGATTCTGCCGACGTTCGCGTTCACCGTGCTGCTTGCGCTGCTGCCACTCGGGCTCGTGTACCGCAGCCGCGCGAAGCGCATCGCCAAACTCGAACAGCAGCTGCCCGAGGCCGCCGACCTGATCAGCCGTGCATTACGCGCCGGGCACTCATTCCCGAGTTCGCTCGGCATGGTAGCGGAAGAAATGGCCAACCCGCTTGGCGGTGAATTTCGCATCACATTCGACGAAATCAGCTACGGCGTGTCGATGAACGACGCGCTGAAGAACATGGTGGCACGCGTGCCGGTAATGGACCTGCGTTACTTCGTGATTGCGGTGCTGATCCAGCGCGAGGCCGGCGGCAACCTGTCCGAGATTCTCGACAACATCAGCGGGATCATCCGCGAAAGAATGAAACTGCTCAGCAAGGTCAAGGTGCTGTCTGCCGAAGGGCGTCTGTCGGCATGGATTCTCGGCGTGCTGCCGTTTGCGCTGGCCGGCGTGATCATGTTGATTAACCCCACGTTTTTTATCGGGCTGATCGAGGATCCGATGGGCGTCAAGCTGATCGGCGTATCGCTCGTCAGCATGTTGCTGGGCATTGTCTGGATGCGCAAGATCATCCGGATCCACGTCTGAGCACCGCTGCGATGAGCGGCAAGTTTGCGAGGAAATCATGAATACCATGCAGATCGTGTTGCTGGGCGCGACCTTCATCATCGTCTTTAGTGCGGCGCTTGGCGTCATGCTCATCACGCGCCCCAACGTCCTGCAGCGACGCCTCGACGCGATCGCGCCAGGCACAGCCGGACGAGGAGGAAGTGCGACGACGGATGGCCCTTCGCAATGGATGGAAACCATCGTCAAGGCATCCGCACACGTGGCGAAGCTTTCGCTGCCGACCGAAGGCTGGGACAAGTCTGCGCTGCGCACCCGCTTCATGAATGCCGGCTGGCGCAGCACTTCGGCGGCAGGGATCTATTTCGCCGCTAAAACTGCGCTGGCACTCGGCTTGCCGCTGATCGCCCTGATGATGCTGGGCAGTTTGCCGGGCAAGATATCGCACAGCCTCGCGATGATCGCCATGTTGCTGATGTTGCTGGCGACGCTCGGCTACTACCTGCCGAACGCCGTACTGGCGCGGCAGGTCGATCGTCGGCAACAGGAGATCTTCGAAAACCTGCCCGACTCGCTCGACCTGATGACAGTGTGCGTCGAAGCGGGCCTCGGAGTCGATGCGGCGATGTTGCGCGTAGCGGACGAAATTCACGTGAAGAGCCAGGTGCTAAGCGACGAGTTCTCGCTCGTGCTGCTGGAATTGCGGGCCGGCTCAAGTCGCGAGAAGGCGCTGCGCAATCTGGCGATGCGCACTGGCGTGTCCGATGTCGAGACGCTGGTCGCGATGCTGGTTCAGGCAGAGCGCTTCGGCACCAGCGTCGGAACCGCGCTACGCGTACACACCGACATGCTGCGCACCAAACGCCGTCACCTGGCCGAAGAACGCGCCGCCAAGGTTGCCTTGAAGCTGCTGTTTCCGCTGATGTTCTTCATTTTCCCGGCACTCCTGATCGTGTTGCTTGGACCGGCTGTGATCCAGATCTATCGCGTGATGTTGCCGACGGTCAGCGGAATGGGCGGATAACGTCGCGGGCAGGACGCACGATAAAAAAAATGCCGCAGCGGGGGAACACAACATGCACACATCAAAACGAAGAATCAGCAGACGCTCACGCAAAGACCAATCCGGCTCGACCGTGGTGGAATTCGCGATCATCGCCCCACTGCTGCTGTTTGTACTCTGCATGATCATCGACCTGGGCCTGATGTTCTGGGTCAACCTGACCATGCAATACGCCGTGCACGAAGGCGCCCGCTACGCGGTCACCGGCCAGGACAACCTCGATCCGGACAGCGCCAACCAGCAACGCTATCTCGCGGTGATCCAGGACATCGAAGACTCCTCGATGGGCTTGTACACGCTCGTCAATCCGGTGATCTCGGTGACGGTCAACGGCACTCCCGTCGCGTATGGCGCAAATATGTTCGGAGGCCCAGGCGATCTGGTCGTGCTGCAACTGAACTGCACGTGGTCCCTTCTCACCCCGCTGATTGCGCCGTTCTTCAACGGCGGCGCATACACCTTCAGCGTCGCAGCCACCATGCGTAACGAGGGGTTCTGATGAAAGCCACCCGTCACTACCGTCGAGGCAAAAGCAGACGCGCGATGGCCGGCATCGCGGCGATCGAATTTGTCGTACTGCTACCCCTGCTGTTGCTGCTTGCCGTGCCGACCTACGATCTGGCGCGCAACATTCAGGCGAACATGATTCTCGTGAACCTGAGCCGCGAGGGCGCCAACCTCGCCCTGCGGGCCTCGTTGACGTTCCCGATGGAAACCATCATGAACGATCTCGCGGCGACGACGCCGCCGCTCGACATGGTCGACCATGGCATGATCTACATCACCGAGGTGATGGGCGACAACGAGAACTGCAACGCACAAGGCAACAACTGCACGATTCGCAACATCGTGCTTGCGCAGTACGAGTGGCAGCCCAACGGCAAGCAGAGCAGCTACGCGCCGACCAGCGCGGTATGGAACTGCAGCTCGGGCAACTGGGGCAGCGACGGCAGTTGCAGCGGGATCGGCACGGGGCTTGCCGCACCCACTGCGAATGCGCTGACGGGACAGTTGATGGCCGGCCAGATCGTCTATGTGGTGGAAAGCTATTACCAGATGCAGTACGTGTTCGGCGCGGCGAACTTCGGTTTCGGCGTGTCGACCCCAGTACTCAATCCCAATCTGTATTCGATGAATGTGTTCTGACCGGCCTGCGGGGGCATGATGAAAACAACCGGCTACTCTGGACGCAGATCCAGCAGACGTAACAGCAAACATAAACAGCGCGGCGCGGTAAGTATCATCGTCGCCGCTTCCATCGTACTGCTGATTGGTGTCCTGGGCCTCGCCGTCGATGCCGGCATGGGCTACATGGTCAAGGCCAAGCTCGACGCCGCGACCGATGCTGCGGCCATCGCCGCGGGCGAAGCTGTTACGACCGGCAGCAATCAGGCCGCGCAGGCAGCCAATGCGATCGCAGCCGCCAACACGTTCTTTGCGGCCAACTATCCGGCGGGCTACCTCGGCACAACGGCGTCGATGAATTCGCCGTCGGTGGTCTTCAACCAGGGCACGATTACGATCGACACATCAGCGCAGGCGAGCTACCCCGTCAGCTTCATGCACCTGTTCGGCTTCAATCTGCTGAATGTTGCGAGCTCATCCCAGACCGTGAGAAAGGATCTGGACCTCGTGCTGATCATCGACACCACGGGCTCGATGGCGACCGACTCTGCCGTGCCGCCCGCAGTCCGTTCCGCGGCGATCACCTTCCTGCAGCAATTCGACCCGCTTACCGACCGCGTTTCGCTGATTCACTTCGCCTACGGTACGGTAGTCGACCAGCCATTTAACGGTAACGCGCGCGGCTTCGACATGGCGGCAATGACCAAGAGCATCAACGCGTTCAATTTCGCAGGCAGCACCAATTCGGAAGAGGCCTACTGGAACGCGCTCAACCAGTTGAACACCGTGATCACCCAGCCGTCGAGCCTGCGGGTCATCGTGTTCTTCTCGGACGGCGCGCCGAACAGCTTCGCGTCGATCTTTCCGACCAGCAACAAGGCCTGCAACTCGATTGCGGGGACCGTGATCAGCGGCGATACGCCGAGCACGCCGGCCGCGCTTTACGCTGACAACGTACAGAGCCAGCAACTCTCCTCGCCCTGCTACAACAACAACGCGTCGAAGGTCATCACGCAGATGCCCACATGGTTCAACGCGCATAACACGCCCTGGCTCGACAACCAGACGATTCCCGTGATCACCAATACGCCGCGCGTCGTGACCAGTACGGTGAACTACACGAACGTGAACAATGCAGCACGCAATATTGCCGAAGGAATGGCCAATGTCGCCCGCAACGAAGGTACCTACGTCTACGCGATTGGCCGCGGCTCGGAGCTTCTGCAACCCGAAGGTGCGAATAACGAAATCGGCCAGAATGTGTTGAAGTGCATGGCCAACACGACCGATTCTCTGTCGCGTTGTTACAACCCGAAGCAGCCGGTGGGCGTGTACTGCAGCGCGCTGACGCCATCGGATATGACGCCGTGCTTCTCCAAGCTCGCTTCGGAGATACTACGGATTGCGAAATAGGTGAAAGCCGTGCAACCGCAGGCAAGGCCCGCTGCGCCAGATTAGCCGGCCGCCCTTGCGTACACGGCTGTCCCGTAGCAGAGAACTTCCGTCACGCCGGAGGCGATCTCGGTCGCGTCGTAGCGCATCCCGACGATGCCGTTGCCGCCGAGTTCCGTTGCCTGCGCGACCATGCGCTCATAGGCGTCCTGCCGCGCGCGTTCGCACAGAGCGGTATAGAGCGAGATATTGCCGCCGAAGATTGTCTGCAGCGAGGCGCCGATCGAACCCACCACGGAACGCGAACGGACAATGATGCCGCGCGCGATACCCAGTGACTGTTCAACCCGGTAACCGGGAATCTCGAATGCGGTCGACACCATGTGACGTTCTATCATTGCGCTCTTTTTGACGAGTGACGGGCGGATGTGGGCGGCGAGGCGCCCACATGACGCCTCGCACCACGGCGAGCGCGGCGAAACATTTTCGGCGCCCGCAGCTTTCGCACATATCTTATCAGCCGCCACAACGGGGCATTCTGCACGCGCGTGAGCTCGCTTTTAACTTCCGCCAACGCGGCCCGGGTCGAGGCCAGTTCGCCCAGCAGCACGTCGTCGATGCC
>Ga0153933_1000672_pt1 | contig 11386 bp, 7 predicted proteins | sample TSNJ017MetaG_FD_102275 | JGI IMG/M metagenome (GOLD analysis project Ga0153933, IMG submission 102275) | Attine ant fungus gardens microbial communities from New Jersey, USA - TSNJ017 MetaG | ecosystem: Host-associated > Fungi > Mycelium > Unclassified | place: USA: New Jersey, Wharton State...
GATGACACCGATCGTCGCACCTATTCCCAGAACAAAGGGCACGGCCCATAAAGCGGCCTGATTGGAACCGTTTGTGACGCCGGTGAGCACCACGCCAGCCAGAGTAACGGTGAAAGGAACAGACAGGTCGAGGCCGCCACTGATGACAACCGCACCCTGACCCAACGCCAGGACCGCCAGGAACGACGCCAGCACGACCATGGATTGCAGGTATTTACCGACGCCGATGCCGGGATTGAGCATCAGCGTCAGTGCAATGAGCAGCATTACGCCGACGTACGATGGAAGACAGGTACGGAGTGTATCGACGCTGTAAATAAGGCGTTGACCGAGCGTCAGCTTCAGAACGCGAGTAGAGGACGGCAAGACCTTGCGTTCCACGTTGGCCGAATGTGCTGGACGCTGCCCTGAGCGGGGTCGCGGACCAAGTTGATAAATCGCACGAAGGACGCCATGCAGCTCCGACGAACCGAGGACAGCCAGAATCAGAATGAGTCCCTCGACGATCGTGCTGTAATAGGTCGAAACATTGAGAATCAGCAGCATGTTCGCGATCAGCGTCACCGAGAATGCGCCAATGACCGTGCCGAGACAGCCGCCTCGTCCTCCGCCAAGGGGCGTCCCACCCAGGACGACCGCGACAAAAACCGGCAGGAGCATGCCGGCGCCCGCGAGCGGGTCTCCGCCACCGGTTTGGGCCGAAAAAAATACGCCCGCCATGCCGTAGAACGATCCAGCGAATACGTAGAGCCAGAATTTGACAGCACGCGTAGGCAAGGCTTTGAGCTGGGCTGCCGACTCGTCGCTTCCAACGGCATAGATCGCGGTGCCGAGCCGGGTCTTCCGGAGAACGAACCAAACGACGAGCCCTGCCCCTATCACCACCAGCGGCATTGGTACGTTCCCACCGAACGCGTCGCCCGCAAGCGCTGTCGAAAACGCTTGCGGCACCGTGCCACCCGGTTGTTTCATCACGAGCAACGTGATGCCCTGCGTAATGAACATCGTGGCGAGTGTTACCACCAATGGCTGAAGCCGGACAATGGCAATCAGAAAACCATTCACTGCGCCGACAAGCGCGGCAGCACCGACTGCAGCACCGGCCCAAAGGACGAACGAACCTGCTGAACTGCCGACATGGGTGACGAACAGGCAATTGCTGAGCGAAAGGACGGCACCCGCAGAAAGATCTAACCCTCCGCCGATGACCACGATGGTTTCGCCGATGCCAGCCAGTGCCAGGCTTGCAGTGCTTGAGGCAGTGGAGTCCAGGTCGCTGAAGCCAAACGGTTGTGCGAGGCGGGCACTCAGCGCAGCAAACACTACGGCGAGAACGCCGATTGCAACAAGCAATCCGCGATGGGGGGCCAACCGGCCAGACAACTGGCGGCTGCGCCCATTGTGTTTGACGAAGGTAGACATCACGCAAGTCCCTCCACCGCCTGCTTGGCGCCAGGCATTTCACCGAGCATGGCAGTCGTCACCGCGTGCTCCGAAGCGGTGCGTCCATCCATTTCGGCGACCACACGCCCGGCGTACATCACCAGAATCCGATCGCAGAGGTTGATCACCTCGGGTATCTCGGTGGAGTGCAGCAAGATGGCACCGCCCGACGAGAGGTAATCGTGCATGACCTGATAGATCTCGAACTTCGCCCCGACGTCTACTCCTCTGGCCGGATCGAACAGAAGCAGGACCCGGCTGTCGGCAAGAAGCCACTTCGCGATGACGAATTTCTGCTGATTGCCGCCGCTGAATGAAGAAGCGGGTTCGTAAAGCGCGCGCTGATTGCCGCTTACACGTTCCAGAGCGCATGATACCGCTCTTGTCTCGGCAACCCTGTCTATCCAGCCCCAGCGCGAGAACTGCGAGATAGTGGGCAAAGAAATATTTTCCCGGCCAGACAGATTGAGCGCGAGGCCTTCAGTCTTGCGTTCTTCCGGGACAAGGCTGAGTCCGACGTTGGCCGCGATTGCATCCTGCGGAGACCTGATGAAGACCTGCTTCTGATCCACGGCAACTGTTCCAGAGGTGACAGGTGCGAGGCCAAACAGCGACTTGAAGAGTTCAAGCTGCCCCATGCCTTGTAACGCGACAACGCCCAGGCATTCTCCCGGCCGAATCTGAAACGAGACGCCGTGCAGGCGGCTACCGGATCCGAGGTTTTCGACCTGCAGCCGAGGGACGATGGATGCGTTCGGGACCGGCAAGCGCGGAGGGAATGCCGAACCCAGCGTGCGCCCGATGATGAGCCTGAACACTTCTTCATCCGCGACGTCCTTTGTATTGAAGCTCCCGACACATGAGCCATTGCGGAGTATCGACATGCTCGTGCAGAACTTTCTCACCTCGGCCATACGGTGCGTGATGAGCACGACCGTGATGCCCTGGTGCTTGCACTCCGCGATCTGCTTGCCAAGCCAAACGACGTCCTCGCTCGTCAGCGCGGAGGTTGGCTCATCGAGAAGTAGAATCTTCGGCTGGCGCGAGATGGCGTACGCAATCTCTAACTTTTGCCGCACGCTCAGGTCGAGGCTCTGAATACGCGCATGGTGATCGATGTCGGAAAGGTCAAAGCGCTCAAGGAGCTCGTGCGCGCGTCGCGAGCATTCACTGGCACGCCGAAGCCCGAAGCGGGTCGGTTCATCGGGCAACAGCAGGTTTTGGGCAACGCTCAGATGAGGAACCTGCGAAAGCTCCTGGAAGGCGGTCGCTATGCCGGCTGAGTGGGCGTCCCGCGGCTTTGAAAAAGCCACTTCCTGCCCCATTACGTGAATCGCTCCCTCGTCGGCGCTAACGATGCCGCTCAGCAGCTTGATGAGGGTGGACTTTCCCGCTCCGTTCTCGCCAAGGATCGCGTGCACGGCACCTTGCGGTATCTGCAACGTCAGATTGTCGAGCGCTACCGTTGCGCCGAACCGCTTTGTCACGCCCTCGACAGATACTGCGTGTGGGTGGCTCATCTTTCGCTCCGTTCCGAGTCCCTGCCAGGAACATGGACCCCTGCGAGGGGGCCGGCGATCATTTCGGTTCCGGTTCGCGATTGAGCGCGGCGGCGAGGCCAATCTCAGGGGTCTCAGGGCTGTAAATGTTTGAGACCCAGCTCGGCGGAACATGCGACGGGTCAAAAGTATTGCAACCGTTCTTCATCTCTACCCATGAGCCGGTTTTACAGAGCTTCACGGTATCGGGCGTCACCGCTTCGAGTGGCATGAGCGTGGTCTTGGGGACCGTCTCTCCAGCGAGCACTTTTAAAGCCAGTTTTAAAGCCAACGCGCCAGAAGCCGGGTGGCTTTCGAGAGAGACCCCGGGTGCGCCCGCAGGCGGCAGGTAATCCCCGTTCGTGCTGGTAACCGTACCCGGCTTGAGCATGGCAACGCGCATACCGTTTAAACCCTCGACACCGCACGCAACCAGCTTGTCAGGGGAGACGCCGGCTTCGTGCTGCATCGTCCATCCGACATAGCATGCCGCTGCTCCCCAGATGCCGTTGATATCGGACCATTTGCGAGTCGACATCGTTTCCGTCAACACTTTACGGGCGACCGCTGTTGACCACATGGCGTTTGGCTCGGCGACGATCTTGATGCCGGGATACTTTTTGAAGACTTCACGAGCCGCATCGTTGCGCTCCGTATCGACTGACGTTCCAGGGACACCGGTAACAAAGATAAGATTGCCCTGGCCGTTCATCTTCTTCGCGACCCATTCGGCGCTGTCTGTCGCCAGCTTTTTCTGATCCGTGTAGACGTTATAGGCGCAGGGCTCCGTCACGATGGAATCGTAGGCGAAGACCACGACGTGCTTCGCGCAGGCGTTCCTGATGGCTGGATTAAGCGCGGTGGGTGAAATCGGATAAACGAGGATCGCATTGGCCCCCGCCTGAACCATTGCGTTGATCTGTTGTATCTGGCGCTGAACGTCTGTTCCGGCTATTTGAGTCTTTAATTCGACCTTGTCGCTATGGGCTTTGGCCATCGCTTCGATCATGTTTTCTGCCTCGGTCTGCCAGCCATTACCCGAGTAACTCATACTGAGGTAAATCTTGTATTTGTCTGCCGCATTGGCGCCCATGGAGGTCGTTAGAGTCGCCGCGAAAACGAGGCAGGCAGCCGAAATGACGGATGCGTGACGAAAGCGCATGAATGTCTCCTGTCAGTTTTTATTGTTGAATCACGCAATGAGTATCTACGCTACGGCGGTTTGGGTCATTGTCATAACAGGCCATTCCTTTTTAAAATCCGCCAACCGAAAGAAATACCGGGAAAACCCCGACGGCTTAACCAGCGGCTACCACAGACGCGCCTCATTGCACGCCGCCACTGCGCATGCGACGATGAGAATCGTTCCAGTACAACCCGATGTCAGGAAGGATCACGAGATTCCATGCAACTGCGGCAAACTCTTCCGTCAAGTCTTCATCTCACGTTGTCGTCCTGTTTCCTGCGGGCTTTTTTCGACGAGACACGCACGGATTCCGCTAGGCAGCAGCGTCTGCTCGAAGCGGTCGGTATCGATGCGGACACGCTCGCTGCCGACAACGGTCGGATAACGGAGGATCAATTCGCGGCGCTATACCGGCTGATGGCCAGTGAAAGCAGGGACGAATTGCTGGGCCTTTTTTCCAGGCCGCTGCCCGGCGGAGCGATGAAGTTCGGTGGCTATATCATGATCACCGCTTCAACGGTTGGCGTGGCCCTCTACCGCTACTCCCGCTTCCTGCAAATGATCACGGACGACGTTGAGGTCGTGCTGGTGCGAGAAGGGGAAACGGGTACGGTCACGTTCGTCGAACCGGCTGGTCCCAGACGCTGCCGAACCATGGGACTAGAGTTGCTGCTGAAAGTCATTCACGGCGTCATGTCATGGTTGATTGGGCGCAATGTCCCATTGCTCTCCGTAGACTTCGCCTTTGCCGCACCCACTCACGTCGACGACCTGAACACATTATTTCCTGGGCCAATCCGCTTTGATCGGCCTGCCACTGCGATCACATTCGACGCCGCCTTGCTGGATCTGGGCTTCCGGCGCACGGAACAGGACCTGAGGATATTTCTTTCACGCCAACCTAGCGAATGGCTGTGTTCGCCGTCAGCGAGGCAGCCTGTCACTCACCTCGTTCGGACCTGCCTGCTCGAACGGGGCGTGGGTTCGCTCGGGGCGGCTGAAATCGCCGGGTTGCTCAACATGTCGTTGCGAACCCTAAGCCGAAGGCTGGAGGGCGAACAAACTACCTTGAAGCACATTCAGGACACGCTGCGTCGCGACCTGGCGATTCACCGTCTGACACAGACTCGCGATTCCATATCGGACATCGCAAACGATCTCGGTTTTGGCGATATCGCGTCTTTCTACCGCGCCTTCCGTGCCTGGACGGGCGTTGCACCAGGGGCTTACCGTCGCGATGGTGGTGTCGCTCCGGGTGAAGCATGAGGGGCGGCACGCACCCGGGTGCCCCCATACACGCCGTCGCGCTTATTGACTCAGCGCAGCCATGGCCTTCTCGACTTCGTTTTTGCCCTGAACGCTGCCAGCCTGGGGAACAACCAGACGGTCACGACTTAGAACAAGTCCAAGCGAGCTGGCCAGCCGCTCCGGCGAATCAGTATCTGTACCCACGTGAATACCGTCGGTCAGCGTAATGTGTGCGGCCTCGAACGTGCCGGCGCCGGCGCAGAGAATCGTGCGCGTAGGTGCCGTCTCGTGAGTCAACACCAGCATGGCTGGCACCACGGCCTCAGGCTTTAACATCTCCGCCGCCGAATCTTCCAGGAGGCCTTCTGTCATGCGGGTGAACGCTGTTGGTGCGAGAGAATTGACGTGAATGTTGTACTTCTGTCCTTCGATGGACAGCGTCTGCATGAGACCGACTACAGCCATTTTCGCAGCTGAATAGTTGGCCTGGCCGAAATTGCCGTAGAGGCCCGACGATGAGGTTGTCATCATGATGCGACCGTACTTCTGCTGTTGCATGACCTCCCACACGGCCTTCGCGCAATTGACCGAGCCCATCACATGCACGTCCATCACGAGGCGAAAATCCGCTAGGTCCATCTTGGCGAAGCTTCTGTCGCGCAAGATGCCCGCGTTATTGACGAGGACGTCCACTCTTCCCCACTTATCCACCGCCTCACGAACCATCCCCTGTACGGCGACGAAGTCAGTCACCGACGCGCCGTTGGCCACGGCCTCACCGCCTGCCTGGCAAATTTCCTCGACGACCTTTTGTGCCGCTCCTGCTGAAAGGCCAAGTCCGTCTAGTGAACCGCCCAGGTCATTCACGACCACCTTCGCGCCCCGCGCCGCCAGCGCCAGCGCATATTGACGTCCGAGGCCGCCTCCCGCGCCGGTAACAATGGCGACCCGTCCTTTGAAATCCAGCTTCATCAGATTCTCCTGGTTATAACAAAGAGGCTAAAACCGCTACGCAATCAGGCGCGCCTCATTCGATTAATGATGGTTGTCGATACACGACGTTCGTTCTGACGCGCATTATGCGAGGCGTGAATCTTCATTGCAATCAGAAACTGATTGATTCATGGAAATTATTTTAAATCAGATCGGGGATTTCCCTTAAACCCGGCCGATTGGCGGATTTTAATAATGAATGGCGCATTTTGCCAATGACGAAGCGACTGTTTTCCCCGATCCTTGCTGCAAATAGGTCTGAGGGTGGCACTATTGGCGACGCGGCGCTTGTCTGGGCAACAAACAGATATTAACGGTTCGAGTTATTCGGATTGCCGTCTGTTTTGCCCGGTTGTATTTAAATTCATCTGATTTTTATCGCGCATACGTAATGATTTGAAATTCAGATCGGAACTGGAGAGAGACATGAGTTTGGAGGTGGCAGACCGTCCACTGCGTGATGCGGACATTTCCGTCTGCGAAGCAGCGCAGTCAACGCCAGACCGGGTGGCATTGTCAGACGCAACGCACTCAGCCACGTGGCGTGAGCTCGATCTCCGAGCGAATCAGATCGCGAGGAAGCTGATCGGCCACGGCGTCAGGCCGGACGACAAGGTAGCCGTTTTGGCGCCCAACTCGGTGAATTACGTAGAGGTGATGTTCGGCATCCTCCGCGCCGGAGCATGCATCGTTCCGCTGCCAACCCACACGTCGCCGGAAACCTGGTCTCTGTTGGTGAAGGACTGCGGTGCGCGAATGCTCTTCGCATCCGAGGAGTATGCGTCGGAATTGAAATCGAGGGCTGACGTTGAGTTGGACAGTTCGGACATTGTTCAGTTAGACGAGGCGACACTCAGCGCGTTTGTTGCGGGCGCGGAGGATACGCCGCCAACCATATCCAGTTCGCTCGATCACGGTTTTAACCTGATCTATTCATCGGGCACGACGGGCGTTCCGAAGGGGATACTGCAAAGCAGAAGATACCGGGCAAGCGAAGCGGCGGTGATAGCGAGCGGGTACGGACTGACCCCAGAGACTCGAACCCTTGTCTCGACGCCGCTTTGTTCGAATACGACGCTCTTCGTGCTTTTCGCCGTGATGTTCGCGGGCGGAAGTGTGAAGCTCATGAAGAAGTTCGATGCGGGTAGGTGGCTGTCCGTGTCGGAACAGTGGCGACCTACCGATGTCATCCTCGTGCCCGTTCAGTACACCCGTCTTCTCGCGCACCCGGAATTCGACCGGTTCGACCTGTCCTCGTTTCGTAACAAGTTCTGCACGAGCGCACCGCTATCTGCTGCGACCAAGCAGGAGATTCTCTCGCGTTGGCCCGCAGGCGGCCTGACCGAGTTCTACGGCATGACCGAAGGTGGGGTCTCCTGTTACCTGAATGCACACGAACACCCTGACAAGCTCGATACCGTCGGGAAACCATTTCCTGACTGCGACCTTCGCGTTATTGACGATAACGGGCGCGTACTCCCCCAGGGCGAAGTCGGGGAAATTATTGGCCGCAGTCCGCGACTGATGACCGGCTATTACAACCTCGCTGAGGCCACTCGCGACGCCAGCTGGTATGACGAGTCGGGTACGCGATTTCAACGCAGTGGCGACATCGGTTGGGTGGACGACGAGGGGTATGTCCATCTACTCGACAGAAAGAAGGACGTCATCATTTCCGGTGGGTTCAATGTGTACGCCGTCGATCTGGAAAACGTCCTGCTTCAGCACCCGGATGTGCAGGAAGTTGCTGTGATCGCCGCACCCAGCAAGAGCTGGGGAGAGACTCCCGTTGCCTTTGCCGTGCTGCGCGATGGCGCATCGGCAGACGCTGTTTGTGCGTGGGCGAATCAGCGGCTCGGAAAAGTGCAACGGATTGCACGCGTTGCAGGAATAGAGGAATTACCACGCAGCAGTATTGGCAAAGTGCTCAAAAGGACGCTGCGCGAGAGGTTGTTGTCTTGGGGAATGTTGCCTTGAAGAGGGGGGATGACAATGAATCCGCTGAAGGACTTTCGAGTTGATCTGGCCGACATACGCCACGCAGGACAGGGTCTGAGCCGACCCGAATGCATTCTTGCGGATCGGGAAGGTTCGCTATGGGCCGCCGATTCGAGAGGGGGCATCATGCATCTGGCTGCTTCGGGAGAGCAGCACCTCATTCTCCCGGACGACGCGCCAGCAATCAGCGATGCGCGCCACGCGGAAACTGGCGGAGATTTGCTGTATGGGTCGCTCCCGAACGGTCTCGCTTTCGATGCAGATGGAAATCTGCTGATTGCCAATATCGGCACCGACCGGGTCGAACTTCTCACGCGCTCGGGAAAAATGCGCGTATTGCTCGATCGGGTAGACGGGAGGCCGATGGGAAAAGTGAATTTCGTCTCGCGAGATAGTCGAGGCCGACTCTGGATAACTGTGTCCACGAGACGGGACCCATGGGCTGCCGCAATATGTTCGAACTGCGCGGATGGATATATCGTCCTGCTCGACGAAAAAGGGCCTCGCATTGTTGCAGACGGTCTGGCCTTTACCAACGAAGCCCGTCTGGACGAGCGCGAGGAATTTCTGTACGTCGCCGAAACGACCGCAAAGAGAGTGAGCCGTTTCCAGATTCTGGACGGTGGCGCCCTCGGCTCAAGAGAAACTTATGGCCCGGACCAACTCGGCGTGGGACTGATTGATGGTATTACCTTCGATGCTTACGGGAATCTCTGGTGCGCAATGACGCTTGCTGACCGCCTCGTCGCCATCGACCCCGAAGGGCAACTGATTACCCTGCTGGATGACGGCGCGAGCGCCGCTACTGAGCAGTTTGAAGCGGCCTTTGCGACCGGCGAGGTTGTCCCCATGGAGATATTGGACGCCTGCGGCGGGACGATCGCGCCGCTGCTCACCAGCATCACGTTTGGCGGGCCCGATTTGAAGACAGTGTATCTCGGTAGTCTGAAGGGCAGCTCAATCCCTTTCTTTTCTTCACCTGTTGGTGGCTTGCCGCTAGCTCACTGGTGAAGCGCGACAAGTGAAGTCGTTGCATCTAAATCTGAAAACGAAGGAAAGCTCGTATGAGAGAAGCGGTGATTGTTTCCACTGCCCGCACGCCGATAGGCCGCGCGTTCAAGGGTGCGTTCAACGATACGAAATCGCCGACCCTGCTTGCGCATGCGCTCCGCCATGCTGTGCAGCGCGCTGGAATCGACGCGGCTGAGGTGGAAGACGTAGTCATCGGATGCGTCCTTGCTGCGGGCACGTCCGCGATGAATATTGCCCGCAACGCGGTGTTTGCGGCCGGTTTCCCATCGACAGTTTCCGCGCAAACGATGGACCGTCAGTGTTCGTCGGGGCTGATGGCCATAGCCACTGCGGCAAAGCAGGTTATCGTCGATGATATGGATATCACCATCGGCGGGGGCGTGGACAACATTTCCGCAGTTCAGAACGAATACTTCGCATGGTGCGCCAGAGAACAGGACCCAATCGTGATCGAGAGGGTTCCGAAAGCCTACATGCCGATGCTGCAAACCGCAGAATTTGTCTCCCGCAAATATGCCATCAGCCGGGAATCTGCGGACGGCTATGCGCTCCAGTCCCAGCAGCGTACCGCGGCCGCACAGGAGGCCGGCTACTTCGACACCGAGGTTGTTCCAACCACGACGACAATGACTGTCTTCGACAGGCAGACTGGCGAAACCCGCTACGAGAACGTAACCCTGGCGCGTGACGAAGGCAATCGGCCTGACACGACGTATGAAAAGTTGGCGAGTCTTAACGCCGTTATTCAAGATGGCGTCGTTACTGCCGGTAACGCGAGTCAGCTATCCGACGCGGCGTCTGCCTGTGTCGTGATGGAGCGTTCACTCGCGGAGCGAAGAGGACTCAATCCTCTTGGAATATATCGAGGCATCGCCGTTGCAGGATGCCCTCCGGAAGAAATGGGCATCGGCCCCGTCTATGCAGTGCCAAAGCTTCTTGCGCGACACGGCCTGAAAGTCAGTGACATCGGTTTGTGGGAGCTCAACGAAGCGTTTGCATGCCAGGCCCTATATTGTCGCGACCAGCTTGAAATCGACCCCGCCATCTATAACGTGAATGGTGGCAGTATTTCTATCGGCCATCCGTATGGAATGACGGGGTCGCGGCTGGTCGGTCACGCACTTATCGAAGGTAAGCGTCGTGGTGCGCGATACGTCGTGGTGACGATGTGCGTCGGCGGCGGTATGGGAGCCGCAGGGCTTTTCGAGGTCGCCTGAATCTCCCGCAGTGACTGAATGCCGTACCGGACTGGCGTCAGTGGCGGCGCCGGCCGCTCAAAATCAACAAGAACAACGACGACCTATCTCGAAGGAGACATCATGGCAATTCCTATCACCAGCGACAGTAGCGAACTGCACCGCGTCGCGACCCGCAAGGCGATGCTGCGGCTCATCCCGCTGATGTGCGTGATCTACTTCATGTCGTACCTCGATCGCACCAACGTGTCTCTGGCGAAGGCGCGACTGGCTGCCGACCTGGGTATCAGTGCCGCGGCCTATGGGCTCGGCGCCGGCATTTTCTTTATCGGATATGCGCTCCTCGAGGTACCGAGCAATCTTGCGGCGCACCGGTTCGGGCCACGCCGCTGGATCGCCCGAATCGCGGTCACATGGGGCGTTCTATCGGCCGCGATGATGTTCGTGCAGGGCGAGTGGTCTTTCTACACCGTACGTGTATTGCTTGGCATCGCCGAAGCAGGCCTTTTTCCTGCCCTGATGTACATGGTCACCCTCTGGTTTGCGCCAAAAGACCGCTCGGTTGCAGTCGGCTGGATCTATACCGCGCCTGCACTCGCGCTAATGATAGGCAATCCGCTGGGCGGCGTCTTCATGCAGATGGACGGCGTCGCCGGCTTGCATGGCTGGCAGTGGCTCTTTCTGCTGGAGGGTCTGCCGACCGTCGTCTTTGGCGTTATCCTGTGGTTCAAACTGCCGGAGAAGCCCTCCGA
>Ga0153933_1000673_pt1 | contig 11372 bp, 7 predicted proteins | sample TSNJ017MetaG_FD_102275 | JGI IMG/M metagenome (GOLD analysis project Ga0153933, IMG submission 102275) | Attine ant fungus gardens microbial communities from New Jersey, USA - TSNJ017 MetaG | ecosystem: Host-associated > Fungi > Mycelium > Unclassified | place: USA: New Jersey, Wharton State...
AGGCCCACCGCGCGGCAGGCGTAATCGGCGAACGTGGTGGCCACGGCCGCCACACTGCCCGGATAGTTGATCAGGGCCATGGTCCAGCCGAACAGGAAGGCCGGCAGCGGGCCGAAGGCCTCGCGCAGATAGATATAGATACCACCCGCCTGCGGCCGCCGCGCCCCGAGTTCGGCGTAGCAGAGCACGCCGGCCAACGTGAGCAGGCCACCGACCGCCCACAATGCCAGCACGGGCAACCCGGACGCGGTGCGCTCGGCCACGGTGGCCGGCGTGCGGAAGATGCCCCCGCCGATCACGCCGCCAATGACAATCGCCGCGCCGTCCCAGACGCCAAGCCGCCGCAGATAGGAGTTCGAGTTGGTTTCGGTCATAGATGCCGACAGTAACCCGAGTTGGTGTCGAATGTCTGGTGACCTGTGCCCTATGGCGTGTGGTCTGAGGCCCATCGATCCCCGTCGTCCCGGCGCAGGCCCACTGCTGTCTGGGAAAAAGTGCGATCAACCGAAATGCGATGCAGCAACTCGGTTGTGATATTGAAACTTACCTTGAAATTCAACGCTACCGAATCTGTCGTCCCGGCGAAAGCCGGGACCCAGTGACTTTCAACCTCACCCAAAACTCACATCAAAAGCCAAAGTCGCTGGGTCCCGGCCTTCGCCGGGACGACGAACATTTAAGGACTTCGGCAAGCCGAGTAAAAACCTTCCCCGGACAGTAGTGAGCCTGCGCCGGGACGACGGCTAATGGCTACTTGCGCAACAGCGTGAGCACCGCTTCGGCCGCGGCCACCGACGACGCTGGATTCTGCCCGGTAATCAGATTGCCTTCGGTAATCGCATACGACTGCCAATCCGCCTTCTTGGAGTAATGCCCGCCATTCGCCTTGAGCATGTCCTCGACCAGGAAGGGCACGATCCCGGTGAGTCCTACTGCCTCTTCCTCGCTATTGCTGAAGCCCGTCACCGGCTTGCCTTTCACCAGCGGCTGGCCATCCTTGCCGCGTGTATGACGGAACACGGCCGGTGCATGGCAGACCGCGCCAACGGGTTTGCCCGCTGCATGAGTACGCTCGATCAATGCGATCGAATCCTTGTCTTCGGCCAGATCCCACAGCGGACCATGGCCACCGGGATAGAACACGGCGTCATATTCACCCTTGGCGGCATCGGCGAGCTTGAGCGTGGAAGACAATGCCTTGACCGCATCGGCATCGGCGCGGAAACGGTGCGTGGCTTCGGTCTGCGCATCGGGCGCATCGCTCTTGGGATCGAGCGGCGGCTGTCCGCCCTTGGGCGAAGCAAGCACGAGTTCTACGCCGGCGTCCTTGAATACGTAGTACGGCGCAGCGAATTCTTCCAGCCAGAAGCCGGTCTTGTGGCCCGTGTTGCCGAGCTGGTCATGCGAAGTCAGAACCATCAGGATTTTCATTGATCACTTCTCGATAAGGGGCGCGTCACAGGAATAGCGCCATGGCCCACGATGTGCGGATGCCCGCACCGCGTTCAACGCCGTCACGGAACGGCCGGGAGCAATAGGCAAGCATTCCGCCGCATCATGCACAGATGGCCGATTTTGCCGGCGCCTCCTGTTAAACCATGTGAAATGACTAAGTCATATTGACCTCGCAAACGCAGACCCGGGATACTTCAACTGGTCACGCGCCATGACCTGCTTCGCTGGCGCACCGGTTCCGAGGGGTGCTGCAACGGGCATCATGTCCGCCACGCTCGGTCATACCGACCTCACAATGATCAAGGGCGCCCACCTCAGCAACTGGAGGTGTACCCATGTCTGTGTCTCATACCGGCCTTCGTGTGGCCATTGCCACGTGCGCGCAATTTCCGTCCCTCTACGCGGACGACGTGTATTTTGTTTCCGTGCTGGAACGCCTCGGCGTCGAGCCGGTGGTCTGTGTATGGAACGATCCATCGGTGGACTGGGCCGCATTCGATGCCGTGCTGGTTCGCACGGTGTGGGATTATTTTCAGCACTATGCGGCATTTCTCGCCTGGCTGGATACGCTTGACCAGCTCGGCGTACCCGCTATCAACGACACGCGCCTGATACGCTGGAATACCGATAAGCGGTATCTGCTCGATATCGAGCAGGCAGGCGTGCCGATCATTCCCACTCGCTTGATACCCGCGGGACGCTTGCCGGAAGCATTGCTAAGCGCGACCAAGGGCGAACGGGTGATCAAGCCGAGCGTCAGCGGCGGTGCCTGGCATACGGTTCGCGGTACGCCCGGTGATGCCGCGTTCGATCAGGCGGTAGCGCAATTGCCGCAGGATCTCGATTTCCTGGTGCAACCCTTCATACCGGAAATTGCCAGCCATGGCGAATGGTCCCTGCTCTACTTCGCCGGCAGCTACAGCCACGCAGTGATCAAACATCCCGCTTCCGGCGACTACCGGGTGCAGGAGCAACATGGCGGCGTCGCCAAGCAAGCCATTCCCGATGCTGCCATCGTGCATGCGGCGGACAAGGCCTTGGCGGCCGTCGCAACGCTAGGCCATCGCGAGCAGGCCTATGCACGCGTAGACGGCGTGATGGTTGGCGGGCAATTCCGGATCATGGAGCTGGAATTGGTCGAACCGCTACTGCACCTCGCGATCAAGCCGGAGGCCGCCGAACGCTTCGCCGCGCATGTACTGGAGCGCCTGTGCGGACTGGGCCGCCAGCGCAGCGCTGCATCATCGGGCAGCACGTCCTAGAATCGGCCTGTCATCCTTAGTTTATGCACACCTGTGCCCGCCACGCCGCCACGCAAGATCCTGCATGTGGACATGGACGCGTTCTACGCGTCGGTGGAGCAGCGCGACGAACCATCGTTGCGCGGCAAGCCCGTCGTGGTGGCGTGGCGCGGCGCGCGTTCGGTGGTATGCGCGGCCAGTTATGAGGCACGCAAGTTCGGCGTGCGTTCGGCCATGCCGGCGGTGCGCGCCGAGCGGCTGTGTCCGCAGGCGATTTTCGTGCCGCCGGATTTCACGCGCTACAAGGCCGTATCGCGCAAGGTGCGCGAGATCTTTGCGCGGCACACGGATCTGATCGAACCGCTGTCGCTGGATGAAGCGTATCTGGACGTCACCCTCACCAAGACCGGACTGCCTTCCGCCACGGCCACTGCTGAAGCCATTCGCGCAGCCATCCGCGAGGAAACGCAGCTCACCGCTTCCGCGGGCGTGGCGCCGAACAAGTTTCTGGCCAAGATCGCCTCGGACTGGAACAAACCCGACGGTTTGTTCGTGATCCGTCCGCATCAGGTGATGGCGTTTCTCGCACCGCTACCGGTGGGACGCCTGCCCGGCGTGGGCAAAGTGATGGAGTCGAAGCTGGAAGCGCTTGGCATCAAGACGGTAAGCGATCTGCGCGAACAGTCAGCAGGCGAACTCGAGCAACGCTTTGGCCGCTGGGGCCGGCGATTGCATGAATTGTCGCTGGGCATCGACGATCACCCGGTGCAACCGAACCAGCTCACGCTGCAGGTCTCGGCCGAAGATACCTTCGAGCACGATCTCACGCTGGACGAACTGGAACCGCATATCCGTCGCCTTGCCGAGAAAACCTGGGCTGCGCACCAGCGCGAGGCACAACACGGCCGCATCGCGCGCACTGTCGTGCTGAAACTCAAGACCGCCGACTTCCACACGCTTACCCGCAGCCTCACCCCCGCCTCGTTGCCGCGCTCAGCGCAGGAACTGGCCGACGTGGCTTGCGCATTGCGTAGCCGGGTGGAACGTCCTGCGGATAGCCGTTACCGGCTGGTTGGGGTGGGGCTGTCCGGATTCGTGGACCAGGATAGTTTCAGCGTGCAAAGCGATCTGTTCGATGACGTGATGGCGCATCCAATATGAAGACACGCCCGTGTATCCTGGCAACGCTTATGCTGACACTGGCTGCGATGCTGTGTGCGGTCCAGGCACGGGCAGAAGACGGCTACGATTTGTGGTTGCGCTATCACCCGCTCGCGCCTGAGCAGGCGAAGCTCTACCGCGGCCATGCTGCCGAGCTCATCATCGGCTCGGCAACACCGACTCAGGCCGTCACTCGCAGCGAATTGCAGCGCGGCTTGCAAGGCCTGCTGGGCCAGGCATTACCGCTGTCGGATACGATCACCCGCGACGGCGCCATCATCGTCGGCACAGTGGCGTCATCTCCGCTTATCGCGAAACTCCAGCTGGATACGCAAAACCTCGGCGGCGAAGGCTATGTGATTCGCAGCATTGTCGTGGATGGCCATGCAGCCACGGCCATTGTTGGCCGCAGCGACATTGGTGCGCTGTATGGCGCCTTCCACTTCCTCCGCCTGCTGCAGACTGGGCAAGCTATCGATCATCTCGATCTGCGCGAATCGCCGCGGATAAAATTGCGCGCGCTCGATCACTGGGATTATCTCAACGGCCAGGTTGAGCGCGGGTATGCCGGCACCTCGATCTGGGATTGGTGGAAGCTGCCGGACTGGCGCGCGCCACGCTATACCGACTATGCGCGCGCTAATGCTTCGATCGGCATCAATGGCACGGTGGTCAACAGCGTAACATCCGGCGCCACCATCCTGACGCCCGCCTACCTGGAAAAAGTCGCGGCCTTGGCTGACGTGTTCCGCCCTTATGGCATTCGCGTGTATCTCAGCGTGCGCTTCAGTGCGCCGATCGAAATCGGTGGACTGAAAACCGCCGATCCGCTTGACCCGCATGTGCAAGCCTGGTGGCGCGCCAAGGCGGATGAGATCTACAGACTGATTCCGGATTTCGGCGGCTTTCTGGTGAAAGCCGATTCGGAAGGCCAGCCCGGCCCGCAGGATTACCACCGCACCCACGCCGATGGCGCGAACATGCTTGCCGACGCACTGGCGCCGCACGGTGGCGTGGTGATGTGGCGCACCTTCGTCTATTCGCAAGCCAATCCGGATGATCGCGCCAAGCAGGCGTATGAAGAATTCAAGCCACTGGATGGCCAGTTCCACGCCAATGTGCTGCTGCAGACCAAGAACGGGCCGATCGACTTCCAGCCGAGGGAACCCTTCCATCCCCTCTTTGGCGCTATGCCGAAGACACCGTTGATGATGGAATTCGAAATCACCAAGGAATACCTGGGCTTCGCCACGCATCTGGTCTATCTGGGGCCGTTGTACGAAGAAGTGCTGTCCGCCGACACGATGACCCATGGCAAAGGCTCGACCGTGGCGAAGATCATCGACGGTTCGCTGGAAGGCCACACGCTGACCGGCATGGCCGGCGATGCGAACATCGGTACCGACCGCAACTGGTGCGGCTCGGATTTCAATCAGGCCAACTGGTATGTGTTTGGACGGCTGGCCTGGAATCCCTCGCTATCGTCGCGCGCCATTGCCGAAGAATGGGTGCGGATGACCTTCACCAACAACGAGGCTTTCGTGAAGCCTGTCGTCGACATGATGATGGGTTCGCGCGAAGCCGCCGTCGACTACATGACGCCGCTTGGCCTGCTGCATTTGATGTCGCCCAGTCATTATGGCCCCGCGCCCTGGGATGCCAGCGAATCCGAGGCTGACTGGCGTCCCGTTTATTACCATCGCGCAGACCGCCAAGGCATCGGCTTCGACCGCACGCGCACCGGCAGCAATGCAGTAGCCGAATATGCGCCACCGGTTGCCGCACGATTCAACGACCTGCAGCAGACGCCCGAGCAGCTGCTGCTCTATTTCCATCACGTACCTTGGGACTACCGTATGCGCTCTGGCCAGACGCTGTGGTACGAACTGGTGGCCCATTACACGCAAGGTGTCGATGACGTGAAGCAGATGCGCGAAACATGGAATCGTTTGGACGGCTACATCGATGAAGAACGATATCGGCAAGTCGCCGCCTTCCTCGCTATCCAGGAAAAAGAAGCGCAGTGGTGGCGTGATGCCTGCATCGCATATTTCCAGAGTGTTTCCGGCCTGCCATTGCCCCCTGGGTATGCGCCGCCTCAACACTCACTTAAATACTATCAATCCCTGACGTTCCCCTATGTACCGGGCGTCTCGTCATGGTAATAAGAGCAAATCTGCCAAGGACGATTGACGACGCCATGGGTGAGCAAGTCGCTTCACATCAGCAGAGCAAGTAGACGGGGTTACCTCGAATTTATTCCTGGCGGCTCAGCCTTCGCGCAGCTAATAAAAAAGCCCGGATCTCTCCGGGCTTTTTCAGGACTGCGCTGAAGATTATTTCTTCTTCGGCATGTACAAGTCGGTGATGGTGCCTTCATAGACTTCCGCCGCCATGCCCACCGATTCGCCCAAGGTCGGATGCGGGTGGATGGTGAGGCCGATATCGGCGGCTTCGCTGCCCATCTCGATCGCCAGCGCGATTTCCGAGATCAGGTCACCGGCGTGCGGACCGACGATAGCGCCGCCGACCACGCGATGGGTTTCTTCGTCGAACAGCAGCTTGGTGAAGCCTTCGGTGCGGTCGATGCCGATGGCGCGGCCGCTGGCCACCCACGGGAATTTACCGACGCCGAGCTTCAAGCCCTTTTCTTTCGCTTCGCGCTCGGTGACGCCAACCCAGGCCACTTCCGGATCGGTGAAGGCAACGGATGGGATCACGCGTGCATCGAAGTAACTCTTCTGCCCGGCGACGACTTCCGCTGCCACTTTCGCTTCATGCGTGGCCTTGTGCGCCAGCATCGGCTGACCAACCAGATCGCCGATGGCGAAGATGTGCGGCACGTTGGTGCGCATCTGCGTATCGACGTTGATAAAGCCGCGCTCGGTCACTGCCACGCCGGCCTTGTCCGCACCGATCTTGTTGCCGTTGGGCGAGCGGCCCACGGCAACCAGCACGCGGTCGAACACGGTTGTTGCGGGGATGCTTTCGCCTTCGTAGCTGACCTCGATGCCTTTCTTGGTGGCCTTGGCTTCGACCACCTTGGTCTTTAGGTGCACGCCCTTGAGCTTGCCGCCCAGGCGCTTGGCCAGCGGCTTGATCAGGTCGGCATCGGCACCTGGGATGAGCTGGTCCATGAATTCGACCACGGTCACTTCGCTGCCGAGTGCGGAATACACCGTCGCCATTTCGAGGCCGATGATGCCGCCGCCGACGACCAGCAGCTTGGCTGGCACGTCCTTGAGTTCCAGCGCGCCGGTGGAATCCACGATGCGCTCGTCGTCCCACGGGAATGCGGGCAGCTTCACCGATTGCGAACCGGCGGCGATGATGGCGTATTCGAAGCGGAGCAGCTTTTTGCCTTCGGCCGTTTCGACTTCCATTTCATTCGGCGACACGAACGTGCCGACACCTTGCACCGTGCGCACTTTGCGCTGCTTGGCCATGCCGGCGAGGCCGCCGGTCAGTTGGCCGACCACTTTGGTCTTGAAGCCACGCAGCTTGTCGATATCGATCTTCGGCTTGCCGAAGCTGACGCCGTGCGCGGCCATGGCTTCGGCTTCATCGATCACCGCTGCCGCATGCAGCAGCGCCTTCGACGGAATACAGCCGACGTTGAGGCAGACGCCGCCGAGCGTGGCGTAGCGTTCCACCAGCACGGTATCGACGCCGAGGTCGGCGGCGCGGAAAGCAGCCGTATAGCCGCCTGGACCGGAGCCGAGCACCACCAGCTTGCATTCAATGTCAGGCGTACGACCCGACGATGCAGCCGCCTGCGGCGCCTTTGCTCCCTCTCCCCGTTGGGGAGAGGGTTGGGGTGAGGGGCTGGGGCTTGCGGGGGATTGGCTAATGCCACTCGCAGCATTGGAAGCGTCAGACGAGGCTTGACCCTCCCCCCGGCCCTCTGGAGAGGGAGATGGCGCAGCGGCTTCGCCAGCAACTTCCAGCACCGCAATCACCGCGCCCTCGGAAACCTCGTCACCCACCTTGAGCTTGAGTTCCTTGATCACACCGGCTGCGCTGGAAGGAATTTCCATCGTCGCCTTGTCGGACTCCAGCGTGATCAGGCTTTGCTCTTTCTCAACCTTGTCGCCGGCCTTCACCAGCACCTCGATCACCGGCACATTGTCGTGACCGCCGATATCGGGGACTTTTATTTCGATCGTATTCGCCATGATCTTCTTTCTCCGTCAGAGCAGCAGGCGGCGGATGTCGCCAAGCTGGGCAGCGAGGAAGGAAGCGAAGCGCGCGGCGAGCGCGCCGTCGATCACGCGGTGGTCGTAGCTGAGCGACAGCGGCAGGATCAGGCGCGGTGCGAATTCCTTGCCGTTCCAGACCGGCTTGGTCTGCGCCTTGGACACGCCGAGGATCGCCACTTCCGGCGCATTGACGATCGGCGTGAACGCCGTGCCGCCGATGCCGCCGAGCGAGGAAATGGAGAAGCAGCCGCCGGACATGTCGTTCGGTCCGAGCTTCTTGTCGCGCGCCTTCTTGGAGATCTCGCCCAGTTCGGTGGCCAGGTCCAACAGGCCCTTCTTGTCGCAGTCGCGGATCACCGGCACGACGAGGCCATCGGGCGTATCGACTGCGATGCCGATGTGGAAATACTTCTTGAGAATGAGCTTTTCGGTGCTCTCATCGAGCGAGGCGTTGAAGGTCGGGAATTTCTTCAGCGCTGCGACCACCGCCTTGATCTGGAATACCAGCGGGGTGATCTTCAGATCCTTGTTCTCTTCGCCGAGCTTCTTGCGGAAGGCTTCCAGTTCGGTGATGTCAGCGTCTTCGTGCTGGGTGACATGCGGGATCATCGCCCAGTTGCGCGCAAGGTTGGCGCCGGAAATCTTCTGGATGCGCGACAGCTGCTTTTCTTCGATCTCGCCGAACTTGGCGAAGTCGACCTTCGGCCACGGCAGCAGGCTGAGGCCACCCGCGGTAGCCACGCCACCGCTGACCGGACGGGCACCGGAAGCCAGCGCATGCTTGACGTAAGCCGCGACGTCCTCACGCACGATGCGGCCGCTGCGGCCACTGCCCTTCACCTGATGGATATCCACGCCCAGCTCGCGCGCAAAGGCGCGGATGGCCGGGGTGGCGTAGGGCGCATCGCCGGGCATGACCAGCTTGGCGTCGAACGGCGGGCGTGACTGCGGTGCCACATCGCCTTCCGGGGCATTGCCGGGAAGCACGCTGCGGCCGCCGAGCGGTGCGGGTTCTTCTTTGACCTGGGGGGCGGCGGGCGCCGGGGCAGGAGCCGGTGCTTCGGCCTTGGCCGGCGCGGGGCTGGGGGCGGCAGCGCCGCCGGCGGCTTCAATGACGGCAATCAAGGCGCCTTCGGAGACCTCATCGCCCACCTTGAGCTTCACTTCCTTGACCACGCCCGCGAACGGCGCGGGCACTTCCATCGTGGCCTTGTCGGATTCCAGGGTGATCAGGCTTTGATCCTTCTCGACCGTGTCACCGGGCTTGATCATTACTTCGATGACGGGGACATCCGCGTGCCCGCCAATATCAGGAACGCGGGCTTCTTTAAGGTCGGCCATGATTTCTCCTGCAGAGCGAAGGCGGCCGCGCTGGGGAGGCGGGGGCGGCCGCAAGGCTGCCATCATAGCAACCGGCACCCGTTACGGACATGCCGAATGGCGCTTAGCGCGCCATGCGCATACGTATGCGGCAGGTTTTCCCTACTCAGGGCTTGGCGGTTGGCGCACTAACGATGTGTATGTCGCGCTGCGGGAACGGAATGCTGATGCCCTCGGCGTCGAAATTTTCCTTCACTGCCCGCAGCAGGTCGGTCTGTGCCGGCCAGAAATTGTCGGTGGACGTATAGGCGCGCAGCAGCAAATACACCGCACTGTCACCCAGGCTGTCCGTCCAGACCGTGGGTGCGGGGTCTTTCAGGACACGTGGGTCGGCGGCGAACAGGCGCTGCACCACGCCGATGGCCTTGCCGATATCGTCGCCGTAGCTGATGCCGACGCGCAGTTCGAAACGCCGCGTGCCGCGCCGGCTGAAGTTGATGATGGCATCGGCGCCGATCTTCGCATTGGGCACGATGGCTTCGCGATTGTCCGCAAGCACCAGTTGCGTATGCATCAGGTTGATGCCTTCCACGGTGCCATCCACACCGCCAGCATGGATGAAATCACCGACCTTGAAGGGACGGAACACGATCAGCAGCACCCCCCAGGCCAGGTTGCTCAGCGAGCCCTGCAAGGCCAGGCCAATCGCCAGACCGCCCGCACCGAGCGCCGCCAGCAGCGGCGCGCTGGGTACGCCGGCCGTCTGCAAGGCGATCACGATAAGCACCGCGATCAGTACGCCGTAAATCAGATTGCGCAGAAAGCCGGTCAGCGTGGGATCGACCGCGGCGCGCTGCATCGCCCGCTGCAGAAAATTCGCCAGCCGCCGGGCCAGCCAGCTGCCGACCAGCAGCACCAGCAAGGCGCTCAGCAAAGCAGGCCCGAGCTCGCGCGCCAGCGCAGACAAATCATCGAGTGAGAGTTGCAGCAGATGCTCGAACATGGCGCACGCCTTGGCAAAACTGCGAAAAGCCTAGCAGCCTGCCGGTGAAGGCGCATGACGATATGGATCGAAAAACACCTCCTCCCACATGGTACTTAAGCTCAATTGCATCCTGGGAACGCCGAGCCCCAGCTCGGCCCCAAGCCCATGCGCCGAGCTGGGGCTCGGCGTTCCCAGAGTACGGGTCCGTATTTATGCAAGCGGGCATAAAAAAAGTGCCCGGAGGGAGGCCGGGCACGCGACTGTCCTACCATGCCGGGGAAGCATGGTGTTGGGAGGGGTCTTACCGCTGGGCGTAATGACTCGCCTTATAGGTACTGTCCATGTCCAGAAAGAGCAATTGCAGGGTTCCACCGTCGGAAAGGCGAAAGTGGAATTGCTGCTGTAGTTGATCGAGCGCACTCAGGCGTGGGCATAGGGCTTCGACGCGCTGGCCGAGTTTTTCGGCGGGTTCCTGCACCGCCTTGTCGAGGGTGGTATCCAGCGCATTGACGCGTGCTTCGAGTGCCGCAACCCGGCTCGAATCGCCGCTCAATGCATCGCTGACTGCATTGCCAGCAAGACCGCCGACAAGCTCGGCGACCGTCTTCGCAAGATCTTCGCCAAACAACTGGCTGTCATCACCGGCTGACCACAGGCCCTGGCCGAAGGTGCTGTCGACCTCGTGCATCGCCTCATCCCGCCGCTCGTGCAAGGTTTGCAGCATGCGCGCGCGATCGGCGCTGTTGTCGGAGAGTGTGGCGACGACCGTACTCAACGCCGCATAACCGATATCCACACCATCGCGAGCGATGGCTGTCATTGCCGGTACCAATTCGCGCACTTGTTGCTCGTAGGCGCGCAAACGTACCGCGTCATCCGCAGAAACCATCACCGTATGACCATCAATACGCAGCTGTCCGTCGTGCATGAAAACCCTGGCGGGATGGCCTTCGCTACGCGTGAAGGCAAGGCCATCCGGCCGTACCTGCACGTCATAATCGCTGTCATAAG
>Ga0153933_1000674_pt1 | contig 11363 bp, 10 predicted proteins | sample TSNJ017MetaG_FD_102275 | JGI IMG/M metagenome (GOLD analysis project Ga0153933, IMG submission 102275) | Attine ant fungus gardens microbial communities from New Jersey, USA - TSNJ017 MetaG | ecosystem: Host-associated > Fungi > Mycelium > Unclassified | place: USA: New Jersey, Wharton State...
CAAAAAGGTGCCGTCATGCAGTAATGCACGAACGGGAACGGGATGAATTCAGGGAAACCTTAGCGACGCGCTCGCGCGGATCGATGGCAACCCTGAGCCAAGCCGGCGGTACACCGCCGGACGGTGCAGAGACTACCTGAGGGCTTCAGCGCCCTTCATAACAGGCTCGAGCGTCCCGCACCCCACCCGCCTGCAAACAAGGTGGAGGGTGAAGAGATAGTCCGCGCCAGAGGGAAACCTTTGGAACACGCGAATCCCTTGGTTCCAGGTTCGAATCCTGGTGGGCCCACCAAATATCAGTTTGACCAAGTCTGTTGCGCGATCCGACATAGTTTGGCCGAAATGGCCAAACTTTCACGGACGTCTTCAAAGTTTGGCCATCGAGACCAGCGCAATCGAACTTCGGGCCAACATAGCGCCCTACTCGTATTCGGAAAGAATTGATTGAACCGCCCCGGGTTTTGAGAAGGCTTCAACTCTTGAGAAGATGGAGCCATGAACAAGTCGAGCAAATTCTCCGCGGAAGTCCTCGAGCGCACAGTGCGCATGGTGCAAGAGCATCGTGGTGAGTACCCGTCGCTGTAGGCGGCAGTTGAATCGATCGCCCCGAAGATCGGCTGCGTGCCGCAGACGCCGCTGGAATAGGTCAAGCGCGAAGAGGTTGATACCGGTGCACGCCCTGGCGTGACCAGCAGCGAAGCACAACGCATCAAGGATCTGGACGTGAGGTCAAAGAGCTGCGCCGCGCCAACGAGATCCTGAAGCTGGCCAGTACGTTTTTCGCCCAGGCGGAGCTCGACCGCCACTGCAAGTCCTGAAGCGGTTCGTCGATCAGCACTGGGACCGCTTCGGGGTCGAGCCGATCTGCAAAGTGCTGCAGATCGCCCCGTCCGGTTATCGGCGCCACGCCGCGTGCCAGCGTGATCTGTCAAGACGCAGCGTGCGTGCCCAACGCGATGAACAACTGCCGCTCATATCGAGCGGGTGTGGCGAGCCAACCTTTCGGTGTACGGGGCCGACAAGGTCTGGCGACAACTGCATCGTGAAGGCATGGTGGTGGCACGCTGCACCGTCGAGCGCCTGATGCGCCGGCATGGGCTACACGGCGTGATGCGTGGCAAGGTGGTGCGCACGACGGTCAGCGACAGCAAGGCGCCGTGTCCATTGGACAAGGCCAATCGACAATTCAAGGCCGAGCGACCGAACCAGCTCTGGGTCTTGGATTTCACGTATGTCTCCACGTGGCAGGGCCGGCTGTACGTGGCCTTCGTCATCGACGTGTTCGCACGCCGAATCGTGGAATGGCGAGTCAGTAACTCCATGCGCATCGACTCTGTCCTCGATGCGGCGGAGCAGGCGTTATGCGCACGCCAGCCTGAGCGCGACAGTCTGGTAAACCACTCTGACCGAAGCTCGCAATACGTCAGCATTCGATGCAGCGAGCGCTTGGCCGAGGCCGGTGTCGAGGCGTCGGTGGGTAGCCGAGGAGACATATGACAACGCCTTGGTCGAGACCATCAACGGCCTTTACAAGGCCGAGTTGATTCATAGCTGTGCGCCCTGGAAGAGCAAGGAAGCCGTGGAGCTGGCCACGCTGAAGTAGGTGTCCTGGTTCAACAACCATAGCTTGCTCGAACCCATCGGCTATATTCCACCTGCCGAGGCTGAAGCCAATTACTATTGTCAACATGCTTCCGCCCAGGCATTAACTGCATGATCACGTAAACCAAACAGCCCCCACGAAAACCGGGGCGGTTCAGTCGCGACCTCCCGTGGCGATGCCGGAGAGCCGCAGGGAGGCCTGGTTGGTCATCCTGTCCCCCCTTAACCAGAAAAGTCAATAAGTGCATGAATACACTAAGTTTTTGTTCGTAGAATGCACACTATTACTACGAACAACGCGTGTTGCGAGGCTTTCTCAAGAGTTGGGGCTGGCTAAGGGGCAAGAATGCCCTTTTATCGCGCTGCTCAAGTTTCTTCCGAGACTGCCGACGTTAATTAGCTCAAAGTATCGGCACATTACCCAGGGACATTCGCTTCGCTTAACGAATATGATGGTTCTTTGAGTGAGCTAATAGCGCAACACTGTGCCGGCAATGGGATAGAGGGAGCATGCCTAGTCTTATGGAGTTAGGGGAAGCTAGGGGGCCTAGCCTTACGCCCTTCTTAAAGTGGGCAGGAGGTAAGCGCTGGTTCGTATGCCAGCATGGCTCGATTTTTCCTCGCACGTATCGGCGGTACATCGAACCGTTTCTAGGTGGCGGTGCCGTTTATTTCCATCTTCGCCCTACAGCTGCCATTCTGGGTGACATCAATCCGGACGTGATTAATGCCTACCGAGCCATTAAGGAACAGTGGGTGGGGCTGAAGCTAAGTCTGGCTTACCACCAACGGGCCCATAACAAGACCGACGACTATTACTATGACGTCCGTGCAAAGGCGCCTCGGAAGCTTGTGCAGCGCGCATCGCGAATGATTTATCTCAATCGAACCTGCTTCAACGGCATCTATCGCGTCAATAAGGATGGCGAGTTTAACGTGCCCCGTGGCACGAAAGATGCGGTCTTGATGGACACCGACAATTTCAAGCTTATGTCGGAGCAGCTCCAAAGTGCTGATTTGCGTATCACAGACTTCGAAGAACTGATTGACGAAGCCGCGGAAGACGATTTGCTATTCGCTGATCCACCCTACACCGTGCGCCATAATTTTAACGGCTTCGTAAAGTACAACGAAGTTTTGTTCTCCTGGGCGGATCAAGAACGCCTAGCCTCCGCATTAAAGCGAGCTGCAGCGAGGGGAGTGAAGATTGTTGCAACGAACGCCAATCATCACTCTGTCAAATCTTTGTATTCGAGTTGGGACTTTTTAACCAGAACAGTTTCGCGGTACTCGCAGATATCTGCTGACGCTTCAAATAGGCGTCAGTTCGACGAATTGATTATTACTAGCAATCTGTAAGGGGGACTTATGTCATCGCTAGGAAGCCTCGTTAATGCCGCAGCCACACAAGGCAACCCCATCGATGCTTTACGCCGCTTTCTTCAGGCTGAGGAAAATAATGAGAAAGCGAAGCTGATAGATAAGATGCGGTTTGTCGGTTACGTTCTTGAACTTGGCTTTGACACCGCAAAGATCATTACTAGTGATCCGTACAAGTTGGCTGTGGGGGGGATTCCTCGCGGATCCTTTCTAATAATGACGCCGGTGAATGCATCCGGCGCCCCACCGCATTTCACGCTACTAAGGGTAACGGGCGTCTCTCCCACACCACTTAGCAATCAGGTGCAACAGACTTATTTCGAGTTGCACAAAAAATCAATGCCAGAACTGGATGTATGGACCCAAAGCGAACTCCAGTGGGGGGCACTTGATTGTGACGTGCTTGGCATGTTCTATGCTGATCCCTTAAACATGCAAAAACTCGCATTTTCTGGTGATGTCAATAACGTTGTGAGCGCGCACCGTTACAAGGTGTTTTCACCGGATGATGCCCTGCTAGATGTCATTGTTAACGGCTTAGTTAAAGCAGATAGCCGCGTCAATATCGGCGCATTACGAACAATGGAGTGTGGGCTGACTAATACCGGTGGAATGACAAATATCCCGGTAATGGTCTCGATGAAGGATTTCAAAGGTTGTCGAACGGCGATGTTCGGCAAGACTCGATTGGGAAAGTCCAACGTCGTTAAGCTGATTGCGAAGGGCATGCTCGATGCCACAGCAAGCAACAATACCGTTGGACAATTAATCTTCGACATTAACGGCGAATACGCCAATGACAATCCGCAGGATGGAAACAAATCCCTTCGTTCTGCCAACGCCGCACGGTGCGACGTATATGCCTTGACTAAACGTCCTGACACACCTTCTAAGCCGCTCCGCCTTAACTTCTATGAGCAGCCTGATTCTGCGATCGGAATCCTCGCTTCAATGCTTGCTCAAGATAATAACGCCTCTCACTATGTAACTAGCTTTGGAAGCGTCGAGCTTCCTTCAATTGAGGAGGTCAAAGCTCTGCCCGATGGTGATAGAACGAGGCCTATCAGGAAAATTCAGATGTTTTGGGCCATTTTGGCCAAAGCTGGCTTCGACGCAGACCCTCAACGCCTTAAAGCTCTTGGTCTCAATGCAAGAAACACTAAGAATTTCGATCCACACTTCAACGCGCCATTGAGGTCAGCCGCTTATCAAGCAGTCGCGCAGTCTGCACCACCGGCTGGCCTAAGCACGCTCGATGAACTAGTTACGGAGCTTGAAGTAATCGCACAGTTTAGACGTGATAACCCTAATGCTCCATCGCTGACATCTTCGTCGGGCAAAGCCATGTTCGATTCCGATGATGGCGCATTGCTAGGTTTCTTCAGCCCAGCTTCCGGTCGCTCAGGACCAATCATGTTGCGTGCTTACAAGCGATTTCATTCGCCTCAGGCCGGCGACTTTATCAATGAGATCTTGAAGCTCCTCGATGACGGCAAAATGGTCATCCTTGACCTAGGCAATGCCACGGACGAGATACGGCGCTATTTTGCAGACATGCTTTCAAAGGCAGTGTTCTCTCACCAAGAAAAGAAGTTCGTTAGTAATTCACTTGGCGACCACTTTGTTCAGCTTTACTTTGAGGAAGCGCACAACTTGTTTCCACCGGATAGTAGGGATCTTACGGGCGTGTATGCACGGTTCGCGAAGGAAGGTGCGAAATTTCATATCGGGATGGTGTATTCAACACAGTCACCATCAACGATCAACAAAGATCTACTGGCGCAGACTGAGAATTTTTTTGTTGGCCATTTGTCGAGCCAGGACGAAGCAAAATCCCTCGGACGTGTACAAGTGGCATTTGAGGGCGTTGAACAAGATATTTTAAAAGCCAAGACGCCAGGGTATATGCGAATGCTTACGATGTCGCATCGTTTCATTATTCCGGTCCAGGCCGTGAAGTTTGAAGCAGTCTGAACCGACCATTGCCGTGTAGGGGACCGCTAAATGCCATACAACGCAGGAACAAGACTTCCAGGTGAAACAGCCTCAAAGCTCGGCCATCTAGCGGTGGTGCAAAACCCATGGGTCAAGGCGTTGGTCAGTGACTTTGAACAGGCGACACCTCGCAACAGCGACCAAACTGGCACACTTTGGCAACCTATTGACACGAGAAATGTTGATCCTTTGCGAATCATATGGGCGGTGGATGGGTCATTTGTAGCGGTGCGCTCAGAACAAAAACCGCCGAAAGAAGTTGCCTTCGTCAAGGCCGCCCTTCTAGTGGTTGATCGTGCGAAACTCGATGCCATCGACAAAGAGCATCCACATCCACTTTTATTGCAGGATGTATTGCGCGACAGCGCCGTATATCACTCGACCGTATTTCCCTTAAAGAACGTACGAACGCCGCTCGGCAGCAATTACGAAGCGGTTAGACACATCGTACGAGATTCTTTCAAAGTTGATGAAGGAGGCGCCTTTTATGAGACGCTCAAGTGGCTTGCATACCGCAAATGGGAGCCAGGTCAGTCGTCCTCACCAGCATTTGAGTGCCCTCATTGTCACGAATTGATTAGCGGAGGCCTCACGTTCGACGCAGATGGCGCTGCTTGTCAAGCATGCAGTGGCGAAGTCTTCTTGTCGGATTTGCTCGGTTTTCATCTTGATATGGATGAAGACAGCGCACCTGATTCAGTGGCCTCGTCGTACATGCTTGTAATGGAGCACCTCATGCTCTTCACGGCAATCCGTCTGCTTTGGGGCCATACAGATCGCTCACTCGTTGGCGATGCTCTATTTATTAAGGATGGCCCCCTCACGCTTCGTAGCCAGTACTCGAAGCTAGTGCCCAATATTCGTGACTTCTTGCAGTACGCCAAGGATGCAGGACGTTCTATTCACGTCATCGGGCAGGAGAAAACTGGAGCATTCGTCGATCAACTGCAATCTATTGCTCACTTTGCCGCACCACATTCAAGGGACGAACCCGGGTCCTATGCCGTTCTTGATCACGACTACGTTAGGAGAGAAGTTTACCGCTCTCCTGATTTGTCGAACCCCTATGGGAAGAGGACAAATTGGGGGGAAAAGATATTTGTAAAGCTGGATCCCGGTACAGCGATGGTGCTCAACGCCCCAACGGGGCGTTACATTGAAGCCGGGGCACGCCCAGACGCAAGCGACATAATTGGGTTACCGAGAATCTTGGCTACGATAGGCTCGTTGGTGAGCCACAAGTTCGAAGGTGCACTTTTCCCCGTTGAGCTCGCCAATGGGATTGCGTCTATGTCTAGCTATCCCTCAGCGGCTGTCCTCAAGAAGTTTGTTGAAGCGCAGGCACGATAGTTGACACTGCGTACCTTTTGCTACCCGACTCCTAAACAAATTTAAGAGACCTGCAAAGGATGGCGACTCGAACTCTCAACGTCCGCTTACTACGAGAAAGCAGGTCGATCGGAGATGCATTTGGTGCTGCATTCGCGCCAGATTCCGCAAGAGCCCTGGAGAAGCGCCCTTGGGAGGGGATTGAGGGCGCGGAAGCCTATGTCGGTCAGATTTACTCCAATCCTCCGTCTTGGCATACATTTATTTCGGAAGGTTTCGGAACAATTTCTGAAGATATATTTACCGGTGGCGCGGGAGCGGTGATCTTCATACCCGTCGGTGCACGCATTGCAGCAGTTTGCTTTGGGCACGTGCATATCGCGCTCGATGACGATGCATTTGAGCGGCAATTTGGCTTAAAGGTGACTCTAAACACTGTACCGCGCGGGAACCTTCGAACGCTCGATCTTGCCACCCCGGACGCCATTACATTTCAAAAACGTGTTCAGGCTAGCAAGGATAGTGACATTCAGGCATTTGGCGTTGACATGCTGCGAGACCTTGCTCGAGTGGCAGGTGGCACCCCGAGAGATAAGTCTTTCGGAAAGTTCGTAGCGGGAAAAGATAGTCTTTCTATCGTCTGCGACGTAGATACTCGAAGTCTTCAAGCGAAATGCTCGGAGATAATTGCCGCCTACAATCTAAAGGTCTATCAAAAGGAGTTCGCTTGGGTTGACAACATGCGGGTGGTTGTCGAAAAGGACTTGATCGAGCAACTAGACAACAAGCTATTCGAGGCCCTCACTGAACTCCGAAAGGGAAATGTGACAGATCTCCATATGGCTCCTCCCGAAGTCGTCGACTACACAGAGGGAAGCGAGCTGCACTACAACGGATTTGGAAGTCACGGACGGAACTTCTATAGCCTTTCGATTCAAGACTACGCTTTTGAGTTAGATCGCTGCGGCTTCGACGGGGATATTGGCACCCTTAAAGAGAAGCACCGTGTCAAGTCTAAAAGCCAAGATGATGAAGAGTTCTCAGAAAAGTGGCGGGTCTATGACTGCTTCGTTTTCGAGACAAAACTCGGCCGCGGGGCTAATGAGCAAAACTATGTAATCTTTGCGGGTAACTGGTATCAAATCCAGAAAAAATTTAAGGATAACGTCGAGGCTTTCTTTAACTCTATTCCCAAAGTCACGATCATTGGCAAAACGACGTGCGTGAATGAGCAAGAACTAATCGATGATGTTACCAAAAATCGTCCAGACCTCCTGAAATTAGATCAGACAAAGATCAATCCTGAAGGTGTCCGGTACGCAAATCTCGAACCTTGCGATTTTTTTTCGGATAAAAAGCAGTTCATCCACCTCAAAGATGGTCACTCATCCGGACCAATCAGCCATCTGTGGCTACAAGGGGTGGTGAGCGCGGAGGCGTTTGTCAGCGACGCGGACTTTCGAAAGAAGCTCAGGTCTAAGGTTAGTTCAATAGGCCCAGGCTTTGAAGCGCTTTTGCCGAAAAGCAGAGAACGTGTCGCTCGTGATACCTATCAAATCGTGTACGGAATTATGCGCCAGCCCTACGTCGATGGCACGCTGGATCTGCCTTTTTTTAGCAAGGTGAGCTTTCAAGCTGCAGCGGAGCGCATTCAACAGTTTGGATTTCCACTCGCGATTGAGCTGATTGAGAAACCCGTATCCGATACCGCCTCATTTGATGATGATGAAAGTGCTGCGTGACCCACATCCTTTTCAGTCAGGTCTAAAGAGGTACGCTTCGTGAAAATTGAAGAGATAAATTACGCAAGCTGGTCAGACTTTAAAGCGAAATTCACGTCTGACTTGTATATGGACGATCACTTCGAACGCGGAACTTATCTGTTTCGAGGTCAGGGAGTGGAAGACTGGTCGTTGAGCTCGACGTTTGATCGTTGGTTCAAAGGTGACAGGGAAGATAAGGTCAAAGTTGCAGATCATCTTCTTGAACAGTTCAAAAAAGAGTGCGAGCTTGAACCTATTCCGGAGCAAGCAAGGCAAGACAAAATCTTGATGCTCAGTCTTGCGCAACACAATGGCCTTCCAACTCGACTGTTGGACTGGAGTGAGAGCCCGTATGTTGCCGCCTTTTTCGCTTTCAGTGGGCATATTCGTCACGGCATAAGTCTCGAAAAGAATATCGCGATATGGACCCTGAATACCGCGGACGATATATGGGATGTCGAGCACGGGTGTGAAATTGTGACCGTCCCGAGCTTTGGCAATGAACGCATTCACAATCAGCACGGGCGATTCACTTATCTAAGAGCACCTTATGCCTCGGTCGAAGAATACGTAAAAAATTTCCCCGGGGAAAAGGTGGGACTGCGGAAGCTCCTCATTCCGGTCCGCGATGCACTAGCAGCGATGGCGGAGCTTGATTCAATGGGAATAAATCATTCTCGAATTTACCCGGGTATATCAGGCAATGCCAAAGCTGCCGAAGTCCGTGTCTTGATCAACTTGCGCCGCGCAAAGCGAACAGCAAAGACTTCTAACGGCTGATTCGCGTCACAAGTTTCGTCAAAGGACTGCAATCGTGTCTATTCGACAAGGTCTTTATCGAGTACTAACCGAGTATCCAGCTAGCTCTGAGGAACCCTTTTCAAGAAATGAACTGGCCGGCTTCATTCGTCATGATCTTCGGGACGCTATCGCTTCCGGTAGTGGCGAAAGTGATCGGCTTATATTTAAGGGAAGTGCCGGTCAGAGCACTTGGGCCCGAGGTCCATGGGTTGGAATATTTAACCCTGTGGTTACTAGAAGCGCCCAAAATGGTTACTACGTGTGCTTCCTTTTCCGAGAAGATATGCGCGGGGTTTACCTGAGCCTTAACCAGGGTATGACTGAGGCAAAGGAAAACTACAAGTCTGACGCGAAGGTTGCTTTGCGTGCCCGCGCTCAGAACTTCAGGGCAGTGCTCGGCAGCCAAGTTACGACGTTCCCCGAGCTCGTAATAGATCTTTCTCCATCCTCGTCGAACAACGATACGTCATTTTACGAAGCGGGAAACATATGCGCCTTTTATTATGACGTCGACTCGATACCGGCAGAAGAGAAGCTACAGAAGGACCTCGTTTCAATCATTGCGCTGTACGAAACACTGATCGTGGCCGAAACAGGTAGCGACACCTCTCTCGACAGCGAAGATGACGCACCGGCTCGCATCGATTACGAGGACACCACGAGGTTTCGACTACATAAGCGCATTGAGCGCAACGCACTCTTGATAAAAAAGGTGAAACGAATCAAAGGTACTACCTGCGAGGTTTGCGGTACAAATTTTTTGCGTCAGTATGGGCCGATTGGTGAAGGCTACATCGAGGCGCATCACCTCAGGCCGTTAGCCTCGCTCGCAGGAACAAAGGTGCCCATGAACGCGGAAAGGGATTTTGCAGTTCTCTGTGCAAACTGCCACCGCATGGTGCATCGTTCCGGCATCGTCGATGATATGCAAAAATTTAAAGAGGAGCACTACCATGGGTGATGGTCGTGATACTTTGATTGAGTCGAAAGTACAGATAAGGGACTTTGTAGCAAACTAGGCTTCACTAATCTTTTCATTTTTGACGTACCAATGCGTATATGGAATCGATGTGACGCGGAAGGCATTCAGTGGCGCTCAAAGTGCAAGGCACATGGACCATTGGTTGTGGGAATGCCTGCCCCATTCCGCGCATCTGGCATCACGTCCAATAGGCATATTCTTTCGAATTCAAGAAATTGCGATCGCACTGCATGCGCGCATGGTGACGTCGAGTCGCCTGATCACCCCTGTCTCATACAAGAGCAGCGGTTTCGCTCAGCGCAGCGATTGGCGCGACGAGCGACGCCACGATCGGAGTTTTGGATACCCACCCTTCTGATATCGCGACAGCGCACGGCAAACTTGTTGGAAACCATGCAGGACGCGTCTGCTCCGGGCAATGAAGGCGTTCGCGTTCGCAACGGGAGCGCGATAGAGCTACCCAGCGGAAATATCAATGCGCGCTTATATCTGGTGGAGACTAGAAGCACACCGGCAGACTAGGACTGTTCGTCGCAGCACCGCATAACAATGCAGGCGATGGATGATCGGAGAGCCCAAACAGGTTTACTGGATCAACTCAAGGACTCCGCAGCGAGCGCTGCACAAATCAGTGTCTCCTCGCCGTTTCTCCGCTGCTCACGCGCAACCTCGCCAATCTCAAAAGTTCTGCTGATGGTTACAGCTCGACAACCCATCGAGCGAGCGTGCTCAACCGACTTGCGCCATCCAAAGCTCGGCGTCGGTGCCCGCGGCAATACGCATCGGTGCCGTTGGATCGGTGGCTGCGCGCCAAATAGCTTGTGCAACATCGGGCGCATGGGTGATTGGTCCGCTAGTGTCTTGAAGACTGGCAAAAACGCGCTGGAAAAGCGATGCGTAGGCGGGATGATCCATGCCGTACAAGTGCTCGCGTGCATTGGCACCGAAACGCGTTTCGGGTGAACGTCCCGGAAGTACCAATCGCACGCGCACGCCAAACGGCTCCACTTCCACCGCCAACGATTCGGTAAATGCGTTTACTGCCGCCTTGCTCGCGCGATACACGCCAACCAGCGGCAATGGTTTGAGTGTGGCGGTTGAAGTCACATTGATGATCACACCCGCGGACCGTTCACGGAATTGCGGCAGCACGGCCTGGGTCATCGCCAATGTGCCGAGCGTGTTGGTCTCGAACAAAGCATGTGCGGTTTCCAGTGGCGTCAGCTCCACCGGTATCGGCGCGCCAAAGCCCGCATTATTCACGAGCACATCAATCGGCCCCGCATCGGACACCGCTTGGGCGATGCTGTCCGGATCGGTGATATCCAGCGCCAGCAATCTCAGCCGTTCAGAGCTGGGCAAGACGTCCGGCTGGGGCTTTCGCATGGTGGCCACGACGTTCCAGCCACGGTCGAGGAACAGGCGCGCGGTCTCCAGACCGAAGCCGGACGAACAGCCGGTAATGAGCACGGTGGGCATGGTGAACTCCGTAGGGATCAGAGGGGACGCCC
>Ga0153933_1000677_pt1 | contig 11278 bp, 11 predicted proteins | sample TSNJ017MetaG_FD_102275 | JGI IMG/M metagenome (GOLD analysis project Ga0153933, IMG submission 102275) | Attine ant fungus gardens microbial communities from New Jersey, USA - TSNJ017 MetaG | ecosystem: Host-associated > Fungi > Mycelium > Unclassified | place: USA: New Jersey, Wharton State...
ACCACATGCTCCGCTCCAGGCGGCTTCTCAGGATTCGCACTGACAAATGAATACCTGCTTGGCTTAAGTGGAGAACAGGTAACCGAGTTAAGTTTCGTTGGGACGACCGCTACTCCCATGCATACCAACGCATGGGCGGGCGGCAAACTGTTGGCGACATACGATTTCGTGAACGGTGGAGTGCATTTTGCCCTGACCGATCCGCTTGGCACCAAGCGCGTGCAACTCAACGGCCAAGGACTTGCTGAGCTCGACTGCTTTAGCCTGCCCTTTGGCAACAACCTCAGCAATTCACGCGCTACAGATTGCTACGCGCCTACTGGTGTGACTGACGTTGCTGATGCCACGGAACACCACTTCACCGGCAAAGAACGGGACGCAGAAAGCGGCTTAGATAACTTCGACTTCCGCTACTACGCAAGTACGATGGGCCGGTTTATGTCGCCGGATGATGGTGATGGTGGAGACGCCAGCCCGAGCAATCCGCAGAGCTGGAATCTCTACAGCTACGTTCAGAACAATCCGATCACGAGCACCGATCCAGACGGCCACGATTGCGTGACGCAGACCCGAACGAGCAACACAACTGAAACGGTTTCCGTTTCGAGCGGTACTTGCTCTGGAAATGTTGGTGACGGCCAGACGCAAACCTACGTGCCGGGCACGGTGACCGGCATCAGTGTGAACGGCGGCAACAGCCTCGACATCGGGTACAACTCATACGACGGTCAGAGTTCGGGAGTTACGAATGCAGGGGCTGCGCCTATCCCCAACAATCCCGGCTTGGCTTACGGTTGGGGAAATAACGCGCAGGGCTACCAAACACTAGGGGCCGCGAGCAAGGCAGTCAACTACGGAACAGCGGCGGCGGTTGCCCTCTACGGGGGTGCCTTTTTTGCTCCAGAGATCGCGGCTGGAGGAAGTGCTGCCTTAGCCACAGGACGTGCGCTTTACTATGCAGCGGCGGGGCTTCTGCCTGCGGTTCCCAGCGCAATCGAGAAGTTACAGAAGCTGGGAATATCCATCTCCGAAGCAAACGAACTGATCGAGAGTCCGGGAACCCAAAGACTCGTAGATAACGCCAACAGCGGGAACATCAACTACATCGCCGACGTGGGCGGGAAGCTAGTAAGGATCACAACCGATCCAAATGGTCAGCGGATCATCTCTGCGGGGATAGTGCGAGCCAACCAGATCGCAAATGGCATCTCCAATGGGCGGTTCACGAGATGAGGAGGGGTCATGCTTGAGTTCAGCCCAAACACGGAGATGAGCCGCGTAAGCGGCCTTGCCGACGAGCTCTTCGAGCACGTTCTTTACGATGAGGAGCCCCTCTTCGTTAGCGATGAGGCGACCTTATGGGGCGTTTCGATGGGTGACGTGGATGAGGTTCTTGAGCGGTGCCGGGCATACTACGGTGTGCCGGTCTCGCTTGAGGAGACCCAGCAGCTCCCTCTATGGCAGCTCCTTCTCTTGCTGGATGAGCGACGGAAGTCTGCTGCGCTTACCGGGCCAACTAAACCTTAGTACCGAAACCACGGGAGGGTTCTATGAGATCAGTTCTTCTTAGCTGTCTAGCAATCGTGTGTCTGGCAGCCAGTGCTCACGCTCAAGCCATAGTTCTTGTGTGCAACTCCGACCCAGGTGTATGGGGTAGAGGCGATTGCGCTCTTGCTCGTGGCCGTCACGGACAATGGGTGAGAGGGTCGGCACGCTTGGCTGCAAGTGGCCGTGTAGATGTCAAGATGGGGTTAGAAACAGACTCAACCGCCTTCGGAATCGGCGGCAAGATCACGTTCGATCTGCTAGATGCTTCGGGGAAGGTCTTGGCCAGCGGTTCGACAAGCGAAGCTGAAATCCCGGGAAAATCTCCAGGGAAGGCTCGAATCTGGGAATCCGACTGGAAAGGAACTGCAACACCGATACCGGCAAGCATGGTTCCACAGGTGAAGTCGATCCGCGTCAATGCAGTCGTTCTCGATGACAACGCTCCCTTGCCGCTCGGTATCGGGTCCTGGTCAGTATCGTTCACAAGCCACTTCTAAAAACAGCTAACGCCGTTCAGAAGCACTCGCAGGCCGCCGCTAGGCGGCCTGTGGTGCGTCTGGAGTGGTGGGTTGATGGTGAGCGAGGAGGCCGGGGCCTACTTGCGGCGGATGAGGATGGCGAGGCCGATGACGGCGACGACGAGCTGGCCGATGTTGACCAGTAGGTTGGCTAGAGCCATGTGCGACGGCCTCCTTGTCCCGTCGCATAGGCATCCGGTAGTCGAGAAACGTGGAATCACTGTCGGGAATAAGAGCACGCTGCCTATGGCAGCGGGATGAGGGTGACACGTCACCCCAGAATGGGTGCTGCACAGCAACCTGAAGTTGCTGTTCGGGAACTATATGAAAACAAGCGGCTAATAGAAAAAACGTCGAAATCGGGTTACGCTAGAGGCGAGCGCACGTTGCTGATGGGGAACCTCATGAGCTGCAACCCCTTAGCCCGCTTCCGGCCCCGTTGCTGTCTTGCACGCAACGCGCGGCCCTCGCATGGCCTCCCTCCAAAATCCAGCGCAGGCGGTGCCCACTGAAGCCGCCGCTACGCATCAAGAGCGTGAGCACGAAGGTCAGCGAGGCGGAGTTCGCCATGCTGGAGGAGCGAGCGCGAGCGAACGGGCTGACGCTCTCGGAGTGGGTGCGGGACGTGCTGCTGTCGGCTCCGGCGGAGCCAGGCGCGGAGGCCGGGGAGATCGTGCTGGCCGAGTTACTGGCGCTGCGGTCGCTGTTCCTGAATCTGAGCTTCCGGGCGGACAAAAGCCCGCTGACGGAAGCGGAGCTGCGTGGCCTGATCGAGCGGGCGGACGCGACGAAGTTAGAGCGGGCGCGGGAGCGCCTGCAGGCCGCTCGCGCGGCCAGCAAGGAGCCGCAGGAAACCCAACCGGAGGAGGCGTAGAGCATGGCGGAATGGGGACGCAAGGAGTACACGAAGGCATGGCCGAGCCGGACGCCGGTGTGGACGGTGACGGCGTTCCTGCTGACGCCGTTGTTCCTGGCTGGGCTGCTGACGTGGCAGTACGAGCGGAGCTGGACGGAGGCCGAGCGGCTGTACCTGACGGACTACCTGAAGAGCGGAGCGCGGGGCCAAGCGTCGGCGACGGCATCGAGCAAGTACACGCTGCTGGAGGCGGTGGTCGGCAAAAGCCAGCGGCTCGTGCTCGACGACGAGATCGAGCGGGTGCCGAGCGTGGACGGCAGGCCGGGTTACCGGCTGACGGACGAGGGCGTGAAGGACGGCATCGCGCGGCTGACCTGGGTGACGGGCGTGTTCAACGACCGGGGTCTGCACCGGGTGATGAGCGAGGCCGTGTACGCCGATCATGAGGCGTGGACGTTCTACCGGATGCCGGTCTATCTCTCGCTGGCGTTCTTCGTGCTGGCCCTCTTCGTGGCCGTGCCGAAGGACCGGGCGCGGCGGCTGATCTGGAAGCATGGCCGTCGTCTTCGCGGTCCGGAGCTGGTCTCGACGGCAGACTTCAACACGAAGCTGGGCAAGTCATCGTTGATACGCGTGGCCATGCCGGACGGCATCGCGTTCGTGAACGAAGAGGGCAGTTGGTGGGACAAACTGATGCATAAATCTCTTAGCCGCTGGGTTCGTGTTCCGCGTGATCGAGAGGCGATGCACTTCCTCATCGTGGGCGACTCTGGCACCGGCAAATCGGCGACGATCCGGCAGCTCCTCGCGCAGATCGCGGATCGCGGCGAAGCCGCCATCGTGTACGACCCGGCGATGGAATATCTGCCGCAGTTTTACTCGGAGTCGCGGGGCGACGTGGTGCTGAATCCGCTTGATGCGCGGTGTCCGTTCTGGACTCCGGGCGATGAGGTTCCGCACGAAGCGGAGGCCCTTACCTTAGCCGTCAGCCTGTTCCCGGATCAGGGCCGGGAGAACCGGTTCTTCGTCGAAGCGCCGCGCAAAATCTTCGCTCACTTAATCAACCAAAGGCCGACGCCGCAAGAGCTGACGTACTGGATGAGCAACGCGGACGAGATCGACAAACGGATCGAAGGAACAGAGATGGCAGCGATGATCGACCGTGGCGCGGCGAACCAGCGGAGCGGTGTGCTGGGGTCGCTGAACATGGTCGCGGATGCGTTCAAGCTGCTGCCTTCGGAGCGTGAAACGAAGCAGCGTTGGAGCACGGTCGAGTGGGCGAAGGAGCGCAAGGGATGGGTGTTCATCACGTCGAAGCCGACGATGCGCGAGCGTATGCGGCCACTCGTAAGCCTGTGGCTGGACTTGCTCGTGTTGCGCATGATGAACGACGACACAGCGCGGCGAAAGACGTGGTTCGTGCTCGATGAGCTGGCCAGCTTGCAGCATCTTCCGCAACTCAAAACGGCGGTGACGGAGAACCGCAAATCGAATAACCCGATGGTGCTGGGCTTCCAAGGAAAGGCCCAGGTCGAGGCGCTGTACGGCCACGTTGCAGAGGCTATGTTGAGCCAGCCAGCGACGAAGATCTTCCTCAAAACCAGCGAGCCTCACGCGTCCGAGTGGATCTCAAAAGCCATCGGCGAAGTAGAGGTTGAACGCTTCCGCGAATCGCGCACCAAGGGCGTGTTCCCACGCGGGCGCGAGAGCGAACAGCGGGACATCACACGCGAGCCGTTGGTCATGGCGTCGGAGGTTGCGGGGCTTGATCCACTGCATGGATATCTCAAGCACGGCAACCTCGTTGTGCAGATGCGCTTCCCGTATATGGAGCTGGCAGAACGCGCGGCGAAGTTCGTCGAACGGCCCATGCAGAAGCCCACGTCAGCAGCTCCGCAGCCGCAGCCGGTTGCGGTCGCAACGCCAAAGCCGGTCGTTGTTGAAGAGCCGGTGATGCAGCGAAAGCCGCCGCAAACCGTCCAAAAGAAGCAGGAGCAAAAGCCCGCAGAGGTCAACGAGCAGCATCCGTACTTCGAGTGATCGACCGCTGTCGTGCGGCTGTCGGGTTAATCCATGCCCGTCGAGAGCCGTCTCGTGAAACCCTGCAAGTGGAGGTAATCGGCAATGACGACGACAGAAAACCACAATGAATACCGGTGCTTGACTCCGCAGGAGATCGGCAAAGCGGTAACGATGTTCCGCCACATGGCGGGCATGAAACAACTAACGCTTGCGCTGGAGGCCGGTGTCACCGAGCGCACGGTGCAGCGGATCGAGCGCGGCGAGAAAGTCAACGATGACAGCCTTCGCGCCATCGCAAGGGCGTTCCGCATGGACGATAACTCCTTCATCGGGCCGCGTGAAATCCTAAGCACAGAAGAGGCATGGAAGAAGACGATGAAGGAGTTGGAGAACCGTGAGCTGATCGAAGCAAGTCGCTTCGCCACGCTCAAGGATGCAGAGTCTGTGTTGGACGCCGCCGGTTCTATCATCGACGATCAAAGGGTAAAGGATGCGGCTGCAACCGAGCTAGCGATGTTCAAAGACAGTCTTGCAGACTGGGCCATGATCTATGTCGATCTTCTCTCTCATAGTGAGAAGCTGGACGCATGCAAGAGCTTGTTGCAGGCAGCACAGACCCTTGAGGCGAAAGGCTATGTGATCCGCTATGGCGTGTACAAAGCCAAGAGCAATGGCCTCAACTTCGCAACCTTCTTGATCGTGCCGAAATCTGATGATGCTCTCTGTCAGGTAAAGCAACTGCTCGTGCCAACTCAGTTCGAAAATATGGCATGGGCCTCTCTTCAGAAATGATGTCCTATGGTGACTCTCTCCAAACCGATCAGCGCGAGCCAGGCGCAGGCGTACCACAAAGAGGAGTTCGCCAACGCCAAGGAGAACTACTACACCGAAGGCGAACGTGTGCGCGGTGAGTGGCAGGGCCAGCTTGCGGAGCGGTACGGCTTGACCGGCGAAGTGCAGGAGCAGCAGTTCGCGCGGCTATCAGAGGGCCAGCATCCGCAGACCGGCGAGCAGCTAGTGCGTCATCAAACGGCGCGTGAATATGAGAACGAGCGCGGCGAGATAGTGCGTTCGATGGAGCACCGGGCCGGATGGGATGCGACGTTCAGCGCTCCGAAATCTATCTCTCTGACTGCGCTTGTTGGCGGCGATGATCGTGTGCGCGAAGCCCATCGCGAGAGCGTGCGGGTTGCGCTCGATGAGATGGAGAAATACGCGCAGGCCCGGATGGGCGGCAATGCTCCGGCGCAGACGACCGGCGCGTGGGCTGTCGCCAAGTTCGAGCATGACAGCAGCAGGCCTGTCGATGGCTACGCTGCGCCGCAGCTCCACACGCACGCGGTGGTGTTCAACGTGACCGAAACAGCAGACGGCAACACGCGGGCGTTGCAGCCGCAAGAGCTGTACAAGACGCAGCAGTACGCGACGGCGGTGTATCGCTCGGAGCTGGCCGCGCAGTTGCAAGGGCTGGGCTACGAGATCGAGCGCGGCGAGCATGGACAACCGGAGATCAAAGGCTACTCGCGCGAGTACCTGGAGGCGTCGAGCCCGCGGCGGCAGCAGATCGAAGAGCACATGGAAGCCGCGGGACGTTCCGGGGCTGGCGCTGCGCAGATCGCGGCGCACCAAACGCGCGATGCGAAGCAGCCGCTCTCGCATGATGAAGTGCGAGCACAGCATCAGAAGCTCGCTGCTGAATACGGTCAGCAGCCGCAGCGTGTCTTAGAGGAAGCATCGCGACGTGAAGGCGTGGAGCTGAAGCCGGAGTCATCGCAGCGTGCAGCCCATGAGGGCATGAGTTACGCAAGAGAGCGCGGCATGGAGCGTGAGGCCGTGGCCGACGAGCGTTCGCTGATGCGTGATGCGCTGAAACACACGATGGGCGAAGCCCGTCTGCCGGAGATCAAAGCCGAGTTCGAGCGGCGCGTCGAATCGCGGGAGCTGATCGACGTTCCACGTCGTGAGGGCTTGGCTGGCCGTGCGTTCACAACCGGCGAGATGCAGGGTTACGAGCGCGAGCTGATCGACCGAATGAAGATGGGGCAAGGTACGCGCGACGTGCTGGCCGATGGCAACGTGCGCGAACAGACGATGCAGCAACACTCACATCTGAGCGTGAGCCAGCGGCACGCAGTCGATACGGTGCTGACGAGCCGCGATCAGATGATGGCCCTTGAGGGCGTTGCTGGCGCGGGTAAAACAACTTCCTTAGCCGCTGTCCGTGAAGCCGCCGAGCGTGCAGGCTATGAGATCGAAGGACTCGCCCCCACGTCCAGAGCCGCGCAGAAGCTAGGCGAAGCAGGCATCGAGACGCAGACGTTGCAACGTCATCTTGCGCGCGGCGAGCGGGCCAACGATGGGCAAAAGAAACTCTACGTCGTGGATGAATCGAGCATGGCGAGCACCAAGCAGATGCACACGTTCATCGAGCGGCTAAAAGAAAATGACCGTGTGTTGTTCGTCGGAGATACGCGGCAGCATGAGGCCGTCGAAGCTGGCCGACCGTATGCCCAGCTTCAGGAAGCCGGACTGCGAACTGCTCATCTCGACGAGATCATCCGGCAGAAAGACCCGGCGTTGAAAGAGGCCGTCGAGCAGCTTGCGCGTGGTGAAGTGCGCGAGGCCATCGGCAATCTCAACAGCCAGGGCCGCGTGCTGGAGATCGAGGACCGGCACGAGCGTATCGGTGAAATCGCCCGCGAGTATGTGCGTTCGCCGGAGCGAACGCTGGTCGTCTCGCCCGACAATGAAAGCCGCCGTGAGATCAACAGCGCCATCCATCAGGTGATGCAGGCCGAGGGCAAAGTCAGCAACGAAGAGCATCGCGTGCATGTGCTGTACGCGCGGCAGGACATCAGCGGGGCTGACCGGCAGCACGCGCAGAACTACGAGAAGGGCGATGTTATCCGCTACTCGAAAGGCTCGAAGCCACTCGGCATCGAGGCCGGAGAGTACGCGCGTGTGATGGCCACAGATCGAGAGACAAACACGCTAACGGTCAAGCGTCACGGCGGCGAAGAGCTGAGCTACGATCCACGCCGCTTGCAGGGCGTGACGGTCTACCGCGACCATGAGCGCAGCTTCGCCCAGGGCGACCGCGTGCAGCTCACAGCTCCATACCATGCGGAGAAGCTGGCCAATCGTGAGCTGGGAACAGTGGAGCAGATCGACAAAGGCGGCAATCTCAGACTGAAGATGGACTCGGGCCGCGAGGTCGAGTTCAACGCCAAGCAGCATCCGCATCTCGACTATGGCTATGCGGTGACGAGCCACAGCAGCCAGGGGCAGACCGCCGACCGCGTGCTCATCCATGTTGACTCTGCACAGGCGCACGGCGAGCTGCTGAATAGCCGCATGGCTTACGTGTCCGTCTCGCGTGCGCAGTTCGACGCGAAGATATACACCAACGATGCGAAGACGCTGGGCGCGGAGCTGAGCCGGGACGTGTCGCATCCATCGGCGTTGCAGCAGCAGAACGAGGCGCAAAAAATGGGGCCGCAAGTAGATCGCGGCCCACAGGTGGACATCTCGCAGGGGATGGGGATGAGCTTGGCCTAGTCGTCTGACTCCGTGGCCTCGTCCGGTTCGGTTGGTTCGGCGGGAGCTGCGGGCGGGATGAGCGGACGTAGTTGCTTCTCCGCTCGCTCCCGTCGGTCGCGCAGCTCGTGTGCCTCGCGGAGTGCATATCGTTCCTGCTCGGCCATCTCCTCCAGCCGACGCTCGGCACCGATCAGCACGTCGTTGGGGTCGAGGTAACGATCCTCGAACTTCTTATCGATCATCGAAAAATGATGCTCGTCCTTCAGCTCGCGGTCGAGTTGGCGCTCCAGCAGCTCGGCGTTGGCTCTCGCCCTGAGATGTTCGGCCTTCGCGATGAAGGAGTCGATATCCCTGCGCTTGAAGCGAAACTGGCGCAACTGCTCGAAGTCTTCGATGAGCTGGCCCAAATCCCGGTTCACGTTGGAAATCGCTTCGTAGAGTGCGGGCTTGGGGTAGGGCTGTGGATGGGTGCGGCGCGGTGTAACTTGGTGAGTAGCCATGCGTTGCCTCCTTGGGGCGACGAGTGGTTAGGGGCGTCTCGGTGGTGACACACCGGGGCGTCCCGCTTCTGGTTATGAGGTCGGCTTCGCCTTCCTCGCTGGCTTCTGATGGCGTGTTGTTCTTCCGTCTTCGATCTCCGGCAGCAGCTTCCGCACACGTTCGACCGCCTTCTCCGTCCAGAGGTGGACGGACATCCCGCCGACCTGAACCGCCTTGGGAGCGGGAATCTTGCCTGCGGTGATGTAGCGTGACAGTGTGCTTGCACCGACACCGAGCATCTTCGCGGCCTGCCTCGTGGAGAAGGTCTCCATATGTGGGGCAGTGTTCCAGATATCCGAAACGATGTCAAGCCGCTAGCGCGGCGTACTCTCCGCTGCGCCATCCGTAAAGGCTCTTCGCTGCGCTTCGATGAACGCGCAAAGAACGCGCGGCCTTGACTGATGGCTCCGCTGCGAGTGTGTTCCTGAGATGAGGAGCATGTCTGCTCCTCTGTTCTTAAAAGAACGAGGGGCGACTAACTGGCTTCAGCGTGAGAGCTGCCAGCGAGCGAGTTAATCAGGCGAATGACGGCGCGCTGATCCTTCGTCGGCAGGGCTTCCATCTTCTGAAATCTCTTCCAGAGCCGTTGCTTCTCCACGCTGTTGTTCCCGTTGCTCTTCGGAGGGCGCAATCCCAGCAGCTCATCCGTGGAGACTTCGAGGACGCGGGCAAGTGGGATGATGACCGCCGAGGGAGGCAGTTCCGCATCCGTCTCGTAATAGGAAATCACGCGCTGGGTCGTGCCCAGGGCTTCGGCGAGCTGGGACTGAGTGAGGCCGCGAGCCTTCCTCAGCGTGAAGAGTCGCTTACCGAATGCGGTCTGTGGTTCCTTCTTGGCGGGCATGACAAGAGGGATTTTATGTTCCACTTCTGAGTCCTCCGGCGAATCCAGTGCTTGGATATACATGGTATGTATATACTGAGGCACGGCGAGAAAAATCACAAAATCCTCGAAAAGTACTTGACAGGGTTTTAAGCGGAGGCGGCGGAATGGCGAGAATCCCGGAGCACGAGGTCGAGCGGCTAAAACGGGAGGTCTCCGTGCAGCGGTTGGCCGAGGCTCGGGGAATCAAGCTGACGCGGCACGGTGCGGACTTGCTCGGCAAATGCCCCTTCCACAACGACCGGACTCCCTCGCTCGTCATCACTCCGGCGAAGAACCTCTGGCACTGCCTCGGTGCGTGCAACGCTGGCGGGACGTGCATCGACTGGGTGATGCGGGCCGATGGCATCAGCTTCCGCCATGCGGTCGAGCTGCTGAAAGCCGACCATCTGCCCACAGCCGACGCGCCGATCCAGCCCGTCAAGGTCGGCACGGTGCGCAAACTCCCGCCGCCTATCGAGCGCGAGGCCGACGACCGCGTGCTGTTGCTCCAGGTCGTGGACTACTACAACGAGACGCTGAAACAGTCGCCGGAAGCGATGAAGTACCTGCAATCGCGCGGCCTCACGTCGCCGGAGATCATCGACCGCTTCAAGCTAGGCTTCGCCAATCGCACGCTGGGATATCGCCTGCCGGCGAAGAACCGCGCCGCCGGCGCGGAGATGCGTGGCCGGCTCCAGCAGCTCGGCATCCTTCGGCAGAGCGGCCATGAGCACTTCAACGGCTCGCTGGTTATCCCGGTGCTGACCATCGGCGGTGAGGTCGTCGAGATGTACGGTCGCAAGATCACTCCGAATCTGCGCGAGGGTACGCCCGACCATCTGTATCTGCCCGGTTCGCACGCTGGCGTGTGGAATGAAGAGGCACTGGCCGCGTCGAAAGAAATCATCCTCTGCGAATCGCTGATCGATGCGCTCACGTTCTGGAATGCTGGCATCTGCAACGTGACGGCGAGTTATGGAGTCAACGGCTTCACAGCCGACCATCGCGCGGCCTTCGAGAAGCACGGCACAGAGCGCGTGTATATCGCTTATGACCGTGATGAGGCTGGAGACAAAGCCGCGCGTGAGCTGGCCGAAATGCTGATGCCGATGGGACTGGAGTGCTTCCGCATCCTGTTCCCGAAAGGCATGGATGCGAACGAGTACGCCCGCAAGGTGCAGCCAGCAGCGAAGAGCCTGCGCGTCTTGCTCAATAAAGCCGAGTGGCTGGGCAAGGGGCAGCGTCCAGAGCCGCGTGTCGTTGAACTGATCGACGCCGAGCTGATCGACGAAGACGTGCTGCCGGAGATCGAGCCGGAGCCGCTGCCAGAGCCGACGATAGAGCCGGGGCCAGCAGAGATCGAGCCAGCGGCTAAAGAGGAAATCATCG
>Ga0153933_1000678_pt1 | contig 11274 bp, 9 predicted proteins | sample TSNJ017MetaG_FD_102275 | JGI IMG/M metagenome (GOLD analysis project Ga0153933, IMG submission 102275) | Attine ant fungus gardens microbial communities from New Jersey, USA - TSNJ017 MetaG | ecosystem: Host-associated > Fungi > Mycelium > Unclassified | place: USA: New Jersey, Wharton State...
CCATTGAAGCTAGCCACCTCAAATGCGGCGGATGTTCCAAGCTCGTAAGGCAAAGTATCGGGACAAAGCCGTGCAGCGATCAGCTTCCCGTATTCAGCCGGGTCCGCCGCCGAATCGGCATAGGTGGTCATCTTCTCAGCAACATCCGCGATCGACTTTGCGAAGCGCTCTATATCTTCAGACGGAACCGACGCATTGAATTGTTCTTTCGCCTCTTGGTCGCTCAGGAAGAGATGCGTAACCATAGGCAGGCCCCAACGCGAAACTTGTACCTCGGGCGCATGGCCAAAGAGGGAGATCGTCGCCCATGCGCTGATTTTTCCCTTCCCAATCAGCGCACTCGGCACTTCCAGCACAATCGCTGTGATATTTCGCCTCGCAAAGGGATCCTGCTGATGCAGAAGGGCGTCCCCATCGTAACGCTGGTCCTGATAGAAGGAAGTCATAAATGGGCGGAATCCAGCGTTCGCCGCAAATAGCTCTGGAGCAATTCCAACATACGCACGAAGGTCCGCATTCGTCGCGACCGAGCCGGTTTCACTCTCAACCAGACTCTCCCCGGCGTCACCCCGAAGAGCATCGTCACCGGTGGCCCTCCGCACCACAAACGGCTGAATGTGAGTATGCTCACTGCCATCTCCGTGCCGTGGTTGACCAAACCTGAACTTGAACGTAACGTCTTCCCTCGCATCTCCGTTCAGGTCGAACCGAAACGCGTAGAGCCCTTCTGGATGAAGCGTATCCGGAGACGATAATCCCACATCCGGATTCACGGTCATCGCCATCACCGTCTTGCCCGCCGGGCCATCAAATAAATAGAAGTCGCAGAGGTTGAGGCTCGGATCTTCACTCGCCAGTTTGGTATCGAAATGATGTGACATACAGAACCTCCTTGAAAAGCATAGGCAATTAGTCCGGCGGTTCGTCCTTCGTAACTATTCTCAACGGTCAGCCGCGAAGGATGGCGGCTCCGAAGGGAGCACCCGTCATTCCACCGTCAACCACGAGCTCGACCGCGTTGATGTACGACGCATCGTCGGAGGCAAGAAAAAGCACAGCCTTGGCCAGATCTTCCGGTTCGCCCCAACGGGCAAGCGGAACCGTGGAAGAGAAGAAGTCGGAAACTTTTTCGGATTCCTCTTGAGTGACATTGGCGCGCGAACCGCGGTTCCAGATGGGAGTCTTCGTCGCTCCCGGGGCCAACACGTTCACGCGAATCTTGCGCGGTGCAAGATCTGCGGCGATGGATCGCGCCATCGAGAGGAGTCCGCCTTTCGTGGCAGCGTAGGCAGCCAGACCTGGTTGACCGAGATAACTTTGCACCGATCCGTTGAAGATGATGCTGCCGTTGTCGTTCATGAGAGGAGCGGCTGAATTGACCGTAAAGAAAGCACCGTTGAGGTTGGTGTGGACCACCTTCTCGAAGATGGCTTCGTCGGTCGTGCCAGTCGGCGTGCTGCCAGAGATGCCTGCATTGGCGAAGACGATGTCAAGTTTGCCAAAGTCTTTGGCGAGTTCAGCGAAGAGCTTCTTGCGGTCCTCCACAACGGTAACGTCGGCGCGATAGGCGTGCGCTTTCGATCCCAGCTCGGCGACCGCTTCATCCAGTGTCTGTTGATCGCGACCCGTAATTGCGACTTCCGCGCCTTCTGCAACGAAAAGGCGGGCAGTGGCCAGGCCGATGCCGCTGTTTCCGCCGGTGATGAGAGCCTTCTTGCCTGCGAGTTTCATATTTCCTCCTCGATGACTGGGCCATCAACTATGCTGCCCTCTTCGGCTAACCGGCGACGAGTTGCTGCCCGCCGTCGATGTCGTAGGTCGCGCCTGTGAGGGCTGTGTTGGTCATGATGTGCACGGCGAGAGCGGCCACGTCTGCGGGTGATACCACGCGCCGGATGGGCAGCGTGGCGCGAAGCTGATTGCGCCGGTTGTCGAGCTCATCGCCGAGGAGCGATGCCGACAAACCTGTGTCGACGAAGCCGGCGGCGATGAGGTTGACTCGGACGGGCGCCAGTTCGAGCGCGAGGCTGGCGGTTAGGGCGGGGAGCGCAGCGGTCACTGTCGGCACCATTCCCAGTCCGATGCGTTGGCGACGGCCGCCCGTGCCGCCCATGAAAACCAGCGTGCCTCCCGGTCGAACTTTGTGGACAGCGTGACGCGCGACCTCGAGCATCAGCAAGAGGTGCGTGTCGAGGGCGCGGCGCGCCCGCTCGAAGTCCATATCAAGAAGGCGCCCGTAGTGCGGCTGTCCGGCTGTCACCATCACATGGTCGATCGTGACTGGCAAGTCAGTGAAGAACCGCTCCAGCGCGGCAGGATCGTCGGCGTCGAAGGCCGCGATGCTCAGCGCTTCGAGTTCGCCGGCCGCGCACTTAAGCCGCTCGGGATTCCGGCCCGTGAGGATTATCCTGGCCCCCTCAGCGCGTGCTCGTCGGGCCGTTTCGAGCCCAATGCCGGCGCTGCCGCCGATGACAACGACAGTTTGCCCGAGGAGTTCCGGTTCCCGCCGGATCGGAACGGTGGTTGTTGCGGTGCTCATGATTCCTCCAGGGGCCCGCGGTCAGAAACCAGCAATGGCGAGCCTCGACGTCCCGTCGGGAGCGATGTCGGTCCCGGCGGAGTCGTTCATTGCGGCAGCTCTTTGCCGGACTGCTCCGCCACCATGTAAGCCGCATACCAGTCGGACCAGTTCGCATCGTGCTGCCCGGTGCGCTTCTCGTGCTCCCCGTGAGCTGCCTCCGCACGCCGAAACGCGCTCGCTAGATCGTTCGCCGATGCAAAGGTCGTAGCCGTCGAGTCGATGCGGCCGGGAAGCCGCGTAGTGATTTCCTGCAAGAGCCAGCCATTCCCGTCCGGATCGCGAAACGAGGCGAACGAGCGGTAGCTGCGATGCTCGGGATCAGGACCCTTGACCCGGATCCTCCCAAATAGGTATGGCTCGTCCGGACCGGCGTAAACGTCGCCGGCGCCGTGGAACACCTCGCTGATCTCAACGCCGTGACGGAGCAGCTCTTTGCGGGCGGCCTCAATATCAGAGACGATCAGATAAAGGCCCTGGGCTGAGCCGGGCGCCGCGGCGGTAACGTTTCTGCCGAAGATGACCGAGCACCCAGAGCCAGGCGGGGTGAACTGAATCACGCGAAAGTCCTTACCGTTGTCGTAGTCGGCGTCGAGTCGCCACCCGAGCCTCCCATAGAACTCCTTCGCGCGGTCGACATCCGAGATGGGGATAACGACAATTTCGAACTTCATGTCGACTCTTGAGACGCTCGCCTCGCTGGTGGCGTCGTTAGCTGGGACTTCATACGTCGCATTTGCCATGTTCTTCCCTCCTTTGCGTTCAACTGAATCGAAAGCCATGATCGTTGAATGCGAGGGTCAGCCAACAGAATCACTTGCTCTGAAGGCGTGCCGCTCGAAACCCTTTGCGATGGGAATTCTCTCCTGCCGATTGTGAACCTCTAAAGGAGTTCACGGGCGCGCCCTGAAGGAGTTCACGTGGAACCTGCTGTCTTGCGGAAAAAGTCCCTTCGTTTCTCCTTCACGGAGACACGGATTGCGTTTGTCGTGATGTTCTCGACGGCACGTCCTGTATCGTGCCTATCTTTGCGCGGCGCGGTGGCGTGAAACGTCTCGCTTGGAAGGAAATCTTAGGGAAATCGGGTTCGCCGATTTCTCTGCCTGGGGGCCCTGCAGTTCGTGAGTGACTTTAAACGACGAGCACGGGAAGCCGAACGCGACCTAGTATATACCTGTAATACAGTGAAATCTGCGAAGTCACTATTAATTAGACTATCCGCCACGCTCCGAATGCGCGAAAACCAATAAATAATTGTCGGTGCTTGGTAACAGACCTTACCGCTCACAGAGCTGGAGGGCGGGTCAGTTTACGCGTCGGCGATTTTGCGCTCATTGACAATCCGGAAGAGAGCCAGAGTAACGTTGCTTAGCAGTTGCCAGGGTATCTCTAGCAGGGTTATCTCGCCGGCATCGACAGAGTCATTTGGCGTATTACTCTGCCTGTTCCATCCAAAGTCCTGAATTCAGGCCGTCCATCGTCATCCAGGGCAAAGACGGCGCGATCTTTCTCTTTCGTGTCCTGCAGCCGCACAAAGGCTTCTCTCCCCTTCGTCCCAATCTCGATCGCATTGCTATCTTTGTGTGACGTCGGGCGCGTACTCCACTCTCATTTCCGCAAATCCGGTTTTGTCAACAACCACTGCTGCCCAGGCGTCCAAACCAGGGCGATCCAGCGTAATTAGTGCACGCCCGTTTCCGAGCCACCCATAAGTGCCGCGCTCGTCACCGTTACCGTCGTGGATGACCACACCGAAGCCGGGCGCGATCCGATGTATCGTCGGCGACACTTTTCCCGCGACCTGAGGCTCTGGTTCCTCGCCAAGCGTCAACCGGTCATGTCCCTATTGATCCAGAAACACCATCGACGTTGTAGATGCAGCCTGGCGTATTCGCTCCGATGCCGATGGAAGTCGCGATCCTAGCAGTACACGTGCGCGCCCCTTCGCGTCCTCAATGATTAGCCCCCTTCGCCCGCAGCACGCGCGAAGTGCTCGCGGCCTCCACCCTTCGCTGCGGTATCAATACACAACCAAAGGCGCATATGGCGATCAGTTGCAGCCAGCAAATAACACTGAGCCACGCCGTCTTTTTCTCTAGCGCCTTTAAACGTTCAACGTCGTCGCGAGATATTGCCATCACAAAACACCTTCTTCAACTATTTGCGATCGATGGCTGCCAAAAGTGCAACCCGTTCCTTGAGCTACAACAGGATTGAGCAGCAGTTCGATATGATTGCTTCGTCGTTCCGGTACCAGTCCGCCTGGATATTCCGCTGTGGAGCCGATCATGTCCAAGTCTGTTGTAGACAGGTGCTTCAAAGGTATGAAGATGGGACCGCTGGGATGCGCGTTGTTTGCAACTGTTCTGTTGGCTCAGGTGCAACCGACGTCGGCTCCGATCTTGCGTTCTTTCGATCGCGTTCAACTGCTCGAAGAGAGAGGGGAAACCTCAGCTGGCGTGAGCCTGGGTGACCTCAACGGAGATGGCCTTACGGACATCGTGCTTGGCAAGGGGCGGCACTGGCCGCTTTTCAATCGTGTGCTCTTGAACGATGGGAATGGCGGCTTCGTCGCCAGTAACCTCGGTACGGCTCCTGATCGCACCTATTCGGCGGCGCTGGCCGACGTCGATGGGGACGGTCACCTGGACATCGTGGTGAGCAATGACGATCCCGACCGCAAACTTGTATATAGGAATGACGGCAAGGGCCACTTCACCGAATTCGGAACGTTCGGCGATCCCAAGTGGAGCACACGGTACGTGACGCTGGCCGATCTGAACGGTGACGGATATCCCGACATCGTGGCCGCCAACCGCGGCGACTATCCGGACCCGGTGGACGGTAAACCGGGTAAAGGTCCCCAAATCCCCACTCCGAGCTATGTCTGCCTCAACGATGGCACAGGACATTTCCCGTCTTGCCAGCCATTGCCAAAAACGGAATCAGCCACCTCGATCGTTGCAGCGGACTTCGACGGCGATGGCGCGCTCGACCTGTTCGTGCCGCATCGCGATGGCGGCCAGAGCTACGTGCTTTGGAACGACGGCAAGGGACACTTCCCGACCTGGACCAAGGTGGGACCAGCCGAAGCCTGGATTCGTATGGGGGCGGCCGGCGATCTCAATGGCGATGGCCGGCCTGATCTGGCGATCATCGACGAAGCCCGAAAGGCGAACTTCATCCTCTTCAATCGTGGTGGACGCCACTTCGGAGCTCCGGTCAGACTTCCCGGCGCCGATCGGCCGCCGTACTGCGTGGCGATCGCCGACCTGAATCGGGACAGGCAGCCGGATATCATCGTGGGATACGTGGAGATGCCCGGATCGGTCTACTTTAACAGCGGCCACGGCCACACCTTCCAGGAGATCCCTTGGAACGATGGAAAAGGCACCGTGTACGGCCTCGCATTCGCCGACTTCGATGGAGACGGCTGGCCGGACATCGTAGCGGCGCGCTCCGATGCTCCGAATAGCATCTGGTTCAGCACGAAGCGGGACGAGCAAGCGCTAACAAAGACCGGTAGAATTGCGAATTACTTGTCTCGATACTGGCGCTAATCTCGTTGAACACGGGTAGCAGTACTTGTCCGCTCGTCCGCAATGCCCCAGGCTAATCCAATGCCTTAAGAATCTCGTAGGCAGAGCGCATACCGGGATCGCCGGTGCCGATTGTCTTTAATTTTCCTTCGATTCGGTCGTGGACAGTTCGCGCTTCCGGGAAATCCTGCGAGGTCCAGAAGCGCTCATCACGCCGGAAATATCCAGCCTCTTTCAGGAAGGCCACACCATACATGTATGCGTCGCCTGCGGTATCGTCTAATTCGCTCACCTTGAACGAACCGTCAGCTTGATACGATTCTTTGAGGCACCAGTCAAGCATTTTCGCGATCTCGGCTCGGGCTTGAGCGCGAGTAGGTTCGTCCAGATAGGGCCACGCAAGCCGGAAGATCTTCACCACATCCCAATTCAGATGATTCTCGTAGTGACCATCAAACCGAATGCCGGCCGGGAAATTGATCTTGTCCATTTGCAATGTTCGCTTCGCAATGCGGTCCAGGTGGTTCACCTGCCCGTTGAGATCTGAGACCACATGGAAGGTCATCGCCATGTCATCCATCTTCCAGACACGTCCATCTCTATCCACAAGCCATTGACCCCAAAAGCCGGTATCCGGATTCTGCCATTGATTCACGTAGGAGCGAAGCGCGGGACCCAGGTTCGGATCGAAATCATAAGGAACATCCTTCACGCGAAACAACAAGCGCGCGATCGCGGAGAATGTTTCGTCGAGCTCTTCGCGATTGAAGGTCCAGGTTTTTGTAAAGTCATTGAATCGCACCCGATCCAGTTGCGTGGCGAGTTTCTCCGGTGAATTGATCGGGTCGAGGAATCGGAGCGGGTACTTCACCACTGGATCTTTGCGGTCTAGGCCATCTTCGACCGAGTAATAAAGCTTGAGATACCATACGTCGATTCCCATCCCCCAGCTTCCATCCGCCTCCTGCTGTTCGCCGGCGAGTTTCTGGGCTTCAGGTTGATTCAAACTCTCGCGCAGGTCGGCGACGCGCCGCTCGGTCACTGCCACGTCCGGAGTGAAATTCAACCGCCAGCGTATTTCGCGGTAGAGATGCATTGAGTACTGCATGCCCTCACCGGCTTTCTGGTGATGCTTAATCTCTTCGACCAGCGGTTTGAGTTCCGGCTCAAATCTCTTGAGACGCTTCTCGCGCGCTTCGCGAATTTCGGCAAAGTCCCAGTAGAATCGGCACTCATTCCAGACCCGGTGCGCCCTTGACTCACCGGGTATTGGTTGAGGTGGAGTAAAAACGTGCAAGCGTGCAATCGAAGCAGCCACGAACAGTCGGATCACGGATTGTCGCGCGACAAACAAGAAGATGGTGAGGAGCGCGAGGCAGGCTGCAGACGCAAGCAATCCGCGCCAATTCTTCATTGGCCAATGATATGTTGTCCGGTCAACCAAAGCACTAATTTCGCACTGGATTGAGCATCCAAGGCTTACCGACCTTGAACCACTCTCGATGGGTACGTTGGCGATTGTTCACTAGTCGAGAAAACAGGTTGTTCGACTAGCCCGTTTACCGCGAGTGCGATTCTGTCCCGCCGTCGCCTCCATTTGCTTTCCCAATGAAGTCGTGCCATACTCCGTTGGGAAACCAAATGGAAGGCGTGGAGCGCGGCCTAATGAAGCAGAAGAGGGATGTGCAGCAGGGGACATTGGCGTTGATGGTGCTGAAGACACTTCAAGTTCTGGGCCCGCTGCACGGATACGCAATTGCACGGCGCATCGCGCAGATCAGTAATGAACTACTCTGGGTCAACCAGGGAACGCTGTATCCGGTCCTCCTGAGACTCGAGCAAGAACGTGCGATCGCGTCGGATTGGGGACCTTCAGAGAACAATCGGCGCGCGCGTTTTTACCGGCTCACTCGTGCCGGAGAAAAATTGCTTGAAGCCGAGAAGCGTGACTGGGAGCAGACGGCAGCGATTATTGCGCGTTTTTTTGAGGTGAAGGCAGAGGATTTGGCATGAGAATCTTGAACCGCCTTTTCGCTCGCATGTGGAATTTCTGCTTCGGGAGCCGTGGCGATGAGCGGCTGCGTGAGGAGATGGAGGGGCACGTAGCGATGCAGACAGAGGAGAACGTCCGAGCTGGGATGACTCCGATCGAAGCTCACCGTCAGGCGGTGCTCACACTGGGAGCTGTCGAAGCGATTCGAGAGCAATACCATGAGGAAGAAGGACTACCGCTACTCGAACATCTGCTGTATGACTTCCGCTATGCACTGCGTCAGTTGCGCAAGTCGCCTGGCTTTACTATCACGGCGGTGTTGACGCTGGCGCTGGGTATCGGCGCAACTACGGCGATCTTCACGCTTGTGCAACAGGTGATGTTGCAATCGCTGCCGGTCACCAGGCCGGATCAGCTTTGGCGTATCGGCGACAAGCCGCATTGCTGCAACTGGGCTGGATACAGCGAGGACAATGACGACGAGTCTGGCGATTGGAACCTCTTTCCGTGGGAGGCGTACAAGCTGTTCCGCGCGAACACGACGGGATTCCAGGACTTGGCAGCATTCCAGGCGGGTAATCAGCCGCTGGCCGTGCGGCGCACCGGCTTAGCGGGACCGGTTGAGATGGCGAATGGCGAATTTGTTTCCGGAAACTTCTTCCAGACCATGGGTGTTTTCGCCTGGCGAGGAAGGCTGCTGATTGACGCGGACGACCGAGAAAGCGCGTCTCCGGTGGCGGTGATGAGCTTTCATGCGTGGCAGGAGAAGTATGGCTCCGATCCTTCGGTGGTGGGGTCCACCTACCAGATCAACGGCCGTGCGTTCACGATCGTCGGCGTGGCTCCGGCTGGTTTCTTGGGGGCGACTATTGTGGATTGGGGCATGCCAGACTTTTGGTTGCCGCTGGCAACCGAGCCGTTGCTGTTGGGGAGAACGGCGCGAATTAAAAATCCTCGCTTCGATTGGCTGGACCTGATCGGACGGGTACGGCCGGAGACGAATACGAGGGCGCTGGAAGCGCAACTGCAAAGCGAATTGCATGACTGGCTGGCAAGCCACCTGGCGGATATGACTCCGCAGGAAAACGCCGTATGGCAGAAGCAGACGCTCCGCTTGACGCCGGGCAACGCAGGCTTCTCCAGATTGGAGAAGGATTACGGCGAGGGTCTGCGGCTTCTGATGATCACGGCTTGCTGCGTACTACTGGTCGCCTGCGCCAACATCGCCAACCTGCTGCTGGCCCGCGGTCTGAAAAATCGCCAACAGGCAGCGGTGCGCGTCGCGCTGGGCGCATCGCGCGGGCGGCTGATAAGGAACGCCCTGATCGAAAGCATCACATTATCTCTGATCGGCGGTGCGGCCGGTGTGGCCGTAGCCTGGGCGGGGGCCCGGTTGATCCTGTATCTTGCCTTCCACATGCTGGAGCAAAGCACATGGATTCCAGTGCATGCTTCGCCTTCTGTTCTGGTTGTACTCTTCGCGCTGGGAGTGTCTGTGCTGACCGGAGTGCTCTTCGGCGTTGCACCGGCGTGGGTGAGCTCGCACGCAGCGCCCGTGGAGGCGATGCGTGGCGCGAACCGTGAGGTGGGAGGCGGCTGTCATTGGGCGCAGAAGGCACTCGTCATTACGCAAGCGGCGGTATCGCTTGTGCTGCTGAGTGCCGCTGCGATGCTTGGCGGCAGCCTGCGCAATCTGGAGCACCAGAACTTCGGGTTCGATCCAGATGGCCGCTATCTGGTTCGCATCAACAGCCCCATACTGTCGGGCCATAAGCAGGAGCAACTGGCCCCGTTCTATCGTGAGATTCAGGACCGGCTCAGCGCCATTCCCGGAGTGCGCGACGTTAGCGCCACGACCTATGCACCGATGTCTGGCGATCAGTGGGGCCGCGACATCCGGATTCAGGGCAAACCAGAGCCCGGCCCGAAGGACGATATGTCCGCCGACTGGACCCGCATCATGCCGGGTTTTTTCGATACGCTCGATGCCCGAATGCTGGCAGGCCGCCCCATCGACGAAGATGACAACGGGAATACGCGGCATGTGGCCGTCATCAACGAGGCCTTTGCCAAGAAGTTCTTTGGGAACCAGAGCCCCATCGGTCGGCACTTCGGCCCGGCTCCGGTGGCGAATGCGGGAACCTATGAGATTGTGGGTGTCGTCCAGAACATCCACTACGTAAGGTGGGGTTTCGCAGATCCAGCCCGGGCCATGTACTACGTTCCCGAGGCGCAGACTCTCCACTTCGATCAGCCGGATATAGAGAGTCACGAGCTCTGGTCGCACAACCTCTACAACATCGTGATCTGGACGCCGGGGCATCCCGCGAACATTCTCATGCAGGTGAGGAAGACTCTGGCCGACGTCGATCCGAACCTGATCGTCGATGACGTTCAGCCGTATTCGAGAGTGATTCAGGGAGCGTTCGATCAACAGAATATGATCGCCAGCCTTACCTGGCTGTTTGGCGCGGTTGGCCTGGTGCTAGCTGCGATTGGACTCTATGGCGTGACGGCATATGGCGTTGAGCAACGCAGGAGCGAGATTGGCGTGCGCATGGCGCTAGGGGCCGATCGCGTCTCAGTGGTCGCTATGGTGTTGCGCGGAGCGTTCTGGCAGGTCGGGATCGGATTAGGGATTGGGGTTCCGGCGGCAATAGGAGCGGGATATCTCATGGCGAGCCAACTCTTCGGAGTCAAGCCGTGGAATCCGTTACTGTTAGCAGGTGCGACATTGCTTCTTGGATTGGCAGCGCTGGTGGCTGCGACGTTCCCTGCGCGGAGGGCAGCCAGCATCGATCCTATGCAGGCACTGCGGAGCGAATGAGCGGGACGAGTCTATACAGATCATCCGCAGGCACAAAATGGTGAAGAGGTGGTCGACGACAACCACGAATGTGCGCGGTGTTAGGTATCTAAGAGCGCTCTGATCCCGGCGGATTCAGCAACCTAACGCACGCAAGTACCGAAAAATCGGCTTCTCCAGCTGGTTCGAGTCTCAACTGTTTACTTCAGGGCGATGCACTCATCCAGCCGTCGGCGAGTGCCTCGGCGATTTGCACTAACCCGCTAACGCGGGAGGATATGCTTCTGTGGAGTTTGGATAGAGTGTTGGGCACCCAAGGAGGTGTCCATGACACATCTACGCCAGCGCATGCAGGAAG
>Ga0153933_1000679_pt1 | contig 11274 bp, 7 predicted proteins | sample TSNJ017MetaG_FD_102275 | JGI IMG/M metagenome (GOLD analysis project Ga0153933, IMG submission 102275) | Attine ant fungus gardens microbial communities from New Jersey, USA - TSNJ017 MetaG | ecosystem: Host-associated > Fungi > Mycelium > Unclassified | place: USA: New Jersey, Wharton State...
CTCAAGCCGCTGATTGAAACTTTCACTCAGGCAAACGATCTGGTGCTTGATCCATTCTGTGGTTCAGGCTCAACCTTACTGGCAGCGAAGATATTGAAGCGTCGTTATCTCGGGATCGAACTCGATGAGCAATATCACGGAGCCGCTCTCAAGCGGCTCCAACCCGCTCGGTTGCGAATCCGTTGCCATGAGCGCTCTTGCGGACCCAGTACCTGGTGTCGCATTGGCAACCCGTGCCAGTCGATGTTATGAAGACCACACCAGATGACTGCTGTACGGGTTACGGCCTTGAGCCTGAGCGGCCCCCCAAATTCTGCTGCAAGTTGAGAGTTAGTTTCCGGCAGAATCTACTACCTGAAGAAGGGAGATTTGCCGTGAAGAGGAAACGGTTTTCCGTGGAACAGATCGTTGCCGGCTGCATGTCAATGTACCTCCTCCTGTGGCCAGCGTATCAACTAGCTCAACCAGGACGGGTCCATCCCATAAGGTCATACCCAATACCGTCAACGGCCTAAACCACGATGGTTTGTCCTGGTCGGGTGATGTCATATGATTCAAACTCGTCGCTGTTGTCTAGCAATGTTAAGTGACTATCGTTCGAGAATCGAAGCGTCAAAGTTCCGTTCGAGTTGCACTCGAGGTCTTGAATTGATTTTCCAAGAAGAGATGCTGTACGAGCAGCATGCGCATAACTTCCCGGTTCCGGCCTCCAAACCCACACACTGTGTTCATCGTGAAAAGAGAATTCCCCGGTGACGGATATGGCAACTTCTTCATCGAATCTAAAAATGATTTGATAAAGGCCAATTCCGACTTGGATAAGCGTACGTCCAATCAAAAAATGCAGGTCGATGTCATCTCGAAGTCCATACATGGCAACCTCCTAAAATAGCGTATGAGTTTGTGCTCTTGTGCCTGGATTCTGTGTCGGTGGAACTGTCGGCTGTCCACTTGAGTTGTACGTTACGACGTACCCCTGAGGATATCTACCTTGGGCATCTGGCCCCATGACTCTGATTGTGTTCGCATTGCCAGTTGACCCTGACGGTCTGTAAACGATACCGTTGCCATTTGCCGCAGCTTCTGCTACGTATCCCGCCGGAATGGGAACTGCTGTTCCATTGGGGCCAACGACTATTTGCCCTCCAGGGGCTGGCTGAGGAACTCCGTTGATCGTCGGAGTGGCGGTTCCGGCTGTGGCAGCAGTCTCGCTTTCACTGGCAGCCCCGCCAACAGATAAAAGCTCTGCATCAAGTGGCTCTTCCTCGTCGCCGCCTGCCATACCCAGTAGGGCCATGTTGACAGCGAAGTTAAACTGTTGCACCTTTTCAGCGTCTTGCGGGCTTTGAGCCTGATCCAGAAGCGGCGTGACTGGGCCTTGAGTCGTCGTTACGGTTGCAGTCAATTCCGCATTTGACTTCCAGCCATTCCCGTCTTGAGCGTTGCATGCATGTTGCCACCAACTGATGACTGCCCAACAGTGTCCATCGGAATCAGTGCGACTCAGCGGGTTGTTCTGGACGTAGCTATACAGGTTGAGTGACTGCGGATATGGAAGGCTTGCGTATGGAACTGATGTTGGCCTTGCACTCCAATCCGGACTCATCCACCTTCCCGTGCTGGAAGCGTAGTACCTAGCTCCGAAGTAGTCGTTGCCTGATTCTGTATCCCGTTCTTTGCCGGTAAAGAGGTAGTGGTTGGTTCCAGGCAGGGGCCCTTGTCCATATGGGTAATAAATATTGGAGGAAACCGGCCAGCCGGTGGCCGCCGTCAGCATACTCTCCGAGCCGACCTGGTCACCGTGGTAGTAGGTCGCAGTAGTCAGCGGTACCTTAGTGTTGGCCTTCTCGGTAACCGCCTGAAAGTTCGCCACCGTAGGATTGGTGGCAACTGCGAGCGTCATCATGCTGCGATTGTAGACCGGAATAAATGAGCCGTCTGTGCTCGCCAACACGATGTCGCCATAGTAGATATCCCATGTTCCGGCAGGCGCATTGGCCGCGTTGAAGGGATCGATGAGCTCGATGGTCTTGCCAACGAACTGGTTCAAACTCACCGTGCGCACATGCCAGGTGTTTTCAGTTGTATCGGCGTCGATCGGCTGACCGTCCGTGTCCGTCGCCGTAAGACCGCTTGTGCCGTCTGTGAACCACAGATAGAGACCGCCTAATGCCGATCCATCCTGAAACTGGCGCCATGTCAACAGGTCGCCTGAGCGCACCACATAGCCGTTGGCCGCCGTTAGTGATGTCGTTCCTGCGGCCATATTTGGATTCATTCCGCAGTTGGAGCAATTGGTACCGCTCAAATGGATATGAATGTCGTAACTATCGGCACGCACCATCCGTTGGCCATTGGCATAGATGTAGTCGCTCCATGAGCCGTCTGCATTTTTCTCAGCCAGTGTCTGGCCTCCGTATTGCATATATTCGGTAAAGCTGCCTCCGGCGTTTTTACGAACCCGATTTCCCTCCCCGTCGTAGACATAGCTGACACTCCCCCCAATCGCGGTCAGCGCCCTGCTTTCGCCATCGTAGGTGTAGGTTGCCGTTGAGATCCCATTATTGGCGCTCGTGACGTTGCCGCTTGCGTCATAGCCAAGTGTCCCCGAGGTGTCGCGGTTGTTGCTCGCTCCAGCGAAGCTGAGGCCGGAGCTGGCAGTACCGGCCATGGTCATATTTCCCCAGGGATCGATCGTGTAGGTTTGCATCATGCTGCCAGTTCCATTCGTGAAGCCGGCAATGCGGTTGAGGGTATCGTAGCTGGCTGCCTGCGAGTTGTTGCTGATCAGCCGATCCAGGATCTGAAGGACATTTCCATTGTTCTGGCTACCGAGTGATGGGCAGGGCAATGCTGCCGTCTGCGCTGCGGTTGCCGCCGGGCCATAGCAGTAGACCTTGCCCGACAGAACATTATTCCCGGTATAGGTGCCGGGAGCATCCGCTCCGATATGTACCGGACCAATTCCGATCGTCTGCAGGCGATTGTTCAGTCGGTAGCCATCCGCCACACCGTCTCCGTGAAAGATCGCCTCCGGACTGCCGTTCGGCCAATAGCCGGATGACGTCGTGAGGTATGAATATCCGCTCAAACTTCCATCGGCAACCTGTGAAAGATGGCCTCCCCCATCCCAGGATTCAGCGATGACTCGTCCATCCGGATAAGTTATGGATGACACCTCGCCCGCGGCGTCATATGTGAATGAGGTGGTGTGCCCCGCATTTCCCGCTTCTGACGGAAATGCCTCCGGGATTGCGCTAACCCGTCCCATTGGATCATAAGAATATAGCCGGTCAGCCCACATTCCTGCAGTGAGGCCCGTAATCGCTTCGGACAGCCTGCCGATCGTATTCGACAAGGCCCCAGCCCAACTGCTTGTCTGATCATAGTTGTAAGTAACGCCGGGGCTCCCATCGCTATACGTCTTTGATGTCATTCGGTTGAGCACATCGTAGCCATAGGTCGTAACGATACTCCGCGCGTCCGTTTTGGTAACAACATTACTGTCTGCGTCGTAAGAATAACCTATCGTTCCGGTTTCGGGATTAGTGGCAGTAAGGAGCCGGGAAAGGCTGTCGTAGCTAAAGCTACGTGCGCGGTCCCCGGCATTCCCTACCGCCCCTCCATATTGATCGACCTGAACCAGGTTATTGTGCGAGTCGTAGCCATAGTCCGTCTCGAATGCCGGTGTATTGCTTGAATTTGGCTCCATGACCGCAACAAGCCGGCCTAAGCCGTCGCTCACTTGCTGCCGATGATTACCTACTTCGTCATACTGATCAACCCATGTATAGCTCGATTTGCTGCTGAGGTTGGTTTTGCCGCAATTGGTCTGTACCGTCTTGACTCCGTCATAACACCATTGCAATGAACTGCCGTCAGGCTGTTGCTGGAGAAGAGTGCGGCCGAGTGAATCGTAGGTAAATGTCGTGACACCGTAGGTTGTGTCAGAGGTGGAACGATAGGGATTCGTCACCGTCATAATATGCCCCATCCCGTCATAACCTGTCTGAGTGATGTCCATTCCAGCCGGATCGTGGACATTTTCCACCATAGTGGGGCGCCACATCGCGTCATAAACGGTTGCCGTGGTCTGTAAATTGGATCCTGTGGTCGATCTGCTGACCGTTACCGACGGTGTTGATCCGGTATCCGCATAAGCGACAGTCGTTTTACCCCCGTCCGGATACGTTATACCCGTCAACCTGTAGAACGGATCGAATGCTGATCCCGAACACCCTCCCGTCCAATAACAGTAGGTTGTTGCCTGACTGTTCTCGTCAGTCATCATGTGCAGCCTGCCGCTATCGAAATCATATTGATACTGGGTTATATGAGCAGTGCTTCCATTCTGCGGACGTGTGATCTTTGTCACATACGCGTTCGTATTCTGGGTCGGGCTTCCATTGATCGTTGTGTAGTTGTCACCATACGAGTATGTCGTGGTATGAGAAGAGCCTGCCACGTCACTGCAGGTTGCATTGCCGCACGCATCTACCTCAGTGACGACTTGACCGGTGATGTCATATGTATATGTGGTCACCGAATTTGTGCAGTTGGTGCTGCCGCTGAAACATTTCCTCGTGATGGTTGTTGGATTACCGCGTGCGGGAGTCATGCCCACGCCATAGTGTGTGTTGTCGTGGCCGGATGGCGCAGGCGTCACTGGTACGGGCACGCTCCCATCATAAAGGTAGTCAGTCTCAGAATCAGCGATCCTGTTTCCGTGATAAACGATGACGCTCTGAGGTCGATCCTGAATGATCGTGTTAATCGGAGTGGCTGCGAAACTCTTATATGTGGTGACAGTTTCACGAGTCGGGCTGGTCGAAGGCTGTTGACATGGTGTGGTTACAAGACCAGAGTCATACTCCGCCACATCGGTTACCAACGTTGTCGGTTGCTGGTATTGGTAAAATACACCACTCGTCTTGCCATTCGGCAACGTAGTACACTCCGCCGTGATCAGATTATAGTTTTGCCCGGACCACACCTTGGTCACGGTTCTTAAGACATTTCCGGCCGTGTCCTGATAGGATATCGAGCTTTCTACCGGAATATAACTGCCGGTAGAGATGGGGCCCCATGGTGCCGTGTACGCCACTCCTGGTAGATATGTGTAGATTGTCTTGAACGCCGGCGACCCAGATCTTGTCAAATCTGTGGTGGTAACAGTAGTCGTCTTCTGAGTCCAGATTGGATAGCTTTTTGTCGTATCCCAAGTAGTCGTGTATTTGAATGTCTGTTTTAGTGCCGTAGTCACACCGTCGTAACTCACGCTTCTCGATTGGACTGCGGGCATATCGAACGTATAGCTACATGCGTCCGTTCCGCTCTGACCATAGCTAACGGAATCAGATTTAGTATTATTGGCCCAGGTATAGCTGACAGTTGCGCCATTGGGGTAGGTTATTTCGTCGACCAGCTGATAATTAGGGTCGTACGAAATTGTGTAATTCTCGCCGTTAGGGAGGGTGACAACTGTGTTTCCCGAGTAGGACCCCGTCAATGTGCCGAACGAGGTCGGGCATTGCGCGATATTGGAGGCCATACCCGCGGCGTCAGGCTTGAACGGGTTGGATGGACTTTGAGTGGAATATGTCGGATATGTAATTCCGTATGATCCGTTCGAACCAGCGAGGGTAAGCGAATTTGGCGCTATTCCTAGGGTTCCCCCGTATGATCCGGAATACTGTCGGCCGCTTGCATTGAGATAGTTTCCGTTTGTATCCTCGATCTTGTAGTCCTGGTTCAGTTGATCACCGTGAAGATCATAGACATAAGCATCTCCGGTCGTACTACTGGGATCCAGGGAGGCGAAGATTGTTCCATCCCCTCCGGACAAAAATCCTCCATCGGACACGCTAAAGTATCCACAGTTCGCCTCTGTTGCATAGGTTGGTGCCATGTATTGAATGCCCAAGGGGTGGGTGCCGCCCGCCGCGTCGAAGTATATGTAATTTGTGTTGTAGGTACAGTCGTGCGATGCGCCTGACGAGAAGCTGAGATTTGTGTTACTTAAAGTCCCGGGAGCGCCGTTACCGTGAATATTTTGTGTTTGTCCTGTAAGGATGCTTCCCCCAGTCTGGCTGTAAGAGGGCAGCGCGTTGATCTCATTGAGAAGACGTGTATAGCCTAGACTGGTTCCACCCGCTATGAAGTCCGGAGTCCATTGATAATATCCGCTGGTGCTATAGAGGTAGGCATACACCGGAAAATTGAGGCCGCGGTCTTTTGGCATTTGCGCTGCGATCTTGACGGTCACTGAGCCATTAGCCGGATTAACGGTCTCACTTAGGCCGTCAATATAGTCGTGGCCAACACCGGGCGTCGGTGTCAATGTCGTATTATCTACAACTGCTATAGGGCTCTGAGCGAGAACAGGAAGTGATAGGCACGCGACGGCGATCAGGAGCCGCTGGAAGCGGCGAGGCAGTAGAAAGCGAGACATTCAAAGTTCTCCAAGGACGATGTCGTAAAGAAAAGGTGCAGGGCGGCGCTTCAGCGATACAAATCGGGACTAGCTATGTTTTCTTCGGGCACTTCATGTACGGATACAGCCTGGCTCGAAAGAGGATAGATGCACATTGGAGCGAGTAGATCGGAATAATATCGCAATGAAAGAGGTTGTCCATATGCGAGGTTAGGAATTACCGTTCTGTATGACTCTAAGGCGACGATGCGCGATCTTAGCCTCCCCTTGGGCTGTCTGTATGTGAAATGCTTGCCAGAAGCGGACAGCTTGATTTGAAATTCGCCAATTCATATAACGACGGAGATCATCGATACTGTCCTCACCAAAGTTCCGCTACATCTTAGGTTGGCCTTTCTCGGTTCAAGCGTAGGGAAACCTCGCTGAATCCGTGATCTGCCATCTAACTAAAGAGTCGTCAAAACTCTAGCAATCCCTTCACACTCAATTGTCAAAGTTTTGTCACCGAGCTGTCTAAGTTTAGATTTGAATCGGATTGCTTGCGGGGCACCGCGGAGGAGATAGAGCACAAGTTCCACCTCTGGAAGCGGATGAATCGATGCAAAGACAAGAGGTGAGCAGAATGTTTGTGGATCTGCGGATTTACAGCGAGTACGGCACAGCAAGGTGATGGGCTTGGTTCAAGAAACTAGGCCCTTCAGGGGCAATGAGCACTCGACGGCTCCTACTATTCAAAGCGGTGACTGCTGGGTTCAGCGGAACGCGATGCGGCGATGCCAATGCTGGAGCAGGTTCCGGGCACCGGGCGTGTGGCGGCAGGAGCCGACAAGGGCTACGGCACAGCGGAGTTCGTCGCCGAGTGTAGCCACCTCGGAGTGACTCCGCACGTAGCGCGGAACACCGGCGGGTGGTGACGATGCGGGCCCGCTGGGGCTGAACCGGAAAGGAGTCGGAGGAAGGGTCGTAAACTGGGCAGGTTGTCGTTTAGCCGCCGGATATTTTCGTACAGAAGTGCGTCATGAGCGATAATGAGCGCGTCCCCATGGCGATGGTGAGTTCATCTCGAATTGAAGATTCTGCTGCCCCTCGAAGGGTCTACCTTTCTTGCAGCCGCGACGACGGAGAGTTCGCGGAAAGGTTGGTAAACGCACTAGCTGAGCAACGTGTACCGACCTTCTGGGCTGAAAGAGATATTAGTCCCGGTCAGGCCTGGGCTGATGCCATCGAGCGGGAGATTGCAAGCTGCGCTTGCGTCTTAGCGTTGTTGTCGAAGAGCTACGTCACTAGCGGTTTTGCTCTAGACGAGCTGTCTCTTGCCTTTCGGCGGGACCGCCCAATGATACCCGTTCTTACAGAACCCAGAGAAGGATGGGAGATTCCTTTCCGACTGCAACGCTATCAGTCGATCGATTTGTCCTCATGGCGAGGTGAACCTTACGATCTCGGCTTCCAACGGTTAGTGGAGAGCATCGCGTCCGCGTTGAAAGTTGCGCCTTCAGCGAAAGATGCACGACTTCATAAGGAGACCTTGAGGGCGGCCGAGCTCAGATCGCAATCTCTATTTAAGCGTAATCTCCTGGTCGAGTCCGCGATCGAGCATGTTGATATCGAGAACACGTTGTTTTATCGGTCGCTGAACTGGAATCTGAACCCGGGAATTAACATCCTGCTGGGACGGAACGGGTACGGAAAGACTTATCTCCTGCGCAGCCTTCTGGCCTTGCTGCAGAATCACGACAATGCGGCGTTCAATACGCTGGGGGATGGGCGGGGCTCCATTTCGCTAGTGCAGGATGGTGATGAACGCTCGATTCATTTTGCGGATTATTATTTCGACGAGGACAACGCGGTTGGCAAGGTTCCGGTGCTCGCGATTCCGGATATTCGCTTTGTGAACCGAGCGGTGACTACGCTGAGCGCTATCTCCGATGAGACGACGGGCAATGAAGACCGCGCTGATCTGGGGAGCTATGGCGCTTGGCATTTTTTGGAGGAGCGGCCGTACGAAAGCATGCTGCAGAGCTTTCTTTACGGACTCTGCCTCGACTACTTTGAGCACGAACTGAGTTTCGAGGGGGAACAGTTCGACCTAATCCGCGGGGTGGTTCGCGAACTAACAGACCAGAGCTTCGAGTTCGACCGGGTGGCGCGGGAGGGTCGCGACCGGTTCACGTTGTATGTGAGGACCGAAGGCAACGAAGAAACCCCGCTGCCAATCCAGAAGGCATCGCAGGGGACTCTGTCTATCGTGACGATGTTCGGGCTGATCTATGAGTTTTTGAAGGCGCTACGTCAGGAGACGCCCGAGGTTTGCCGCCGGCAGGGTATCGTCGTCATCGATGAGCTGGACGCGCACCTGCACCCGCTCTGGCAACAGAAGGTGGTGAGTCTGCTGAGGAGTTGGTTTCCGCGAGTGCAGTTCGTCATCACGGCGCACAACCCAATAGTGGTGGCAGGATGCCTTGAAGATGAAGTCTCGGTGCTGCGCAAACGGCCGGAGGGAGGATTTTCACTCTATCAATTTCCGAACGACTTCGTAGGCTGGCAGACGGAGGAGATCTGCCGCAAGGTCTTCGGGATAGAGAGCCCGGATGAAAACTTTGCACGGTTCGATGCGATGCGGCCCTTCAAGGCGCAACTGGAGCAGCAGGCTGCCGAGCTGGCGGAGAAGGAAGAGCGAAGTCCAGAAGAAGACCGGTCGCTGGATGAGATTGAAGGCAAGATACGGTACATCGGGCGTGCGGAGGAGGTGCGGTCGCGGCGGTTGAGCCTGGAGGAGCTGGAGCGGGAGAACCGGACGTTGCAGGATCAGGTTCTGGGCCTGGAGTCTGCGAGGCAATCGGCGGCGGAGATGCAGTTTCGTCTGGACCGGGCAAACAGGGCGTTTGAGTATTGCTTGCACGCTTTGGACTTTTTGAAACGCAGGACGAGTGAGAGTTGGAAATATGCTGTGGTCGCGATAGCTATTTTCGTATGCGGTCGGCTGCTCTTACCATCCGTGCTCTTAGTGGCCTGCCTATCTCTTGTGATATTTCTGTTGACCGCGTGGTGGCTGATCAGGACTCTTATGGAAGCCAATCAGATGAGGCAAGACGCAGTGCGTGAGGCCGGGGGCGAAGCGCTGGGACATGCTCCGGAAGATGCGAAAGCTGCGAGGAGTAAGTGACGATGGACCCAGTCAGCGAGTTGATCGAGATTTACACGACGCATTCCGCGGCTGAGATCGAGAGCGATGGGGCGCTCCTGTTGCTGCATTTCAGAGTGGCTACGATGGACGACCTGCTGGCGATCAAGGGGTATCCGGAGGCGTTTGTGCTCGTGAGTTCGTGCGCGGCGTTGATCGATGGAATAGCCGCGCGGTCGGCAGCGATGGATGACCAAATGCGCGGCGGCGTTCGACTGCTGCGGAGGATGCTGGATGACGGCGAGCCGGCGGCAAAGTGCGATGCGACCAGGAAGCTACTGGAGGGTTCGCTGTACCGGAAGTGGCCAGATGCGCTGCAGAAACTGTATGACAAGAAGATCGAGATTCTCGAGTGGCGGGACTTTTTTGTTTCGTATACGAACCGCGACGCGCCGGCGAGAAACTATCAGTTCCGCTCGCTGATCAAAAGCAGCCTGGGGATGGTGCCGAGGGGAGAGAGCGATCGGGTGAACTACTTGGCGCGCGTGTTGACGCGGCACCTGCGGCGTAGGCAAGGGCTTACCGGATTCTTCGATGAAGATAATTTGAAGGTCGGCGAGACGGTGCAAGGTGAGGTTGATAAATACTGCGGTCGCGCGTTTGCGCTGGTGCAGTTGATCGAGCCGCTGACGTTTGAACGGGAACCGCCACGCAATTGGTGCTTTTATGAGTATTCGCTATTCAGCGACAGTCCGGCGATTGTGCAGCTGTTGGGCAGCAAGGATCGCCACTTTTTTATTTTGACCGAAGCAGAGTTGCAGACGCTACGCCCGGCGAACCTTGCGGCGAGTTACTCCGCGTGGTTCGATAGGATCGGCCGGGTGCGTAAGACTTGCCTGGTGAATGAACGCGATACGACGCTGCATGCAAAGATCAACGAGATTGCGACGCAGATTCTTGCGTTGAAGGCCGAGATTGTGGACGCGTGGATTGAGGCTTGAGTCAGGCGGTGATTTTTGTAAGTGACGTGAAGTCGTGGCGGAGTGGCGAATGGAATTCTCAGTTGTTGAGAACAGTCATTATGGAGTGACCGGCGCGATGCGGTGATCGTGGGTTAGGCTGTGAGTTCGTGCGGAACCACAGTTCAGAGCCACAAGCGGAAGGAGGAGCCGGTCATGAGTGAGAAGTTACGATTTCTGGGCATGGATGTCCAAGTAGAAATACGCATTCGACGTGGACGCATCTTTTCTGACCTTCTGCCCAAGCGCGTCGTAGGTGTAAACCGCACCGTCTGGAGATAGCTTCGGGCAGCACCTTCGGCAGCCTCGCAGAAGTTCGCCTGGCAGCATCGTTGAAGGGCGCCATAATCTTCAGCGTGGTCACCACAAGTTGATGAAGCGGGTTCGCGTTCGCGATACCGCTGGTACGGTCACGAGGTTGATCGCGCAGTTCTTGAAGTCCGGAGTTCTGGCGGATGCGGTGAGATGTAGCTGGCGCTACGATTAGGCATGATGTTCGGCGTGGCTCGCGCTTCAATCCGCCGGAGCCAATGTCCAGGATGCGTTGCAGAAAGCCACAAGAGGCGCGAAGAGGCAATGAGATCTAGTCATTCGGTCTATAGGAAGTCACGATGAAGTATCGGAACCATCTCGAGTCCACTCGTAACCTGAGGTTCGGGAGCGAACGACATCATGGCCTTTTTACTGACGAAAACGAA
>Ga0153933_1000681_pt1 | contig 11252 bp, 7 predicted proteins | sample TSNJ017MetaG_FD_102275 | JGI IMG/M metagenome (GOLD analysis project Ga0153933, IMG submission 102275) | Attine ant fungus gardens microbial communities from New Jersey, USA - TSNJ017 MetaG | ecosystem: Host-associated > Fungi > Mycelium > Unclassified | place: USA: New Jersey, Wharton State...
ACGCCACGTCTGCAGGAACACGATCACCACGATCACGACCAGCGCAATCGCTTCGAGCAGCGTGTGAATCACGGCCTCGATACTGGAGCGCACGAACTGCGTCGGGTCATAGACGATCTGGTAGTCCACGCCTGCGGGCATGTCTTCCTTCAGGTCCTTCATTGCCGCACGCACCTGATCCGAGATCTGCAGCGAGTTCGCGCCCGGCGCCTGGTTGATTGCGAGCGCCACCGCCGACTTGTTGTCCAGCAGCGAACGCAGGCCGTATTCCGACGCGGCCAGTTCGATACGGGCAATGTCGCGCAGATACGTCACCGCACCATCCGGCGCGGTCTTGACGACGATGTCGCCGAATTCGCCGGTGGTCTGCAAACGGCCACGCGCATTCACGGACAACTGCAACTGCGTGCCCGGCAACGACGGCGACGAACCAATCTGACCGGCCGCCACCTGAATGTTCTGCTCGCGGATGGCGTTGACCACGTCAGTGGCCGTCAGGCCGCGCTGCGCGACTTTCTGCGGATCGAGCCAGATACGCATCGCGTAGTCGCCCGAGCCCCACAACTGCACTTCGCCCACGCCCTGGATACGCTCCAGCCGGTCCTTGACGTTGAGCAGCGCGTAGTTGCGCAGATACGTCATGTCGTACTGGTTGTTCGGCGAGATCAGGTGGACCACCATCGTCAGCGTCGGCGAGCTCTTGATGGTCGTCACGCCGAGACGCTGCACGTCGTCCGGCAGGCGCGGCAGCGCCTGGTTGACGCGGTTCTGCACCAGCTGCGTCGCGAGGTCCGGATTGGTGCCGAGCTTGAACGTCACTGTCAGCGTGAGGTTGCCGTCGCTATTGGCCTGCGACTGCATATACAGCATGTTTTCCACGCCGTTGATCTGCTCTTCGAGCGGCGAAGCCACCGTTTCGGCGATCACCTTCGGGTTTGCGCCCGGATACTGCGCGTGCACCACCACCGAGGGCGGCACGACTTCGGGGTACTCGGAGATCGGCAGCTTGAAGAGCGAAATGATGCCCGCCAGCAGGATCAGGACCGATAGCACGCCCGCAAAGATCGGCCGGTCGATGAAGAATTTGGATATGTTCATGAGAGGCTCTGAAAATTAAAGCGCTGGGAAGCGGCGCGCAGGAAGCAACCGTTAAGCACGCGGCTCACGAGCTCTTCTGCGTTTTCGCATGTCCCTGCGTCTGTGCGACCGAGGCGCTGTCCGCATCGTCGTCGCCGCTCATCGGCACGGCGTGGGCACGCACCGTCTCGCCGGGACGCACACGCTGCGTCCCGTTGACGACGATCCGGTCGCCGCTCTGCAGGCCCGACTTGACGACGCGCAGACTGCCCTGCATCGCCCCGAGGGACACCTCGCGGTAGACCACCTGATCGCTCTTGTCGACCACGAACACGAACTTCTTGTCCTGATCGGTGCCCACCGCGGCATCGTCGATCAGCAGCGCCGGATGCGGCGCGCTGCCGCTCACCTTGACGCGGGCGTACAGACCCGGAATCAGTGTGCCGTCCTGATTGTCGAAGCGCGCGCGCACGCGGATCGTGCCGGACGAGGTATCGAGCTGGTTGTCGACCGAATCGATCACACCGGTGCGCGAATAACCCGACTCATCGGCAAGCCCGAGCTGGACCGGCACCTTGGTGCCGTCCTTCTCGCGGCCGATGTATTGCAGGTAGGTCTGCTCATCGGCATCGAACGAGGCGTAGATCGGCGAAACCGACACCAGCGACGTCAGCGCCGGCGCACCCGCACCCGCGGAAACCACGTTGCCCACGGTGATTTCGGCGCGCGAGACGCGGCCCGACACCGGCGCGACCACCTTGGTGTAGCCCAGGTTGATCTGCGCGGTTTCGAGCGCGGCCTGCGCGGCCTTGACGTTGGCGCTCGCGCCGCGCGCGGCGTTCTGCTTCTCGTCGTAGTCGCGCCTGGCGATGGCGTTATCGCCGATCAGGCGTTGCGCACGCTCCCAATCGCTCTGCGTATAACCGGCTTGCGCCTGCGCAGCAGCCAGTTGCGCCGCGGCGCGATCCACTTCGGCCTGGTACGGGCGCGGATCGATCACGAACAGCGTGTCGCCCTTCTTCACGAGCGCGCCGTCCTTGAAATTCACCGACACGATCGTGCCCGACACCTGCGGGCGCACCTCGACCTTCTCGACCGCCTCGAGGCGCCCCGAATAGGATTGCCAGTCAGTGATGGTTTTTTCGATCACGGCCGCCACGTCCACTTCCGGCACGATGGTCGGCGTGGCCTGCGCGGGCGAGCTCGCATCGACGCGAATCGCGCCGAACGTGCCGAGCCCGGCAATCACGACAACAATCAGAACGGCTAGCGCCAGACGATGGCGCTTGGTAGAAAAAATAGACATGTACGGCTCCCGTCGTTGTTAGTTAGTTGGATTGAAATCGGTTTATCGGTGGGCGCGCGCGTCGAAGCGCCACTGAAAGAAGCGCACCGCTTCCTGCAACGCGGCCGGATGGTCGGCCAGCGCGGCGTGCGAGACGCTCGGATAACGGACCACCTGGGTCAGCACACCCGCATCGATCAGGTTGCTGGCATATTTCTCGGCCTCGACGTGCAACACGTCGTTTTGCGCGGTCGCAATCAGCGTGGCGGGCAAACCCGCCAGACGCGCCGATTCGAGCGGCGCGGCATACGGATGCATGCGCTGCGAGGCTTGCGGCAGATACGCGCGATAGCAGGCCGCGCACTCCTTGGCGGTGATGTCGGAGCCGAGCCGCTGTTCGTCGCCAAGGCGCGTCAGGCTGGGGTCCAGCATCGGGCCGAACAGCGCCTGCGCGCCGATCCGCACATCGCCGCGGTCGCGCGCGATAAAGGCGAGGCAATTGGCGAGCTGGCCGCCCGCGTCGTGCCCCGCTACGCCAATATGTTTGGTGTTGCCGCCGAACGCCCGGGCGCGGGTCTGCACCCACAGCGCCGCGCGGTGCGCATCTTCGGGCGCGGCGGGAAACGGAAACTGTGGCGCGAGCGAGTAGCCCACCGAGACGACCAGCGCCGGTAAGTGTTCTGCGAAATAGCGCGCGGCGAAGTCGGCCTCGCCCAGCGAGCCGCGCACGAAGCCGCCGCCGTGAAAATAAAGCAGTACAGGCAGCGCACTTTTGCCGCCCGGACGATACAAACGCAACGTGATGTCCTGCGCGTGCCCCTCGATCGTCACGTCGGTCACATCGAGTGCCGTGCGCGCCGACGGTGCATCGGCCACCTGCGCAACGTCAGGCGGCACAAAGGAGGAGTACGGCGGTTTGAATGCATTCATATCGAACAGCGCAATACGCATAGAACTGGAATGGTGTGAATTGTGGGTTCGGCAGACTCCTAAATAAATGCCTATAATCCGGCAACACAATTCGGCATGCCCAAACAATCGAATTCGCACCCCGGCCAAACCGGGCTAATCCTGCCTATTCGACTGGCGTTGCGGGCCGCCGGCCCCTTTTGGAGGTTAGCCATGGACCGTCTTCAGGCCATGCAGGTGTTCACCCGTGTCGTCGACACCAACAGCTTCACCCGTGCCGCGGAAACGCTCGATCTGCCGCGCGCCTCGGTCACCACCATCATCCAGAATCTCGAATCGTTTCTCGGCACGCGCCTCATGCATCGCACGACGCGCCGCCTGTCGCTCACGCCGGACGGCGCCGCCTACTACGAGCGCTGCGTGCGCATTCTGGCGGACGTCGAGGAGACCGAAGCCAGCTTCCAGAGCGGCAACAAGAAGCCGCACGGCAAGCTGCGCATCGACATGCCGGGCTCGATCGGCCGCCTGCTGGTGATCCCTTCCCTGTGTGAATTCCACACGCGCTACCCGGATATCGACCTGCAGCTCGGCCTGACCGACCGCCCGGTCGATCTGCTGCAAGAGGGCGTGGATTGCGTGGTGCGGGTCGGCGCGCTGCAGGATTCGTCGCTGGTGGCGCGCCGCATCGGCATTTTCGAAGGCGTCACGTGCGCGGCGCCCGAGTATCTGCAGAAGTACGGCATGCCCCACACGCTCGACGATCTCGAGACCCACTGCGCGGTGAATTATTTTTCGAGTCGCACGGGGCGCGTGATCGACTGGGCCTTCAAGGTGGACGGCAAGGAAGTCGAGGTGAAAATGAAGGGCACGGTGTCGGTCAACGACGCGGACGCCTATGTCACCTGCGGTCTGGAGGGTTTCGGCCTGATCCAGCCGGCCCTCTTCATGGTGCTACCGCATCTGGAGTCGGGCCAACTGGTCGAAGTGCTGCCCGAACTCAAGCCGCTGCCCATGCCGATTTCGGCGGTCTATCCGCACAGCCGCCATCTGTCGCCGAAGGTGCGCGTGTTCGTCGACTGGATTGCGGAGTTATTCGACCGCTGCCCGTTGCTGAGCGGCCGCTGCAGTCTCGACACGCCTTGCACGAAGCGCACCTTCGAGCAGCGCGAATCGTCGCCGGTGCTGGATACGCCGGTGATGACGGAGTGGGTCGCCTGAGCCACCCCACCCCGCACTGCACGCCGCGGCGCGCGCGGCGATCGCGGATCGTTGCGCGCGCACGTTTCTGTGCGTCTTATTGCTGAGGCACGCCCTCACGCCACTGGCTCCAGTGCGTCACAATCTGCTGGACCAGCGGGTTGCCGGCGAGAAACAGATTGGCAATCGCAATCGTGAAGCCGCCCTGCGCTGCATAGTTCAACAGATTATCGGCGCTCGTCTGGCCCGCATACGGCCGGTCGAAATCCGATCCGGCGCGCAGCACGGCCACGCGGTTCAGGTCCACCCGATGCGCGCTCGCCGCGCGCTTGAGCGCTTCATAGGTTGCGTTGTCTTCCTGCTGCGTCGTGCAGTACACGCCTTTGCCGTCAGTCAGTATCCTGGTCCAGTCGCGTGCCCGTTCGCCGAGCAATGTGCCCGACCACCACGTGTCGCCCGCGAGCGTATCGCACTGGATGACCGTGGGCGGCAAATCCGCCGGCGCATAGCCATAGCGGGCACGCGCCGCTTGCGCCTGGGCGTTGTCCGTCAACGTGACGTTGCGCGACAACGCAAACGCCGCGTCGGCAAGCTGCGAATTGAGCTGGAACACTTCGGTGCGATAGTCGAGCGAGGGCTTCTGTGTCGGGTTCTGCGTATTGATGCCGAGATAGCCCGTGTTCCAGTTAGCGGGAATTTCGCGCGCGTCGATTTCCCACTGAATGCCGAAGTCGACCAGATACTTCGCCCATGCCGCAGACCCCACAGTGCCGCGCTGCGGATCGATACCGGCAATACCGGCCACCATGAAATACGTATGCCGCAGATCGAAGCGCTGCGAGAAAGTCAGCGCCATGATCGACGCTGCGGCATTCGCGTGCCCCATGCCGGTGGTCATCACGCACACGTCCTGCTTGTTGCAGTGGACCGAGGGATAATCGGGCGAGAGGCCGTCAACCGGGATGTCCTGCCAGGGGCCGAGATGATCGAGCCAGACCTGCCCTTCGGGGCCGAACATCGAAATGATCATCACCTTGACGGGGCGTCCGTGCGAAGCGTCGGCGCTTTGCGTGGCGGCGTCGTCATCGGCGCGCGCCGGGACTGTCGAAACAGCCGCACACGCCGCGAAAGTCAACGCAGCGCTTGCCGCGAGAATACGAGTCAGCATCGGTGTCCTTCCTTTTTTCTGTCATGCGGATTGGGAGGGCGCTACTGCCTGAGACGGACTCGCTGAAGGGTCGAACGGGGGTCAGGCGAGGTCAAACGGGGTCAAGCGCAGCGGCGTCCATGTCTCGGCCCGTGAAGTCTGCGCCAATATCGAATATGCTTCAACACGGTATGCGCATTGGCTGATCAGCGACGCGAAAGCACGTTCGATCAACGAAGAACCCTCCGCTTGCGCAATCGGCATTACTCACAGGAGCATGAGCATGGACTATGTGAAACTGGGCCGCACCGGCCTCGATGTCTCTCGACTTTGTCTGGGTTGCATGAGCTACGGCGCGTCCGATCGCGGCAACCATCCGTGGACGCTCAGCGAGAGCGACTCGCGCCCGTTCATCAAGCAGGCGCTCGATCACGGCATCAACTTCTTCGATACGGCCAATGTCTATTCCGACGGCACCAGTGAAGAGATCGTGGGCCGCGCGCTGAAAGATCTGGCCAAGCGTGACGAGATCGTGCTTGCAACCAAGGTGCATGGCCGCATGCACGCGGGTCCTAATGGCATGGGCCTGTCGCGCAAGGCGATCATGGCGGAAATCGATGCGAGCCTGAAGCGTCTCGGCACCGACTACGTCGACCTGTATCAGATCCACCGCTGGGACTATGCCACGCCGATCGAAGAGACCATGGAAGCGCTGCACGACGTCGTGAAGGCGGGCAAGGCACGTTATATCGGCGCGTCGTCCATGTATGCGTGGCAGTTTTCGAAGGCGCTGCATGTGGCCGAGCAGCACGGCTGGACCCGCTTCGTAACGATGCAGAACTACGTGAACCTGCTGTACCGCGAAGAAGAACGCGAGATGCTGCCGCTGTGCGAAAGCGAAGGCATCGGCGTGATTCCGTGGAGCCCGCTTGCGCGCGGCCGTCTCACACGCGACTGGAACACCAGCAGCGCACGCTCGGAAACCGACGAATTCGGCCGCACGCTGTATGCGCAGACCGAAGACGCGGACCGCCAGATCGTCGAACGGGTGGGTCAGATTGCGGCCAGCCGCGGCGTGCCGCGCGCGCAGGTTGCGCTGGCGTGGGTGCTGCAAAAGAGCGTGATCAGCGCGCCGATTGTCGGGGCAACCAAAGCGCAGCATCTCGACGATGCCGTGGCGGCGCTGTCGCTCAAGCTGAGCGCAGACGAAGTGAAGCAGCTCGAAGAACTGTACGTGCCGCACGCGGTGACGGGCTTCAAATAAGCGCGGCACCGCGCGCAATGCAAGAGGCCCCGTGTCGATGCGGGGCCCGGCATCGTCATTCAGGTATATGACGCTCCGCCGCGTTGATCGCGCGGCACGTCGGGTTCGAAGAACACCCAGCGGACCTGCGGAAAGGTCGCCTGCAAATCGGCTTCCACGATGTTGATGGCGTCGACCATCGCGCGGCCGCTGGGATAATCGATCATCTCCGCCTGCACCGCGACCACCACATCGCGGCCCCACTGCAGCGTGATCATATTGATGATGCTGCGGATCTCGGCACGCGCCAGCAAATGCGCTTCGATGGCGCGCCGCACGTCCGGGCCGGCCGATTCGCCGACGATCATCGACTTCACTTCACGCGCCACCAGCCACGCAATCACCATCAGCAGCAGGCCGACGCCGATCGAGCCGAGCGCATCGAACATCGGGTTGCCGGTGATCATCGTCAGCAGCACTGCGACGAAAGCGATGGCGAGGCCGGCAAGCGCCGCGATGTCTTCGCCCGCCACCACCAGCAGATCCGATTCGCGCGTTTCGCGAAACCAGCGCCACATGGACTTGTCGGGATGCGTCTTGCGAATCTCCCTGACGGCCCCCATGAGCGACAACGTCTCGAGCACCACAGAGACACCCAGCACGGCCAGCGCCACGTACGCATGCGAGAGCGGCTCGCGCGCAAACAGGCGGTGTATGCCTTCATACACCGAGAACGCCCCGCCGACGAAGAACAGCAGCAGCGCCACCAGCAGCGAATAGAAGTTGATCTCGCGGCCCGCGCCCATCGGATGCAGCGGGCTAGGCGGTTTCCTGGCCTCACGCAGGCCGAATAGCAGCAGAAGCTGGTTGCCGCAGTCGGCGGTGGAGTGAATCGCCTCCGCGAACATCGAGCCGGACTGCGTAAAGGTCGCCGCGGCGAACTTGAACACCGCAATCCCGAGGTTGGCGGCGAGCGCGTAAAAGATGGCCTTCGGCGATTCTTCTTTCATCTCCGTCATTTACGCAACCTCGACACGCGGCGCACCGTCACGCATTTCGCCGATCACCACCGCACGATCGAAGCCGTCCGCGCGGAAAATCGCCAGCACGTCGTCGACGCTATCCGGCGCACAGGACACGAGCAGCCCGCCCGAGGTTTGCGGATCGGTCAGCAGCGCCTGGGCAATGGCAGGCAATCCGGCGTCCAGGCTAATGCTCTCTGCGTACGAAGCCCAGTTGCGGCCCGATGCTCCCGTGATCACGCCGGCAGCAGCGAAGGCTTCCACGCCGGCGAGCCAGGGGAGATCCGCGTAACGAAGATGGGCGCTCAAGCCCGCGCCGCGCGCGAGTTCCAGCGTGTGCCCGAGCAGGCCAAAGCCCGTGACGTCGGTCAACGCATGCACGCCCGGCAAGGCGGCGAGATCCGTACCCGGTCGATTGAGCTTGGTTGTGTTGGCAATCATCGCCGCGTAGCCCGCGTCGTCGAGCTGGTTCTTCTTCAGCGCCGCCGACAGCACACCCACGCCGAGCGGCTTGCCGAGCACCAGCACATCGCCGGCCCGAGCGTCTGCGTTCCGCTTGATCCGCTGCGGATGGACCACGCCCAGCGCGGCAAGACCGTAGATCGGCTCGACGGAATCGATCGAATGGCCGCCCGCAACCGGGATGCCCGCCTCCTTGCACACGTCTTCGCCGCCGCGCAGTATCGCCGCGATCACGTCGTGCGGCAGCACGTTGATCGGCATGCCGACCAGGGCCAGCGCAAGGATCGGCTTGCCGCCCATCGCGTAGACGTCGGAGAGTGCGTTGGTTGCGGCAATGCGGCCGAAGTCGTACGGATCGTCGACGATCGGCATGAAGAAATCGGTGGTGGCGATAATCGCCTGCTCGTCGTTCAGACGGTAGACGGCTGCATCGTCGGCGGTTTCCGTGCCGACCAGCAAGTCGGGAAAGACCGGCAGCGGCACGCTGCGCTTGAGCAGGTCGGAGAGGACGCCGGGCGCAATCTTGCAGCCGCAGCCGCCGCCGTGCGAAAGACTTGTGAGCCGCGGCACAGCGGGATGTGAAGCAGCAGAATTCAAAGCAACGTGATCGGTCATGGATGAGTCAGGGCGCGGTTGCCGGTTCGGGTTGAAGTTCGGGTTGACCTTGCAAGGCTATAGTCAGCATTATGGGCAATCCGGGGCCCATCCGTCCAACCGGCACCACGACGGCCCGTCACGACGGGTTCGAAGCCGTCACCTGCGCACTCGACTTCAAGCCCGCTCCAGCAACGCCATTTCACGCACGATCACCAGCAGCACGGACAGGCTCGCACCGCCCGAGGCGCGCAGATCGGCCAGCAGGCGCGCATAACGTTCGAGCGGCGCCGCCCGTTGTTCACGCCATGTTTCGACCAGCTCCTCCGGCGTCGATGCTTCCTCCGCGCCCATCAGCGCGCTCGTCGTCAAGGCGCGCTTCAGGCGCGCCAGCTCGGCAAGCGCGGCGGCGCGCGCCAGCGTGTCCCAATGCGTCGGCGTGGGCAGCGCATTCGCACGTTCGCCGATCCAGCCGTAGTTGAGCTGCGTGCCGAGCGCGAAATACACCCCTGCCACCCGTTCGAGATCCTTGCCGCACTTGGCCGCCACCTCGGCAATATCGAGCACCGCCGCGGAGATTTCGCCGCTCGCCACGCGCACCGCCAGTTCGCTATCCACGCCTGCATCCACGAGGACCCGCTGGCGTTCCGAGAGCGCCTCCAGGTCCGCGGCGGGCAACAGCGACGGCCATTGCGACGCGAGCCGCTGGGCCGCATCGCGGCAACGCGTCAGCAGATCCGTCACGTCGCTGACGGCACCCGTTTGCAGTTGCCGCAGGAACCACAGCGCCGCACGCTCGACGAGCCGCGCCACCTCGACGAACATGCGCGCCTGCACGTCGTCGGCTACGCGGTTATCGAGCGCGTCGATGCTGTGCCACACCTCGTCGAGATCGAACACATCGCGAGCCATGATGCAGGCCCGCACGATCTCGCCCGGCTGGGCGTCAGTCTCCTCCATCAGCCGGTGGATGAATTCGCAGCCCACCCGGTTGACCAGCGCGTTCGTCAGATAGGTGGCGAGGATCTCGCGCCGCAGCGGATGACGATGCATCGGCTCGCGAAAGCGCTGCCGCAGCGGCTTCGGAAAATAGTCGATCAACATGCTGCTGACCAAGGGGTCTTCCGGCATGTCGGATGCGACCAGCGCATCGTAGAGCCACATCTTGCTGTAGGCGAGCAGCACCGCGCGCTCCGGCGAGGTCAGCCCTTGCTTCGCAGCCTGGCGCTCGGCGATTTCCTCGTCTGTCGGCAGGAACTCGATCACGCGGTTCAGACGCCCTGCCCGTTCGAGCCAGCGCATGAAGCGCGTTTCCGCATCGAACAGTTCGACGCTGTAGCGCCCCGCAATCGACAGCGCCTGGGTCTGATAGTAGTTGTCCTGCAGCACCAGCAGGCCGACTTCATCGGTCATATCGGCGAGCAAGGCATTGCGCTGCTTCTCGGTCATCTCGCCGTCCGCCACCACGAGGCCAAGCAGAATCTTGATGTTCACTTCGTGATCCGAACAATCGACGCCGGCTGAGTTGTCGATCGCATCGGTATTGATGCGCCCACCGCGTAACGCGAATTCGATGCGTCCCAGGTGCGTGAGTCCCAGGTTGCCGCCCTCCGCCACCACCTTGCAGCGCAGATCCGCGCCATTCACGCGTACCGCGTCGTTGGTACGGTCGCCGACCTGCGCGTGGGTTTCGCGGCTCGCCTTGACGTAGGTGCCGATGCCGCCGTTGTAGAGCAGATCCACCGGTGCCTGCAAGATCGCGCGAATCAGTTCGTTCGGCGCGAGTGCAGCGGCATTGATGCCGAGCACGGCCTGCATCGCGGACGACACGGGAATCGTTTTCGCCGTACGCGGAAACACGCCGCCGCCGGCCGAGATCAAGGCGGGATCGTAGTCGGCCCAACTGGAGCGTTCGAGGATAAAGATGCGCCCACGCTCCGCCAGACTGGCGGCGGGATCGGGTTGCGGATCGAGGAAGACATGCCGGTGATCGAATGCGGCCACCAGCTTGATATGCGGCGACAGCAGCATGCCGTTGCCGAACACGTCGCCCGACATGTCGCCGACGCCGACCACGCTGAAATCCGTGGTCTGGGTGTCGACACCCATCTCGCGGAAATGCCGCTTCACCGACTCCCATGCGCCGCGCGCGGTGATGGCCATTTTCTTGTGGTCGTAGCCGACCGAGCCGCCCGAAGCAAACGCGTCGTCGAGCCAGAAGCCGTACTCCTGCGAAATGGCGTTGGCGTAGTCGGAAAACGTCGCCGTGCCCTTGTCCGCCGCCACCACCAGATAGGGATCGTCGGGGTCGTGCCG
>Ga0153933_1000682_pt1 | contig 11236 bp, 9 predicted proteins | sample TSNJ017MetaG_FD_102275 | JGI IMG/M metagenome (GOLD analysis project Ga0153933, IMG submission 102275) | Attine ant fungus gardens microbial communities from New Jersey, USA - TSNJ017 MetaG | ecosystem: Host-associated > Fungi > Mycelium > Unclassified | place: USA: New Jersey, Wharton State...
CGACCTTGGTGGCATGCGCCGAAAACAGCGCGAAATTGACGCCGACGCCGTTCCACGTCGCGCCCAGCGGGAAAGGACCGCCCTCGGCGATGCGGGCGGCGTAGCGCGCGTGAGAAGCTAGGGAGGCCTCGCGTGACATGGTTTTTCCTCGGACGGTCGAATGGGTTTGCACCGGAAAGCGGTGCGAGAGGCTTGGATAAGCAAGTTGCGGTCCCGACGCTGGACTGACGTCGACCACCCGCACACGGCGACGCGCTCCCCGCAGTGGATGCAACGTATTCCTCAGACCAGGCATACGCCCTGCTACCCCGCCTGCGATGCCATTTTCACAACGCGGCCCGCTCCGCTCTCTCACCCCATGACGATCAAAGCCTCGCTTCTCGCGGTCCTCTGCACGGCCTGCCTGACTTCAGCCTGCGTGCATCTCGGCCCCACTCATCTGAAAGCCGACCAGGTGGACTACGCGAGAGCGCTGGGCGATGCAAAGAAACGCGAGATTCTCGCGGCGATCGTCGGGCTGCGCTATGGCGATGCGCCGGCCTTCCTCTCGGTGAGCTCGATCATCGCGGCCTACCAGTTCGATGCAACGGCCGGCGCGACCGGCAATCTCGGCTCCGGCAGCGAACCGAACTACGCGCTCGCGACCGGCAGCGTGTCCTATTCGAACCACCCCACCTTCACGTTCACGCCGACCACCGGCGAAGCCTTCGCCTCCGCGTATATCCGGCCGCTCGCGCCCGAACTGGTGTTGCCGCTTGCCGAAGGCGGCGTCCCGATCGACCTGTTGTTGCGCATCACCGCGCAATCGATCGGCGGCCTGCAGAACGGCAGCGCGCTCGGCGGCGACAATGCCGCCGGCGCGCCGGGTTTCTTCGAACTGCTGCAGGCGCTCAGACGCCTGCAGATGGCGGGCGAGCTGAATGTGGAATCGCGTCAGGAGAACGGCAAGAGCAGCGTCTATCTGGCGATGGGCGCGGCCACCAGCGGCGTGTCGCCGCAAATCGTCGCGGATCTCGCCCGCGTGCGCCAACTGCTGAATCTCGCGCCGAATACGCGCACCTATCAGATCGTCTATGGACCGTCGTCGCAAGCGGGAGACCGGATTCCGATGGTGACCCGCTCGGTGCTCGGCATCCTGACCGATCTCGGCGCGCAGGTGCAGGTGCCGCAGGAACAGATCGACAGCGGCTCGACCAAGCCGACGGTGGGCCTGATCGGCGGCGAAACGCGGCCCACCATCATCGTGCATTCGGGTATCAAGCCGCCCGCCGATGCCTATGTGTTGATCGACTATGGCGCCGCGGCCTATTGGGTCGAGCGCAACGACTTCGATTCGAAATACGCCTTCACGGTCGTGCAAAACCTGATGGCGCTGGCTGAGGCCGATACCAGCAGCAAGGCGCCGGTCGTGACGATTCCGGCGAACTAGCGACGCACAGCCAAAGCCGCACGCAAAAAAATTCAGGCGGCCCGCAACGGCGCCGCCTGACTGTCTTCGCCGCTATCGCCCGGCGCTACTTCTTCTGCACGCGCGCAATCTGCTGCTTGGCTGCGTCGTAGACATGCTCCGGCGTAAAGCCGAACTTGCGCTTCAGTTCGCTCAACGGCGCGGACGCACCGAACGTATGCATCACCACTTTCGCGCCGAGACGCCCCACGTAGCGGTCCCAACCGAGTTCCGCGGCCTGTTCGACGCAGACCCGCGCATCTACGTCGGGCGGCAGCACGGCATCCTTGTAGGCCTCGTCCTGGGCCTCGAAGATGTCCCATGCCGGCATCGACACCACGCGTGCGGCAATGCCCTCGCTCTTCAGCTTCTCATAGACGTCCACGCAAATCGACACTTCGCTGCCGGTGGCGAGCAGCAGCACCTGCGGCGTCTTGCCGTCGGCGGCATCGGCCAGTACGTAGGCGCCTTTGCGCACCCCTGCGGCCGAGCTGTACTTGCTGCGGTCGAAGGTGGGCAGCGGCTGGCGCGTGAGCACGATGCACGACGGATGACGCGGCCTCGACAAGGCGACGCGCCACGTCTCCACCACCTCGTTGGCGTCCGCGGGACGCAGCACGGTCAGACCCGGCACGCCACGCAGCGAGGCCAGTTGTTCGATCGGCTGGTGGGTCGGGCCGTCCTCGCCGACGCCGATCGAATCGTGCGTGAACACGTAGATGGCGGGCACTTCCATGATGGCCGACAAGCGGATCGGCGGCTTCATGTAGTCGCTGAAAATCAGGAACGTCGAACCGTAGGGACGCAGATTCGACAGCGCCAGCCCATTCACCACCGCGCCCATCGCATGCTCGCGAATGCCGAAGTGCAGATTGCGGCCGCCGTAGCTCTCGTGCTCGAAACTGCCCGCGTCTTCGAACTTCAGATTGGTCTTGGTGGAGGGCGACAGATCGGCCGAGCCGCCGAGCAGCCAGGGCACGCGCTGGGCAATCGCGTTCAACACCTTGCCCGACGAGTCGCGCGAGGCGACACCCTTGGCGTCCGCCTCGAAGGTCGGCAGGTCCGCGTCCCAGCCGTCCGGCAGTTCATGCGCTTCGATCCGGGCGAACTCGCGTGCGAGGTCCGGATGCTTTTGCCGGTAGGCGTCGAGCTTCGCCAGCCAGTCGTTGCGCGCGGCTTTGCCGCGTGCGCCGATGCCGTCGGCAAAGCGTGCCATCACGCCGTCCGGGACGTAGAACTTCTTGTCTTCGGGCCAGCCGTAAAAGCGCTTGGCGGCGGCGATTTCTTCATCGCCGAGCGGCTCGCCGTGCGCCGCCGAAGTGTCCTGCTTCTTCGGCGCGCCCCAGCCGATGATGCTGTTCACCACGATCAGCGTCGGCTTGTCGGTCACGCTTTTCGCTTCGGTGAAGGCCGCTTCGAGCGCGGCGCCGTCGTTCGCATCCCTGACATGGATGGTGTGCCAGTGGTAGCCGTGAAACCGCGCTTCCACATCGTCGCTATAGGCGAGGTCCGTATGCCCTTCGATCGTCACGCGATTGCTGTCGTAGATCCACGTGAGGTTCGACAACTCCAGATGGCCGGCCAGCGAGGCCGCTTCGTGCGAGATGCCTTCCATCATGTCGCCGTCGCCGCACAGCGCATAGACGCGGTAATCGAACAGCGGCGCATCCGGCTGATTGAATCGCGCCTCGTACCAGCGCGCCGCCATCGCCATGCCGACGCTATTGCCGAGCCCCTGGCCGAGCGGCCCGGTGGTAGTTTCGACGCCGGTTGTCATGCGGTATTCGGGGTGCCCCGGGGTCTTGCTGTCGAGCTGGCGGAACTGCTTGATGTCGTCCAGCGATACGGCGGGTCCGGCGGTCGGCTTGCCGTGCTCGTCGACGGCCTTCACGCCGGCCAGATGCAGGAGCGAATACAGCAGCATCGACGCATGCCCCACCGACAGCACGAAGCGGTCGCGATTGGGCCACAGCGGCTCATCGGGGTCGTAGCGCAGATGGTTCTGCCACAGATGATAGGCAACCGGGGCCAGCGCCATCGGCGTGCCGGGGTGGCCCGAATTCGCCTTTTGCACGGCATCCATCGAAAGCGTACGGATCGTGTCGATACACAGCTTATCGAGGGAAGGATTGTTTTGCATGGGAAGCTCCTGTTCGACGGGTGGCAGCGTTCGTCGTGACACGCCGCGATTGAACATGCTTGCGGAAACGGTTCGCGAAGGGCGGTCCGTGTGTGACCTGGTGTGACCTGGTGACCGGATATGACTGATGCGGACGGCCGGTTGCGAACGACCGGTTTGGACGATCCGTGCGGCCGACCGTCCGATCATGCGCCGTTACGCGGCAATAGCCAACTGGTTGGCGTGCAATGACTTGCCATGTGGGACGCAACAATGCCCGCGAGCCCCGGCTTTCAAAGCTTGCGGCCGGCCTGCCGAGGCGCGCCGCGCCTGCATGGCCGCCCGCTCCACCTCGCTGTACATGGTGGAGTCCGGAGGTTTGCTGCAGCTTCCTCAACCTCGCATAAAACGCGCCTGCCCCGCGGGCGCCGCGGTTGCGGCAAAATCCCCCTGCGTCTTGTAAAAAAGAACACGCCATCAAGGCTCCGGCGCAGCCCGGTCCGCCGCGACAATCGCCCGGCCGTACTCCACTGCGGCGTGGCGAGCTTGGTCCGCGCTATCGTAAGGACCGATCTGCGGCGCGCCCTCGAACGGAAACAGAATCCGCCGGTCGGCTTTGCGGATGACCTTTAGTCCACCTATATATCGGCCGTCGCCGGTGCTGTGGTAACTCGCGAAGATCTCGAATTCGTCATCGGCCACGTCGGCTTTGTGTCGCGCCATTCTGCTCGCTTCCCTGGGTTGAGGCTCTCTTCGCGGCGTCCGGTTGCGCCTGGCGTACGCTCGGCGGGCCGCTTCGCGCGTAGGAGCGTTTCACGAGCGGCGAGCAACCCGCGTTCCTGGGCAAGCGGAGGCTCTGCGGCAGTCTCAACCCACCGCGCCCACGACGATGCGCGCCGCTGCCGCAACCACGTCGTCGCGCGCCTTGGCATCCTGCCCGGGCTGCGTGTGATAAATGCCGAGGATGAGCGGTGGCCGCGACGGCGGCCAGATCACGGCGAGGTCGTTGGCCGTGCCGTAGTCGCCGGTGCCGGTCTTGTCGCCCATGGTCCAGCCGGCAGGCAGCGCGGCGCCGATCCGCTTCGAGCCCATCTGGTTGCCGCGCAGCCAGTCCAGTAACTGCGTGCGCTGTGCGATCGGCAAGGTATCGCCGAGCGTCAGGGTATGCAGGCTGCGCACCATCGAAGCGGGCGTTGCGGTATCGCGCGGATCGCCGGGTACCGCGTCGTTCAGCGACGTCTCCAGACGGTCGAGACGGAATACGTCATTGCCGATCAAGCGTGCATACGCCGTGACGGCATCCGTGCCGCCGAGCAGCTTGATCAGCAGATTGGCGGCCGTGTTGTCGCTGTGCTGGATCGCCGCGGCGCAGAGTTCGGCTACAGTCATGCCGTCGCCGATGTGTTCGGCGGTCACCGCCGAGTAATGCACCACGTCGCTTTGCGCGTAGCGAATGCGTTGCTGCATGAACCCGGCGGCCTGCGTGCTGCGGGCGAGGATCGCGCCGCTCAGGATCACCTTGAAGGTGCTGCAAAACGGGAAGCGCTCGTCGGCGCGGTGGCCGATCCATGTACCGTTGGCCGTATTCAGCGCCGACACGCCGAGGCGTCCGCCGGCGGTCTGTTCGAGCTTCGCGAGCTGGCCTTCGACAGAACGCGCCTCTGACGTATCGGCAGCGCGTGCTTTGAAAGCGAGCGCGAAGGGAAGCGTCGCGGCGAACCGCAACAACGAACGGCGGTTTTCGAAAGAGGTCATCGGTCTCATCTCGTCGTGAGGAACGGCTGAAGGGCCTGAAGGGCCGGACGACTGAACGCAGGCGTCCCGGGGAGACGCGACTATCGTCCCTTTGCGAGCCCGTGACAAACGAGGATAATTTGGCTCAGGGTAAAGAAAATCTATTGGCTAACCTCCTATGCGTCCTCATCTCCCCCTCAATGCCTTGCGTGCCTTCGAGTCGTCGGCGCGTCATCTGAGCTTTACGCGCGCGGCGCTCGAACTGAGCGTGACGCAGGCCGCCGTCAGCCAGCAGGTTCGCATGCTCGAAGAGCGGCTGGGCACCGCCCTCTTCAAGCGGCTGCCGCGCGGCCTCGGCATTACCGACGAAGGCCGCGCGCTGCTGCCCGTCCTCAGCGACGCATTCGGGCGCATCGAAAACGTCCTCAAGCAATTCGAAGGCGGCCATTTTCATGAGGTGCTGACGGTCGGCGTCGTCGGGACGTTTGCGGTCGGCTGGCTGATGCCGCGCCTCAAATCGTTCCGCGACGCGCATCCGTTCGTCGAGCTGCGGCTCCTGACCCATAACAATCTGGTGGATCCGGCCGCGGAAGGGCTGGACTTCGCCATTCGTTTCGGCGAGGGCACCTGGCCGGCCACCCACAACGAATTGTTGCTCGATGCGCCGCTCTCGGTGCTGTGCGCGCCGGAGATCGCCAGGCAACTCGCCGGGCCCGCGGATCTCGCAAGGCAGACCTTATTGCGCTCGTATCGCGCCGACGAATGGAACCTCTGGCTCGCCGCCGCCGGACTCGAACCGTGGACCGTCAATGGCCCGGTGTTCGACTCGTCGCGCCTGATGGTGGAAGCCGCCGTGCAAGGCGCCGGCGTGGCGCTGGCGCCGCCGCGCATGTTCGTGCGAGAACTGCAGGCCGGCATGCTGGTGTGCCCATTCGACACCCAGGTAAGCACGGGCAGTTACTGGCTCACGCGGCTGAAATCGCGGCAGATGGCGCCGGCCATGGCGCTGTTCCGCAACTGGATTCTCGCGGAAGCGGGCGGCGTGCCGCTTGCGGCGGAAGAGCGATCCGCGGGAGTCCGGGCGTTCACCTGAAGCACGCCCGCGCCGGTCCTCATACTCATGTCCGAATCCGGCCAGACCCCGGGCGGTTCTTCCTCTAGAGTCCAGGCATCCCCTCGACCTGAAGAAGTGTCCACCGCCCGCCATGAACTTTCTCGAACTCGTTCTGCTCGCCGCCATCTGGGGCGCATCGTTTCTCTTCATGCGGATTGCCGCGCCTGAATTCGGTCCGATTCCGCTGATGGCGCTGCGGGTCGGCATCGCCATGCTGGTGATGCTGCCGGTGCTGCGTTCGCCTGCCGCGCGGCAGCAGTTGCGCATGCATCGATGGCCGCTGTTCGTCGTCGGCGTGACGAATTCGGCCGTGCCCTTCTGTTTGCTGGCTTATGCCGCGCTCTCGGTGAACGCCGGGATGGACTCGGTCCTCAATGCAACCACACCGCTCTGGGCCGCGCTGATCGCCGCAGCCGGTTTTCAGGTCGCGCTCGGCCGCCAGCAGATATTCGGTCTGCTAACCGGTTTTGCGGGCGTGGTGGTGCTGGTGTGGGATTCGCTGGGCGCGGGTTCGGCGGGCGTGCCGCTCGCGATCGCGGCCGCCCTGCTCGCGGCGCTCTTCTACGGCTTCGCCGTCAACTACTCGAAACGCCGTCTGGCCGGCGTGAAGCCGCAGGTCGTAGCGTTCGGCAGCCAGTGTTTCGCCGCGTTGGTGTTGTGGCCGCTCGCGGCGACCTGCTGGCCGCGCCACGCTATCGGTGCGTCGATATGGGCCTGTGTCGTCGCGCTCGGCGTGGTCTGCACCGCAGTCGCTTATCTGCTGTTCTTCAGGTTGATCGAGCGCGCCGGTTCCACCTATGCCGCGTCCGTGACGTTTCTGATTCCGGTTTTCGGCGTGGTGTGGGGCGCGGCCTTGCTTGGCGAAACGGTCACGCCGTCGATGCTCGCCGGTTGTCTGATCGTGTTGGTGGGCACCGTGATCGCGAGCGGCAGATTCAGTGGAATGAGGATACGCGGCGCGTGAAGCGGGCACGCTCTTTCGCACTCCGCACAAACGGCTAACGGCAAGCCAATCGAACAGGCATCGTGACGAGGCGGCACCCTCGCGCCACGCCCCTCGCCGTATCGCCTAAAATCACGCCATCGCCATCCCATCACCGGCCACCTTGAACGCGGCCGTCAGTTCGCTCAACTGCTGCGCCTGGTCCGCCAGCGAACTCGCGGTCGCCGCACTCTCTTCGACCAGCGCCGCGTTGTGCTGCGTGACCTCGTCCATCTGCGTCACGGCAAGGCTCACCTGCCTGATGCCTTCGCTCTGCTCCTGCGAGGCGGCCGCAATCTCGCCGACGATCCGCGCCACCCGCGCAATCGCCGCTTCGACCTCCTGCATCGTGCCGCCCGTCTCGTTGACGAGCCCCGCGCCGTTCTCGACGCGCGAGGTCGATTCCACGATCAGCGCGCCGATTTCCTTGGCCGCGGCCGCGGACCGCTGCGCGAGGCTGCGCACTTCGCCCGCCACCACCGCGAAGCCACGGCCCTCTTCCCCGGCGCGGGCCGCTTCGACCGCCGCGTTCAAGGCGAGGATGTTGGTCTGGAATGCAATCGCTTCGATGGCCGTGATGATGCCGGTCATCTTCGACGAGCCCGCGTGAATCGCCCGCATCGTCTCGACCATGCTGCCAACCGAATCGCGTCCACGCGCCGCCATCTCCGAAGCGCGCAAGGCCAGCTCGCTCGCATGACGGGCGTTTTCCGCGTTCAGTTGCACGGTGGCGGTGAGCTGCTCCATCGCCGAAGCGGTTTCTTCCAGCGAGGCGGCCTGCTCTTCCGTGCGTTGCGACAGATCGAGATTGCCGGCGGCGATCTGCTGGGTCGACGAAGCGATCGAATGCGAGCCGGCCCGCACCGTCGTCACCGTGGCGCCGAGTTTCGCCTGCATGGCGGCGAGGCCGCGCAACAGGGTCGCCATTTCGTCGTTGGAACGGATCGGCACGTGGGTGGTGAGTTCGCCTCGCGCTATGGCGTCGAACTGGCGCAGCGCGTCGTGCAACGGCGACATGATGGCGCGGCGCAAGGTGCGCCAACTGATGAAGGCCACCGTCAAGCCCACTGCAAGGCTGGCGAGGCACGCCGCCAGCAGCGTATGAAAGCGCGCGGCCGAGCGCTCGTTCGCTTCCTCGGCCTGCTGGTTCAGATACTGTTCGAGCGCGCCCTGGCTCGTGTTCATCGCGGTGTAGAGGCCAATCAGATGATTGGCGCGCGTCTCGTCCATCCAGCTCGTGTCGCCGCTGCGGATCGCGCCGATCAGCTTGTCGATGGCGTCGCGCCGCACGGCGGTGCGCTTCGCATCGAGATCGTCGGTGAGCTGTTGCAGTGGCGGCGTCTTCGGCAGATCGCGGAAGGTGTTCCACCACTTGTCCGAATCGGCGAGCAGCGTGCTCGCGCGGTCGAGTTGCGCGTTCAGTTGTGGCGAATGCGGGTTGCTCATCGCCCAGTCGAGCCCGAAGCGGGCCCGCGACATCGCCGTGCCCGACTTGCCGAGCGCCACCACCGAAGCGAAATGCACCGCATACGCGTCGCGCTGCGCGGCGTTGCTTTGCGCCATGCCGACGATGCCGAGCACACCCGTGCCGATCAGCAGCGCGCCCAGAAACGCGATGGTGATCGCGATCCGCAGGTTGATGGTCAGATGCTTGGTCATCATGGTCGGTGGTCTTCCCCGGCTCTGGACGCGCGGCCTCCGCGTACGTCCAGGCGGCATCGTCGCCGCTTGTTTTGGTCGTTTTGTTCCTTACATGGAACAATGTATCGTATTTGGAAAGTATAACGACTCGCCGGGCGCTGCAAAAACAATTTTGAGAATGTGTGGCGTGCGTTTGACGGCGCCGCGAGCGTCAGAACGCGCTGCGATACGCATACAGCCCCGGCAAGCCGCCCGTCATGACGAACAGCACGCGTTGGCCGGCGCGATACACGCCGGTTTCGAGGGCGTGCAAGAGGCCGGCAAACGCCTTACCGCCGTACACGGGGTCGAGCAGGAGGCCTTCGGTCGAAGCCAGCAGACGGACTGCGTGAAGCATGCCGTCGGTGGGGATGCCATAGCCTTCGCCGAGGTGGCCGCCGTCGACGACGACCGCTTCACTGGCGATGCTGAGCGCCGGGTCGATCAGCCGGACGGTCTGATTGGCCTTGTCGAGCGTCGCGGCACGCGCGGCCCCGGCCTCGCCGTAGACCCCGTACCCGACGATCGGGGGCGTGGCCCGGCCGAGCGCCGCCATCCCCGCGACCAGTCCCGCATGCATGCCGCCGCTGCCGTTCGGCCCGACGATAGCGTCGAACGACACGTCCAACGCGTCCGCTTGCGCGACGATCTCCGCGGCGCAATTCGCATAGCCGAGACAGCCCACCGGACTCGATCCGCCTAACGGGCAGACATACACATTGCGGCCTTGCGCGCGCAACTCAGCGGCGCGTGCTTCGGCGAACGCCAATGCATTGGCGCTGCCCGGCAGATCGTGCACATGAGCGCCGAACAGGCTATCGAGCAGGATGTTGCCGTTCTCCAGGTAATCGGCGTCATGCCGCGGCACGAGGCGCGTCAACACCAGTTCGCACTGCAGGCCGGCGCGCGCCGCGGCGGCGGCCGTCAGCCGCGCGTGATTCGACTGACGTGCGCCCACGGTGATGATCGTATCGGCGCCGCGCGCCAGCGCCTCGCCGACCAGGAATTCGAGCTTGCGCAGCTTGTTGCCGCCACCGCCGAGGCCGTTCAGGTCGTCGCGTTTGACGAACACATCGGCGCCGCCGAGCTGTTTGGAGAGGCGCGCGAGATGCTGGATGGGCGTGGGTCCTTCGAGCAGGGAGAAACGCGGAAAGCGGTCAAGCTGAAGAGTGGGAGCGGTCGACATCGTGGGGATCCGTGTGGAAAAAACGTGGCGCAAAACATCATAGTCGAGACTCCCGCCATACGCGCAGGCGGGCGGCGAGCCGGCCATTTTTGCCGCGGCGGTGAAACCCTGCCCGCGTCGGTCTGTCGAACTGGCCGTTCGGCATGGCAGGCGCCCGGAGAGGCGCTCAAGCCGTTTGCGAATCGTAAGCACACGCCTGTCGAAACAACCACGGGCGTGCATGGATAACATTCACCGCTACGGGAGCTGGAATCGCCATGGGCCAAATCATTGAGAAACGCTATTTTCTGGGCACGGTGCGGGTCGTCTGTCTGACTCTGCTCGTCGCTGCACTGGCGGTGATCGCCATCGACGTCGCCGAAATCTCGGTCGACGCGCGCAGCGCCCCGGTGTCGCTCGATCCCGGCGTCGCCGCCACCGACGTGCTCGCGCGCATTCCCGGTGCCGAAAACGCCAACGACCTCCTGTCGAGCCAGCCCGACTCCGGTGTGCAGGTGCCCAACGCGGCCGGCTTCGTGATTCCGCCGGCGTTGCAGGCCGCCTTGCTGAGCGACGATGCCAGCCAGCCGGTCCTCAACACCTGGCTCGGCAATGTGCCGGTGGCCGCCCGCCAGGGGTTTCTCGACGAACTGTCGACGGTGGTGGCGCGCGCCACCCAGCATGCCGCGTCATGGGAATGGGATAACCGCCAGCGTTATGTGGCCGCCGCGATGACCGAATACGCGCGCCTGAAGTTCGACCGTATCGGCGCAGCGCAAAATGAAGAAGCGAGTCTCGCCGGGCGCGACCAGCGTTATCTGATCTCTGCGGCCGCGCTGGTGGCGCTGATCGGCGTCCTGACGTTGCTGTTGATCCTGCTGGCCATCGAGCGCAATACCCGGCCGCGGGTGGCAACCGCCGGCACATGATGCGCGGCCACTACGCGCACTTCAGCTACGACGCGCATTCTTCGCGCCTTATGCACCTTGCGCGCC
>Ga0153933_1000683_pt1 | contig 11235 bp, 10 predicted proteins | sample TSNJ017MetaG_FD_102275 | JGI IMG/M metagenome (GOLD analysis project Ga0153933, IMG submission 102275) | Attine ant fungus gardens microbial communities from New Jersey, USA - TSNJ017 MetaG | ecosystem: Host-associated > Fungi > Mycelium > Unclassified | place: USA: New Jersey, Wharton State...
ATCTACCGGGCGCTGGTGGCCGCGGGTGAACACACCGGCAAGCTCGGTCTGGTGCTCTCGCGGCTTGCCGACTACATCGAACAGAGCAACGCACTCAAGCAGAAGATCATGCTTGCCTTCACCTACCCGGCGGTGGTGACCTGCATCGCGTTCGGCATCGTGACCTTCCTGCTCAGTTATGTCGTGCCGCAGGTAGCCAACGTCTTCGTCAGCACCAAGCAGCAGTTACCGTTTCTGACGGTGATGATGCTGGCGCTCTCCGGCTACATCCGGCACTGGTGGTGGGCGACCTTGATAGGCGTGGCGGCCGTGATATGGCTCGTGCGACAAGTGCTTGCCCAGCCAGGGCCGCGGCTCGCATTCGACCGCTGGGCGCTTACCGCGCCGCTGTTCGGCAAGCTGGTGCGCGGCTACAACACCGTGCGCTTTGCCAGCACGCTGGGCATCCTCAGCGCGGCGGGCGTGCCGATTCTGCGCGCCTTGCAGGCCGCGGGCGAAACGCTCAGCAATCGGGCGATGCACGCCAACATCGAAGACGCCATCGTGCGAGTGCGCGAGGGCACGTCGCTCTCACGCGCGTTGGGCAACACGAAGACGTTTCCGCCGGTGCTGGTGCACCTGATCCGCTCCGGCGAAGCGACCGGCGACGTGACCAGCATGCTCGATCGCGCTTCGGATGGCGAGTCCCGCGAGCTCGAACGCAGGACGATGTTTCTCACCAGCCTGCTCGAGCCGCTGCTGATTCTCGCGATGGGCGGCGTCGTGCTGGTGATCGTGCTGGCGGTGATGATGCCGATTATCGAACTGAACAACCTGGTGCAGTGACGTGTCCGCTTGCTCAGCGTACGAAGCCGTCCGGATTGGCGGCGGCAGGCAAGGTGATTTCGCGCTGAATGCCGTCGTGATCGAGGACGATCGAGTGCGCACGGACTTCGCTCAGCGTGGTGGAGTCGTCAAGCCGGCCTTTGAGCGGAACGACGCGAGCAGGATCGCCGCCGACGCTGACGATCGCAGCGGCATGGCCCGGATCGAAGGCGAGGATGCCGAGCAGTTGCACCTGATCGTGGCGGCCGCTATCGGGCTGGGCGCCGAACAGCGTGGCGCCGGCTGTTGCATCGAGCGGGGCCGGTGGCGCCGGGTGCGAGAGGGGGACGACGGGCGTCGCGTGAAAGGCCCATGTCCACCAGCCGACGACGCCGATGAACAGGACGGCCGAAGCGCCCGATGCGAGCGTGGTGGGAGACGTGAGCGGTTGCAGGAGAGAGCGGGGCATGGTGCGGCTCGGCTTGGAGGAGGAGTGGGGTGCCGCGTTCTCCGGTCGTACGCGGTGCGTGTCGACGGAGGGGACGTGGCGCTAGAGGACACTTCGCATTTTTGGACGGGGAAAGTGAATCCATGATGACTGAACTGAAGATAAGCATAACTGATCGTTTGCAAAACCCCGGGAACGACGGTGTGAAGCGGCGCCGCCAGCGCGGTTTTACGCTCATCGAGATCATGGTGGTGATCGCGATTCTGGGCATTCTCGCCGCATTGATCGTGCCGAAGATCATGAGCCGGCCCGACGAGGCGCGTCGTGTCGCAGCGAAGCAGGATATCGGCACGATCATGCAGGCGCTCAATCTCTATCGGCTCGACAACGGCCGCTATCCGAGCGGCGACCAGGGGCTGCGCGCGCTGGTCGAGAAGCCTTCCACGGATCCGGTGCCGAACAACTGGAAGGATGGCGGATACCTCGAACGCCTGCCCAACGATCCATGGGGCAACGCCTATCAGTATCTGAACCCGGGGGTGCACGGCGCGATCGACGTGTTCAGCTACGGCGCGGACGGCAAGCCGGGTGGGGAGGGCAACGATGCAGACATCGGCTCGTGGGAGTAGCGTGGGCCGCCACGACGCGCTTCGGGCGCGTGGGGGCCCAGGCTGTCGCGTCTCGCGGCGGCGGCCGTCAGCCGGTTTCACGCTGATCGAAATGCTCGTGGTGCTGTTGATTGCGGGCTTGCTGATCGCCATCGTCGCCCTGGCGCCGACACGCAACCGCCGCACGGATCTCGCCGAGGAGGCGCAACGTCTCGCGACGATGCTCGAATCCGCGGACGACCAGGCCGAGGTGCGCTCCGCATCCATCGCATGGGAGCCCGTCAACGGCGGCTACCGCTTCGATCAACGCGCCGAGGATGGCACATGGCACCCGATTGCCGACGACGTGCTCGGGCCGCATCGCTGGGGGACCGAAATGTCGGACGTGTCGATCCGCTTCACGGGCAGCGGCAACGCGACGCCGCGCATCGTCTTCGGCGACGAGAGCATCGACGTGCCGGTCACGGTGACGCTCGACTCGGATGGCGTGCGTCTGCAGGTGGTGGGCACGGGGATCGGCAGTTTTGCGGTGCGCAGACCATGACGCGAACCTTGGGGGCGACGCCGCGAACCGCTTCGTCAGGCGCGCGCGCGGCGAGCCTGATCGTGCTGCTGCCTTCGAGCGATCTGATCGCGCCGGCCGGCTGGCCAGCGACGCCGATGCCGTTTGCGCTGCTCGGGCGCAAGAGCGAGATGCTGCGCGCGGGACATGCTCCGTTCGACGCATTGCCGCAGGCCGGGGAGACGGTGTTGATCTTCGCGGCGCGCGATACGCTGATGCTGCACACGAAGGTCCCGCCGGTGACCGGGCCGCGGCTGCGGCGGGTACTGCCGAACATCGTCGAGGAGCATCTGATTCAGGAGGCGCAGCGTTGCCACGTGGCAGTCGATCCGGTCTTGCCGACGCCGGAGGCCGATCTGCGCTGCCTCGCGGTGATCGACCGGGAGTGGTTCACGTCGGTACTCGAGCGCTTCGCCGCGGCCGGGCATCGGCGCGTGCGAGCGGTGCCGCTGATCCGTTGCATTCCGTTGCCGGAGGTGACGCCGCTCGCCGAATCGGAGGACGTGGCTTCAGATGCTGAGGCGCCCGTTCCTTCGATTGCAGACGCAGTTGCCGGCGACACCGTTCCGGCAGCCGCCAGCGTGCTGATCGTGCGACGCCAGTCCGGTCAGTCGGTCGACGGTGCATTCGCGGAAGCGGAAGAAGACCGCTCCGAGTGGGTGGAACTCGCGCTCAGGCAAGATTCGCTCGGCCTCGGCATGAGCGTGAAGGCCGCACAACTGGACACCACGCTTGCAGAGTTGGCGCAGCGCCAACCGCTTGAGGTCTACGCGCTGACGCTCGACGAGGATGGCGAACCGTCGCACGCGGTCGTACCCGCCACGTTAGCCGGGCAACGGACCTTGCCGCTGGCGCGCGTCGCGCGCGCTGCGCTCGCCTGCCGCTTCAACCTCTGCCAGTTCGAACTGGCCAATCCGGGCGGTAATCATGCCGCAGCAGCCGGACTCAAGCCATGGCGCGTGTCGCTTGGTCTGCTGGCGGCTTCGGTTGTGGTGTCGATCGTTGCCATGAACGTGCAGTGGTGGCAGTTGCGGCATCGCCGCGACGCGCTGGAAACCCAGATGACGCAAATGGTGCAGACGGCGTTTCCGGGCACGGCGATGGTCCTCGGTCCGCATGAGCAGATGACGCTCGACCTGGCCCGTCTGCGCGGCACGGCAGGGCAACTGCGTGCGGACGATTTTCTGGCGCTGGCGGCGTCGCTGGCGCATGCGCTCGGTCCGATCCCCTCGCTTGCTATCGCTGAGATCGATTACAACGGCGGCTCATTAGAGGTGAGCTTCAAACCCGGCACCGAAATCGACGAGGGCGGCTTCAAAGGCCGTCTCGCGACCAACGGCCTGTCCGTAGAGGAGGAAGACGGCAAATGGAAGCTCAGATCCGCGCCATCAAGGCCGCGCTGACGGAGTGGTTCGAGGCTCGCGAGCCGCGAGAAAAGCGGCTGCTGGTAGCGGGTGGCGCGCTCCTCGCCGTGGTGCTGCTGTATAGCCTGTTGTGGGCGCCGGCCTGGGATGGTTGCAGCCGCATCAGGGCGAGCTTGCCGCTGCTTCAGGACGAAGTGGCGCAGATGCAGACGCAACTCGACGAGGTGCGCAGTCTCAAAGGCGCTGCCGCGATCCGCGCGCCACAGGGCCTCGCATTGCGCGACGCGTTGACTACCTCGCTGTCGCAGGCGGGCATCCCCGCACCGCAGATCACGGTGCTGGGCAAGGGTGTGCAGGTGGAAGTGAAGAACGTGCCGTTCGGCGTGTGGATGGGGTGGCTCGACGAGGTGCGGCGTTCGGATCACGTGCGCGTGGTGAGCGCGCATGCAACCGGCGAGGCGCAGCCGGGCCATGCCAATGTTTCCGTGACGGTGCAGCCGGCTGCGGAGCAGTGACGGTTTTTAATCTGACGAATGCACGGGAGGAGGACGAATCCTCCAGGTCGGAGATTAAACGCGCGGCCATTGGAATAATGAACGGATGATCCATTTTTCCGGTGCACGCCGGGGTGAGATGGGTTCTTCGGCAGGGGTGTTAAGTGCCGCTTGTCAGGTCGCATGGCCATTTCGAATCGACGTGCTGCGTACCCGTCGCCGAAGTGCGCTGGCGGTTGCGATGCGTCGAATTTCAAGCTCGCTGGCCGGTAATTGCGGAAAATCATTATTAATACGGATCAATAAATGTGGATATTTTATGCGTTCAATAATTATATTGGGGGAATCCGTATCCTGCTCCATTTTAATAATCCTGATCCGGCATCGTGGATCCCGATTATGTCTGCGCTGTGCTTACTATTAATTTCAAACCAATACATAAGCGGCGCGGATTGTGACCGTTTTGTGCCAAAAAGTACGTACCTTTCCCGCATGGCCGCCGGAGCTGAGGATTTGACGATTCCGCCTTGTGCGGCGGCCTTCCCGGGGCGATGGAAATGTTACGGATATTTTGTCGTGAAACCATAATATTACTTCTTTGTAAGAGTAACTATCTGGGATCTCAGATGGTTTTCTCGCATGGAGAAACTTTGTTTGATGGGCAGCCTTGTTAATTCAGGAGCTTCTATATAGACTGGCGATTCCGGTGAATTAAAGCGGCGAAGCAGATTTATTTGATCGCGCAGATATCGCAGTCCGCACAGGGTATGATTTTCGAGGGCCTTGCTTATGCGCGACATCCTGTCAGGCTATGGGGAATACAAGTGAGACAAATACTGGGTCAGGGAGCCATTGAAATGGCCACGCGCGAATTCAGCAAGAATCCGTCGAAGGCTTTGCGGGAGGCCGACGCGCAGCCGGTACTGGTGACGAAGTACGGTCACCCGATTGCCTGCGTGCTGTCCATCGAGTCGTGGAACGATCTGCTGGCCAAGGTTCACAACTGCGACCTGCTGGAGCAGATGAGCCGCTAATAAAGCGGCGAACCCAAAAGCGAACCGCGCGGCGAACCCGGCCGCGAACCCAATCGCCATTCCGGCCGGCATGCAGGACTCAGCCGGCAACACGATGTGCCCACACCACGGCAGTCCAACTGAAATCGCCAATGCCATAGCGCGCGATGAGCGTATCCATGCGCAGATTGACCTTGGCGGAATGGATCCGGCAGTGCACGAGGAAGTAGCCGCTATTGGTGCTGACGAGGGTGCCGCTCGGTAGCGCGCCATTGGTCAGTACCGCGGACAGCAGGAGCGCAATATCGCTCGCGCTCACGAAGTATGCCGTCTGGCGTCGTTCCACCAGCATATGGGCCTGGCTTGCCGAAAGCGTCGGAATGGCCGCTTGCAGCGCCGGTTCGCTGGCGGTATTGGCGTTGACGTTGGTGTATTCGGGAAGCACCGTGACATAACCTGTCAGCGCTTTCACTGTCGCGGCATCGTAGCCCGGCACGCGCGCGAGATCCTGAGGCGAGACCAGTTGCATGGGCCAGCCGTCGCCATTGCCGTTGCCGAGCGAGCGCAACATGTAGCTCGCGGTCGCCTCCGCAAGCGCCGGATTGAGCGCAAGCGCGCCAAGCAGGCGCCGGTAGGCTTCGATCCCTGCGCTATCTATCTGCCAGGGCGCGTTGGGTCCCGCGCGCGAGACCAGATCCGTCAGGTTGAATTTCGCTTGGGCGTCTTCGACCTCTCCTGAGATATACGCGTGTGCCAGTTCGCCATTGAGTGCGACGGTGTCGCGCGGCAAAAAATCCACGAGCTGCACGTCCTGCACCGGCGCCGACCACGCCTGGCCCACATAGGCCACGTTGGACGTCGAGCTTTGCGCACGCAGCGTTGCACGTGCCCATTCGACGGCTGCGCGTTCCACCCACATGGTTTGAACATTCAGGCGCTGGTTCTCCACATCGCGCACCGCCACCAGTTCGCGCCACACCACGCTGGCCGCCAGCGTGGCGGCCAGCGCCACCACCAGCAGCACCGTGACGATAGCGATACCGCGTTGCGGCGTCCTCGGCCGCGCAGCGCTGAACTGCCGCGAGACCGGCTTACGGCTCGTGTTGCACATTGACTCTCCATCGGTTCAGGCCGCTGCGAACCGGGTCGTCCAGTCGTCGGGTGCAAAGATCGTAGTCCGCAACGTATGCGCTGTCGTGACAGGTGTTGCGTACAAATAGTACGCAACATCGTGAAAAAAATTGACACGCATGCTGGCTATCATGCCGCCAGGGTTTGATGCATCTCCGCGCCAACCGACTGTCCTTCGGTGCCATGCGGTGTCCTGCCATGCAGTTTGATGCGGGTCACCCGTCAATCCGGTTTCCGCAACAGCAGGATTCCCTCGTCAGACAGTGGGGCGAAGTCGTTTGACTCGTTCGTTATACGTAGCATTGGTCATGAACGGGACTTCTGACGTTTGTATTGTCCACGTCTTGACAATTCACCGGCCGCTGCACGACGAGCCGGATCATCGCGCAAATGAAGGAGTGGCGGCAATGACGCCGAAGATGTACGGGGAAGCATCGAATCGCCGGCGCTGTCTGGCCGGGGTGGTTCTAGCGGGAAGCGTGACGCTGGCCGGTACGGCGCATGCGCAGTCGAATGCTGCACCGGCGCCGGCTGCTACGCCTGCTTCCACGGGCACGTCTGGCACGGCGTCGGGTGCGGGAAACCAGCCGGGACGCTTCGACGTGAACGAATACATCGTCCGCGGCAACTCGACGTTGCCGAGCCTCGACATCGAAAAGGCGGTTTACCCGTTCGAAGGGCCGGACCGCACGCTCGACGATGTCAACGCCGCGCGTGACGCGCTGCAGAAGGTGTACCAGGACCGCGGTTATCAATCAGTGGTGGTTGAATTGCCGCGACAGCAGGTCAAGGACGGCGTGATCGTGCTGCAGGTGGTGGAAGCGAAGGTCGGCAGAGTGCGCGTGGAAGGCGCGCAATACACCTCGCCGCAAGCGATTCGCGATGCCGTGCCGGCGCTGGCGGAAGGCAAGGTGCCCGACTTCACCGACGCCCAGCAGCAGCTCACCGACCTGAACAAATCGCCCGACCACCAGGTGGTCCCCGTGCTGAAGCCGGGCAGCTTGCCGCAAACGGTGGACGTGGATCTGAAGGTGGACGACCAGAATCCCGCGCACGGCAGCCTCGAACTCAACAACGACCAGAGCCCGGATACCTCGGTGCTGCGCACGGTCGCGTCCCTCAGCTACTCGAACCTCTGGCAGCTCGGGCATGTGGTGTCGGGCAGCTTCCTGCTGGCGCCGCAGCATCCGCGCGATGCCGAGGTGTATTCGTTCTCCTACCTGGCGCCGTTGCAGGGCACTCACTGGAGTTTCCTCGGGACGGTGTTCCACTCCAACAGCGACGTGGCGTCTCTGGGCGGTACGAACGTGCTGGGCAAGGGCACCTCGTTCGGGTTCACGGCAATGTACGCGTTGCCCTCGACGGATACCTACACGCAGTCGGTGAGCGTCGAACTCGACCACAAGCATTTCGACGAAAACGACACGATCGCGGGCACGACCTCTACGGCGCCGTTGACCTATGTGCCAGTGACTCTCGGGTACACGGGGCAGTTGAACCGCAAGAATTCGCAGACCACATTCTCCGCGTCGATCACGACCGATATCCGTGGCGTGGGCAGCGACGCCGATGCGTTCGACAACAAGCGCTACAACGCAACGGCCGACTTCATCTACGGCAAGTTCGACGTCAACCACACCCAGGACCTGCCGGACGACGTTCAGCTCCATGGCCACGTGAGCGCGCAATTCGCGAACTCGCCGCTGGTGTCGAGCGAGCAGTTTTCGGCGGGCGGCATCAATACCGTGCGTGGCTATCTGGAAGCCGAGGACACCGCCGACAGCGGCGTGATCGGCTCGCTCGAACTGAGCAGTCCGTCGATTGCGAAGTACGTGGGCAGCGCCGTCAACGAATGGCGTTTTCATGCCTTCGTCGACGCGGCGCATCTGTGGCTGCTGAGTCCGTTGCCCGAGCAGATCTCAAGTTTCAACATGGCCAGCGTTGGACTCGGCTCGCGCATCCAGTTGCTGAAGTACGCAAGCGCGGACCTTGAAATGGCGTTCCCGCTCAAGGCCGGAACGTTCACGAGGGCCTATAACCCGCGCTTCGACTTCTACGTGCGCGCGAGTTTCTAACCGGTTTTTCTACAGGTGATGCGCCGGCGCGTGCTGATGTGGCCGGCTTGATCAGGGGAGTGGATTGTGAAGCGAGCTTTATTCCTGTTATTGACGGTCCTGGTGGGTTTTCTGCCGGGCGTGGCCAATGCCTGGTGGCAGAACGACTGGTCCTATCGCAAGGCGATCACCATCGATACCAGCCCGAAAGGCGGCAATATCGCGGAATCCGCTGGACGTGTGCCGCTGTTGATTCGCCTGCACTCGGGCAATTTCCAGTTCGACGGACTCGAGGATAACGGCGCGGACATCCGCTTCGTTGCAGCGGACGACAAGACCCCGTTGAACTACCAGATCCAGCAATACGATCCGGTTCTCGGCGTGGCGCTGATCTGGGTGGACGTGGCGCAGTTTCCGGCGGGCGCCACGCAGAACATCTGGATGTACTACGGCAACAAGAAAGCGCCCGACGGCAGCAAGGCCGCCGAGACCTTCGACCCGGACTACACGCTCGTCTATCACTTCAACGACGCGGCCGGCACGCCGCCGAAGGACAGCACCGCGTACGGCAATCACGCGCAGAACGCGCCGCTGCGTATCGCCGAGGACGGTATCGTCGGCAAGGCTGCGCAGTTCAACGGATCGACGCCGCTCAAGCTCGCGGCGAGCCCGTCGCTGGCAGTACCCGAAGGCGGCAGCTTCAGCTTCAGCGCGTGGGTCAAGCCCAACGCGCTCGCACCGCAAAGCTTGCTGTATAGCCGCCGTGACGGCGCCCATGCCCTGCTGATCGGTCTGGACAACGGCGTGCCGTTCGCCGAGGTGGACAACGCAGGTGCGCCGCAGCGGAGCGCAGCCGGCGCCGCGCTCCCCGTCAATCAATGGACGCAGATTGCGGTGAGCGCCGACGGCAAGAATGTGACGCTGTACGTAGGCGGCAAGCAGTACGCCCAGGTGCCGGCCGCGCTGCCTGCGCTGAACACGCCGGCGGCGGTCGGCGGCGATGTCGATAATGCACCGGCCGGCTTTAGCGGCTTTAGCGGCGAGATCGACGAACTGCGTCTCTCGAAGGTTGCCCGCTCGCCGACGCTGTTCGCCGTGGACGTCATGAGCCAGGGCGCCGAATCGAAACTGGTCAACTACGGCGCCGACGAAAAGCAGTCGGGCTTCGGTTTCGGCTACTTCGGCGTAATCGTCAAGTCGGTCACGGTCGATGCCTGGGTGGTGATCGGCATTCTGCTGCTGATGGCGTTCGTCTCGTGGTTCGTGATGTGGAACAAGGCCAGCTACGTGGGCACCGTGGACAAGGCCAATGGTTTCTTCGTGCGGCGCTTCCGTGAAGTGGCGGGCAAGCACCTGGTGGGTCTCGCGCACATCGACGAGAAATCGGACGACGGCCGGCGCCTGCGCGAGTCGTCGCTCTACCGGCTCTACCGCGCCGGGGTGGCGGAAATCCATAGCCGTGTGGACGGCAGCGGCCGCACGCTGATCACGGCGGAATCGATCGAAGCGATCCGCGCCACCATGGACGCCACGCTCGTGCGTGAAAACCAGCGGCTTTCGAAGTCGATGGTTCTGCTCACCATTGCCATCTCCGGCGGTCCGTTCCTCGGCCTGCTCGGCACGGTGGTCGGCGTGATGATCACCTTCGCCGCGATTGCCGCGGCCGGCGACGTGAACGTCAACGCGATCGCGCCGGGTATCGCCGCGGCGCTGCTCGCCACCGTGACGGGTCTGTTCGTCGCGATCCCGGCGCTGTTTGGCTACAACTACCTGCTGATTCGCAACAAGAATGTGACGGCCAACATGCAGGTCTTCGTCGACGAATTCGTGACGCGTCTTGCCGAAGCGCACAGCAGCCCCGACCACTCGCTGGCGGGGAACTGACGAACAGGGAGAACCGCGATGCAAGTTCAGGACGACGACAAGCCCTACGACGACATCAACATCACGCCGATGCTCGACCTGGCGTATGTACTGCTGATCATTTTCATCATCATGACCACCGCCTCGGTGCAGGGTATCAAGGTCGATCTGCCGAAAGCGAGTTCCTCGACGAGCCTCGCCAAACCGCAGACGAAGGCGATCACCGTGTCCGACTCGGGGCAGATTTTCCTCGATGCGTATCCCGTGTCGATGGCGGAACTGGAGGACCGGCTGCGTACGCAGAAGGCCCTCACGCCCGAATTTCCGATTGTCCTGAAGGGCGATTCGACCGTTGCGTACCAGAAGGTCATGGACGTGCTGGATCTGTTGCGCCGGCTCGATCTGTCGCAGGTCGGCCTCGTCACCGGCAAGGCGCCGCAAGGCGGCTAGGGAACGACCATGGAAATGACCTACGACAACGGGCGCGGCGACGATCCGGAAGGCGGCGGGCGGCGCTGGTTGAAGCCTGCGATTGCCGTACTCGTGCTGCTCGGTGTCGCGGCTCTCGTCTGGCATTTCGCGAGCGACACCGCGGGCGTCAAGCGTGCCGAAGCGCCGCGAGTGACTACGGTCATTCCGTTGCCGCCGCCACCACCACCGCCGCCGCCGAAGCAGACGCCGCCGCCTGAGAAAACCCAGGAGACCGTCAAGACGCCGGTGGACAAGCCGACGGTTGCGCCGAAGCCGGCCGAGGCGCCCAAGCCTTCGGACAACCAGCCGAAGCAGATGACGATGAACGCCCCGGCCCAGGCGGGTACGGACAATTTCAACATCGGTGCGGGCGACGGCACCGGCATGGCAGGCAGCGGCTCGGGTACGGGCAGCTTCGGCAAC
>Ga0153933_1000684_pt1 | contig 11230 bp, 7 predicted proteins | sample TSNJ017MetaG_FD_102275 | JGI IMG/M metagenome (GOLD analysis project Ga0153933, IMG submission 102275) | Attine ant fungus gardens microbial communities from New Jersey, USA - TSNJ017 MetaG | ecosystem: Host-associated > Fungi > Mycelium > Unclassified | place: USA: New Jersey, Wharton State...
CCGATGATTCGATCAAGCCATCTGGGACGACCTCAATGTCCCAACTGCGCAGATCGCAGCGGGTCGGTTCAAGCCATCGCCTGATCCGCTTTCCAGCCCGCTGGGTGGCCATTCGTAGCGCATGGGGCGGTTCCTGGGCTGGCATTGTGCACCGCAACGGTGCAAATCGTGACCACTTATCCCTTGGATGGTGCGTCGCAATACCGGTTTCCCGCTTTTTTTCGCCAAAAATCCCCGCAAACCGGCCAATCCGCGGCATGGCACAAATGATGCAATGCATCAAGCATCAAGGCCCGCGGATCAGCTTTCGCGCGACGGACGGGCCGCAAAGGCAGCAAGTCATGGCGGTGGGGAAGACATGTCGAGCAAAGCTACCCGGATCGCGTTATTCCGGTTGCGCACGCCACCCATGCGTGCGTTTCACCTAAGCTGGCTGGCGTTTTTCGTCTGCTTCTTCGCGTGGTTCGCGGTGGCGCCGCTGATGCCGCTGATCAAGGGCGAGTTTCATCTCGACAAGGATCAGCTCGCCAACATCAATATCGCGGCCGTGGCCGTCACCGTGTTTGGGCGGCTGATCATTGGGCCGCTCTGCGACCGCTTCGGTCCGCGCCGCGCCTATACCTGGCTGCTGCTGCTGGGGGCGATACCGGTGTTCGGCATCGCCTTCGCGCACAGTTATGCCTCGTTCCTGTTTTTCCGGCTTGCGATGGGCATCGCTGGTGCGGGTTTCGTGATCACGCAGTACCACACTTCGGTGATGTTCGCGCCGAACGTGGTGGGCACCGCCAATGCCGCGGCGGCAGGGTGGGGCAATGCAGGCGGTGGCGTGGCGCAATCGGTGATGCCGTTGATCATGGCCGCGATGTTGGCCTTGGGCGTACAACATCAATGGGGCTGGCGTGCGTCGATGTTCGTGCCCGGCGTACTGATGCTGATCGTCGCGGGTTTGTATTGGCGTTATGCGCAGGATTGCCCGCAGGGCGATTACCGTGAACTGCGCGCGCGCGGCGTCATGCCCGATAGCGGCAAGGGCGGCGGATGGGCGGTGTTTCGTGCGGCGATGCTCAACTATCGCGTGTGGATGCTGTTCGTCACTTACTCCGGGTGTTTCGGCATCGAATTGTTCGTGCATGGCGTGGCGGCCAGTTATTACGTGGATCGCTTCGGCATGGATCTGCGGCATGCCGGATTGGCGGCGGGCAGCTTCGGCCTGCTGGCGCTGTTTGCACGTGCATTGGGCGGCATCGTGTCCGATCGCCTGGCATGCCGGCATGGACTGGCGGTGCGCAGTTGGCTGCTGGGCGCGCTGGTGCTCGGCGAAGGTTTGGGCTTGTTGTGGTTTTCCAGCGTGCAGTCGGCAGAGCTGGCGGTGTTGGCGATGATTGCCTTCGGCCTGTTCACGCATATGGCCTGCGGTGCCACGTATGCGCTGGTTCCGTTCATCGATCGCAAGGCATTGGGCGGCGTGGCGGGCATCATCGGCGCGGGCGGCAACGTCGGCGCGGTGGCCGCCGGCTTTCTGCTGAAAAGCACCGGCTCGGTGCAACACACCTTTGCGCTGCTCGGCGTTTTCGTGATCGCCGGTTCACTGTGTGCGCTCGCCGTGCGCTTCAGCGCCGAGCATGCGGCGCGCGAGGAGCAGCTTTACCAGGAGGCATTGCGCCAGCACCAGGCGGAACCGGCGGCATCGCCGGCCGCTGCATAGGGTACGAAGGAGTACGGCATATGACGCTCAAACTGCTCGTGATCGGCAACGGCATGGTCGGGCACAAATTGCTCGAAGAATTGATGGCGCGGCAGCCGCCTGGGCTGGAGATCACCGTGCTGTGCGAAGAAAGCCGGCCTGCCTACGACCGCGTGCACCTGTCTGAATTCTTCAGCGGCAAGAGCGCGGAGGATCTGTCGCTGGTCGCGCCGGGTTTCTTCGATCGGCCGGGCTTGCAGCTGCGGCTGGCCGCGCGTGCCGCGCATATTGATCGTGCGCAGAAGCGTGTCACCACCGCCGATGGCGAAGTCATCGCCTACGACAAGCTGGTGCTTGCTACCGGTTCCAAACCCTTCGTGCCGCCCATCCCCGGCAACGATCGGCCGGGTTGCCTTGTCTATCGCACCATCGACGATCTGTTGGCAATGCAGACCTGGGGTGCACATGCCAAGGTTGGCGTGGTCATCGGTGGCGGTCTGCTCGGCCTGGAATGTGCCAAGGCGCTGCGCGACATGGGCCTGGAAACGCATGTGGTGGAATTCGCATCGCGCCTGATGGCGGTGCAGGTGGACGACATCGGCGGCCAGATGCTGCGGCGGAAGATCGAGGAACTCGGCGTCACCGTGCACACCGGCAAGAGCACGCTGGAAATCGTCGACGGCGACAGCGCACATCACCGCATGAAGTTCGCCGATGGCAGTCATCTCGACGCCGACATGATCGTGTTCTCGGCCGGCATCCGTCCACGCGACGAACTGGCGCGGCAGTGCGAACTGGGCGTGGGCGAACGCGGCGGCATTCACGTCGACAACTTCTGTCGCACGCGCGACCGGGATGTCTACGCCATCGGCGAATGCGCCTACTGGGGCGGCAAAACCTATGGCCTGGTCGCGCCCGGCTATGACATGGCGCGCGTGGTGGCGGCGCATCTATGCGCACTGTTGGAGCGCGACCGCACCCAGGCACTGCCGGAATTCGGCGGCGCCGACCTGTCCACCAAGCTGAAGCTGATGGGCGTGGACGTGGCCAGCATCGGCGACGCGCACGGCGCCACGCCGGGCAGCCGCAGCTATCAGTTCAGCGACGAGCGCCGGCAGGTCTACAAGAAACTGGTGGTGTCGGGCGACGGCAAGCAATTGCTGGGCGGTGTGCTGGTGGGCGATGCCAGCGAGTACGGCACGTTGCTACAGATGATGCTCAACGGCATCGAGCTGCCCGAAGCGCCGGAATTCCTGATCCTGCCTTCGGCGGACGGCAAGGCCAAGCCGGGCCTGGGCGTTGATGCGCTGCCTGCCTCGGCACAGATTTGTTCGTGCAACAACATCTCCAAAGGCCAACTGTGCGAAGCGGTGGCCGCGGGCGCGGCCTCCATCGGCGCGTTGAAAACCGCCACCAAGGCCGGTACCACCTGTGGCGGCTGCGTGCCGCTGGTCACGCAGATCATGAAAGCGGAGATGAAGCGCCAAGGCCTGGCGGTGAACAATCATCTGTGCGAGCACTTCGCCTATTCGCGCCAGGAGCTCTACCACCTGGTGCGCGTGGAGCGCATCAAGAGCTTCGACGACTTGCTCGCCAGTCACGGCCGGGGCCTGGGTTGCGATATCTGCAAGCCTACCGTGGCCAGCATTCTTGCCTCCTGCTGGAACGAATTCGTGCTGCAGAAGGAGCACGCCTCGCTGCAGGATTCCAACGATTACTTCCTTGCCAACATCCAAAAAGATGGCAGCTACTCGGTGGTGCCGCGCATGGCCGGCGGCGAAGTGACGCCGGACGGCTTGATCGCGGTCGGTCAGATTGCCAAGAAATACGGTCTCTACACCAAGATCACCGGTGGTCAGCGCGTGGACATGTTCGGCGCGCGGCTGGAGCAGTTGCCTTCGATCTGGGAAGAGCTGATCGCGGCAGGTTTTGAGTCGGGCCATGCTTATGGCAAGTCGGTGCGCACGGTGAAATCCTGCGTCGGCTCCACCTGGTGCCGCTACGGCGTGCAGGATTCGGTAGGCACCGCGATCGATCTGGAAAACCGCTACAAGGGCTTGCGCTCACCGCACAAATTGAAGTTCGCCGTTTCCGGCTGCACGCGCGAATGTGCCGAAGCGCAGGGCAAGGATGTGGGCGTGATCGCCACCGAGAAAGGCTGGAACATGTACGTATGCGGCAATGGAGGCATGAAGCCGCGCCATGCCGAACTGCTGGCCGGCGATCTGGATACCGCCACGCTGATCCAGTACATCGACCGCTTCCTGATGTTCTACATCCGCACCGCCGACCGCCTGCAGCGCACCAGTACGTGGCGTGACAATCTCGAAGGCGGCCTGGATTACCTCAAGGACGTGATCATCCACGACAAGCTGGGCATCTGCGCAGAACTGGAAGACCAGATGCGGCACGTCGTCAGCACCTACGAGTGCGAGTGGAAGAAGGCGGTGAGCGATCCGCAGACCCGTAGCCGCTTCCGGCATTTCATCAATAGCGATGCCGGCGATGAGCATGTGGTCTTCGTGCCGGAGCGTGGCCAGATTCGTCCGGCAACCTCCGAAGAAAAGCGAAGCCGGCATGGACGCATTCCCGCCCACGTGATCACGGAGTGAGCGCGATGGATACGACGCAAGGCTGGGTGCTGGCGTGCAAGCTTGAAGATATCGTGCCGAATACCGGCGTCTGCGTGCTGGTCGATGGCGACCAGGTGGCGGTGTTCCGGGTCGGGGATCGTGACCTGTACGCCATCGATAACTACGATCCGAACGCCAATGCCTCGGTGCTCTCGCGTGGTTTGCTCGGCAGCCTGGGCGAGCGGGTGGTGGTCGCGTCACCCATCTACAAGCAACACTTCGACCTTCGCAGCGGCGAATGCTTGGAAGCGCCCGAGCACTCGGTACGCGCCTGGGAGGTGCACCTGGAAGGCAATCTCGTCTTGCTGGGGCAGCCCAGGCAATGAGCGCGAAACGGCCACAGCTGGTGGTGATCGGCAACGGCATGGCCGGCATGCGCACGGTCGAGGAGTTGCTGCAGCTGGCGCCGGATCTCTACGACATCACCGTGTTTGGCGCTGAAGCGTACGGCAACTACAACCGCATCATGCTTTCGATGCTGCTGAGCGGTGAAAAGAGCACCGACGAGATCATGCTCAACACGCGCGAGTGGTATGCCGAGCATGGCATCACCCTGCATGCCGGCGATCCGGTGGTGGCGATCGACCGGCGCCGCCGGCGCGTGCATTCGCGCAAGGGTGTGGAGGTTGCCTATGACCGCCTGCTGATCGCCACCGGCTCGAAGCCGTTCATGCTGCCGTTGCCGGGCGGTGATCTGCCGGGCGTGATCGGTTTTCGGGGCATCGACGACGTCGAGCAGATGTTGCAGGCTGCCAGCACTTACCAACATGCCGCGGTGATCGGTGGCGGCCTGCTTGGCATTGAGGCCGCCAATGGACTTTTACGCCGCGGCATGCAGGTGACCCTGCTCCATCGTATCGACGTGCTGATGGAGCAACAACTCAATGCCGATGCATCGAGACTGCTTTCGCACAATCTGCGGGGACGTGGTTTGAACGTGCTGCTGAATGCGCAGACGTCGGCGTTGTACGGCGATGGACGTGTCGAGGGCATTGCGCTGGCCGACGGCAGCCGTATCGACGCCGACCTGGTGGTGATGGCGGTGGGGGTGCGGCCCGAGATCGAGCTGGCGAAGGCCAGCGGCCTGCATTGCGAACGAGGCATCGTGGTCGACGACACCTTGCAGACTTACGATCCGCATATCTATGCCGTGGGCGAATGCGTGCAGCATCGCCGGCTCACTTTCGGCCTGGTGGCGCCGGTATGGGAGCAGGCGCGCGTATGCGCCTCGCATCTGGCGCGCTGCGGGCATCGCCGTTACCGCACGGTCAAGACCGCCACCAAACTCAAGGTCACGGGTATCGATCTGTATTCCGCCGGTGATTTCATCGGCGGCGAAGGTACGGAAGACCTGGTTTTTCGCGATCCGCGCCGCGGCATCTACAAGCGGCTGGTGCTGAAGGGTAACCAGATTATCGGCGCCGTGCTGTATGGGGATGTCAAAGACGGCGGTTGGTATTTCGAGCTGATCCAGAGCGGCGCCAACATCGCGCCGATCCGCGATCGCTTGCTGTTTGGTAAGCAATATTGCCAGCGGGCGGAGGCGGCGGCATGAGCATCGCCACCACTTGCCCCTACTGCGGCGTAGGCTGCGGTGTGCTTGCACGCATCGATGCCGATGGCTCGACCCAGGTGGAAGGCGACCCGCAGCACGGCGCCAATCACGGCCGCCTGTGCGTGAAGGGCTCGGCGCTGGGCGAAACGGTCAATCTGCACGGACGTTTGCTCCATCCGATGTTGCGCGGCCCGGATGCCAGCTTGCAACGCGTGAGCTGGGATGATGCGCTGGATCGCGTGGCCGCCGGATTCCGCCGCGTGATCGACGAGCATGGACCGGATGCGGTGGCGTTCTACGTATCGGGACAGCTGCTTACCGAGGACTACTACGTCGTCAACAAGCTCGCCAAGGGCTATGTCGGTACCGCCAATATCGATACCAATTCGCGCTTGTGCATGTCTTCGGCGGTGGCAGGCCATAAGCGTGCCTTCGGCGAGGACGTTGTGCCGGGTTGCTACGAAGACCTGGAGCAAGCCGAGCTGGTGGTGCTGGTGGGATCGAATACGGCGTGGTGCCATCCGATCGTGTTCCAGCGGATCACCAAGGCCAAGGAAGGTGGCGGAAATCCGCGCATCGTCGTGATCGACCCTCGCCACACCGCGACCTGCGAATCGGCGGATCTGCATCTGCCGGTCAAGCCGGGCACCGATGTGTGGCTGTTCAATGGCCTGCTGGCCTTCCTGTTTCGGCATGGCGCGATGGACACCGCATTCGTCGAGGCGCACACGGAAGGATTCGCCCAGGCGCTCGCCGCCGCCGAAGCCGATGCCGGCGATCCTGCCGAGGTGGCGCGCATTTGTGGCGTGCAGCTCGCGGATCTGCTCACGTTCTATCGCTGGTTTGCACGTTGCGAGCGTACGGTGAGTCTGTTCTCGCAGGGCGTGAATCAGTCATCCAGTGGAACGGACAAGGTCAACAGCATCATTCATTGCCATTTACTCACCGGCCGCATCGGCAAGCCGGGCATGGGACCGTTTTCGATCACCGGGCAGCCCAATGCCATGGGCGGGCGCGAAGTGGGCGGGCTGGCCAACATGCTGGCGGCGCATATGGACCTGGACAATTCGCTGCATCAGGAGATCGTGCAGTCGTTCTGGCAATCACCGCGTATCGCTAGCCGTCCCGGACTGAAAGCGGTAGACCTGTTCGACGCCATAGGCGACGGCAAGGTAAAGGCCGTCTGGATCATGGCGACCAATCCCGTCGTCAGCTTGCCGGATGCCGATCGCGTCAAGCAGGCACTGTCACGCTGCGACCTGGTAGTGAGTTCAGACGTGGTGATGCAAACCGACACCAACACGTTTGCCCATGTATTGCTGCCCGCATTGGGCTGGGGAGAGAAAGACGGCACGGTCACCAACTCCGAGCGGCGCATATCGCGCCAGCGGGCGTTTCTGCCGGTGCCTGGCGAAGCGCGCGCGGATTGGCGCATCGTCTGCGACGTTGCCCGGCGCATGGGATTTTCAGCGGGGTTCCGTTTCAACGAAGCACACGAGATCTTTGTCGAGCACGCGCGGCTCACGGCTTATCGCAATGGCGATAAGCCATCGGAGGGCGAACCGGCCGCACGCCGGGCGCTCAATCTGGCAGGCTTGGCCGGGCTGGACCGTGAATCCTATGACGCCATGCTTCCTGTGCAGTGGCCGGTGCGGGAAAACGGCGAGGGCACGGCGCGGCTGTTTTCGGACGGCCGTTTTTCACACGCCTCTGGCCGCGCGCGTTTCGTCGCCATCAAGACGCGCATGCCAGCGCACGCCGCGGACAGCGAATACCCCTTGATTCTCAACACGGGACGCGTGCGCGACCAATGGCACACGATGACCCGCACCGGCAAAGCCCCGCGGCTGACCGGACATGTTCCCGAACCTTTTGTGGATATGCATCCCCACGACGCCTTGCGCTGCGGCGTGCGCGAAGGCGAACTGGCGCGCGTGAGATCGCGTTGGGGCGCGATCGTGGCGCGGGTCAAGCACGGCGGTGGCATGCTTGCCGGCGATGTCTTCGTGCCGATTCACTGGAACGATCAATTCGCCTCCGACGCGCGCGTGGGAAGCGTCGTGAATCCGGTGGTCGACCCGATTTCCGGCGAGCCTGAATTCAAGCACACGCCCGTGCTCATAGAGCCGTTTCCGGTGCGCTGGCACGGGTTTGCGTTCAGCCGCCGCGCGTTGGTGCCGAATGGGTTGAGTTATTGGACCAGTATCCAGGGCGATCATTTTCGCCGTTACGAGATTGCGCATCGCGAGCGCCCTTCCGAATGCGGCAAGTGGGCGCGTGAATGGCTGGCGGTGAGCGATCCCGATGCGGATTGGCTGGAATACGAAGATCGGAGTACGGGTGTCTATCGCGCCGCACACCTGGTCGACGACCGGATCGAGTCGTGCGTGTTTCTGTCGTCCCGTCCCGACCTGCCGGCGCGGCACTGGCTGGCGGGCCTGTTTGCGCACGAGCGCCTGGAAGAAGCGGACCGGATCGCCCTGCTTATCGGCGAACCCGGCGATCCTGGCGCTGCGACAGGACCCATCGTGTGTTCCTGTTTCGGCGTAGGACGCAACACGATTTGCGACGCCATCCGCACGCATCGATTGGAAACGCCGGCGCAGATTACATCGCGCCTGCGCGCGGGCGGCAACTGCGGCTCCTGTGTACCGGAATTGCGGCAGCTGATCGCGGAGGTGCGTGCAGAAGTCCATGCCTGAATAACCCGCTGACCCTCGAATCTTTTTGCAGACAATCGCCGACCTTTGCACGCCTATGGGACTCTATCCGCTATTTGCCGATCTGACGGGTTTGCCCGTGCTGGTGCTGGGCGGCGGCGCTGTGGCGGAACGGAAGATAACCGCGCTGCTCGCAGCCGGTGCAAAGGTGCGCGTGGGTGCATCGGTACTTGGTGCGGCGGTGGCGGATTGGGTTGCGCAAGGACGGATCGAGCACATCGGCGATTCGTTCGAACCCGCATGGCTGGATGATGTGTGGCTGGTCATTGCGGCCACGGACGACCATGCGCTGAATGCCCGGGTTGCCGCGCTGGCGCAGGAAAAAAGGGTCTTTGCCAATGTCGTCGATGACGCGGCCCTGTCGCGTTTCCAGGTGCCCGCGGTGGTGGATCGGGCGCCCTTGACCGTGGCGATCTCCACCGCTGGCGCAGCGCCGGTGTTGGCACGGCGCGTCCGTGAGACGCTGGAGTGCCAGCTCGATCCTGCGTTGGGCGATCTTGTGGCCCTTGCCCAGCGCCACCGTCCGCGTATCGCGGAACGCTGGCCGGATTTGGCGAAGCGCCGCGCGTTCTACGATTGGCTGCATGATGGCCCTGTGATGTCGCTGTTGCGGAACAGGCAGCCCGCCTTGGCCGAACAAGCTTTGCTGGATGCATTGGATGCCGGCGAAACAATACCGCCGAAAGGCTCGGTGCTGCTGGTCGGCGCAGGACCCGGCGATCCGGGATTGCTCACCTTGCGCGCCTTGCGTGCACTCAATCAGGCCGATGTGATCCTGCACGATCAGTTGGCGAGCGAGGCGATTCTGGCGCTGGCCCGTCGGGATGCCGAGCGCATCGACGTAGGCAAGCGTTGCGGTGGCCGCCATACCGCGCAGGAACATATTCACCAGCTCTTGCTTGAGCATGCGCGCGCGGGCCGCTGTGTCGTCCGACTGAAAGGCGGCGATCCGTTCATATTTGGACGTGGCGGCGAGGAAATGGAATTCCTGCGCCGGCATGGCATCCCTTACGACATTGTTCCTGGCATCACCGCCGCGGTGGCGTGCGCAGCCTATGCCGGAATCCCGCTGACCCATCGCGACCATGCGCGATCGCTGCATCTGCTGACCGGCCATGGCAAGGATTCACTGGAAGCGATGGACTGGCCAGCCCTGGCTCAAGCCCATCAGACTCTGGCGGTCTATATGTGCGTGACCAAGCTGGCGATGTTTACGCAAAAACTGCTGGAAAATGGCCGGCATCCCGATACGCCGTTCGCTATCATCGAAAATGGCACACGCGCGCAACAGCGTGTGCTGAACGGTGTCCTGCGCGAGTTGCCGGAATGTGCGCGGCAGCATGCGGTGAGTTCGCCGGCACTGCTGATCGTCGGCGAGGTGGCTGCCATGACGGCCACGCATGCCTGGTTCGGTGAGCAAGCCAAAGACACGAGTGGACATCTTGCAGCACTGTGATCAGGGCATGACGACTATGGCTGATGTCACTTCCGATCATCCTCTGCGGGGACGGTGCATCGCGCTTCCCGAATCACGCGAGCTGGATGTGTTTGCGGCCTTGCTCGAACGCCGCGGCGCGTCCGTATTGCGATGTCCGCTGATCGATATTCGCGACGCCCCCGAACCAGGCCCCGTGCTCGACTGGCTGCGCACGTTCTGCGCCGGCGGTTGCGATGACCTGCTGCTGTTTACCGGTGAAGGGTTGCGCCGTTTACTGGGCGCCATCGAACATCATGAACCGGGCTTGCGAGACAGTTTTCTCAGCGAACTTGCCCGTGTACGCATCGTCGCGCGTGGACCCAAGCCCGGCCGCGTATTGCGCGAGCTTGGCTTGAAACCTGCGCTGGTTGCCGAACCCGCCACCACGCCGGGCATGATCGCCTTGCTGCAGTCCTTGGATTTGCGCGGGCGCAGGGTGGGCGTGCAGTTGTATGGCAGCGAGCCCAATATCCCGCTGATGGATTTCCTTGCCGAAGCTGGCGCCGAGGTGTTGCCCGTGGCGCCTTATGTCTATGCTGACGCCGCTGCAGATGCCGATGTGATGGCATTGATCGACACCATGCATCAGGGGCTGGTCGACGCGATAGCCTTTACCAGCGTGCAGCAGGTGGAGCGCCTGTTCCGCCTTGCACTGGCGCAGCAGCAGCGGGACAGGTTGTTGCAGGCGCTTGCGCGTACCACTGTTGCGGCGATCGGTCCGGCCGTGGCGAATGCACTGCAAGCGCAAGGCATAACGCCACAGGTTGTTCCGCAAGAAAATTATTACCTGAAGCCATTGACCCAGGCGCTTATCGATCGCCTGGCATGAATCCAGATGATGCACTCCCGGGAACGCCGAGCCCCAGCTCGGCCCAGGCAGATGCCGAGCTGGGGCTCGGCGTTCCCGGGGGTGCTCATTCATCGGTACGAACAGCCTTGATCGTGACGAACGCGTGAAGGATTTTGAAGGGCTTTCAGCACTGTTTGCGCACGCCTGATTGTGCGACGTTGCCGTCTCCGTGGATGCAGAGGGGTGTCACTGATGGTGGCTACGGCATGTTGCGCCATTGCGCGCACGCAACGCTTTCGGGTGGTTTGCAGCAGCTTGCTCGGCGCAGCAGTTTGTACCTTGACGTTCGGCGCGCTGCCCGTTCTTGCGGC
>Ga0153933_1000685_pt1 | contig 11225 bp, 10 predicted proteins | sample TSNJ017MetaG_FD_102275 | JGI IMG/M metagenome (GOLD analysis project Ga0153933, IMG submission 102275) | Attine ant fungus gardens microbial communities from New Jersey, USA - TSNJ017 MetaG | ecosystem: Host-associated > Fungi > Mycelium > Unclassified | place: USA: New Jersey, Wharton State...
CCATCGCCGCCTACAACAACACGCCGCGCAAGTGCCTTGACTTCAGGACCCCGGCGGAGGTCTTTGCTGCTCAAGTGTTGCACTTCGAGTGTGAATCCACCTCCCGGCCTTCGCCGGGACGACAGCGAGAACGGGGCGCCGATCCCGGTCATATCCCGCCGGAAATCGGGTGGCGCGAGCCGCGATCAGGGGCCAGATTGAGCCCATGAAAGCTACAGCCAAAATCGCCGCCCCGGCGGCATCCTCAGACATCCCCGCCCGCGTCGATGCGCTCGGCTGGGACCACATCACGGCCGATCTCGACACCCAGGGCTGCGCCGTGCTGAACGGCCTGCTGACGCCGCAGGAGTGCGATGGCATCGCCGGGCTCTATCCGGATGACAGTGTGTTCCGCAGCAAGGTCGTGATGGGCCGTCACGGCTTCGGCCGCGGCGAGTACAAATACTTCTCCTATCCGCTGCCGGGCCTGATCGCCGAACTGCGTCCGGCGCTCTATGCGCGCCTCATCGCCACGGCCAATCGCTGGAACCAGACGATGGGGATCGACATCAGCTACCCCAGTTCGCACGACGCCTTCCTGAAACGCTGCCACGAGGCCGGGCAGACCCGGCCGACGCCGCTTTTGCTGCAATATGGCGAGGGCGACTACAACTGCCTCCACCAGGATCTCTACGGCGAGCACGTGTTCCCGATCCAGGTCGCGATCCTGCTGTCGCAGCCGGGGCGTGATTTCAGCGGTGGCGAGTTCGTGCTGACCGAGCAGCGGCCGCGGATGCAGTCGCGGCCAGAGGTGGTGCCGCTGGCGAAAGGTGACGCGGTGGCGTTTGCCGTACATCATCGTCCGGTGCAGGGGACGCGCGGCGCCTATCGGGTTAATCTCCGCCACGGCGTCAGCCGGATCAGATCCGGCCATCGCCATACGGTGGGCGTGATCTTCCACGACGCGAAGTGAGCTTGGTCAGGCGTGACTGATCTGTTCGAGACCGTTGGCGATGCACGGCCCCCGCGCGAGGCCATCGCGGAGGGCGCGGTGATCTTGCGCGGCTTCGCAAAGCCGGTCGAGGCCGAACTGATCCCGGCGCTGCGCGCGATCGTCAAGCAGTCGTCGTTCCGCCATTTGATCACGCCGGGCGGCCACCGCATGTCGGTCGCGATGACCAATTGCGGCCGCCTCGGCTGGGTGTCTGATCCGAGCGGCTATCGCTATGACGGCATCGATCCGGATACCGGCGCACTCTGGCCGCCGATGCCGTCGGTGCTAGCCAAGCTCGCCGCGGATGCCGCGGAACAGGGCGGCTTCACCGGCTTTGCGCCGGAGGCCTGCCTGATCAACCGCTACGTCCCCGGCGCAAAGCTGTCGCTGCACCAGGACAAGGACGAGCTCGATTTCAGAGCACCGATCGTGTCGGTCTCGCTCGGGCTGCCGGCGATCTTCCTGTTCGGCGGCTTGAAGCGCAATGACACGCCGCGCCGCTATCGCCTCGAGCATGGCGACGTCGTGGTATGGGGCGGCGCGTCGCGGCTGTTTTACCACGGCGTCGCGCCGCTCGCCGACGGCGAGCACGGCGTGCTCGGCCGCCAGCGCATCAATTTGACGTTCCGCAAGGTGCGCTGAGGCGGCCCCCTCCCGCGGGGCAGGCGGATGGTCTAAGCTCGAAGCATGACCGCGAAGGCCGACCACGCAGCCAGGCGTACCGGCGTCTATCTCGCCGTGCTGCAGCTCGTGTTCACGCTGGGCTGGACCACCTATCTGATCTATTTGCCGAAGCTGTGCGCCGACGTCGGCATCGCGCCGGCTACCGTCATCCTGATCCTGATGATGGATCAGGGCATCTTCACCATCACAGATACCGCGATGGGCATGGCTGCGGACCGGATCTCGATCCTGGTTGGCCGGCTCGGCGTGTTCGTCGGTTGCCTTGCCGCGATCTCCTGCGCGGCGTTCATCGCGCTGCCTTACGTGGCAGGGACGGGGCCGGGCGCGCAAGTCTGGTTGATCGCGCTGATCGTGATCTGGGCGGTCACGTCATCGGCGTTGCGCGCGCCGCCGCTGACGCTGCTCGGCAAGTATCGCGCGCAGCCGTCGATCCCGTTTCTCGCGGCGCTTGCGATGCTGGGTTACGGCCTCGCCGGCGCGCTGTCGCCCTATCTCGGAGTGCTGTTGCGCAATCAGGATGCGCGGCTGCCGTTCGTGCTGTCAGGTGCCGTGCTGCTGCTGACTGCGCTGGCGTTCTCCGGGATCGAGCGCCGCATGGCACAGGAGGTTCAGCCTGTGCCGACGGCGAGGCCGGCAACGCGGATCGCGGCGGCGCCGATGTTCTTCATCGGGATGATGGTGATCCTGTCGCTCGGCTATCAATTGCATTTCAGCATCAACAGCGGGCCGTTTTTCCTGCGCTTCGCCAAACCGGACGATCTGCAATGGCTGATGCCGGTATTCTGGATCGGCTTCGGCATCACGATGTTTCCGGCCAGCGTCGTCGTCAAGCACCAGGGCGGCCTGATCGTGATGGGTATCGCCGGCCTGCTGGGCGCGCTCGCCGTCGTCGTTGCGGAAATTGCCGGAAGCCTCAATGTCCTGATCGCGGCGCAGTTCATGGCGGGGGCCGCCTGGGGCTGCATGCTGATGAGCGCGGTATCGGCGGCGCTCGCGATCGGGCAGAACGGCGCTGAAGGCAAGGTCACCGGCCTCGTGTTCTCCGCGCTGGCGTTCGCCACCTGTGCGCGGATGGCGGCGGTCGCCGGCGGCCTGCAGAAGGTGCCGGACTACGCACCGCTGCTGCGCTGGGCGCCGGTCGCCTGCTGGTTCGTCGCCGGTGCCGGGCTGCTCGTCATCGCCGCGGCGCGGTTCAATCGCGAGGTGACGCCAGCCTGAAGCCGTTCACGCGGTTTCGGTCAGCATCATCGTCACGACGAGGCGCCGGCCGCTCCGCACCATGCCGCCACGATGGATCCCGAAGGGATCGAACAGCACGGCGTCGCCCTCGCTGCTGGTGACTCGCCATTCTTTCTCGAGGATGTCGCGCGTGTATTTGTTGCCGGCGAGCAGGTCGACGCCGAATGCCGCCTTGCGCTGCAGGAATTTGGGCAGGGCGTTGAAGAGCTGGCGGTTCGGCCGCTTGGTCCAGGACAGCCCGGCATAGTCGTTGGCGCGGCGGATCAAACCGTCCCAGAAGCCGCGACTGGCGCGATGGCTGCCTCGGACATAGGTGAAGGGGCCGTTGTCCGGTCCGACGTCGCTGACATAGATGATGAACTTGAGGAGATTGTAGGTCGCGTCGACGTGACAATAGTCGCAGGGCGAGTCCGCGACGCCGACATCGCTGAAGTGATTGGCCCAGAACTTGTCCGAGGGATCGTTGATCTGCGGCACGATATGGGCGATGGCGACCGGCCTGTTGAGGTAGGCACTGGCGCCCTCGATGACGCCGAGCTGCGCGGCGAGTTCGTTGAAGAAGCGGTAGATCTCCGGGTAGATGTCCCGGTCCAGCCACAGCCGCGTTTCGTCGAAGTGCCGCTCTTCCGGCGACGTCCGCTCGAGCCTTGCCTCCAGCGTCCGGTAATGTGGTGCGAGCAACTCCCGAACCGAGCCAAGCTGGTCGGGCGTCAGGCCGATGCCGACGATACCGTCACGCTCGAGCGTATTGAATACGCTTCGGCCGGCCGTTGATTTCGGTTGCAGCGAGCTGCCGCGCACGAGGCGCCGGAGGCGCTGGGAGGGAATGAGCCTGAGATAGGTCGGCACGTGGCGCACGAGCTCGGCGAGGCGGCGCGACTTGTCCTTCGGGCGCGGCAGGTGCTCGTAATCCGCGAGCCTGCGCCCGGCGATCAGCGCAAAGCCGCTTGCGAACCTGGCGAGCGCGCGGGCGCGATCTGCGATCCCGGGCTGCGGGAAGGCCACGCCGTAGGCGGGGTGTCGGGCGTAGTCGACAACGGGCAGGTGATCAAACGCGTAGGGCTTCGTGGACATGTATGGACCCGGGAGATTGTCTCGGACCCATCTTTGCGGGCGTCATTGCCGCAAAGTCATTGATGTCGGTCAATGCGGCGGTGCGGCGCATGGACGGTCAATTATTCCTTGCCGGATGAATGAACGCCCAGGGCGATATCTCGGAGCCCGTCGGCACTTCCACCGAGATCACATAGGGCCCGCCGTCGGCCAGCGCCTTTTCCAGCACGGAGCGGAAGTGATCGGGCGAGGTGACGCGGGCCGCGCCCGCGCCGAACGATTCCGCGAGTTTCACAAAATCAGGATTGACCAGATCGGAGGCGACGACGCGGCCGTCGAAGCGCTCCTGCTGGTCGCGACGGACATTGCCATAGGCGTTGTTGTTGAACACCAGCGTCACCACGCCGATCCTGAACTGCACCGCGGTGGCGAGCTCCTGCACGCCGAACATGAAGCCGCCATCGCCGGTGATGGCGACGACAGGCTTGTTCGGGTTCGCGACCTTGGCGCCGAGCGCAGTCGGGAAGCCCGAGCCGAGCGTACCCTGATAGCCCGAAGTGACGAAGGTGCGCGGCTCGTAGACCGGAAAGCCGTACCAGGAGGCGAAGCCGACCTGCGACAGCTCGTCGGTGACGATCGCGTTTGCCGGCAGCACCTCGCGCAGGATTTTCAAGTACGCCATCTGCGGCTGGATGCGCTGGATGTCGTGCTCCGCCGCGGCCGTCGCTTCGCGGATGGTCGCACGCCGGCCTGACGTCTTGCCGTAGCCGGCCTTGCGAACGGCGGCGACGAGATCAGAGGTGCCGGCTTTCGCGTCCGCAACCACGGCGACGTCAGCCGGGACGCGGCGCATCTCGACCGGATCGATATCGATGCGGACGCTCTTGAGGCCGGCCGGCTGATAGGGCCAGCGCGACATCGTCGGCAGCTCCAGCCTCGTGCCGATGCCGATCATCAGGTCGGTCTCCGGCCACAGCTTGTAGGCGGCGGCCATGGTGAGGCCGAGCTCATGCGCATTGGAGACGATGCCGCGGCCGCTGCGGAACGCAACCACCGGCGCGTCGATCATCTCGGCGAGCTCGAGGATCTGCTCGCGCGCATCGATCGCGCCGCTGCCGACGAAGATCATCGGTGTCTTGCTGCCCGCGATCAGATCGGCGGCCGCCTTGATACGGTCGGGATCGGGCTGCGGCGCCGGCAGCCGATCGAACGGTTTGACGGATGCGACCTGGGCGCGCTGGGTGAAAACGTCCCACGGCATCTCCAGCGATGCCGGGCCGCGCCGGCCCGACAGCATCTCCTGGAACGCGCGCGACACCATCGCGGGTGCGTTGTCGGGATATTCGATCCGCTCGGCCCATTTCACGAAGGTGCGCAGGGTCGCAAGCTGGTCCGGCATCTCGTGCAGATGGCCGCGACCCTTGCCCAGGAATTGCGTCGGCACCTGTCCGGTCAGGCACAGCACCGGCTCGTTGCAGCCGAAGGCGGTGAGCAGCGCCGCCGAGGCGTTGAGCACGCCCGGGCCGGGCACCACGCTGAACACGCCGGGCCGGCCGCTCGATCGCGCGTAGCCGAACGCCATGTAGCCGCACGCCTGCTCGTGCCGTGCGCCGATCACTTTCAGCTGCGCCTGATGGAACGCATCGAACAGGCCATAGATCTGCGCGCCGGGCAGGCCGAACACGGTGTCGACGCCGTGGGCGACGAGGCCGTTGACGATCGCTTCGCCGCCGGAGGTTGAGGTCATGGCACTGTCCACTTGTTGAGGAGGTTAGTTGGCTTCGTCGACGACGCCGTTGCGCAAGGTGCCGACGCCTTCGGCCTCGACCTCGACGACATCGCCGGGCTTGAGATAACGCGGCGGATCGAACCGCGCACCCGCGCCGGTCGGCGTGCCCGTGACGATGATGTCGCCGGGAACCAGTGTCGTGAAGGTCGAGATGTAATTGATGAGGTAGCGGAAGCCGAAGATCAAGCGCGAGGTGCGGTCGTCCTGCCTGACCTCACCGTTGACGCGCGTGGTCAGCCTGACGTCAGCGATCTGCGCCTCGCTGGTGTAGGGCACGATCGACGGGCCGAGACTGCCGGTGGAATCGAAATTCTTGCCCTGGGTGACGTTGAACTTGGCATGCCGCACCCAGTCGCGGATGGTGCCCTCGTTGCACAGCGTCAGGGCCGCGATGTGATCGAGCGCCGCGCTCTCCGGAATGTGCCGGCCGGCCTTGCCGATCACCAGCACCAACTCCCCTTCGTAATCGAGCTGCGGCGAGGCGCGCGGGCGCACCACCGGCGTGTCGTGGCCGACAAAGGAACGCGGCACCCGCAAAAACATGCTCGGATATTTCGGCGCGTCCGAGCCGTCCTTGTACTCGGCGTTGCGGTCCGGATAGTTGACGCCGATGCAGATGATCTTGTCCGGCGCCGGGATCGGCGGCTGCCAACTGATCGCATCGAGCGCGTGGTCCGGCGACCGCTTTGCGGCATCCTCCGCCAGCCTTGTCAGCGCGCCGGCGGCGATGGCTTCGCGCAAGGTCGGGTAGTCCTTGGCGAAACGCGCGGAGAGGTCGACAATGCCGTTGTCGGTCACGGCGCCATACTTGACGGCACCGTCGACGGAGTAGGTGGCGAGGCGGGGAACGGGCATCAGCGATCCATTCGTTGGTGTCGTCCCGGCGAAGGCCGGGACCCATACTCCGCGGCCATCGGAAGGGGCACGCGGTCGGACATTCGTTCAGTAACTCAATTCGGTGGTTGTGGGTCCCGGCTTTCGGCGGGACGACGAGTGGAGAATGGCTAATCCGCAACCAGCACATCGGCGACGAAGCGCGGCTCGCGCACGGCCTGGCCCGCGAAGGGCGAACCTTCCTCGAACCAGGAGCGCGGTGCCGGCGCTCCCCACAGGGTCTGGCGGCGCGGATCGCGCAGCGACCAGCGCAGCGGCTCGTGATCATGGTCGCCGGTGAAGTAATCGCTCGTGTAGAGCTCGATGCGATGGCCGTCGGGATCGCGGACATAGAGGAAGAATGCGTTCGAGATGCCGTGGCGGCCGGGGCCGCGCTCGATGTTGGCGAGGAAGCCCGAGGACGCCATCACGTCGCAGAGATGCACGATGTTCATCGCGGTCGGCACCCAATAGGCGATGTGGTGCAGTCGCGGGCCACGGCCGTTGGTGATGGCGAAGTCGTGGACGTTGCCCTTGCGGTGCATCCAGGCGGCGGCGATGCGCCCTTGGGCGCCGTCCTCCTCGGCATATTCGGTGAGGCGGAAGCCGAGCCTTGCGTAGAAGTCGACGGTGTCCTGCACCTCGGCTGCGAACACGTTGAAATGGTCGAGCCGCTGCGGATGGCAGCCCTTGTAGAGGTCGTAGCGCCGCAAGAGATGCGGACGCTTCTCCATCGTCGCGTAAAGCTCGATCTGGAAGCCGAACGGGTCGGTGAACTGCAAAGTGCGGCCCTGGAACGGCTGGTCGACGAAGGCGTGAGCGATGCCTTGCTCGGAGCAGAACGCGGCCGCCTTGTCGAGGTCGCCGTCATTGCCGACCTTGAAGCCGAGCCGGTTGCAGGCCGCCTTTGGCGCCTTGCGCAGCACCACCGAGTGATGCTGGTGCTCCTCGCTGGCGCGCAAGTAAGCCGACTTGTCGTCGCGATCCTCGATGTGGAGGCCGATGGTCTTTTCGTAGAACGCGGCGCTTTTGTCGAGATCGGTGACGTCGAGTATGGCGTGGCTGCAACGGATGATGTTGAACGGCGGATCGAAGATGTGCTTTGGCACGGGCATGGACGTTTCCTCAATTTTGCGGGGCGTCATTCCGGGATGGTGCGCAAGCACCAGACCCGGAATCTCGAGGTTCCGGGTTCGTCGCTGCGCGCCGCCCCGGAACGACGCTTACATTCCCAGTTTCTGAATCTTGTGCGTCCCGCGCGCGAGCGAGACGTGCTTGGTTTCCATGTAGAAGTCGAACGAGTAGTCACCGCCGTCGCGGCCGATGCCTGACGATTTCATGCCACCGAACGGGGTCGGCAAATGGCGGACGTTTTCCGAGTTGAGCCAGATCATGCCAGCTTCCAGCGCGTCCGCAACGCGGAGCGCGCGGCCCATCTCGCCGGTCCAGACATAGCCGGTCAGGCCATATTGCACGCCATTGGCGATCTCGATCGCGTCTTGCTCGTCGCGGAACGGGATCACGGTCAGGAACGGGCCGAACACCTCTTCCTGGGCCACGCGCATGTTGGCGCTCGCGCCGGTGACGAGCGTCGGCTGCACGTAGTGGCCGCCGCCCGGACCGTCATGCGGCTTGCCGCCGACCGCAATCGTCGCACCGTCCTTTTTCGCGACGTCGAAATAGCTGCACACCTTGGCGAGGTGACGCTCATGGATCAGCGGCCCGATCTCGGTTGCGGGATCGAGGGGATGTCCGACCTTGAGCGCCTTCACCCGCGCGGTGAGCTTCTCGATGAATGTGTCGGCGATGCTCTGTTGGACCAGGAGGCGGCTCGACGAGGTGCAGCGCTCGCCGTTGAGCGAGTAGATCATGAACACCACGGCATCGAGTGCGCGGTCGAGATCGGCATCGTCGAACACGATCACCGGGTTCTTGCCGCCGAGCTCGAAATGCACCCGCTTCAGGGTCGGCGCGCCCTGCGCCATGATCGCAGATCCGGTCGAGCTCTCGCCGACGAAGCCGATCGCCTTGATGGCGGGATGCTCGGTCAGCGCCTTGCCGGCGTCCTCGCCGAAGCCGTGCACGGTGTTGAACACGCCGTCGGGAATGCCGGCCTGTTTTGCCAGTTTGACCAGCAGGTCGGCGGTGACCGGCGACCATTCGGCCGGCTTGTGCACGACGGTGCAGCCGGCGGCGAGCGCCGGCGCGATCTTCCAGGTCGACAGCATGAACGGCGTGTTCCACGGCGTGATCACGCCGACCGGGCCGATCGGCACCCGGGTCGAGATATTCCAATGCTCGTCGCTCGGCGTGTTGAGGCCGTCGCGCGCCTCGCCGCATTTGTCGGCGAAGAAGCGGAAATTCTCGGCGGCGCGGATTGCGGCCTTGGCCATGAAGCGGTGCGCCTGGCCGGTGTCGATGCATTCGAGCACCGCGATGTCGTCGGCATGATCCACGATCGCATCGGCAACGCGATTGAGGAGCTTGCGGCGGGTCGTCGCCGGCATGTCGCGCCAGCCCTTGAAGGCCTGCGACGCCGCAGTCGCAGCACGGTCGATATCCTCGGCATTGCCGCGGGCGACGGTCGCCAGCACGGTGCCGTCAACAGGCGATTTGGTCTCGAAGGTCTGGCCGGAGGCCGACGGCACGACCTTGCCGCCGATCATATGGCCGATGCCCTCGGCCTTCAGTTTCGCGAGCAGGGGGCCCGCGCGATCGCGATTGGTCTGGAACACATCGGCTGATGATTTCGGGGTGGCTTTATCCATTGACCGTCTCCACCTTCAGTGCGTCGTGGATGTTGTTGCGCTTCCAGCTCGTATCCTTGGCGTTGATCTGCATGTCGAACGACAAAGCGAATTTGCTTCGGGCGAACACCGGATCGAGATGGGCCGACAGCGCCTTGAAGATGTGCTCGCCGGCCTTTTTGCGGGTGGCGAGGTCGCGGCCTTCGCCGAGCCGCAGCACCATGTCGAGGAAGCCGTAATCGCCGCGTCCGTCGGCGATCGCGTAGTGCTCGCACCTGATGGCGCGGACGCGGATGCCGCCGAGCGGGAAGATGCCGGTCTCGACGGCGGCCTTGCGCACCAATTCGACGGTCCTGGCCATGTCGACGAGCCCGTCGAGATTGGCTGAATATTCAATCGTGAAATGAGGCATGCCGGTCTCCTGCTTGTCGTCTCAGGCGAAGTAGCAGCTGACGGACCCGTAGGGTCCATAATCGGCCTGAATCGTGTCGCCTTTGCGGGTTTCGATCGGGCGGATGAAGGAGCCCGCCAGCACCACCTGTCCGGCCTCCAGCGCCAACCCATTTGGCGCGATCTTGTTGGCGAGCCAGGCCACCGCGGTGGCCGGGTGGTTGAGCACGCCGGCGGCCAGTCCCGTCTCCTCGAGCTGGCCGTTGCGGTAGCAGAGCGCGCCGATCCAGCGCAGGTCCGCGTCCAGGGGACGGATCGGCCGGCCGCCGAGCACGATGCCGGCATTGGCGGCATTGTCGGCGATGGTGTCGAAGATTTTCCGCGTCGCCTTGGTTGCGGGATCGACGCGTTCGACCCGCGTATCGAGGATCTCCAGCGCCGGCACCACGAAATCGGTCGCATTGAGCACGTCGAACAGCGTGCAATCGGGACCGGACAGGCGATGCTTCATCACGAAGGCGAGCTCGGCCTCGACGCGGGTGGCGATGAAGCGGTCGCTCGGCACCAGCCCGCCATCGGCAAAGAACATGTCGTCGAGCAGGATGCCGGAATCCGGCTCGTCGATATTGAGCGCGCTCTGCATCGCTTTCGAGGTCAGGCCGATCTTGTGGCCCTTGACGACGCGGCCCTCCGCCACCTTCATCTCGACCCAGGCTTTCTGAATCGCGTAGGCGTCTTCGAGGGTAATGGCTGGATATTCCAGCGAGAGCTGGCGGATCTGCTTGCGGGTCTTCTCCGCACTGTCGAGCCGCCTTGCGGCGGCGCGGATATCGTCCTGGGAGAGGCTCATCGTGCTACACAGAAAGTGGATGTCGGGAGATGATTAACATGTTAAGTGAATTTCCGCAAACTGATTTGCGACATGTTGCAGCGCAAAAATTTGCAGTCGTGGGCTGAGCGATGGCGCGCAAGAGAACGCCGAACGAGCTGCTGATAGGGCAGGCTGAGGCCGGATCCTCGCGGCGGGCGCCGATGCGCGAGTTCTCGCGCTCGCTGCCGATGTCGCTGCTCCGCGCCCGCGAAGCGGTGATGCGGCAGTTCCGCCCGTCGCTGCGCAATCACGGGCTGACCGAGCAGCAATGGCGGATCCTGCGCGCGCTCACCTCCGTCGACGAGATCGAGGTCACCGAGCTCGCGCATGTCGCGTTCCTCCTCGGCCCGAGCCTGTCGCGCATCCTGCGCGATCTCGAGGCCCGCCAGCTGATCGAGCGCAAGGCGGCGGCAACCGATCTGCGGCGCGCGGTGGTCTCGATTTCCGCGAAAGGGCTGAAGCTGATCGAGGCCGTGGCGCCGACCTCGGAGGCGATCTACGCCGCGATCACCAGGCAGTATGGCGCGCGCAAGCTTGCGGAGCTGCAGGAGATGCTGGGCGCGCTGGAGATGAGTCTGGCCGGAATGACGTCCGTCGATGACGGCG
>Ga0153933_1000686_pt1 | contig 11187 bp, 12 predicted proteins | sample TSNJ017MetaG_FD_102275 | JGI IMG/M metagenome (GOLD analysis project Ga0153933, IMG submission 102275) | Attine ant fungus gardens microbial communities from New Jersey, USA - TSNJ017 MetaG | ecosystem: Host-associated > Fungi > Mycelium > Unclassified | place: USA: New Jersey, Wharton State...
TAATTATCCGCAGATTACGCAGATTTCAGTTGGCGGACCGATCGCACGATTGTCTTAAAGGAACCGCTATCGCCCGAAAATGCGTGTCTTGGTCTCCCTGCCGGTGCTTAACCCTTAAACGAGATCTGCGGATATTTTATCTTCTTCCTCATTTGCTTGGTTCCCCCCTGGTAAAGACCCCTCTGTTGTTGGCCGAGAAATTCGGCTATACCTTGAAGTTGTTATGTCAGGGGACCCGTTAGTCGCCCATTTTGCAGGGGGAGAACATCAGCGGACAAGACAGGCGTGGTGGTCGGCTGGGATTTGCCAGTTTTGGATCTGGCTCAATGCCTTAGGCGCGCTTGGTTTCCGGTTTTGGGTCATTGATCGATTCAACTTCACCACCTTCGTAGAGGAAAGACTTTGGCCGAGCGTACTTCTACTTGAGGGCTTGTTGCAACTCTGTGTGACCATTCTCGTTTGCGTTGGGTTAGTCAGGATTCCCCGAGACGGAAAATTCTGGAGCTTTTTCGCGGCCGCAATTTTTACGATCGTGGTCAATACGATTATCGTGATGGCATGGGCGCTGGTTCTTGTACCGGAAGAATATCGGCTTGCGTCCACGTTCGCCCTGTATGGAAGCTATCTAACGATCCCGGCGGTAGCGTTAGCGGTGTACTGCGCCATCGGCACTCCTAGCACCAATTCGCTTTGGATCTACGCAATAACCATCACGATCGCCATGAAGTGCGCCGCGGTCATCCTGACCGGCGCCCATTCCTTAGCGTTTATCCCGTATACCGTGATCGTTCTCATCGCTATGGCATCTGTTGTTCTTCCCTTACGATTCGTGTTCGCTAAGAATCAACCGCGAACGGACGCGGATGGACACGAATAAGAGTCTTTTTCTAAATTCATGGCCCAGCTAGAAACAACCGTGGTAGATCTCGGCGGAACCGCTCGCTGAGTTCAATCAACATATTGTCGGGAAGATAGAGATCATCGCCGGGTTCAGAGAGCGGGGAGACTAATGGTAAAATACTGGGGAACGCAGGTAGTGGAGGATTCAAAGTCAAGTGCCCAAGATCAGCGCCGGTCTGTTAATGTATCGTCATAAAACTGAACGCGAAGCCTCCGTGGAGGTCTTGCTAGTTCATCCTGGCGGTCCATTCTGGAAAAATAAAGACGATGGAGCTTGGACGATCGCTAAAGGAGAGGTGGAACCGGCAGAGGACCTGTTAGCGGCCGCTATCCGTGAGTTCAACGAAGAGACCGGGCTAACCCCAGCTGAACCGTTGCTCGCACTAGGCCAAGTCAAACACAAGTCCGGCAAAATTCTTCACGCCTGGGCCTTCTCAGGCGACTGCGACCCAACGCAACTCCACAGCAACACCTTCGAGATCGAATGGCCGCCAAAGTCAGGCCGGAAACAAGCATTCCCGGAAATCGATCGCGCCGACTTCTTCGATCTCCCCACCGCGCGGCAAAAGATCATTCCCGCCGAGCTGCCGCTTTTGGACCGCTTCGGAGTGGTGATTGGCCTGCCTTGAGCAAGCATTGGGCGCGTCGGAAGAGTGACTAGTGATTGGTGGGAAGCTCAATAAAACACCCGCTTCTACCGGACCGACCATAGACTTTGTTGACCCGTTTCCTGCACAACTCTATAGAAGATAATCGGCGCCAATCACCAATCACCTTTCACCTCTCACGCCTTAAATGAACACCTGGCTAAACTTCGCCCTGGTCGCTGTAATCGTCACTCTCGTCCCAGGCCCTGCTTTTATCGTGGTACTAACGACGGCGTTACGTCGCGGGTTTAAGCCCGGGGTTTATGCGACGGCCGGAATTGTAGCTGGTGACGCGGTATATTTCTTTCTGACTGCTTTAGGCTTGGGGTCGTTGCTGGCAACTTCGTTCTGGACCTTTACGATCATCAAGTGGCTTGGGATCACCTATCTGGTTTATCTAGGGTTACGTTCACTTTTCTTTCCTAATAACAGTTTAGTTGCTGCGGACGAACGCTCCGTCTCCGGACGATCGGCATTTGTAACGGCATTAGCCGTTCAACTGGCTAACCCGAAACTATTGCTGTTTCTGGCTGCATTGGTGCCGCAGTTTTTGGACCCCGGCCACCCGCTGCCGCCGCAACTCGCGGTTCTGGGAGCAACCTTCATGTTATCGGACACAATCATTTATTCGCTCCTGTCGATGCTAGCGGCACGCGCCCGGCCGTTGCTGGCTAGCCCACGAGCCAACAGGATAGTGAGTCGGGTAAGTGGAATCGCGATGCTGGGCGCGGCGACAAGAGTAGCGACGAAGTAGGAGGAATTCTGGAGGGGCACACAACCTAACCCTGGCCCCGTCGCGCTGTGTACAGCACCGTGATGAGTGGCCGTTCGACGCGTCCGCCAAATTGTTCGTCGGCGATCTGAGCCAGACTACTCAGAAACTGCTGACGCGAATCGAGCTCGAGAGCCTGGATAGGAGAGAACGTCGAATAAAGAGCCACCAGCCGGGGCGTGTGGTAGGTAAGGCGCCAGCGCCATAGGTCGACCTCTGTGTCCCGGAACCTAGCGGCCGCGAGATCCCGAAGCCTATTGTCGCGGTCCAGGGCAAAAGGAATTTCTTTTTCGCCGTTCCACGAGGGACTATCGGCGGTTCCGGCAAATAAGTGATCGGTTGCTTGCTGAAATGCGTCGGGTCCATCAGATCCGAAATGGTTCCACCACATTGCCCACCAGCCACCGGGCTTCAACGTCCGGTAGACCTTAGCCAATGCGGAGGCTTGGTCCAACCAGTGAAAGGCCGTCGCAGAAACTCCCAGATCAAACGCCGCTTCCGGGAGAATTGCGTCTTCGAATGAGATTTGATCGATTTCAAGAAGACCAGGCCCGACGCTGTCTCGGAGGAAGGAGGCTAAGCGCGGATCCGGTTCGATTGCTCGTAGCGGAGATGCCCCCAGGCTGAGCAGTTGTCTAGTGGCCAGTCCCGTACCTGGACCGACTTCGAAGACTGACCTGCCCCGGGCCAAACCGCACCGAGTTACCAATCGTTGGTACAAGGCGTCCGGGTAATCCGGACGCGCCTCAGCATAAACCTGAGGATCATTCCCAAAAAGCCGCCGGCCGTCGTTCAAGGGAATCTTAGGCATAAGGTCAGAAGAATAGCCGCGAAAAGGCGCAAAAAACGCAAAAAATGAAAGCGAGGTTTGGACGGGAGCCCGCTGACAGTCCACAAAACCGCCAACCCACCAAGACACTGCAGTCGCGCCAGGTTCCTACCTGGTCCTCTTTTTTTTGCGCCTTTTGTGCCTTTTCTCGGCTATTCGTTTCTGCTCAGAAATTTCACCATCAGGGTCTCGTCGTAATACAGGCCTTTGTGTTTGAGGGCTCTTTCCTCCAGGCCATACTCAACAAAACCCATCCGTTCATAAAACCGTCTTGCCCGCGGATTACTGACCACAACCGTCAACTGCACTTGTTCGACCTCTTTGCCGGCATGCTCGAGGAGCGTCTCAACTAAGGCGGCGGCAAGACCGGAGCCACGTGCTTCCGGTCTGACATACATTCCCCAAAGCACTCCTTTGTGGCTCAATTTCGGAGCCGACAGAACATAGAATCCCGCTACCCCAACCAAACGATCGTCGCAGAAAGCGCCAAATATCGCGTTTCGATCTAGTCGATCGACCCAAAATTCTGCCGGTTCGTTGGAATCTTTCTCAAACGTCGATCCAAACGCTTCCGGATCGTTCTGAAGCCCTTCCAATCGGATCAATCGAAAAGCCTCGGCGTCAGCCCGCTCGAGGCGGCGGATCTTGAAGCGATCACCGCCCATAAACCAAATCAGATATTAAACAGCGGCCACTAATCGGACTTATCGCCATCTGATTTTTGTTCGACGGATGCACTCGCCGATGGAGCAGGGCTGGCACTTGGACTAGGGCTTCCCGCTTCGGGTTTTTGTTCTGCCGGCTTCTCTCCCTCAGATTTCTGTGCTTCTGGTTTCTTTATCTCAGGTAGCTGAAATCCTGGTCGCCCCGGGAGCTGCCGGCCTAGCTCTTGCTTCTTGTAGTCGGCGGGGAGCTCGAAAAGGGACGCATCGGGCGGGCCCAACTTAATGTTCCTCCATTCAGCGCTAGAACCTGCGCTCTCCGATTTAACGAGCATATGAGTGGTTTGACCGATCCAGATGAAACCGTTCATGGGTCGGGCAGCCGGCATCGCCGGCTTGTTTTGTGTGCCGGGCGTCGGTGAACCCGAACCGTAACTGTACTTGTCGCAGGTCTCACCGTTAACGTCTTCGGTCCCAACCTTTTCGTGGATGATGTTCATCCGTTTGGCCCAATCAGCCGGAGATTCGAGCATCCTGGGATCCAAAGGCCCTTCCAGGTAGGTCTTAGTGCCAGGAGTCAAGATGTATCGCTTGTTGAGGTCGCCGCGTAAAATCACGATATTACCCCCAGCGCCATCCCGTTCGGTCCGGCGCTTATTCCCGTCGACGTAGATGTGCATCGTCATCGGCGGCCCTGCCTTTCGGGAAAGGACTAGATCACAACTGTATTGGGTCGGCGCATTCGCCAAGGGGTTATCTTTCGTTTCCTCGGCCGGCGCACTAAACGCGGGGAGGATTGACACTAATGTAATTAAGCCCGCGGAGATGAGTCTCGTCATGATTCGCTCTTACTATGTTCCGGCTTGTTCGGCCAGAAACAAAAAAAGGAGTTCAGGAGATGAACGCAAAGAAAGAATCGGAGCGTTACCCGAGGATTTTCACAGCAAGGTCACAAAGGCCCGAAGGTTTTCGAAAATAGGAGCGTGTCGCACGGGAACATTGAAACTTCCTCTTTGTGACCTTGGCGTCCTTATTGCGCAAATTTCGTCTTTCTTAGCGCTCTTTGCGTTCTTTCGCGACTGTTCCCCCTCACCACAGCCCCCGATCCAAGGTCCGATATTGGACGGCTTCGCCTAAATGGTCGGCGGTGATCTGGTCGGCTCCGACCAGATCCGCGATCGTGCGTGCCACTTTGAGGATACGATCATACGCTCTCGCGCTCAGATTCAGGTTCGTCACCGCTCTACGGATCAAATCGATCCCTTCGGGGTCCAGACGGCAATGCTTCTTTAGTAATCGAGTGGTCATTTGACCGTTGCTGCGAATCAACCCTTCACGCGTGAACCGTTTTTGCTGTACCAAACGAGCGCGTCTCACCCGGTCTCGGATTGCCGCCGAACCTTCACCTTCTGTATCCGACGTGAGCTCGTTCATCTCGATCGCGGGCACTTCAACATGGATATCGATCCGGTCTAGCAAAGGCCCGGATAACCGGCTACGGTAGCGTTGGACCTGGCTGGGCGAACATCGGCATTCTCGGCGCGGATTTCCGTAATGACCGCAAGGACAAGGGTTCATCGCCGCAACCAGCATGAAACTGGCGGGAAAGGTCATTGAACCGGCCGCCCGAGAAATCGTGACTCTGCCGTCCTCCAAAGGTTGGCGTAGGACTTCCAAAGTTGACCGATGAAACTCCGGTAATTCATCTAGGAAAAGAACTCCGTTATGAGCCAAGCTGACTTCACCGGGCGTGGGCTGCGCCGATCCTCCTAATAAGCCGGCGTCTGACACCGTATGATGCGGGCTCCTGAATGGGCGTTCGGTTACGAACTGGCGTGAACCGTTCAGTAATCCGCAGATGCTATGGATTTTGGTGGTCTCGATGGCTTCGGCCAGCGTGATTGGAGGAAGAATCGTGGGCAGCCGTTTTGCGATCATCGATTTACCGGAACCAGGCGGACCGATCATCAATAGATTATGCGCTCCCGCGGCAGCGACTTCGACCGCGCGTTTGACATGTTGTTGGCCGTGAACCTCGGCAAAATCATCGTCGATCTTGCTAGGAACGAAACTGGGTTGGCCAGCGATCGGTTCGAGCGGCGCTTCTCCGCGCAGAAAATTGACGACCTCGGTTAGACTGCTGGCGCCGTACGCCGCTAAACCTTGTACTGGAGCGGCTTCTTCGGCGTTTAATTTTGGCACGATCAGAATCTGGCGGCCGCGCTTCTTGGCTTCGAGTGCGATGGCCAACACCCCGCGCACGGGCCGCAGCTCACCGGAGAGCGCTAACTCACCCGCCAGACAATAAGGACTCAGATCCGGGATCCGGTTGTCATCGTTGATCTTCAGCATTCCGATTGCGATCGGCAGATCGAATGAAGGCCCTTCTTTGCGAACGGTAGCCGGCGCCAGGTTCACGGTGATCTTGCCCCGCGGCCAGCGCAAAGCGCTGTTCGTGATCGCTGAAAGCACGCGATCCTTGCTTTCGCGCACCGCCGTATCCGGCAACCCAACCACCGCCACTTTCCCATGCTCGCCGTAGCCGGTATGCACTTCCACCTCGACCTCAAAGGCATCGACTCCCACGACCGCAGCTGAATAGACCTTTGATGCCATAACAAACTAAGATAGTGTTTGAATATTAGCGAATTGGCAAGTTTTGTTTTCGTTAGAACTGTGGCGACGAGGGAGGCACGCTGGTCCCACCGTGCCGCCAAATTTGCGGCACGGCCAGTCGATCGCCCAGAACGAGGTCGCCCGCCATCTCAACGAATTTTTGTCGTCTTGGTGGAGACGTAGCGGCCCGAAAAAGCTCTATTAAGTAACAGAATTAATTAGAGCTTTGATGCAGGAAGATTCTTTTTCGAGGTACGCTCATTGAACGCTATAATAACACTATACTTTATTGTTCGATTGATTTTGACGGCGACCATGTTTTGCCCTAAACTTTGCCGCCATGAACGAGCAGCTCAGGGAGTTTCTGATCGCTCCAAGGTTTGTTCCTTTCCAGGTGCGATTGAATGACGGCTCAGTTTACGGCGTGCCGTCGAAAGAGCATGCGTGGTTTGGCACAGGACGCTCAGGGTTGCTTTTTATTGAGGGCGATTCCGGAGCGGCATCGATTATTCAAATTCGCAACATCGTTGCGGTAGAAACGCCGGGGAGCGTTGAGTGAGGCCGAGTTGCTGCAAGTCACAAATGCAGAGCTGTGCGGGAACCGCCTAAGCGAACGGATCCATGCATAGAACTTGTTTCGCTTTGTCCGCCCTTTCAGCATCCCCAACCCGCGGCCGCGAGTGCAATTCCGACCAGGCACACGCCGTCATGTCGCTAAAAACAGGAAAATGCCGCTTTCTGTAATGCACTTGCTTTTAGCAGCTTACAAAAGTGCGCCTTGTAAGGGCGTATCCTATTTCCACTGTCACCCAGGGTTAAGACCAGGTTAAGACCCTGGGGTGAGGCCGTCCCTTCGGGGCAATGATCAGGCAACTTCGTTTACTAATTCCCCTAGAGGAGCGGCGGTGATTTTGACGACATCGCCGGGCAATAAAGTGAAATCGTTTGGGGGGACGATACCGGTACCCGTTAATAGAAAGGCGCCGGCGGGGAAACTGAGTTCCCGGTAAAGGTATTCGACCAAGACATCCAGTTCGCGATGGATTCTTCTCAGCGGTACCTGGCCTTGGAAAATCGTTCGGCCACCGCGTTCGATGAGCAAGGCGATCTCGGTGTCGAGATCCAATGACTCTTCCGTCACCAGAATGGCAGGACCAAGTGAGCAGCTGCCGTCGTAGACTTTGGCTTGGGGAAGATAAAGTGGATTTTCGCCTTCAATATCGCGAGAAGAGACATCGTTGCCTAAGGTGTAACCGATGATCTTTGCGCCCCGATTAATGACCAGAACGAGTTCGGGCTCGGGCACACTCCAACGAGCATCACGGCGAACGCGGATTTTGCCGGAAGGTGCCACGACCCTCCAACCCGGCGCTTTGAAGAAAAGCTCAGGCCGCTCGGCGTCGTATACGCGAGAATAAAAAACTGCCGCCCCGCTTTCTTGGGATTCTTCCCGGCGTCCTTCCCGGCTCCGTTCATAAGTGACCCCAGCCGCCCACACTTCCTGTGCTCCGACCGGAGCTAATAATTCTTCTGGTAAGGGTGGCCGCACCGTCTTGGCATCGGCTTTCAGATCTGAAAGATAAGCGTAGAGATCCTGAGAGTTTAATAACTCGTCAAACTCGGTGTCCGGGACTTGGAAGTAGTTCTTGTCCGATCGGGCGACAATGCCCCGCGAAGTCCGATAAAGATACATGGTCAGATTTTCCTCTATTGAGTCGAGATCCCCGCCTTATACTCCAAACTGATTCATTCCGCTAAACGCAGCTGCAGCCACTGATGGATTTCCTTTACAGGCATAGGACCTCCTTTCGACTTGCGTTAACCTTCGCGTCGAACGCGAGCGCGTACAAGTTCCCAGTTAGCGGTTTGCGGTTGGACGATAACCACGGTATGGGGACGTTCCACGCAGGCGAGCATTCGCGAACGGGACTCAGGCGGGCTACGGGACTTATGGGGCCATTAGCGAACAGCGGAACGGGAGCACGCTCAACCGCAAACTGCCAACCATGAACCCTTAATCCGTGAGCTTTCTTGGAGTCACATTTACCGGGGTCGATGAAACCGCCGATGTGCAAAGGCTTAACGAAATCCGGTCGCACTACTTCACGGTTGAATGGGGGCTCCGGCTAGCGGTTGAAAGTCAGGGTCGAACGGCCGGAATCCCGAGTGTTGAGTGGATGCGCAAACTGGCTCCGGAACTCAATCTCTCAGCTCAGTTATGGGGAACGAGCGCCGCCAAGTTTCTTCAAGGAGACGACACCGAGCTCATGTCTCACTACGGCAGCATTTGGCCGCGGTTCCGGCGAATCCAAATTAATTCCGCTGACGGGCACGATCGCGCGGATCTGACGGCGTTTACCCGGCTCATAGAAAGGAACCTGGACAAACAATTGATTCTCCGTATCTGGGACAGGAACTTGGAATTGGCCGATGCTTTGCTCGCTCAAGGTATTTCTTGTTCGACGCTTTTTGATGAATCCGAGCCGCAAGAACCCGCCCAAAGAAAATGGCCTAAGGGACCAAAAAGATTTGCCGGTTGCGGCTACGCGGGCGGGTTAGGCCCCGACAATATCTATAAACAACTATCGCCAATCCTGAACGCTGCTCAAACCGCGGCACGTTGGTGGGTCGAAATCGACTCGAGGCTGCGAGCCAAAGAAAACGACCAGGAAGTATTCAGCTTAGCATGCTGCAAACGGACGATACGGGAATTCGATAGTTTCTTTCTGGACTACACCATCTGAGTGTCAAAAAAGCTGGGGGGCGCGCGTCCTGCCGAGTTGCCCTGGTGTGTTTTCACGTGAAAAGCGGAACAAGTCGAGGTATTGTTCCGTAAGCAGTAACGAACTCCCCCCTCCAAAACCCTCCAATTCAATTCGCCCGTAAGCGGACTAGTTTGCCGTTTTACGGTGCGGTAGCATTATGTCAATCCCTCCCGTTATACGAAGCCTCGTAGCAATCAGTGCTTTTGCTACGGTCTGTTCGACGCCAACCCTATCAAAGGCTGGAGAGCAGAATGCGTTAGTTGTTGTCGGCCTTTCACCCGAAGCGGTTGCCATCGCTTATCCGACGCCGGCCTACCCGGCGGACTGCGTACGCATGCGGATACAAGGCACGGTCGAAGTCAGTATCTGGGTCCAGAACGGCAAAATGGTAAAGGTGAAGGGCTCGTCGGCAAATCCGTTGCTAGCGGGTAAGTCTGCCCGCTGGATCCACCGGAACTGGCAATTCAAGCCCAACACGACCGGCTTGTACGTCCTTCCAATCATTTACCAGCTCGACGACTCCGCGTTTAGCGGTTAGCCGTTGGCGGTTTGCAGTTGGGCGGGTTCCAGTCCGTGGCTCGTTAGCGGGCGGTGGACCTCCGACGCCCTACGCCATCACTCAACGACAAACTGCCTACCAAAAAACAAGGCACCAATTCAGGGATTCCCTGGATGGTGCCTTGGCGATTGAATCGCTCCGATTGCAAGCGCGGTAAATTCAGTTGTTTGGGATATACTCCACCCCGCAACTGCCGCAAATGAACGTTTGGCCCGGATATTCCCAATAAACCCGGCGCATCGAGTGACAGTGCCAGCACTCCACCCAACGATAGTAACCCCGTCCGCCAACTTCCGGTTCTGCATTTGTCGCATCCATGTCTCGAGAGGCCTTTTCCGGCCCCGCGGGAGACTCAGGTTTCTGAGTCAGGTAAACTTCGATAGTTTTGGATTTCTCAGGCATTTACTATTCTCTGTTGTATTCGTCGGCCTCGACTTAACCGAGACTTTTTTCGACGTTTTTGACTTTCTTTCTATTGGTCAGACGAGAATCCCCAGGGCGCTTGCGAGATTTCTAAGTGCTTTTGGAAAGGTTACTCCTCCGGGAAGCGGCCGTCAGGTCGCTGATTCGGTTCAGTTCCTCGTTCATCAGGCGCACCCCTTCGGTTTGACGCTGGAATAGATCCCGGAATAGGCCCGGACCTGATAGAAGCTCGGCCGCGGCGCCGTCTTGCATGATTTTGCCTTGGTCCAAAACAATGAAACGGTCGCAAAACGGGATTTGCCAGCCAACAATATCGTGGTCAACGACCAGCACGGTTTTGCCGGCGCACACCTGTCGCATCACTTGTAGCAGGCTATACTTGTCCTCCGGATCGATCCCGGTCGTCGGTTCGTCCAAGAAAAGAATTGAAGGCTTCCGGAGGAGGCAGCGAGTCAGCGCAAACAGCTTCTTTTGGCCACCGGACAGCAAGTTCCCGGAAGAAAATTGCCGGTCCAACGGCGCTTGGCCATAAGCTTCCACCAGAACCGGCCAGATACCGGTTCGCTCACAGAGGCCTTGGATTTCGATCTCCGTGGCCGCTGGCCGCGCGACTCGGAGATTCTCGCGGATGGTGTCATGGAAGAAGGCCGGCGATTGCGGCATTAACACGATCTGGCGCCGCAGACTTTCCAACGAAAACCGGGTATGCTGGACCCCGCCGAGTAAGATTTCGCCGGCTGACAGCTCGTAAAACCGCAACGCCAACCGGAAGAAGGTAGTTTTTCCTTGCCCGGCCTTCGCGATTAAGCCGGTGATCGATCCCGCGGGAACTACGAAAGAGGCATCGTCGAAGATTTTTCGCGACTCTGCCGTGCGATACTGGAAAACGAGCCCACGCGCTTCGATTTCTCCAGTAATTTCGGGGTTATCTTGACCACTGTCGGTTGGAGCGGAAGCCGGTTCGGCGCAGAGAATAGAGCCGACCGACTCGATCGCAGGCCAGGTCATATTGAA
>Ga0153933_1000690_pt1 | contig 11157 bp, 8 predicted proteins | sample TSNJ017MetaG_FD_102275 | JGI IMG/M metagenome (GOLD analysis project Ga0153933, IMG submission 102275) | Attine ant fungus gardens microbial communities from New Jersey, USA - TSNJ017 MetaG | ecosystem: Host-associated > Fungi > Mycelium > Unclassified | place: USA: New Jersey, Wharton State...
GCGGGGCCAGCGGTTTTTGGGGTGAAGCGGCTGGCAGAACTCGCAGAAGCCGCTGGTGAAATAGGCTGACCTCTCGTCAAACTCGATGAGGGAGCAGCAATCAAGACAGCGATACGCCTTCATCAATCGGACGTACTGCCACACAAACCTTGACCCTGAATCGACGACCATCTATAGAGTCAGCGTACGTTCGATCGCCGAATCTACCTATCCTATCTTTTGGCGGGGCGAGGCTATCTTTTAAGTGGCGTTGCAAATCCGCGCAGGATTTAGCGAGCGAAGTGAAAAGCTAAGCAGGAATTGAAGTTAAATTGGCGTCCCCGACGGGATTCGAACCCGTGTTACCGCCGTGAAAGGGCGCGATTAAATCGCAACATTAACGCACTGCTGAGAACCAGAATGCATCGGAATGAATTCTAGCAGCGGTAAGACACGGACAAGTTGCTCCGCAGATGTCCCCGAAGCCGCTCTCTCAAATTCCCTCTCCGTTAGAGATGGGGCCGGTCAGAGAGAGATTAGGTCTATAGCACCGAAGCCATGTGTCCGAGTAGCCGACTATTCGGCAATTTGCCACGAATCTCATGCTCGATGAGCGCCTTGGCGATTCATCGCTCATTTAGGAAACGCGTGGCGGTGACTGCAATCAACTTATCTGGCAAGCAGTATGCGTTCACCTCAGTTCTTATCATCGGAGCTGTGCGTATTCCAGGCGGGCTTGTTGCAGGACCGGAACGTCGGGATCGGCGTCTTTCCACAGAGCAAAGAAACTCTCGTATTCATTCCTGCTTCGGGTCTTGTTGCCCTGCTGAGCATAGGCGCGAGCCAGACCGAGGTGAGCCATCACCGTCCACGGCTTCACCGGGTCTTCCAGCCCGGGATTGTCGATCAGCTTTCTGAATTCGGCCTCCGCTTTCTCGCCTTGCTTTAGAGCCAGGTAAGCATTGCCGCGCACGTCGATCACTTCCGGCGCCATGAACTCATACGGGACCACCGGTTCCAGGATTTTAATCGCGGCGTTGGGGTCGTGACGGTGCATTGCCAGGATTGCCTTCACCTCGGGGAGATAGACGAGGTGTTCCAGCGTGCCATGAGGGTACTGCTCGGGCTGCTTGATATAAGCCTCGGCAGTAGCGACATCGCCTGCACTCGCTTCGATGACCGCGCCATAAATGCCGCTGCGGTCTTTTACGTGTTTCAGCAGTTCCCTGGCTTTTTCATAACGACCGAGCGCCGCCTCGATCCTGATCTCTTCCCACAACATGCTGTCGGCGGCTTCTTCGCCATCTTCTTTAAGGCCCAGAGGAATAATGGTCTTGTAAGTGTCCTCAAACTGCCGGTATCTGCCCTCATCGGCGGCAACGATTCCTTGATTTCCGAGCATGCCGTAAAAGCCAGGCTTCCCTTTGTCCCAGTCGACCTCTTGCTGCATGGCCGCTGCGTCATGGTCGATGACGGCCATCTCAAACAGCAATCCATGAAAGCGTTCGCTATCGATCCCCTGGGCTTTGGCCTCGGCAAGAATGCGCTTAGCGTCGGCGAGTCGATTGGCCCGCATGTAGGCGCGAGCAAGAACTTCACAGGTCGAGGGCGCACGTTGCGCTGCCAGTTGCAGGGCACGCTCTCCAGCTTCGATGGCCTCAGAATAGTCTCCGCGCTCAATCTCAACGTCGGTGAGCGCTTCCCACGGAGTCATCTCGGCGGGGTATACCTGCGTCCACTCTTTCACGTCCTTCTCCGCGGCATCCAGATCGTGAAGACCGTTCAGATAGTAGGTGTATCGCGTGTAAAGCTTTTCATACTGACTCAGGTTGGCGCTGAGATCAAAAGCCTTTTGTACGTATTCGGCAGCTTTGACCCTGTCGCCAAGGTTGTAATAAGTAACGCCGAGAGCAGATTGCGCCCAGGCAAACTTGGGATCGATCTCCACCGCTTTTTCAAAGTAAGGAATAGCCTCCCCGAACTTTGCCGCGCGGCCTAACTTCACTCCCTGAAAATAGGCCTGAAGAGCCTCAAAGGAAGAGGTTGTGACGTTATAGAAGGGCACCTGAAACTCGTCCATCGACTTGTTTGGCTCGCCCAGCTTTCGCCGCGCGCGCAGCGAGAGAGAGTCGAGCGTACCAAGGACTTCATCTTTATTTCGGGCGCTTGCTTTGTACATCGCAATCGTGGAGCCGGTGGCGCACTCAACCACTTCCATCGACGTTCGGTATCCCGTCTTGTCCAGGGAAGATTCAACCCCGGGCCGGAGCATGGCCTGATAACCGGCCCGCTTGCAGACCTCAAGCGCGGTCTCCCCTAACAACGGCGTATCCAACGGCTTCTCCATTGCCGTCAAGACGCTGTTGACCTCGCCCGCGCCCATGATCTGGATCCAGGGTGATTGCGCAATGCCGGCGACGAGGACGCTTTTCAGAGTGATGTCGAAGCTCGGGTCGCCGGTAAGGTTCATGACGTCGGCAACCAACACTTTGCGCAACTCGGGCAGCTTGGAAAAGCGCTTCCATATATAGAGAGTGGCCGCGCCTACAATCACCAGCGCCAGGACAGACCACGCTGCCAGATTGCGCGGGATTCGACCCAACCGGGAAAGACGTGCAGGGGCGGCGGGAGCCGGAAACGATTCTTCGATCACGACCTGGGTGCGTTCCCGCACCCTCTGCAGCAGAACTGCTTCGGTTTGGTCTTGAGAGAACCCGTCGGACGACGGCGATCTTTCTACCCCGACTGCGAACTGATAGCCACGGCCGGGGATCGTGATGATGCACTCCGCCCGGTCGCCCATTGCCCGCCGCAGCGAAGAGATCTGGCGGGCGAGGTTTCCTTCCTCCACAAACGAATCGGGCCAGACGGATTTGAAGATTTCTTCCTTGGTGATCACCCGCCCCGGGTTCGCTACCAGATACGTGAGGACCTCATATGCCTTGGGGTAAAGCGAGATCGGCGCACCATTACGCGTAAATCTGCGGCTGGAGGGGACCAGTTCAAATTCATCGAATCGGTAAATATCATTTACTGTCAACGACATAGGAGGCTTTCACAAATTTTCCAAATGTTTTCGTACCAATTCAAGACGCGGAATGCCCCGCTGCGCTCTAGTTGCGATCAAGGCGACTGAAGGCAACCTTGGCAGGCCAGGAGAGAACGATGAAAAACCCGCCCCGTCGAGCACCACTTATGGAAGAGCCCGCGCACCAAGAAGATATCACGCCGAAAATCGGAGCCGGAACAGAACCCAGGGCTTACCGGCGAACGACCGTGACCGTCGAGCGGGAGACGCTCTCGGTGCTGGCGCGCCGGACTGTTGCGGAGCCTGTCGCAGCAAATGGGGCCCACCCCGGAGGTTCTGAAATTGGCCCTGAGCCGCAAGACGAAAGTCCGCCGGGATCTTCGCCGCCGAACTTACTCGGGTAGACAAAAATCATCGCGATCGAAGCCGCGAAGGCGGCCCGGGTGTCAACTGCGAACCCAAGCTCAAATCCAACGATGGAGAGAATAGGCATGAAGCCCGGAATTGATAAGCGCTGTTCGTATTTCTACTGCTCACTGGCTAGCACATGCAGCGTTCTCTTGATCCCGATCGCCCTCTGCGCCGGCCAGTCCGGAGTTGCCCAGCGAAGAGCGTCGACCCAGCCGATATCGGCCGCGGTCGCAAGTACTTCCTCTCGAAATCTGACCCTGGCGCAAGCCGCGAAGGAAGAGAAGGACGCTGCGACGCCGTCGAAAGAAGGCAGCAACGGCATCAAGGTCCATGGCCACTGGAAGTTTGTTGTACATGACCCCGACGGCACGCTGGTAAGTACGCGAGAGTTTGAAAACTCGCTCATCACTCCGGCGGCCGGGGACTTCCTTATCGCAAGTGCGCTATTGGGCCAAAGCGTACCATCGGACTGGGCGGTGTTGTTGTGCCCGGTGGCTGGAAACACCTGGGCGGCCCCGCCCTATACCAGTGGCCGCATGTTGGCGGGGACCTTTTGCCCCGGAACCAACAATCCGGTTGCCGTTCTGGTTCCCAGCTTTAGCACGATCGCTGGATCAATCTTTGCGTACAGCAATTTCTGCAACAGCACTACCAACGACCCCAACCCAACGGGCAACACCGGCAACCTCTGCGTAACCGGCCTGACGCAGGCTCTGACCGGTGGAACCACCAGCAGCCCGGGTTACTCCATCACATTGAGTGGGAGCTTTACCGCAATTACAGGCGTGACGATCAACTCCGTCGGCACATACACAGGCTACTGCCCGCCCCCCGCACCGGGAGAGTTTTCCACGACTGGAGCGGCTGCCTGCGAGGTAACCGTCGCACCGCGCTTCAGCCAAACTTCCACCAGCCCATCCATGCTCGTGTTCACAGGAACGAATCAGACCCAGATACTCGCTGCGGGCCAGATTCTCACGGTTACTGTGACCATCAGCTTCTCCTGATCGATGCGGCAAGATCGCCGGGGCAGCCTGCCGTCACAGTTGCTGCCCGCTTTCCGATCGCGGAGAACAATGGTTCTTGCCCTGCGCGGCGCACTGTAGTTGTCCCGGCTAAGGAGTTGTCATGGAGACCCGATGGAGCAGCGCAAAGCATCCTGGTTTGCTGGCTTGCGCCCGTCTCTCTTGCGTGTGGCGAAGGCGGCTTCCTCCACTGGCGCTGTGTGTTGCTGCTTCATGCTTCTCTGTCATGGCCCGTGCCGATACTACCGCTACATCAGCCCAACTGGCGCTCACGTTCAATCCCGCTCCCGTCGGCGTTCTCCACACCCCGGCACAGGCTCTGACGGCGTCGTTTACGGTCAGCGGCAGCGTAGCGAACCTCACCGCTTCCGTCCATTACGGCACTGACTTCACGGCCGGCGCGGTGGAGTGCGCCTCCGGAGGTTCGTGCACCGTCGATGTGACCTTCGCGCCGACCCTGCCCGGGGCGCGCCGGGACGCGCTCTTTTTGATGAATGGCGCCGACACTCTGGCGACGGTCTACCTGGGCGGGGTGGGCCAGGCGCCGCAGGCACTAGTGCAGCCGGGGGTGGTGACCCAGCTCGTCACCGGTTCCGCAGTCACAATCAATAAGTCTGCGGTCGATGAAAACGGTATCGTCTACTGGGTCGAGCAGGACGGCACACCGGGCAATAACGTCTTCAGCGTCACCCCGGCAGGCGTGATGAGCCTGGTGCCAGTCAACGCCGGACATCCCCAGGGCATTACCATCGATGGCGCCGGAATCCTCTACATCACTGAGGGCGGCCAGACGCTGGCTACCTGGAATACCGTCACCCAGACAGCCGGCACGCTCACCCCGAATCTTCCGTCATTCTATGTTTGCTCAAACCAGGAAGACTATCGCGGAGTTGCGGTCGATATCTCCGGAAACCTCTTTCTGACGGAGATCGAATGCCAGGCCATCGTACAGGTGAGACCGAATGGGACCACGGTGAACAATCTCATGGAGCCGCCGATTGCGAATGCCTTCTGGATCGCCGTCGACGGTGCCCGCAACTCGTTTTACAGTGGCACGGGCGAGATCAATGAGATGCTTGCCAACGGCAACCAGATCGAGCTCACCAATCCCGGCGACCCCCTGAACAGCAACCTGGAGGTGGATGCCGCGGACACTCTGTACGTGAGTCCGCGTGCGGGCGGCGGCGTGGTGGAGCTGCCTGCCTCCAACTATGAGGCCCCGCAGGCGTCGCTCGATCCAATCGCCATCGTCGGAGGAACCGGCCTGGGCTCCGATGGCACACTCTATGTAGGCAACGCCGGCACGTCCCCCCCGGTCGGTAGTGGCAATCTGGACAGGGTCGACCGGTCCCAGGGCGCGATCGGCTTTGGCCAGCAAGTCGTCGGCACGGCAAGCGCCCCGCAGCAAGTTGCGATGTACAACGGAGGCAATCAGGCTCTGACGATCTTTGAAGTTGCTCTTACAGATTCGGGTTCCGGCTATGCTCTCCAACCTGCCGGGCCCGACGACTGCTCCAATGGGCAGGTGCTTGCACAAGGTTCCTACTGCCAGGTTACGGTCTCATTGACTCCAGCCCACGTTGGCAATCTGACAGGAAGCATTCTCTTCTCCACGAACTCTCTCAACGATGCAAATTCAGTTGAAACGGTCGCTCTCTCCGGCTTTGTGCCCGGCTCGTACGCGACGCTCTCGCCCAGCCCGGTTGTGTTTGCCGAACAGGCTCCAAATACGACCAGTACGGCCAGCGCCGTTACGCTCACCAACACGGGCACTGTCGCGCTCACCGGCATCGTCGCCAGCCTTACCGGCATCGACCCTTCCAACTTCGCCTTGACTGCAGGAGCCAACGCCTGCGGCACCTCTCTGGCAGCCGGGTCTTCCTGCTCCATTTATGTCACCTTCACGCCGACGGTGCCGGGCAACTACTTTGGGACGATCTCCGTGGCCGACGGCGCAATCAACTCGCCGCAAACAGCGGCGTTGAGCGGAGCCAGCGTCGCTCCGCCCGCAATCCTGCAAGTCGACGAATCGGTTCATACCACCGATACCCCCGAGGCAGGTGAATCCATGACGCTGAAGATCGCCGAGATCCTTCATGTCAGCGACACCCCACTTGGTGGTTTGGCGGCCTCGCTGACTATTGCGGAGATCATTCAGTCATCCGATGCGATCCCCGCACCACCGACAACGACATCTGCTGCGCTCAACATCGCCGAAGTCATTCAAGCCGCAGATGGCGATTCGCTACCCACGATCGCATCCGCTTCGCTGAATATTGCGGAGATGATTCACACGACGGACGGCGATACGGTGACGATTCTGGTTGTTCCTACCCAGACCTCACTCAGTTCTTCGACCAATCCTTCACTCGCCGGGAAATCGGTCACCTTCACCGCTACCGTTTCCTCGCTCTCGCCCAGTGGCGGAACCCCGACCGGTGCGGTGCAGTTCATGATGAACGGAACGGCGGCCGGCGCGCCGGCGCCGATCAGCGGCAGCGGACAGGCAGTCTACTCGACCAGCACACTTCCGGTTGGGCAAAGCTCGATCTCGGCCAGCTATAGCGGTGACATCAACTTCGAGGAAAGCACCGCAGCCGCGGTCGTGCAGTCGGTGCTTAGTTTTCACTTGCTCCCCGCAACCTCGTCTGCGACAGTCTCTCCGGGCCAAAGCGCGACCTTCCAGTTCACGATCGCCCCGCAGGGTGCTTTCGAAAAACCTATTACATTCTCGGTGAGCGGTTTGCCGCCGGGAGCCACTGCCAGTTTCACTCCTTCATCTCTGACTCCGCCGTCAGGTGCGACGACTGTGGTTTTAGCTATTAAGACTGTCTCGATAAGCGCGGCAGATAGCACTCTAAGACCGCTGTTGCCTGTGTCCCCTCTCATGCTTGGTATTCTCTTGCCGCTCATCGGCCTTCGGCGCATGTCGCGGCGGGCATTCCATCGTAGGGGCACCTTATTAACTGTAGTTGCCACCCTGGGGATCACCGCGATGGTTAGCGGTTGTGGAGGAGGACACTTCACCCAGCCTTCGCAAACTTACCCCATCGTTGTTACCGCCACGAGTGGATCGCTTCAAACCTCGACCACGGTATACCTAGTAGTTCGGTAGACGGACAGAAACAACGCTGCAAATCGGTTGGGTACTTCCTCGGCTCGTATAACAAACCGTGGCATCTTCCTGAGCGATTAGTCGCCACCCAATCAGAGAGAATGAACGAAGACTGTTTGGCCGCACAGTCGGCATTTGAAGATGTTTTTCTCGCTCGTTGGCAATAACAGTCAGTCCAACTTCCCGGCGCAATTGATTGCGTTGTCTCTGTAAAGTTCTGTACGGGCAGCATTTCGTTCCACTCAGCACCACTAGCGCTGAACGCTCTTGAGGTAGGCGATCAAAGTTGCGAAGATCGCTGGCGAGGAGATCTTGGGGTAGCAAATCTGATGGGTGAGCGCAACAACATCGCTGTCCGATCGGGAAGGAGCAGTCAGAATGCTCGAAGCGTTATCGGGAGAGACACAGCTTTATCCAATCATTGGCGATCCCATTGTTTTTGTGAAGTCCCCTCAACGCATGACTGCATGGTTCGCGGCGCGAGGCCATAACGGAATCTGTATCCCGATGCAGGTGCCGAAGGATGACCTGGAAACGGTCGTGCGGGGACTGGAGCGAACGCCGAATGTGCGTGGCCTGCTTATCACGATGCCGCATAAGAATGCGATGCTTGACTTGTGCGCAACCTGCTCCACGACCTCGCGGCGTGTGGGAGCTGTGAGCATTGTTCGTCGCAATGCAGACGCAAGTTGGCATGGCGATATGCTCGATGGACTCTCCTTTGTCGAAGCACAAAAGAAGCAAGGTGCAGTACTGCAAGGCGCTCGTGTCCTGCAGGTGGCGCGGGAAGCGCCATCGCGGATGCGCTCTTAGGTGCCGGCGTTCGGGAGCTTGTGCTCCACGACCGAGATGAGTCGCGCGCCAACGAACTGATCGCGATCCTGTCAGGCCCGTATCCGAAGCGAATTGTGCGCGGTGCTGCCGACCCGACCGGCTTCGAGGTCGTTGTGAATGCCACGCCCATGGGCATATCCCCGAGCGATCCGTTGCCCGTGCCTGCGCATCTGCTATCGGCTTCCATGTTCGTCGGGGACGTGATCGCCGGGCATGATGTCACGCCCTTGCTCATGGCGGCACGGGAGGCCGGCTGCAAGACCGCAGACGGCGTCGCTATGGTGGAGGCTGGCATTGAATTGATGCAGGACTTCCTGCTGGCACAGGTGGATAGCGAGTAGACTGCCGGCACGTCCCGATTGGTGATCTCTGGCCAAGCCACCTATCGAGCGCGGTCAAATCATCAGTCCGCTCGACAAGTTGCCGTAAACCGGCCATCCAGAGATGTGATGACGCATTTAGAGCGCATGACCCCGCCGCGTCCGGGGGCAACGTGGCGGCAGGAAGACAAGTCTGCGCAAGTGTATTCGGCCGTTTAAGTTGAGCCTTGAGGTGAGGAGTCCCGCACATCTTTCCTTATATTACGAGTGCCTTCTTACTTCACTTTCGGTGCAAAGCGATAATCTCCGATGTAAACGAAGAGAAAATCCAATTGCACCGCTACTGCGGCGCAGGAGGATTTGCATGCAACAAGGAAGCATCATCAGAAGCGAACGGAAACACGGGCCCGATGTCTGGCAGTTTCGGTGGTCGGAAATTGGACCTAAAGGACAGCGTGTCTATCGCAAGCGCGTTGTCGGAACAGTTGACGACTATCCGGACTCCGAAGCAGTTCGTGAGTCCGTTCAGGGTTTAGTCACCAAGCCCATCGTTGTGGATCTGCACATGAGGCCGCCGACCATGACGGTGGGAGAATTATGTCGGCACTTCGAGCAACGAGAATTGGTACAAGAAGATACCTGGCGCAGCTACTCTACGAGAAAGAACTATCACTTTCTTTTGAAGCGCTGGATCATGCCTCGCTGGGGCAACCATGAACTTGGCCAGGTCCGCACGATTGAAGTGGAGTCGTGGCTGCGCGGCTTGGCGCGAGCAAGAAGTACTTGCGCCAAGATCCGGAATTTAATGTCCGTTCTCTTCAATCATGCGTGGCGACATGAGTTGTTCGACCGCAATCCTATCAAGCTGGTTCGCCAGAGCGCCAAAAGACGAGCCGCTCCCGATGTGCTTAACCCTGTTGAAGTCAAGCTACTTCTGGACAATCTTGCGCTCAGAGAGCGGACGCTGGTACTTCTGGCGGCCTCGACCGGCTTGCGCCAAAGCGAGTTGTTTGCTCTCAAATGGTGCGATATCGACTTCTCTCAGGACGCAATGAACGTGACACGTTCGATTGCCTGTGGCATCGTGGGTCGATGCAAAACCGAGGCTTCACAAAAGCCGGTTCCAGTTCATTCCATTCTGGCTGCGGCGCTCATCCTTTGGAGAGATCATTGCAAATACCGCGGACCGGATGACTGGGTCTTTGCTAACGAACATCTTCGCGGTCGCCATCCGTATTGGGGGCAGGCAATCCTCCGAAGAATTGTCAGGCCTGTCGCAGAGAGAATTGGAATTCGGAAACGAATTGGCTGGCACACGTTTCGCCACACCTGTTCGATGCTGCTCAGGAGCGTCGGAACGGAATTCAAAGTCATGCAGGAACTCTTGCGGCATTCCTCGCTACGGTCCACGATCGACGTTTACACCCAGGCGGTCACGCCGCCTAAGCAGGCGGCACAGGCCGCGGTCTTGGCTCTCATTTTTCCTACCTGAGCGAACTTCAAGATCAATCAGCGGATCAGGACGAGAGTGGGTCGGAGGCGTGCCGCAAAGGCGACTAAAATCAAGCCATTGAGAGTGCAGAAAGGGCACCAAATCGGGTCCATTTTGCACCCACGAATGCCAGGCGAAACCTTACGCAAGTTATTGATTCTTTAGTGGCGTCCCCGACGGGATTCGAACCCGTGTTACCGCCGTGAAAGGGCGGTGTCCTAGGCCACTGGACGACGGGGACGCTGGATTTGGCGCGGAATATGAGCACGCACCTGACGGCAAACGCCATATTTAATGTATCAACGCGGGCGGGGGGTGTCAAAGGCGAGCTCTCCGCTTGATGTTCGGATTTGGGTCAATTCCGCAGCGTATACAGCAATTCAGAGGCGTAATCCACCCGTACCGCGGAGACTTCCCTGGGAACCTCTACACGCGGTGCTTCGTATTCCTCAAAACAGATGAAAGCTAGATGGTTTCGGCAAGGAAGGCGCCTCTTATCGACAAGTGTCGGAAAGCATGGAGCCCGCAATCTCTCTGCACTCCGTTCGTCACTGAAATTTCAACATCGCTGAAAGATTTCGTGAAGCGTTCGCCTTGTCAGTGAATCAGTAGTTGCACCATCGTTTCGTGGCAAGACGAAGAGAATAAAGCGTCACCCGGTCCGCAAGCAACGAGGCGGGGTCATGCGGATGGTAACGACTCGCCTTCATGAGTCGTTTGCCGCAAACCGACAGAAGACAGCAAGACACATAAAAACCGGTTCGCGCCGGATCCATATATTAAGGATTTACCTTGAAGAGACCGTTTCGCATTGGCATCTCGCTTTTACCGTTGGCCCTTTCGCTGACCATTACGGCCTGCAGGCAGGCCAAGCCGGCGACGGCTGCCGCGCCCCAAGCACTACCGGTTCAGACTCTGGCGGTGTCATCGTCGGCTGTGCCGCGGACAGATGA
>Ga0153933_1000694_pt1 | contig 11129 bp, 12 predicted proteins | sample TSNJ017MetaG_FD_102275 | JGI IMG/M metagenome (GOLD analysis project Ga0153933, IMG submission 102275) | Attine ant fungus gardens microbial communities from New Jersey, USA - TSNJ017 MetaG | ecosystem: Host-associated > Fungi > Mycelium > Unclassified | place: USA: New Jersey, Wharton State...
GCACAACCTTGCGGCAAAGCGCTCCAGTTCGTCGCGTCTGAGCCCGGCACGACCGCCGGCCTGTAGCACACCGTCCTCGAGATACGCGATCTCGGCCACGGAGCGCGAAACATCCAGTCCTACGATTCGCATGATCGTCTCCCATTCAGATGACTGTTGGGAGCCGGTGGGACAGCACGACAACTACGGATTCGCGCTCGCAGCGCAACCGGGCGGGTCGCAGGGGCGGCCAACTACTAACACGAGCTCGCGGCTCATCGTATAAGAACGGCCTGCCCACCCGAAGTGCTCCCCGGTGCCCCTTGTCCCGGATGGTCACACCATACGCCAGAACTGCGCGGCGCGGGACCGTGGGGCACCGGCTATATCATGCCGGTTACCAACGCCATCGACCAACGCCATCGAAAGCCTGAACATGCAACTGCGCAAAATCATCAAGACCCGCGGGCACTTCCCCAATGATGAGGCTGCCATCAAGCTACTCTGGCTGGCCCTGCGCAACGTGCTGGCCAAATCCGTGCGGGCCGCCTTCGACTGGAAGGCGGCCATGAACCAGTTTGCTATCCTGTTTGGTGAGCGATTCACCTTGGCACGTGGATAACGTTTTGCAAACCGCCTCGCACACAAAAATGCGGACAGGTTCGAGAAGGATGGTCTGGCGAGAGTGTGGAAAGAAACACGTGCAACAAGCGACAGCGCTTTAACGATGTTGAAAAGCTATAAGCCTCGCGGAACAGTCGGCCTCTCAATTCTCGCGCGGTCACCCCGATGAACGCTGATACTTCGTCAATAGTCCAAGGATGCTCAGGCGACAAGAAAATCTCCCGGGACAACGTGCTGCCAAACGTCGAGCTGATATTCCAATAAGCGTTTTGGAGCCCACACCAATCTGGACCACTCCTACGCCCCAGTTCTGAAGAACACAAGGTCAGCGTTCCGGTGGCGCATCCTCGGACTCCGGGCTCGATGTCAATGGAGAAAAGAACCTCGGCAGGGATTGCCCACCCCGTTCCTGTGGGCCACTTTCGAAGTGCTTTCTCGGCTGAAAGCCGATGCACCCCATGCTCCGGCGCCCAATGAACCGGAACGGGGATTCGCAGATCCTGCACCTTCAGTGTCCTTGACAGACTAAAACGGAGTTCCATATTTGCCGCCTCTGCTTCCCGTTCGGTAACCGAATTGATGTTCTCGATGAGGCCCTTCGTTTCACGATGCTCGGGGTGTCCGGCTTCAGCGGCGACTTATTTAAAGCCGCGCCGCGAGTAGAAACGCTCAAGCTCGTTTTTCTTCGCGCGACAACCTGTGAATACCTCCACGTACTCCGGGATTCTCATCATGCGGACCGACAGTTCTTCGTTTTGCTGAGTCGATACATATCCAACCTGTACGAAGTAGGCAGTTCTGGCGCGTACGTCTGCCGGTTTCGGTTCGTAATTGAATCGCAAGAACATGGCGGTCAGGGCCGCAATCCGCGCGGCATCGGCTTCCGCCAATTCGCGTGCGATTTCCCGAGACTGTTGAGCCCAGCTTCTGATGGCGGCTTCGAATCGCGAATCGAAGATTTCATCATCGAACCAGCAGTCAAAGACGTTCAGCATCGCTTCAGCGATGCTCTCGGCATACGCCTGGGTCCGCTTTATCCAGTTACCAGTATTCTTCTGCTTCCACCTCGCAAGAAGAGCAACCAACAGTTCATCTCGGTCCTTGAAGAACCAGTAGAAACTGGTGCGCGAAAGGTTGAGCTTCTTTCCGAGCGTCAAAACGCGAACCGAGTCAACGCCTCCTTCGAGGAGACATTCATAAGCGGCCTCGAGCCACAAGTCGGCCGAACCTCGCACAGAATCTTCTGTTTTGTCTGCTGAATCGAGTGCGTCTTCCATTGCGTCCTATTCCCTATTAAGTCCTGCTGCGCGCTACGTGGCGAATTCTCCGTATTTTGCCGCACTGCAACGCAGCGAAGCGTACAGGCAGGGTCTCCTGCACGCAAACTATACTACATTGTCCTATCACTTGACAGTGGTGTACAGAAGTCTTAATCTTTGCTCACACACAGCAGTGATTGTTCCCACCGTCTCCAAGAGGCACTCATGTCCACGGACCCGCTCCTCCAGCCGTATCAGCTCAAACACATTACATTCCGCAACCGAATCATGACGACGTCGCACGAACCTGCGTACGCCGAGGATGGAATGCCGAAAGAACGTTATCGTGCATATCACGTTGAGAGGGCTAAAGCCGGCCTCGCGCTGACGATGACGGCAGGTTCAGCCGCAATTTCGAAAGACAGTCCACCGGTCTTCAACAACATCCTGGCCTATAAGGATGAAGTCGTGCCATGGATGAAGGACCTCGTGGACGAGTGCCACGAGCACGGGGCAAAAGTGATGATTCAGTTGACCCACTTGGGACGGCGTACCCGGTGGGACAAGGGTGATTGGCTACCGGCGGTGTCCCCCTCACACAACCGGGAACCCGCGCACCGCGCTTTCCCAAAGAAGATGGAAGAGTGGGACATTGACAGGATTGTCAAAGACTTTGCTGACGCGGCTGAGCGTATGAAGACCGCAGGCCTCGACGGTCTTGAAATCGAGTCGTACGGTCATCTGATGGACCAGTTTTGGTCCCCGCTCACGAACACGTTGGAAGGACCCTACGGCGGCTCGCTCGACAATCGCCTGCGTTTTACGTTTGACGTGCTGCGTGCGATTCGAGCGCGCGTCGGCGAACAATTCCTCCTCGGAATTCGCTACACAGCGGACGAAATTATTGCTGGAGGAATTACGAAGGAAGAGGGCATCGAAATCTCGAAGCGACTGAAGAATAGTGGCCTCGTCGACTACCTCAACGTCATTCGTGGTCACCTTGAGACCGATGCGGGCTTGACCGACATCATTCCGATTATGGGGATGAAGAGCGCTGCCCACCTTGATTTTGCGGGCGAGATTCGCAAAGAAACTGAGTTTCCGACGTTTCACGCGGCGCGTATCCAGGACGTCGCGACTGCGCGGTATGCAATCGAGGCGGGAAAAGTCGACATGATTGGCATGACGCGCGCCCATATGACGGACCCGCACATCGTCCGAAAAATCATCGAGAAGAGGGAAGACGACATTCGGCCCTGCGTGGGCGCTAACTACTGTTTGGACCGTATTTATCAGGGTGGTATGGCGCTGTGCATTCACAATGCGGCTACTGGCCGTGAGACGACGATGCCGCAGACCATTAAGCCGGCCGCGACAAAACGCAAGGTGGTTATCATCGGCGCAGGCCCAGCCGGACTTGAAGCAGCCCGAGTTGCTGGCGAACGCGGTCACGACGTTGTCGTATTTGAGGCCATGAACAACCCCGGTGGTCAGATTCGGTTAACGGCGCAGAACGTTCGTCGAAAGGAGATGATGGGGATTATCGATTGGCGCATGGCCCAGTGCGAGAAGCACGGCGTGCGTTTCGTCTTCAACACGTTCGCAGATGCTGAAACGGTGAATGCGGAGAGCCCGGACGTCGTCATCGTGGCGACCGGCGGTATGCCTCACACGGAAGTGTGCACCGAAGGAAACGAGCACGTGATTTCGTCGTGGGACATCATTTCGGGGGACGTGAAACCAGGCACGAACGTCCTCATTTTCGACGACGCTGGCGACCACGCCGCTTTGCAAGCTGCCGAGACGATTGCTCAGGCTGGTGGGAATGTCGAAGTCATGACGCCGGACCGTACGTTCTCGCCCGAAGTGATGAGCATGAATCTCGTGCCGTACATGCGCTCGCTGCAAAAGCTTGCGACGAAGTTCACGGTGACTTATCGACTCGAGTCGGTCCGCCGCGAAGGAGCTGATTTGGTAGCGACCATCGGTAGTGACTACGGTGGCATCCGAAAGAAAGAGCGCTACGACCAGATTGTGGTGAACCATGGAACCATCCCGATGGATGAACTCTACTTCGAGCTCAAGCCTTTGTCCAAAAACCTCGGGGTTGTGAATTACGACGACCTTATCGACGGTAAGCCGCAGGTCGAGAATAAAAACCCGGATGGACGCTTCCAACTGTTTCGCATCGGTGATGCTGTATCGGCGCGCAACACGCATGCGGCAATCTATGATGCCCTGCGCCTGACGAAGGACCTGTAACACGTTCGAGTCGAGTCTAAGCCGTGCGGTGTAGCTACAGTTCCGCTACAAGCGATTCTGTGGCCACGCCAATTTTCTCGACTCAGGATGCGTTGGCCCCAATGACGCGACGCAAACTATGAAAAGCGTTTCTGTGGACATCGTCGTGTATCCCGGGTTTCGGGCACTGGAGGTAGTTGGACCCCTGACAGTGTTCAAGCAGGCAAATTACTGTCTGCAGCAATCAAATCGAGCCGGAGGCTACAGCGTTCAAATTACGGCGACTGTCACTGGCATCGTCGCTTCCGATATTGATACTCAAGTCGTGGCCACCAAAGCGCTGGGACCGTCAGTCGCGCGTGCGAACTTGGCGTTCGCCCAGTCTGACTTTGGTAGACGGTGGTGTAAGTCGTGTTGTGGTTCGTCACCGACTAAAACGAAAAGACGATAGGGAAGATAAATCACAACCACTCGGATCCACCAGATCATCCACAGCCAAAATGCCCTTGTAGCGGACAAGCCCTGGGTGTGCGGAGCTCGCTCTCCGCAAAATCGACCGTAGCACACGTTAGCGAGGTCCCGTTGCTTGCTATTAGGATCCGCTGGCCAACGATGTTCCGGGAGGATATTGATTGCCATCGATACCTGGAATAGAAAAACAACTGGAATTGCCCAGAGGATGAACCAGTCAATCCATAAATGAAAGACAGTGAGGCCGAAAATCATAAACGCCAGATAAATTAGGCATCCCACCTTTTTTAATTAACTCGGGAAATCCCCCGGCTCTGCCGGGGAGGCAGTAAAAGTTTGACGTATACGGGAGCCGTCCATCGGTGAAACTCCCCTTTGTGAGCCGCCAAGCACACTAGAGGGAGAATCATGATGGACGACTTTGATAACCTAAGCCACAGCAGATGGGAATGTAAATATCACGTGGTATTCATTCCGAAGTGCCGTAGAAAGGTGTTGTACGTGCAGCTGAGGGGACATCTGGGTGAGGTCTTTCGACGACTGGCTCAGCAAAAGGAGAGCCGGGTAGAAGAAGGGTACCTGATGGCGGATCATGTTCATATGCTGTTGTCGATACCGCCAAAGTATGCGGTGTCACAGGTGGTCGGCTACATGAAGGGCAAGAGTGCGATCCACCTGGCTCGGGTGTATGGTGAGCGCAAGCAGAACTTCGTGGGCCAGCATTTCTGGGCGCGAGGGTATTTCGTGTCCACAGTAGGGCGAGACGAGCAGCTGATTCGTGAGTACATCAAGCATCAGGAGCAGGAAGATCAGCGGCTGGATCAGATGCGACTGTGGTGATAGAAGCGTGCCACCGATCGGTGGCGCAAGAAACCGGGGCGCGTTAGCGCCACCGATTAGCCGCTTTGAGCGGCTCACAAATTAAAGCCACCGGCTTTGCCGGTGGATATTTACTATAGATCCACTGTAGCTGGAACGAAGCCGGTCAGAAAAGTTCGCGACGTGATATTTTGGAGAAAGAGCGACGCGGAGTAATTGCCGCAATGCTTCCTCCGCAGTCATGCCGGGGAAAAATCCCCATTCGCGTAGAAAATGCGAGTCAGGATCAACAGCAAGGCGTGTTATTTGATGATGGGTGGAATGTTCACTCTTGAATTGTTCATAGGACTGCGTCCAGAAAATTACTGAGATGATCTCCGCGACGGTCCTATTTGTGAGTGCGGTCTTTGCAAAAATGTGATGCGTACATGAATGCTCTATGACTACATAGAGAGTGCGTACACCGCCGGTGGTTAAAATCCACGACGCTGATAAGAGAAAGGGGGCTGCGAATGCGGGGAGGCGGAACGCGCTAATCCCGAAGGACAGGCCCATGATAATTTCAAGTCCGATGCATAGGAGAAGAGTCCACGGCGACCATTGGAAACGGGGAGATTGCCCATCGTGCGGCATGCCTGTGAGCCACGTTAAAAACGGTTGCACAAATGCAGGTAGCGCAGTCATCGTCTCCCGAGGATTCAGCTGTACTTCTCTTTCCATTTTTCAATCCTGAAAAAAAATCGGCGCAAGCATGTCCGTCGCATACTCGATGCGAAACGCAGGTGCGACTAACGCGCTATTGACAAGAGAAAACTGTATTGCGGAAAACCAACACATAACTGCGCCCGTCCACAGAGGGTACGCCAGCTCATCGGACGTCCTTTACTCTAAAAGCGACATGCAATTGATCAAAATCGCCATCAATGATTGGAGTCGGTATGGCAGAAAATTTCTTCCGGGATTGATGGTCAATGCTCAAATTAGTATCAAGACAATTCTTTCGAGGCAAGCAAAATTTGTAGCAAAAATATATGCGAAAAGCATACCTTTAATTATGAGACACGAAGAAGCATTCCAATGGCGAAAGGAGCACCGATTTAAGTTCCCCATAGAAGAGCGTGTTAGGAACTTTGGATAATCGGTGCAGCATATACGAGCATAGCGGTTCGTGGATAACTTGTGTTAGCGACTCTAAGCGTGCAAATGCTTCGCGAAAAATTCCAGGCTCCGCGGCCAAGCGATATCGGAGCTTGCCCTGTCGTAGCTGGATCGCTCGTCGCAATGGAAGCCGTGTTCTGCGCCGGGATAGGTGAAGACCTCGACTTGCGGCTGCTTAGCCTTGATTATCTCTATGTCGGTTAGAGGAATGTGCGCGTCCTTCTCGCCGAAGTGTAGTTGCGTTGGCACTTTCGGCTTCTCGTTTGCGAAGTGTACGAGTGCACCCCCGTAGTATCCGACGGCGGCGGAAAGGCCGGCCAACTGAGCTGCCGCTAGATAGGCGATGACTCCCCCAGAGCAAAAACCGATGATGCCGATCGGTCCAATAGACTTTGCCGCGTCGATCGCTGCCTGCGTATCGCGCAGAAATGTCGCCCAATTCGGATTGCCGGCAAACTTTCGCAATGCATTCTGGACCTCATCGGACGAATAACCGCTCTGAAAATTCGGCTCTATGCGGTCGAAAATCGATGGTGCGAACGCCACATAGCCTTCCTTCGCGAGTCGATCACAGATCGAGCGGATGTGGTGATTGACGCCAAAGATTTCCTGGACTACGACGATCGCGCCCTTGGGCGCGCCGGCAGCATCGGCGCGATAGCAGCCAAATTGAAAACCATCTGATGCCGTCAATTTGATGTCTTGTCCCATGATTGATCCATTTTGTTTGAGGTTGCACTGTTGATCCGGCGCGCAAATGGCTCCAACGCATGCTCTTCGACTCCGCTGTGCTACGCTCAGGATGTGCAGTTCATACGTAGTATTTGCGGGCCGTCAATGAGTTGAGTTTGCGACAACGTTGCATGCCCGTTGTTGTCACATTGATCCAACGGCTAGGCGAGATGGCGCGCGAAGAACGCCCGGATACGACCTCGCGCGTCAGCCGCGTCCTTCTCCTTGTAGCCCGCCCCCATGACGGCACCGAGCACCCCGATCAACAGGCCTTTGTGATCGTCAAGGAAGGAGTGCCCGGAGTCCGGATACTCTTTAACATCATGCTCGATCTGGCGCCGCTCAAGCGCGCTGTTCAGCCGCGCCGCCGCGCCTTTCAGCGTCCTGTCGCGACCGCCGAAACTCGCGACCATCGGACAGGCGCCATCCAGGATCGCATCGATGTCGTTCGGGACCTGACCGTAGTTCGGGGCTACGGCCGAAAAGCCGTGACCGGCCGCCAGTAGAATCGCAAAACCGCCCGTCGCGCAGAAGCCGATGACCCCGGTCTTCCCGGTGCAATCTTGACGGCCCTCCAGCCACTGCCGGATGGCGTTGACATCGTCGAACACCGCTCCCTTGCGCGCCGATAGGTCTGTCATCAAGGCGCGGATACAACGGAGCCGACCGCCCCAGGAGAATAGGTCCGGTGCCGCCGCAAGGTAACCTTCCTTGGCCAGCCAATCCGCATGCTCGCGCGTCACGTCAGTCAGCCCGAAGATGTCATGGAGCACTATGACGCCGGGCCACGGTCCCGGACCTTGCGGCGTGGCTAGGTAGCCCTTGAGCTGGTGGTGCGGCGTTGAGATCGAGATCTCGGTCATGTTGCTTATCATGCTATTTAGCCGTGAAGTGTTTCATTTGGGCGGGGTAGCGGTCACCTGTGATCGCTCCTAGCGCAAAGGACCCGTCGAGATCATTGATATCTTCTTTGGTAAGCATCACATCAAAAGCTTTTAGATTGTCCACCAAACGCGCGCGACTGCTCATTCCGACGAGCGACACGACGTCTTCGCCCCTAGATAACATCCAGGCTATTGCCAGTTGCGATGTCGTACAGCTTTTCTCGCGTGCCATGCGCTCAAGGAACGAAACCCGTTCTAGATTCTTCGGAAGGTTTTCCTGATCGAATTTGGGAAACTGGCGACGAAAATCATTCGGCGGCAGGTCATTTCTGATTGAGCCAGTAAGGAGCCCTTGGCCAACTACTCCGTGAGCCACTAGCCCGATGCCGAGCTCCCTTACGGTAGGTAAGATTTCTTGCTCTATGAAACGTGCTCCAAGGGAATATTCGATTTCAAGAGCGGTCACGGGATGCACCTTGTGGGCACGCCGAATATTTTCGGCGCCTGTTTCGGACAACCCCAAGTGTCGAACTTTGCCTTCCTTGATAAGATCGGCGATTGCACCAACTGTTTCCTCAACCGGGACGTTGGGGTCGATGCGACCGGGCTGGTAAATGTCTATGACATCAACGCCGAGTCGTTGAAGCGAGTAGGCCGCGAAGTTCTTCACGGCGCTCGGTCGAACATCAATACCCAACATTTGTCCGGAGGGGGAACGAAGGGCACCAAATTTCACGCTGATAAGCGCTTGATTCCTACGGCCTTTGATCGCTTGACCCAGGAGAAGCTCATTGTGTCCCATTCCGTAAAAGTCGCCCGTGTTCAAAAAATTGATGCCTGCATCTAAGGCAGCTTGAATGGTGGCGATACCTTCCTCATCGGAGCTTTTCTTCGGCCCCGCGAAACTCGACATCCGCATACAACCGAGGCCCATTGCGGAAACACGAGGACCATTTCGACCGAGCGTTCTCATTTCCATAGTTGTATTCCTTTCTGATTTGTAGACCAGCTCGCCGTTGTGCTTTGGTGAGTTGTGTTTCCTTCAGGATGCGGGTCGTCGCCTCGGGAAGCGGCTGGGTAGTTGACATATCCCTGCAGTCCTCCCTGGTAGTGGGTCTCCGGGGACGGGTCTGCGAGCGGCAAGTCCTCGCGAAATCGTCGCACGAGATCAGGATTGCAAATGAACGGCTTGGCGAAGGAAACCAGATCGGCACGCTTGCTTTCGATCGCGGTGTGGGCGGAGGCGCGGTCAAAGCCGAAGTTCGGGATCAAGGTGTCCTTGAAGCGGGCCCGGTAGTAGCCGATCGTGTCCTGCAATGCGGCGATGGGTGTGCCGGACAGGTCGTTCAGTGCTTTGCCCACATGAAGGTAAGAGAGCGAAAGGCCATTGAGACGGCCAACAAGATAGTCGTAGGTTTCGATCGTCTTGTCGGTCGACCCGAACTCGCCGTCGAAAAAGTCCGGATGCGGGACCGCCGCGGAATGGGCAAGCTGCGCGTAGATTGCACCACTCTCGGAATGCACCGCAGTGGTGACGGCTCGCCAGCCCTCGACTTGGCGTTCCGTAAAGAGGCGCGGAGCGTTGATGAATCTGATGGCGCGCGGGCTGATCCAATTGCCTTCTGCGAGGATGAGGTCGGCCGCCGCCCTCTGGCGATGATATTCGACATGAAGCTCGGTGGACGCGAGCTCGACATTGCGCGCGCGTCCGCGCGTCATGGACGCCATTACCACGCGGTTTCTAAATCGAAGTTCACCAAGTGTGTAGGGTGTGAAGAGAGGTGCGTCGTCAGGCTGGGGCATGGTTGGTGCTCAGTTCTTTCATTCGTATGCGACCTTTCGGCCGCGTCTTCGAAAAAAGATAGTCTTATTCAAAAATTCGCGGTAGTCTGAAAAAGTAACTTTGTTAAATGCGATTTCTGAATGAATGACAGATTCTTTTCGTTGCAGCTCTTTGCCCGCGTCGCGAGGAGCGGAAGTTTTTCCTTTGCTGGGCGCTCGATGGGCATTTCGCAGCCTACGGCGTCACGGATCGTGGCCGCCCTCGAAAAGCAAGTGGGCGTCGCGCTATTTGTTCGAACAACTCGAGCCCTGACGCTTACCGAGGCTGGCTCCGACTATCTGTCTCGTATTGAGCCCATCCTGACGGCTCTCGAAGAGGCAGATCAAGCTGTTCGTGGGACCGGTGAGCTGCGCGGTCTTCTTCGCGTTGCCGCGTCTTCAGGTTTCGCAATACGCGGCGTCCTGCCGCGTTTGGCGCGTTTCACTGATCAGCACCCCAGTCTGCGTGTCGAATTCATTCTCAGTGATGACCGGCAAGATCTTGTGGGCGGGGCGGTCGACGTCGCCTTGCGCATTGGTGTTCTCGACGACTCTACCGCTATCGCGCGCAGGATCGGCACCGTTCATCGCATCGTCGTCGCAGCGCCCTCGTATTTGGCAAGAGCTGGGACTCCATCATCTCCCGGCGATCTGGCCGATCAAACGATCATCGTCGGCCCTGCCAGCAGAGTCTTGGAGGGATGGACGTTTCGGCGTCGTGGAGAGGTCAGCTCAGTGCGGGTCGAGGGACGCTTCATCCTGAACAGCATGGACGCAGCGGGTGCGGCCGCCGTCGCTGGGCTCGGCCTTCTCTCGACTGGAGATCTCGCTGTCTTGGACGAATTGGAAGCAGGCCGGCTGGTACGCGTGCTTCCGGATTGGGAGATGGGATCGGCGGATATCAACGTTTTGCTTCCGGCGGCCCGAGCCGCAAAGCCGTCCGCCCGCGCATTCTCGGACTTCATGGAGGCGGAGTTCCGGAAAGTTCAGGCCGCCAGGAGTAGAGGGGAACGCATCGCCGAGGTCTGACAGCAACCCACGACCAGAGTCTCCTGTTCAACCTGATCGCACAGTCTTGCGTTGGGAATCGCCCCAGTCGCATCGAACCACGAATGCGGAAACGAAGACCGAAGTCTTACCC
>Ga0153933_1000696_pt1 | contig 11100 bp, 8 predicted proteins | sample TSNJ017MetaG_FD_102275 | JGI IMG/M metagenome (GOLD analysis project Ga0153933, IMG submission 102275) | Attine ant fungus gardens microbial communities from New Jersey, USA - TSNJ017 MetaG | ecosystem: Host-associated > Fungi > Mycelium > Unclassified | place: USA: New Jersey, Wharton State...
CAGATAGATGCGCGGCGACATTCCGCGCCTGCTCGCGCAGCGCGGGTACGGTTCGTGTACGGATCGAATCAGGAGAGGGGAGGCGCACGCGGCTGGGCCGCGGTATAGACGAGCGGGACGTGGACGGTCTCGTGCGTGACGGCGATCGTTGCGCGTGCAACCGATAGCTCGGCGACGAACGCGGCGGCCGTGCCCGGCAGCACCGGCACATGGGCGAGCATGCCGCAATACGCGCACGCTTGCCAATGGAATGCGGAAGAATGGGATGATTTGCTGTCGTGCGCGAGCGGGCTGTTGGCCGGGTCCGCAGAGCAGTAGGTGGACAGCGCCTCGCCCAGGCGGTCGTGTGCTGCGAGCGCCTGCGAAACCGTCGGCGCAAGCGTACTCATCAGGATTGCAAGCAATCCCAACAAGCTGCCGATTTTCTGGAGGCGCAGACGTAGCATGCTGTGCGTCGAGCACGAGAAGAAGCGATGATTGGCGCAGATTATGCCACGCAGGCCGCGATGAATATACGCAAGAACCGCATGCCGGGCATCTTCAGTCGATGCGTTACCAAGGGCAGCGGTAACGTAGGCAGAGGTGTTCGGGCCACCGGCGTACGCGCAGGGCCGTTTCATAGGAAGATTGTGTATTTCGTGCGCGCGGCAGGGAATAAATCGCTGCGGCGCGGCGTTTGCATAATTGGCTGCTGTCGCGCTATGCACCAACGCCGACGTTTCGCTGCTTCATTGCCGGTTTAATTTCAAACAGCTTTCGCATTCGCGCACAATTTCGGACGGAATTACCGATGAGCACTCAGGCCAACTCCCCCCTCGCCGACACGACCAGCGTGCAGGCGGTTGCCCGCTACACCCGCACGGCCATGGTGCTGCACTGGGTCATCGCGATCCTGATCATCTGCAACGTGGTGCTGGGGTTGAGCGCCGATTCGCTGCCCGACGACTGGGTGCGTCCGGTGATCGACACGCATAAGTCGATCGGCATCACCGTGCTCGGTCTCGTGCTGCTGCGCATTCTGTGGCGCGTCTCGCATCGGCCGCCGCCGCTGCCGGCGGCGTTTCCCACGTGGGAGCGGATTGCCGCGCACGTTGCGCACTTCCTGCTGTATTTGCTGATGATCGGCCTGCCGCTGTCCGGCTGGTTGCACGACTCGGCCTGGAAGGATGCGGCGACGCATCCCATGCATCTGTTCAACCTGGTTCCATGGCCGCGGATCGGCTATGTGATGAACCTCGACCCGACGCTCAAGGAAACCTTGCATGACCGCTTCGGCGCCTTGCACACCTGGCTGGGTTACGCGCTCTACGCGCTGCTGGCCATGCACGTGGGCGGTGCGCTGAAACACGAGTGGATCGATCGCAAGTCCGTGTTGAAGCGCATGATTCCCTGAGGACGGCGATTTCGTCCCGCATGCTTCTTCGCGCGCGGGTTGCGGCAGCAGGTCCGCACCCGCAGGCGCCGCCCGCAGGTCCCACCCGCGGTTCCCATGATTAACCCCGCAGTATCGACGGATTCAGCAGCTATTTTGAAGAGAACTCTGGAACAAGCCTTGGCGCTCGCCTCGCCCCGTATCGTGCCGCGCCCCACTACGCTGTTGAGCACGTTCATTCACCTCAGCGTGGTGGTGCTGTGGTTGCTGCTGTTCGCGCGCGCGTTTTTCCTGCAAGGCGTCGTGGCGTGGTCGACCGGGATTGCTTACGTGGTCTACGACACCTTGCTGCTCGTGTTCGTCACGATCAAGACACTGCCGCTGATACGACCGCTGCCGTCGCTCGATCCGGCCTCGGACCGGCGCGGCTTGCCGAGCATGGGCGTGATCGTCGCCTCGCATAACGAAGCGGCGGTGTTGCCGGTCACGCTCGCCGCGCTGCTGCGGCAAACGCACGGCCCCGCGCAGATCGTGATTGCCGACGACGGCTCGACCGATGGCACTGCCGCGCTGCTGACCGGGCGCTTCGGCCTGACCGCGGCGCCGGACGGCGAACTGAGCGCGGCAAGCGCGCTCCACCCGAACCTGTACTGGCTGCGGGTGCCGCACGGCGGCAAGGCGCGCGCGCTGAACGCGGCCATCACGGAGATGACCACGGATACGGTGATGACCGTCGACGCCGACACCCTGCTCGACGACGACGCCACCTACGCGATGCGAGCGGCCTTCGCCGACCAGCCGAAACTCGTGGCGGCGGCCGGCATCCTCGTGCCGGTCTGCGGCAAGACCGTCTCGGGGCGCGTGTTCCAGTGGTTCCAGACGTATGAGTACATGCGCAACTTCATCGCTCGCTTTGCTTGGATGCGCGCCGACAGCCTGCTGCTGATCTCGGGCGCGTTCGCTTCGTTCAAGCGCTCGGCGCTCGTCGAAGTGGGCGGCTTCGACCCGCAGTGCCTGGTGGAAGACTACGAGTTGATTCATCGGCTGCGGCGCTATTCGGTCGATCATGGGCTCGGTTGGGACGTGCGCGTGGTGGGCGATGCGCAGGGACGTACCGACGCGCCCGGCACACTCGGCAGTTTTCTGCGGCAGCGGCGCCGCTGGTTTGCGGGCTTTTTGCAGACGCAGTACTGGAATCGCGACATGACGGGCAATCCGCGCTACGGCACGCTCGGCATGCTGATGCTGCCGGTCAAGGCCATCGACACGATGCAGCCGATCTACGGCCTGACTGCCTTCGCGCTGCTGCTCGCCTTTCTGTTCGGCGGGCATGGGACGCTCGTGCTGTCGATTTTTGGCGTGATCGGCGCCAAGATCGCTATCGATCTGGCCTTCTACGTGTGGTGCATCCATCTGTACCGACGCTGGACCGGTCAGCGTGTCGGCTCCAACCTGGGGCTGGCCCTGGTGGCGGCGATTGTCGAACCCTTCACGTTCCAGTTGCTGCGCCATACCGGAGCCCTGATGGGCTGGCTGCACTTTTTACGGGGTGGCCGCGTGTGGGGCGCGCAGCGCCGCTCGGGGCTGGTGGCGCACGATGAGGGCTGACCGGGGCCGGGGCTGACAGGGACGGACTGGCGGGAAACCCTACATATTGTCAAAAACATCGATCACGCACCTTCTAGTAGACTGAGTCCTTATGTTGGCCGCCCGTGCAAGTTACGGGCCCACCCAGATCTCAGACTGCAAGGAGGCGTTGCCCATGCATGTAGTTCCTTCGCTGGACAGCAGCACTATCGATGCGCCTACCGAGGCACCGGCCGAAGCCGCCGATGACACATCCACTGAGTCACTCAGTGGCGCGCCTGTGCGCGATCTGCGCCGCGTCCCCATCCACCCCGATTACTGGTACCCGCTGGCGTGGTCGCGCGAGCTCAAGCGCGGCAAGGCGCACGGCGTCACCTTCGCGGGCGAGCCGATCGTGCTCGTGCGCACCGAGTCGGGCAAGGCGTTCGCGCTGGAAGACCGCTGTGCGCACCGGCAGGTGCCGCTGCACGGCGGCGTGGTGGATGGCGAAACGATTCGCTGCTGTTACCACGGCTGGACCTACGATTGCAGCGGCCGCTGCGTCGACATTCCGTATCTGGGCCGCGAGCGTTTGCCCAACGGCGTGCGCTCGTATCCGTGTCGCGAGGAGCAGGGGCTGATCTTCGTGTTTCCCGGCAATCCCGCGCTGGCTGAGGAACGTCCGTTGCCGCCGCTCGCTTCGGTGGGCGACAAGGCCTACAAGACGCGCCGCCTGGGCCGCGAAGTGAAGTGCCATTACTCGTTCATGCACGAAAACCTGATGGACATGAACCATCAGTTCCTGCACCGCAAGCAGATGGGGCAGATGCGCGCGCGTTCGCTGGGACGCCGGCGTGGCGACGACTGGGTCGAGGTGGATTACACGTTTGCGCGGATGGCCGGCGAACAGCCTATCGGCGAGGCGCTGGTGTTCGGCCAGAGCCGCAAGGGGACGCAAGGCGCGGACAAGGACGTGATGACCATCCGCACCCAGTATCCGTATCAGACGCTGCAGATCCGCACCTCGGATTCGACGCTGGTGATGAACCTGTGGATCGTTTATGTGCCGCTCGATGCCGAGCAGCGCACTAACCGCACCTTCGGCCTGCTGTCTATCCGCAAGCCGGGCATTCCGGTCCTGCTCGATATCGCGTGGCCCTTGCTGGTCTGGTTCACCGAACGCATTTTCAAGGAAGACCGCTGGATCGTCGAACGCGAGCAGGAAGCGCACGACAGGCAAGGCGCGGACTGGAATCACGAGGTGTTCCCGGTCATCAACGAACTGCGCGCGCTGCTGCGCGAGTGCGGTGCGCCGCCGTCAGCCGGCCATTTCAAGGGCGTGCGGATTGGCCCCGCCGAGGCGACGACGTAACGCGCGCTCCGCTCGCGTTCATTCGCTCTCGCGGATGCCGGCTTCGGACAGGCCGGCTCCGCTCGCGAGGCCGGCCGTGCGCCTGTTCTGCAGCCACGGCCCGGCGATCGAAGCCACCGCGCCGATCGCTCCCATTGTCAGCGACAACAGCACGATCAACAGGCCGGTATGCCCACGTCCGGCGAATAGGCCCACCAGCAAGCCCGCGAGCGGCTGGGTCAGGTTGTTCAGCAGGATGATGACGCCCGTCGTTTTACCGTAGTCCTTTGGCGGAATGATCTTTTGCCGGGCGCTGCGGATATAGACGTTGAACATCTTGTCGAAACCGATAATCAGCACGAAGCCCACCGCGTAGCCCCACGGACTGGCACTCGCGCCGGCGATCACGCCGCCGAGACAGATCGCCAGAAACGCCAGCAGCCCTAGCGCTTTTCTGGAAAACGAGGCGCGGGCGATGGTCAGCAGGATCAGCACGGTGGCGATGGCGCCGATGGTTTGCAGTACCGCGTAAAAGCGTCCCGATTGATGATGGATGCCGGTGACCATAGCCGCGGAGGTGGCGAGCGTCACGCCGATCACGAGATTCTCGGCGGCGGCCAGCAGGATGACTTTCTTCAGGCCGGGCAGACACATGACATGCTCTACGGCGGTGCGCAGCGGCTGCGTCCAGTGACCCTGAGGCGGTTCAGCCGCCATGGCCTGAAATCCGCTCACGCGCTGCCACAGCACGAATGCGGCGTCGGCGATCAGGAACAGCGCGCCGGTCGCGGCCACCACGAATTCCCAGCGCCACCAGCCGAGCAACAGCGCGGCGGCCATTGGGCCGAGCACCACGCCGAGCTGGTCGGCCAACTGCGAGACGGCCAGCACGCGCTCGAACTTATGAGCCTTGAAGATCTGCGGGAGCATGACCTCACGCGCGACGAAGCCCTGGCTCGTGAGGATGCCGCAGCAAGCGGATAAAGCAATCAGCCAGCCGATGCCACCGCACAGCGCATAGCCCACCACCCCCGCGATACACACGACGGCCCGGTACGTTTGACTGATACGCATCAGCTTGAGCGGCGAGAAGCGATCGCTGAGCGCGCCGAACAGTGGGAAGAACAGATAGCGCGGCAGCGCCTCGATAAAGAAGGCGATGCCCGACCACGACACCTTCTGGGTCGTCTGGAACACGACCAGCGGGACCAGGAAGAGCAGAATCTGGTCCGCCAGCCGCGCAAAGAAAAGCGAGCAGAAAAAAGCCTGATGGTTGACGCGCACGGTTTGATCGCCTGTTGTTCGCTGCGTGACGACTGGGCAGCCGCACACTTGCGGACAGACTGAAGGATACCGCGGGAGACGCTTAACGTATGGTTTGTGCCCTATACCGCTGTCCGCGCAGGCGCCGCGGTGGCGGAGGTGATTGAGATATCTTTCGCGGCTTTTGCGGTTCTATGCGTCAAGCACATTTGACGAGCGTATGCTGGAGGAAGCCGGTTGCTCTGCCAGATCGGCGAGCCGGCGTCTGCATGCTAGCGTGCAAATCATCCGAAAAGCACTCCCTAATGTCCGTTCCCGGCGACTGAAATTGGCTTAACTACGGATGGGCGCAATTCACGTTCCCGAGTCTTACATTTGACGTTCCATTTCCGGGCTTGGCGAAGAGCCCTTCACCAGTTCTTGAAATAATCAACGGCAAGGATCGCGGAAATGAAACGCTTACTCTCGATGCTCGTCCCTATGGCTGGGGCAATGTGTAGTACTGCTAATGCTCAAGGCAACCTGACGATCAACGGAACGACTTATACCTATTGCGCGGCGGAGAACCAGCAGTGCTCGTTCACGGGTAGTGCGCTCGTGGTGTTCGGCACGACGAGTCCCTCGCTGATGTACGACATTAATGGACCGTTTACGAACGGCGTGGATTGTGCGAATGGTGTGGTATCCGCGACCGATCCGGCCTACGGTTATGCGAAGAGTTGCTGGTATGGTCCGACGGGGACGCCCACTTCTACGCCCGCCCCGACTCCGACTCCCGCCGGGACGTTGACGAAGTGCGCGTCCGAGAATGCGGCCTGCGCGTTTACGGGGACGAAGCCCGTCACGTATGGAGGCAGTACGACCGCCAACAATGTGACCAAAACGTTCACTAACGGTGTGACGTGTTCCAACACGGCTTTCGGAATGGATCCCGATCCAGGTGTGTTGAAGGCCTGCTGGATTCCGGCGATTGTGACGCCGACACCGACACCGACGCCGACGCCGACGCCGACACCGACACCGACGCCCACGCCCACGCCCACGCCCACGCCAACGCCAACGCCAACGCCAACGCCAACGCCAACGCCCACACCCACGGGCACCATCGCCTGCGCCAAGCCCACCACCACCGCGGGCGGCACGCCAATCGGCCTCATCACAGCCGACACGCCAACCGCCAACGGCACCCGCCTGTTCGCCGAAGCCACCGCGTTTCAGGTGTCGTTCATCACGGCGGCGCCTTCGGCAGACACCGTCGTATGGTCGATGCAGGACCAGTTAGGCAACATCAAAGGCAGCGGCTCGTTTGCGGTCCCGAGCGGCACGCAGACCAGCACGATGTCGTGCAACGCGGCCGTCTCCGGTTACTTCGCCATCACGGCAACGCTGTCCGCAGCGGGTGGTACCTTACCCCGGGCCGGCACGCGGCCCACCGGAATCGCAACCTTCGGTATCCTGCCTAATTTGTCCGCCACGATCCCGGTTGTGAGCTATGCGCATCAGGAGCAGCATCGCTTCGGCATGCAGGGCTTCAACGACAACGGCGCCATGCTGGCGGACCTCGGGGTTTCGCAGACGATCGACAACCGTCAGCTCTCCACGATGGAACCGACCGCCGCGAACACGTGGACCCCGGCTCTATCCGACCTCGATCCGTTCTATACGAATGGGAAGATCATGCGGCTGATCCGTCTGGACGGCGTCCCGGCATGGGCCAGTCCGACCGGCGCTTACCAGGACGACACCAATGCGCCCACCAGCGAGACCTATTACCAGAACTATATGGCGCGCGTCGGCACCGATTCGGTGGCGATTCGCCAGGCCTATTTCCCGAATCAGCAATACGACTACTACCAGGTGACGTGGGAACCGCAATGGGCCGATTCCACCGCCAACTTCGTGGCCATGTATGCGGCGGTTTACAAGGGCCTGCACTCCACCGACGCCAATGCGGTGGTGATGGGCACCACCAACCCCTTCCCTGGGAATTGCGTGACGCAGTGCACGCAAGGTTATCTGCAGACCTACGTTCCGCTCGGGCTGGGGAGTTACATCGACGGTGTGACCACGCATGGTTACTACAACGCCGGGACGTATCCGGCGCATCCGCCCGAACAGTACGACACGGACCCGAACCCCGCGAACGTCGCAAATGCACTGGATCAGCAGATGCGCTCGCTACGCGCCGAAATGCAGACGTTCAAGCCGAACATGCGCTTGTGGTCCACGGAGCTGGGCATCAGCTACGACGCGGGCGCGGCGTACGGTTCAAGCTATCCGCCCGCCAACGAACTGTACGGGCAAGCGGCGGTCGCGATACGTGCGCATCTCATCATCCTCGGTGAGGGGGCGCAGGTGACCTACTTCTTCTATGGCTCGGACTTCCCCGCGGAGGTCGGCGACGGCACGTTCTTCGACATCGTGGACGCGCAGGGTCAATACGGCGCCACCAATCTGAGCCCGAAACCCGAGGCGATGGCGATGGCGGCGCTGACTCGCGTGATCGACGGCACGCAGACACTCGGGCATCTCAACGGCTTGCCGTCGATGGTCTACGGCTATGCCTTCCAGCAGCTTAACGGCGGCTCTGTGATCACCGCGCTGTGGACGCACAACAATGCGGACTGGCCGACCTCGGCGGGCACCTATAGCTCGACCTACAGTACGACGTATGCGCTGAGCGTGGACTCGGCGGGGACGAGCGGCCATGTGACGGTGATCGACATGATGGGCAATCCGTCCTCGGTGGCGTATAGCAACGGCGTGGTGAACCTGACGCTGACGGAATCGCCGATTTACGTGGTGTCCTCCAATGCGACGGTGATGAAGAGCAATGTGACCGCGCCGGTGGGGTATACCGGACAGTAGCGATGGATGAGCGCGCGGTGAGTGTGCGATGGGACGCCGCGCCTTGAGGTAAGCTGCGAACGTTCCGTTACCCGCTTGCCAAAGCATCCAGATGAATCCAACGCCCGAGAGTCTTGTCGAAACGCTGTCGCAACGAGGCATCCAGGTTCCGGAGGGCCGACTCCGAATCGTCGGATTCGGCGATTCCGAGGCGCTCTCGGCCGAACTCATCGCGCTGATCCGCGAGGGGACCAAGCGCGGCACCTGCAGCATGCTGTGGTCGTGGGAGTTTGAGGGCGAGGACATTCCCGCGGTGGGCGACATCGGGATCGTGCTCGACTATGCCGATCGTCCGGTGATGATTCACCGCATCACGCGTGTCGAGATCGTGCCGTTCAACGAAGTGTCCGCCGAATTCGCCGCCAGTGAAGGCGAGGGCGATCGCTCGCTTGCGTATTGGCTCAAGGCGCACTGGGATTTCTTCTTGCGCGAGTGCGCGCAGATTGGCCGCACGATCGATGAGGCTATGCCGCTTGTCTGCGAGACCTTTGAGGTGGTGGAGACGTGGCCGTGAGTTATCATATGGGCCTGCGCGACTGGCGAGAAAAGATGGATCACCATCGGGAAGCGTAGAGGCCGCACCGCCGTTCGCCTGGGCATCTTGATCGTTCTCTATGGAGACTTCCAATGACTGCCCTGATTGCTACTCTGACCGTTCCGCCAGCTTTTACATTCCCCTCTGCTGTACCTCTGTCGCGGGCATTCCCTCCTCCGCAGGGACTCGTACTTGCCCACCTTCGTTTTGATCTACTGCAACGTAGCGGCTTTGACACCGCAACGGCCGGGAGCTGAGCGATGAACCACCCTCTGACATGCCTGATCCTGGACGGCAAAGCGGTTGCAGCCCAGGGCGAACACGACCTGTCCGCACGCGTCGCCGCGCTCAAGGCAATCAACGGCGCACGCACGCCGATCCTGGCCACCATTCTGGTCGGCGACGATCCCGCTTCGGCCACTTATGTGCGGATGAAGGGCAACGCGTGCCGGCGCGTCGGCATGGACTCGCGCCTCGTCGCTTTGCCTGCCGGCAGCACCACGGACGAAGTCCTCGCCGAGATCGACCGGCTCAACGCCGACCCAGACGTTCATGGGATCTTGTTGCAACACCCGGTGCCGGCTCAGGTCGACGAGCGCCGCTGCTTCGATCACATCTCGACCCTCAAGGATGTGGACGGCGTGACGAGTCACGGCTTTGGCCGGATGGCGCTCGGCGAGCCGGCGTTCGGCCCCGCCACGCCCACCGGCATCATGCGGCTACTGGCTCACTATGGGATCGAGCTTGCCGGCAAACGTGCGGTGGTGGTCGGGCGCAGCGCCATTCTGGGCAAGCCGATGGCGCTGATGCTGTCGAATGCAAACGCGACCGTCACCTTGTGTCATTCGAAGACCGTGAATCTCGAAGCGGAGGTGCGGCGCGCGGAAATCGTCGTGGGCGCAGTGGGCAAGCCGAAGTTCATTCCGAACCACTGGATCAGCGATGGCGCGGTCGTGATCGACGCCGGCTACCATCCAGGCGGCGTCGGCGATATTGATCTCGACGGACTGGCAAGCCGTTGCGCGGCGGTGACGCCCGTGCCCGGCGGCGTCGGACCGATGACGATTGCGACACTTATCGCGCAGACCGTCGATGCCGCCGAGCAGGCTGCCCACCCCACCAGCCAAACCGATTGACCAAAAAATTAACGCGCGTTAGCATCGTCCCATGACCTTCGCTACCCGCTCACTCGTCTGCTTCATGCCTGCATGCTGTCAAAGCCTGCCAGCGGGAGCTTGCGTCTAGCGCGTCGCGTTACGTCACGTCCGAGCAAGTCCCGATGGCCACCTGTTGAAAAACCGGTGGCCTTTTTGTTTTTTGCGCATCCCTAACCCCCAACACTCAACCCACGGAAATGCCGATGTCTCTCGCCTTGTACGACACCTGGTCGCGCGCGCTGCGCCCGTTCACTGCTTTGCAACCCAGCCACGTGGGTCTGTACTGCTGCGGACCGACGGTGTACGACCATGCGCATATCGGCAATCTGCGCACCTACGTGTTCGAAGACGTGCTGCGGCGTGCGCTCGCGCTAAACGGCTACGAGGTGCGGCACGTCGTGAACATCACCGATGTCGGTCATCTCGTCTCCGATGCCGATGAAGGCGAAGACAAGATGGAGAAGGGCAGCCGACGCACGGGCGCATCGGCCTGGGAGATTGCCGAACGCTATACCCGCGCATTCATGAGCGACTGGCAAGCACTCAACCTGCTGGAACCCACCGTGTGGTGCCGCGCGACGGACCATATTGCGGAGCAGATCACCTTCATCGCCGAGCTGGAACGCAACGGCTACACATATCAGACCAACGACGGCGTGTACTTCGACACCAGCCGCCAGGACGACTACGGTTATCTGGCGCGCCTCGATCATGCGGGCTTGCAGGCCGGCAAGCGGGTGGCCGTCGGCGAGAAGCGGCGCGCGACCGACTTTGCGCTGTGGAAATTCAGCCCGCCCGACTCGACGCGGCAAATGGAATGGGACAGTCCATGGGGACGTGGTTTTCCGGGCTGGCATATCGAGTGCTCGGCGATGTCGGCCAAATACCTGAGTCCGTGGTTCGACATCCACTGCGGCGGCGAGGACCACATCGCCGTGCATCACAGCAA
>Ga0153933_1000698_pt1 | contig 11080 bp, 11 predicted proteins | sample TSNJ017MetaG_FD_102275 | JGI IMG/M metagenome (GOLD analysis project Ga0153933, IMG submission 102275) | Attine ant fungus gardens microbial communities from New Jersey, USA - TSNJ017 MetaG | ecosystem: Host-associated > Fungi > Mycelium > Unclassified | place: USA: New Jersey, Wharton State...
GCTGGAATCGCTTCCGCGCGCTCGATCTTGGCGATCATCTTCGGCTTGATGCCGTAGGGCGCGCCCGCGATGTTCGCGAGCTGGCGGGCCATTTCCATGTCGGTAGCGTTCTTCGGGAACGAGACCGCGACGTAATCCACGCCGAGCGACATCGCCGTGCGGATGTCTTCCATGTCTTTGGCCGTCAGCGCCGGCGCCGTGAGGCCGCCGCCCTGGCGATTGATACCCTTGTTGTTCGACAGTTCACCGCCGATCTTCACGGTGGTGTGGATCTCGCTGCCGAGCACGCGCACGACGTCGAGCACGATCAGGCCGTCGTTGAGCAATAGCACGTCGCCCGGTTTCAGGTCGCGCGGCAGGTCTTTGTAGTCGAGGCCGACGCGGTCGTCGTTACCGAGTTCGCATTCGGAATCGAGGACAAAAGCGTTGCCGGGAACGAGCGTGGTCTTGCCGTTTTCAAACCTGCCGACCCGGATCTTCGGGCCTTGCAGGTCGGCCATGATGGCAACTTCGCGGCCCGCCTGACGAGCCGCTTCGCGCACGTATTCGGCGCGCTGGCGGTGGTCGTCGGCCGTGCCGTGCGAGAAGTTGAGGCGTACCACATCGAGCCCTGCCTTAATCATTTGCGATAGGATTTCGGGCGTACTGGAAGCCGGGCCGATGGTGGCGACAATCTTGGTGGCGCGATGCATGAGTCTCCTCGTCTGGATGGGATCGCTGGAAAGAGCGCTGCGAGTCGGGTGCGGAGGCTGCGCACCGAAGGATGCTGCCAGGGGCTGCGCGCCAGTTGAAACCGGCGTCGCTTTATGGGATGAAGCGGTGTTCGAGACCGGCGTGCGGGACGCCAGCGGTGCTGCGGATAATGCGCCGCCGGCATGACCGGCGGGTGAAATAGCGGGTGAAACGGCGGGAACCGCGGACTGCGGTGTCCCGGCGGAGCGTGCGGCACGCTCCCCTGCTGGTGCTGACTTCGCTGCGGTGGCCGCCGGGTGTTTCGCCGACGGCTTCACCCGCGTCTTTGCAGTTTTCGGCGATGGGGAGCGCGTCGCCACGTTAAGCCCGCGATTCCAGGACAACGACTGCCGGCAGCTTCTTGCCCTCGAGGAATTCGAGGAAAGCGCCGCCGCCCGTCGAGATGTAGCTCACCTTGTCGTGGATGCCGTACTTGGCGATGGCCGCGAGCGTGTCGCCGCCGCCTGCAATCGAGAACGCCGGCGAACGGGCGATGGCGTCTGCCAGGGTCTTCGTGCCGTTGCCGAACTGGTCGAATTCGAACACGCCGACCGGGCCGTTCCAGACGATCGTGCCGGCCTTTTCCAGTTGCGCGGCGAGCGCCCTGGCGGTGTCCGGTCCGATGTCGAGGATCAGGTCGTCGTCCTGCACGTCGGCTACGGCCTTGACTTCAGCTTTGGCGGTGGGCGAAAACTCCTTGGCCGTGACGACGTCGGTCGGGATCGGCACCGAGGCGCCGCGCGCTTTCGCTGCGTCGAGAATGGCTTTGGCTTCGTTGACCAGATCGGCTTCGGCGAGCGACTTGCCGATCTTCAGGCCGGCCGCCAGCATGAACGTATTGGCGATGCCGCCACCGACGATCAGCTGGTCGACCTTCTCGGCCAGCGACTTCAGAATGGTCAGCTTGGTGGACACCTTCGAGCCGGCGACGATCGCCACCAGCGGACGCTTCGGCGCGCCGAGCGCCTTGCCGAGCGCTTCGAGCTCAGCGGCCAGCAGCGGGCCGGCGCACGCCACCGGCGCGTACTTCGCGATGCCGTGGGTGGTGGCTTCCGCGCGGTGCGCGGTGCCGAACGCGTCGTTGACGTAGATGTCGCAGAGCTTCGCCATCTTCTGCGCGAGCTCGTCCGAATCTTTCTTTTCGCCCTTGTTGACGCGGCAGTTTTCCAGCAGCACGAACTGGCCGGGCGCCACGTTCACGCCGTTTTCAACCCAGTTCGCCACCAGCGGCACGTCGCGGCCGAGCAGTTCGGACAGACGCTTCGCAACCGGCGCAAGCGAGTCTTCCGGCTTGAGTTCGCCCTCGGTGGGACGGCCCAGATGCGAGGTGACCATGACGGCCGCGCCCGCGTCGAGCGCAGCCTTGATGGCCGGCACCGAGGCGCGGATACGGGTGTCTTCGGTGATGTTGCCTTGATCGTCCTGCGGAACGTTCAGGTCGGCGCGAATGAACACGCGCTTGCCGGACAGCTTGCCTTCGGCGATCAGATCGGAGAGACGCAATACCTGGTTCATGAGCGTTGGGTTGCGAGTTGATTGGAAGGCGGTGATGGACAGCGCGCGAACAGCCTCCGCTCAGGAGCCCCGCAGGGGTGGCTCCTCGAACAGGCGCCGACGGCATCTGCCGCAGCGTCGCGCAGTGATCCGGGAGTCGAGTATTTTAACCGATTGCCATCCCGTTCTGCCCCGCGCCCGCCCGAATGTCCCGTATTTGGGAGATACGGCAGCATGCTGCATCGCAACATCGGCGCGGCGCTCACTGAAAAACAAGACGCAGAACCGTGAAGGTCAGCATCCCGACCACGATCGTGCCGAGCATCGTGCGGCGCCACAGGAACCAGGCGAGCCCGGCAAGCGTGGCGTAAAAATCGTGATTCGACAGCGCGAACGAGAGTCCGCCGGGGGTCGCCAGCACGTCCGGCAGCACCACGGCGGCGAGCGCCGCAGCCGGCGCATAACGCAGCATACGCTGGACGCGCTCCGGCAGGACGGTGCGTTCGCCGCCGATCAGGAACAGCGCGCGCGTGAGCGCCGTGACGAACATCATGCCGAAGATGGCGATCCAGATTTGCGTGCTGGTCATGGGGCATCTCCGTGGGAATCGGCGGCGGCGCTGCGGATGCGCCGCAAATCGGCCCGCTCGATCAGCAGGTCGGCGCCGCTGCCGGCGACAATCGCCGCCAGCACCGCCAACGGCAGCGCCAGCCGGTACGGCAGGTCGAAGCCGAGCAGCGCGACGATCGCGGCAATGCAGACAGCGACGAGCGTCGACCGGCTGTTGATGGCCGAGACCATCACGGGAATCAGCGCCAGCGTCCCGGCGAGCGCGAGGCCCCACTTGTCCGGAATCATGCTGGCGAGCAGGATGCCGATGATCGACGACACCTGCCAGGACAGCCAGCTCGCACTCGCCATGCCCCAGTAATAGGCTTCCTTGCCCGGCACGTAACCGGTCTGAAAGCTTTTCTTCTGAAACAGCAGATAGATGACGTCGCCGTTGAAGTAGCCGAGCACGATCCGGCGCCACATGGGCAGATAGGCGAAATGGGGCGCCAGACCCGCGCTGAAGATCACAAAACGCGTATTCACCATGGCCGCGGTCAGCAGCACGGTCCAGACCGGCAATTTGGCTGCGAGCAGCGGCAGCACCGCCAGTTGCGACGAACCGGCATAGCAGAGCAGCGACATGGTGAGCGCCTGCGGCAGCGTGAGCACGGATTTGCTCATCGCGATGCCGGTGACGAGACCCCAGGAGAAGATCGCCATCAGCGTGGGCGAATTGTCGCGCAGGCCTTCGCGGAAGGCACGGCGGTGGAGATCGGACAGGCTAGCGAGCATCAGCGGACGGCGAGACGCGGGGTGGCGCCGCGACAGCATGGAGTCGGCGCCAGGTCGTCGAGCACCCGCTGGCGCATTCGGATTTGTATTATGCGTGCGCCGAATTATAGCGTCCGCCGTGCGGCCAAATGCCCGTTCCGTGTGCAAAAGACGTTAAAATAACGGACTTCGCCGCTTGCCGGACATCGGGTCGGCCTTGCGCCCGGCGCGCCCCGCTTGAGGGGCTTGCGCGTGATGGGGCCTGCTGAGCCCCATCCGAACGTCCCGGCGGCCTTGCGCAACACCCTTCACAAACGCACTGCTGGAGAATCGTATGTCAATGGCCGACCGCGACGGCAAGATCTGGATGGATGGCAAGCTCATCGATTGGCGCGACGCCAAGATCCACGTGCTCACGCATACCCTGCACTACGGCATGGGCGTCTTCGAGGGCGTACGCGCCTACAAGACGGCAGACGGCGGCACCGCCATTTTCCGTCTGCAGGAACACACCAAGCGCCTGCTGAATTCGGCCAAGATCTTCCAGATGGACGTACCGTTCGACCACGAAACGCTCGCCGCCGCGCAGCGCGAAGTGGTGCGCGAAAACAAGCTCGAGTCCTGCTACCTGCGCCCGATCATCTGGGTCGGCTCGGAAAAGCTCGGCGTCTCGGCCAAGGGCAACACCATCCACGTGGCGATCGCCGCCTGGCCGTGGGGCGCGTATCTGGGCGAAGACGGTCTGAAGAAAGGCATTCGCGTGAAGACCTCGTCGTTCACGCGCCACCATGTGAATGTCTCCATGGTCCGCGCCAAGGCATCGGGCTGGTACGTGAACTCGATCCTCGCCAACCAGGAAGCCACCGCCGACGGCTACGACGAAGCGCTCCTGCTCGACGTGGACGGCTACGTGTCGGAAGGTTCGGGCGAAAATTTCTTCCTCGTGAACAACGGCAAGCTGTACACGCCCGACCTGTCGTCGTGCCTCGACGGCATCACGCGCGACACGATCATCACGCTGGCGAAAGACGCCGGCATCGAAGTGATCGAAAAGCGCATCACGCGCGACGAGGTTTACACCTGCGACGAAGCGTTCTTCACCGGCACCGCCGCTGAAGTCACGCCGATCCGCGAACTCGACAACCGCACCATCGGTTCGGGCTCGCGCGGTCCGATCACGGAAAAGCTGCAAAGCGGCTTCTTCGACATCGTCAACGGCAAGAGCGAGAAGTACGCGCACTGGCTCGCGAAAATCTGATTCTGAAAATACAGCAGGCCGCCCTAGCCGGCGCGCCTGCGCCCTGTCTCCACAGAGAAAGCCCACATGAGCGAAATCAAGGAAATGCCGCTGGTCGAACTGTCGGCAAAAGACCTGCCCGCCTACTGTCCGAACCCGTCCATGGCGCGCTGGAGCGCCCATCCGCGGGTGTTTATCGACGTCACGCACGGCGAAGCGCGCTGCCCGTATTGCGGCACGCGCTACAAGCTGCGCGACGGCGAAGTGGTCAAAGGCCACTGATCGCCGCGCACCCGCTGGGCACGCCCATCACAATCAGGCCGCAACCGCGGCGAGGCCCGACGCACGGGCTTCGCGCGAGGTATGCGGCCGCTTCCCTATTTAAACCCGAACGCCGCGCGCAGATAGGCGCAGCGCTTCGTTTCGACTCCGGAAATCCACCCTGATGCGTCGCGCGTTGGTTATCGCACCGAACTGGATCGGTGACGCATTGATGGCGCAGCCGTTGTTCTCGCGCCTCGTGAAACTGCATCCGCGCATCGTGATCGACGCGGTTGCGCCCTCGTGGGTCGCTCCCGTACTCGAACGCATGCCCGAGATCCGCGACGTCTACGCCACGGATCTCGCGCACGGCAAGCTGCAGATGCTGCGCCGCTGGCAGTTGTCCAGCGACCTGCGCGACGTCGGCTACGACGCGGCTTACGTGCTGCCGAACTCGCTGAAATCAGCGCTGATTCCGTGGATGGCCGGCATTCCGCTGCGCATCGGCTATACCGGCGAAAGCCGCTATGGCCTGTTGAACGTGCGCCACGCGAATCCACGCAAGGACGCGCGGCCGCCGATGGTCGGCCACTACGCGGCGCTCGCCTACAAGCCGGGCGCCAAAGTGCCCGACGACCTGCCGATGCCGCGGCTCGACGCCGACCTGAACGAAGCCTCGCGCGTGTCGGCTCGCTTCAATCTGGACACGCGGGTGCCGCTGCTGGTGTTCTGCCCCGGCGCCGAATACGGTCCGGCCAAGCGCTGGCCGCCCGAGCATTTCGCGGCGCTGGCGCAAATCGTCGGCCAGTCGTTCCCCTATACGCAGATCGTCGCGCTCGGTTCGCCGAAAGACGCACCGCTCGCCCAGGCCATCGCCGAGCGCGCGCCGAACGTGCGCAACCTGTGCGGCCAGACCGCGCTGGGCGAAGCGTGCGCGCTGATCTCGCGCGCCAACGCCGTGGTCACCAACGATTCCGGCCTGATGCACGTGGCGGCCGCGCTGCGCCGGCCGCTCGTGGCCGTGTACGGCTCGACCGATCCGCGCCACACGCCGCCATTGTCCGAGCTTGCGAAGGTACAATGGTTGCATCTCGAATGCAGTCCCTGTTTTGAGCGCGAGTGTCCGCTCGGTCACCTGAACTGCTTGCGGCAACTGAGCGCCGAGCAGGTTTTCGGCGATCTGCGCGGCATGCTCCTCGCGCAACGCTGAACCGTCGGACAGCCGCACGCCGCGTTGCAAGCACGCCACGCGGCGTCATCCCCGCGCCCTGGAGCGCGGGCATCCTCGCGGTTGTCCCGCCGGGTTGTTCCTGGTTGTCCTGTTTTTACTGCTGCCCCGCAACCGCGCGCGCCGCGCACAAGAGACTGACGAGCCATGCCACGTTTTGCCCACATCTTCGAAGCCGCTGCGGATACCCTCAACGCCTATTACCAGGCGGTCGCGGAGGTCAATATCGACAGTTTGATGGGCCTGTGGATCGATGAGGAATTCGCGAGCTACATCAGCGCCGACGGCGCCCACCTGCACGGTCTCGATACCATTCGCGCGGGTCTGGCCGTCCAGCTCGCAGCCACGCCGGTTTCGATCGAACCCGTCGACATCCGCGTGTACGACAGTCTCGGCACGGTGGTGTATGCGATTGCAGAAGCGCACCGCCCGGCCGATCCGAAAGTCGCGCCCACCATGGTCTTCACCACCTACGTGATGGTCCACGAGCGCGGTGAATGGAAAATCGCACATATTCACGCAAGTGCGATGCCGAACGAAGCGGCGAATCAGTTTGCTGCCAAAATGCGTCATGGTCAGGGGTCTTTGCACTGACGCTGCACGTTTCTGCTTTTTCCGGTCGCAGGTATGAGTACGACGCACAACAAGAACGCTTCCCCCGCAACTGCCGTCGTGGCGGCGGTTGAGGCGAGCGTCGACATGTTCTATCGCGCGCCGCTGTGGCTGCCGAACAGTCATGTCCAAACCATTGTTCCCGCTCTGTTCGCCCGCCTTCCCGCGGTGGCTTACCGGCGCGAGCGCTGGGATACGCCGGATGGCGATTTCATCGAACTCGACTGGCTGGTGACCGGGCCGCAGGCACCGCAAACATCGAATCACGCCGGCTCGTCCGACACTCCGCTGTTTGTCCTGTTTCACGGCCTCGAAGGAAATTCCGGCTCACACTACGCCCGCACCTTGATGGCTGCGGCGCACGCGCGCGGCTGGCACGGCGTCGTGCCGCACTTTCGGAGCTGCAGTGGACCGCTGAATCTGTTGCCGCGCTTCTATCACCTCGCCGATAGCGCCGAAGTCGACTGGGTGCTGCGACGACTGCGCGAGACGCATCGCGGCCCGATCGTCGCGGCGGGCGTTTCGCTGGGCGGCAACGTACTGTTGCGCTGGCTCGGCGAGCGGCGCGAAGACGCGTCGTTTGTCAGCGCGGCGGCGGCGATCTCCGCCCCGCTCGACGTGCATGCCGGCGGCCGGGCGTTGTCGCAAGGCTTCGGCAAGATCTACACGCGCAACTTCCTGAAGACGCTGAAGGTGAAGGCGCTGCAGAAGCTCGAACAGTATCCGGGCCTGTTCGACGCCAACGCGGTACTCGCCAGCCGTACCATGTACGAGTTCGATAACGTCGTCACCGCGCCGCTGCACGGCTTTCGCGATGCCGACGACTATTGGACCCGGGCGACCACCCGGCCGCTGCTGCCGGAGATCACCGTGCCCACCCTCGTGCTCAATGCGCGCAACGATCCGTTCCTGCCGGGCGCGGTGCTGCCGGCGCGGCACGAGGTATCGGGCGCGGTCGAGCTTGATCAGCCGCAGCATGGCGGCCATGTCGGCTTCATGACGGGGCCGTTTCCGGGGCGTATCGACTGGCTGTCGCAGCGCGTTTTCAACTACCTCACCCCATTCGTCGACCATGGATGACATCGTTCGCCAGGCGCTCGTCAAATGGCCCAACGTGCCGCATTGCACCGGCTGGCTGCTGCTCGACCGGCGCGGCAACTGGCGCATGCGCGACGAGGCGGCCCAGGCGCGTGGGGCACCGGGTGAGCCGATCCGCCATGCGGCGTTGCTGGCGTTCATCAACCGGAACTATGAAGCGGATCCCAGCGGGCAGTGGTTCTTTCAGAACGGGCCGCAGCGGGTGTATGTGGAATTGGGTTATACGCCGTGGGTGGTTCGGCTTGCTGCGGCTGACGATGGTGGCAGTGGCGCGAGTGACGGCGACGGCGATGACGGCGGCGATGGCTCGCTGACGCTGACGTTGACGGATCAGGCGGGAAACGCGTTTGAGCCTGTCGCGGCGTATCTGGATGATGAAGGCGGTGTGCTGTTCACGGACTCATCGACGCCGCCGCGTATCGCCGTGCTGCACGATCACGATCTCGATCTGTTCTCTGAGCACGCCGAACTGGCGGAGGACGGTCACAGCGGGCGGTTCCATTGGCGCGACGGCATCACGCTGCCGTTGCAGCCCGTAACGCATGCCGATGTGGCGGCGCGGTTTGGTTTTGTGGCGAGTCCGGCGCAGGCGGTTGTTCAAAAAGGCGCGGGGTTGTAGTTGGCCGGCAGCGAGGCCATCGCCCGCGGCACCGCGCTGTTAAGATAAGCGCCCTCAGAAGGAGCCCCACCATGCCTGAACTCACTCACTTCGACGCCGCCGGCCAAGCGCATATGGTGGACGTCGGCGCCAAACAGGAAACCAAACGCATCGCCATTGCGCGCGGCTCGATCCGCATGTTGCCGGAGACGTTTGCGCTGATCCGCGACGGCAACGCGAAGAAAGGCGATGTGATCGGGATCGCGCGCATCGCCGCGATTCAAGGCGCGAAGCGCACCGCCGATCTGATTCCGCTGTGTCATCCGCTCGCGCTAACGCGCGTCAAGGTGGATTTCGAACTCGACGAGACGCTCCCTGGCGTGCATTGCACGGTGCAGGTGGAAACGTTGGGGCGCACGGGCGTGGAGATGGAAGCGCTGACCGCCGTACAGGTGGGTCTGCTGACCGTGTACGACATGTGCAAGGCGGTGGATCGCGGCATGACGATCACCGATGTGAAAGTGCTGGAGAAGCACGGCGGGAAATCGGGGGATTGGGTGGCGGCTTAAGCGCCGCTGCGCCCAACCGCCCGCCCCTCAAGCCGGACAGCGACGGCGCTCAGTTGTCGCTGTCGTCATCGTCCTGGTTGACGTCCTTCGGCGGCGTACCGTACCGCTTGACGAGTTCCGCCTTGAAGCTCGCGAGGCTCTTCTGCTCATCGCACAGTTCGTACAGATAGCCCTGCTGCGACGGCCAGTCATGCAGCTCCTCCGAAAAAATCTTCAGACGCGCCACGGTATCGAAGGCGGCATTCGTATCGCCGCTCAGCGCCTGCAGCACCGCATAGCGACGCAATACCGTTTCCCCCGGCAGCAGCGCAAGCGCCTGCTTGTGCATGGCCAGCTTGTGATCCAGATCCATCGCGTTCATCGGCAACAGCGTCGCCATCCCGTATTCGCCCCACGCGCGGAACAGGAACGACGGATCGTCGGCATACTGCTCGGCCGGACGCGCGCCGTAGTACAGCACCTCGGCGCGGTTATAGTCGCGGCAGACCGGATACAACGCCGCCAACCCACCGAACACGATGACCGCGTAGACGCCAAACGACACGCGCCCCGGCACCAGTCGCAACGAACGCGTTTCCAGCAGACCGAACACGAACATCGCCGGCAGCAGGAAGAACATGTATTGCTGCGGATACTCGACCAGTGCGTGCATCACCAGCACACCGATCAACGCGATGCCGAACACGCGCGCCGCAGTGTGCGGTGCACGCACCACGCGCACGAGCCAGGCCAGCAGACCCAGCAGCACGATCGCCAAGCCGATCAGCCCGGTCTTGCCCAACAGATCGAGGAAGATGTCGTGCGAGTTGTTGGCAATCTCGACGCCGCCCAGCGTGCGGACAAAATCGTACTGGTAACGCGGAAACTCGCCCCAGCCGACGCCCAGCAACGGGTGCGTCTTGAACATCGTCCAGCCGTATTTCCACAGCGCGAGGCGCGGGGCAATCTGGCCTGCGTCCTTGAAGCGGTCGGCCGCGGACTCCGCCAGATCGAGCTGGTAGTGCACGTTGGCCCAACGGACCACGGCATTGACGATGAAGAACAACACGCCAAGCGCCACGGGAATCAGCCATTCGCGGTTACTGCGGCGCAAGGCGGGATTGCTGCGGATTTCGGCAAATGCCATCCAGAAACCGGCCACCACGATCACACCCATCTGCAGCCACGGACCACGCGAAACAGTCAGCGCCAGCCCCGTCGAGAAAATAATCGACAGCAATGCCCACGCGATCACCGGCAAGCGCCGCGTCTGCACGAGGAACAGGGCACCGGCCATCGCGAAGGCAATATAGGTGGCGAGGTGATTGGCCTGCGCCATATTGCCGAACGGCCGGCGATCGACCGTGATGTTGTACGCGACGACCAGCGGCGTCACCTTGGTCTCCAGATGAAACACCTGGATTACCTGGCAGAACACCGCGAACAGCCCGCCGACGATCAGCGCCGCCGCCGCCCAGCGCAGCACCGTCTCGGTCATCTTGACCCGGGTGAAGCTGTAGCCTGCGTGAGTCGCCATGAAGGCCGCCAGCAGGTAGCCGCCGCCGAGCCAGTTCATCGACGGCTGGGCGACCGGCAGCACGAACGTCTGCGCGACCAGCAGCAGCCCAAACAGCAAGGGCACCAGCGCGACCACCGGCGACGCAAACGTGACGCGCGAGCGCTCCGTCCAGACCAGCAGCACGACGGCGGCGCTGGTCAGCACGTACAGCGTCAACGCGGTAAATTCCGCGTAAAACGTCGGGATCGGATACGTATGGTTGACTACGGCGTAAGGAAGAATCAACGCACAAGCCAGCAGTACCAGAGATAAATAGCGCGCAAATGGGGTGGGCATGAGTAACCGGGGGCGTCAGCAACCGGCGCACTATACAAAAAAATCCTCCCGCTGTGCGCCGGACAGCCCAAATATCCCGAAATCACACAGCTCC
>Ga0153933_1000702_pt1 | contig 11047 bp, 15 predicted proteins | sample TSNJ017MetaG_FD_102275 | JGI IMG/M metagenome (GOLD analysis project Ga0153933, IMG submission 102275) | Attine ant fungus gardens microbial communities from New Jersey, USA - TSNJ017 MetaG | ecosystem: Host-associated > Fungi > Mycelium > Unclassified | place: USA: New Jersey, Wharton State...
AGTTTGTCTTCGCTGCAGGATTCGTTTTTCTTTCGGCCCCGAAAAGAAAAAGTTGTGGCCGGGGTCAGGGGGAGTGGGGGGCGAGCGGCCATGAAATGGCCTAAGAGAACAGCCCAGGTCTTTAGATCCAGGAAAGCCGCTTCAGAGACCGCGCCCTGGAAGGGCGACCGAAAGGCGTGAGTTTGATTCGAGACATAACCTATCGAGTTCGACATGTGGCAGGCTTACAGACTCGGCCGCCCCCTTCAGCATCCCCAACCTCGCGGTCGCGGGTGCAATTCGAACACTGGCACAGTACTCCAATACTCCAAAACTCCTTCACTCCGCGTTGTTAGTTTCGAGGACGAGACTACAGCCGGCCGCGCCGTAGGCTTGGCGAAGGCGGGAGGACGTGTACGAAGCGCCTTGTGAGGGCGGCTTCTAGAAACGAAGCTGCCAGGTCTGAAGACCTGGACCGTTCTCTTTTGCCGCTTCGCGGCTACCGCCGGTTCGGTTTCGGCACGATTCCCTTCTGCGTCCGCAGAAGATCGAGGAACGCTTCCCGAATCGGGCTCTCCGATCCACGCGGCCAGGCGACATAAAGCGGCAACGGGTAATTTGCGGTTAACGGCCGGCGTATCGTCTTCGGTTGTTCGAATCCGCGTGAATCACTGGGCACTAAAGAAATTCCGAGGCCGCATTCCACCAGCACAAACACCGTCGACATCCGATCCGGCTCCTGTCGAATATTGGGGGAGAACCCCGCCCGGTGGCAGCTCGCCACGACGTGATCGAATAAGGTAGGAGCTTCGGCGCGCTGAAGCAGCACGAACGGTTCGGACGCCAGTTGTTCTAATTTTATTTCCTTTTGTTTGGTCAGCGGATGTTTATTAGGAAGGATCGCCTCGAGGTGGTCGATCCGAACTAACTCTTCTGCAAAATGAGCTCGCCGTTCCGGTGGCAACGCTCTGGACAAACTAAGATCGATTGTTCTTTCATCGAATGCGGTTAGCAGAGCGTCCTGGGTCAGATGATGAAGCTCAAGTTCTACCTTAGGATATCGGCGGGAAAACGCCTGCACCGCTGATAGAAAAATTGGTGCGATCGAGGTGATGAACCCGATGCGCAAAGTGCCCACCTCGCCGCGCGCCGCTCGTTGCGCCACCCGCTTTGCCTCATCGGATCGTTTCAAAATATTTTCTACTTCCCCCAGAAACGCGGTTCCCGCTGTGGTGAGCCGGACACTGCGCTTATTGCGAGTAAACAGCTTGACGCCGATCTCTGCCTCCAAGTCCATGACCGTCTGGCTGATAGCCGGCTGAGCAACGTGCAGATGGCGAGACGCTTCGCTGTAACTCAGGTGATCAGCCACTGCCGCAAAATAGCGCAAATGCCGAAGTTCCATGTCGCTAACTCTGAGGTTATTTTACAATTACTGAAAGAGGATTATACGATTTTTATTATTTATCTTCCTGGCGCACCCTATCACTAGGCCGGAATAAACCGGCTGCTTAAACCAGAACAAAAAACCTATGCAGACTCTCGCCTCTCTTTGGTTCGACTTGTTGATCGCGCGGGAAAGTCTCGAGAAATCCTGGGAGAGTGCCTCGCTCCAAGTTTTTCCCGAAAAATGGTATCAAATGAGGAATCATTATGAGTACAAATCTTGATCCGAAAGCCGCTGAATTACTGAAGCCAATGCTCAAAAGGCGATTGTTTGTTGCCTTGAACAAAGCCTTGGTTCCGAGCGAAGAGATGGCCCCCTATGTCGCCGAACACCTCGACTATATGAACGAATTGGAAAAGGCCGGTAAACTCTTTGCCTCGGGTCCGTTCATTCAGGAAGGCGTTTTAGTTGGAGACGGGTTGACCATATTGAACACTTCCAGCTTGGATGAGGCGAGAATGCTGATGCAGGGTGAACCGCTGATCAAGCGGGGGTTGCGCGGATTTGATCTGCACACCTGGGAACTTCGGGAAGGTCGAATCACGGTGACGCTGAACGCTTCGACCAGCAGCTTTGGGTTGGTTTAGTGAAGAATATTAAAGGTTATCTAGATAATTGGAGGATACTGAGATGAAAGCGTTAAAGTTTTTTCAGACTGGCAGTTTGGATAATTTGCGTTTTGACGAGGTAACAACGCCGAGGCCCGCGCCGGGAGAGTTACTGCTACAGGTAAAAGCGGCGGCGATCAATCCCAGCGACGTAAAAAACGTGCAGGGTAAAATGCATGAGACCACGGTGCCGAGAATTCCTGGCCGCGATTTTGCCGGCATTGTTGTTGAGGGACCGGATGAACTGATAGGTCAATCTGTCTTCGGCGCCGGCGGCAACCTTGGGTTTGGGCGCGACGGTAGTCACGCAGAATATCTGGTGGTGCCGGTGAAGGCTGCGCTTCCTCTCCCAAAGAACCTCACTTTTGCAGAAGCGGCGGGGATCGGCATAGCCTACATCACCGCCTGGGAGGCGATGGTGAACGCCGCGCAGATTCGGGCTGGAGAGACCGCATTAATCCTAGGCGCCGCCGGCGCGGTGGGCAGCGCCGCCGTTCGGATTGCGCACAAATTCGGTGCCCGGGTCATAGGTACTTCTCAAAAAGTCTCGAACCTACCGCCTTTTAGTACGCTCCCAGTCGACGAGTGGATTGATCTTCAGGCCGTGGATCTCGTCACCGGAGCGAGGAAGTTAACCGATGGGCGAGGGGCCGACGTGGTATTCGATGTGGTCGGTGGTCCCATGTTTGAAAAATGTCTCGCGGCTCTGGCTTGGCGTGGACGCCAAGTCGCGATCAGCTCGGGGTCGCAACCCCGGGTAAGCTTCAATCTCGTGGATTTCTATCACAATGGATCGCGGCTGATCGGAGTGGACACGCTTAAAGTCAGTTTCGAGGAGGCGGCTGAAATTCTTCGCCAGCTTATACCAGGGATTGAGTCCGGTGTTTTTCTGCCATTGCCCGCTGAATCCTTTCCGTTGGAGGATGGGCTGCGGGTTTATCGAGAAATCGCCGAAGGCAAGATCAAAGGCAAAGCCATCCTGGTTCCGTGAAGGGAGAGAACCTTTTAAACAGAAGCTAACGGAGGAAACCGAGGCGGAATAGCAAATTAAGAGGCTGCGATCCGAATAGGCCTCACGCAACGGGGACATTGTCCGATCGGATGTATGGAAGTAAAGCCAACCCTTGCCCGTATCCTTCGGAACATTCAGCGCCGTTGCCGAATGCAGTTCGGCCAGGCGGCGATTAAAATTGAAAGGTGAGCAGCTCCGTAGGAGCGACCTCTTTATAGCTAGGTAACGTAAAAGGCATTAGCTCCGTTGGGAGCGGAATATGAGGTGGGCTCCGCTGAGATTTCGCTCCTACGTCGGAGCTGGTCCTTTTTTGCGGCTGGAGCTATAAAGATCTGACTCCTCCGGAGCCGTTTCTTAGCCTAAAGGTGAAATTCTTCTCATTTTAAGTACAGGGTGCGCCCGCCAATATCGAGAATGGCCTGATGATCCCAGAGAAACTCTTCTCCAATAATCCCTCCAAAAGGGTGGCTGAAGCCGGGCGAGAAGACGCTTAGCCTAGCGAATTGAACTGATTTCCTACTAACGTCCAGGCTTCCTAGTTTGAAGTTTGGCAGTTCTCCCATCCACGACGACGTGCCTTTGTTGGCCGCTTCAAAAATTAGGATGCCGTTAGGTCTTACCGGAATCTGGTTTGCTTCCTTGACCTTCCAATCCAGTACGGACCGGCGCCCGCCGGTATCGACCATGAAACTGTAAAGTTGCGAACCGATTGACCCGGACACCCCGATCCGGCCCGTGGTTGTAAGTTCGATGGGCACAGCGGTGAAGCCTTCCACTCCGGTTGGCTTTGGTTCGGACGATTCCTTGCGGGAGGTGAGAAACAGGGTTTGAGTTGGAAAGTTCAATCGGGCCCGATGTTGGATCAGGAAATTGAGTCCGAAAACACCGCCGGTTTCAAATGGATGCGTGAACCCAACTCGCGGGTTTAATCGGTTGGCATCGAGAGCGCCTAGCGATGGAATCATGATATAATCAAAAGGACCCAGGGATTGGCCGGCAACGTCTATGCCGGGACTTTGGAGAACCGCAAAAGTCCGTCCATCTTGCGTCTTGGTTTGGCCGATAGAGCCCGCGACTCGTTTGGCTAGTTCCGCATTCACCTGGCACACAGGAGACCCTGTATCCACCAACCACCAATTCGTTTGCGTCTGACCCGAGAGCGCTGCGTGGATATAAAGATGCCCGTGCAAGACCGTCCATGGACATTGAACCATCTCCGGTACGTCAGCACCGGCGGCGATCCTGCAGAAGAGGAATTCCAGGGTGAGGATGACGGCCACGATGATAGAGGTTGGCTTCATATCGTGGAGCCATGAAAGATGAAAAGCGGAGCGGTGACCAGCTCCGTGGGAGCAAAATGTTGCTAGCCATGGCGACGTAAAAACGATCAGCTCCGTTAGGACGGGCGTACGAGCTGGCTCGCAACGAGATTTCGCTCCTACGGAGCTGGCCCCGCTTTTTTGCCTCGAGCTATAAAGATCTGACTCCTACGGAGCCTGGACCTTAGGTACAAGATATGGTTAGAAAATTAGACCCGTTCTTAAATCCAACGAAAACATCGCCTGATCGAGGGCAACGACCAGAACAACCGCTTAACGGCAAACGGTCAACCGCCAGCCGCCAACCCCCTAGCCACGCTCACTTCACGACTTCAGGGACTTCCTTACCTTGATCAACGAAGGTCAAAGCGGCTGAGTTCATGCAATAGCGCAACCCGGTCGGGGCTGGACCATCGTCGAAGACGTGCCCTAGATGCCCGTCGCAGCGGGCACATAGGATCTCGGAGCGCTCCATCCCAAAGCTGTGATCCTCGTGGGTAAGCACGTTCTCTTTAGCGATTGGTTGGAAAAAACTAGGCCAACCCGTTCCTGAATTGAATTTCGCTGAAGATGAAAAAAGCGGTAACTGGCAGCAAATGCAGTGATAAATGCCTTCGCGGTGATTATCCAGGAGGTTGCCGCAAAAGGCGGGTTCAGTGCCTTTGCCTCGGGCAATCGCGTATTCCTCCGGAGTCAATTGCGCTCGCCATTCGGCATCGGTCTTGATGACTTTGGGAACGGAAATCGGGCCGGTGAGAACGCCGTCAGGCCCGATCAGGCGAACGGTAACCTTTTCGTTCGAGGCCGAATTTGCCGCTTTGACCGCCGGCAAAAGACACGCGCCCACCAAACCACCCAGAGCCAAGCAGAATGATCTTCGAGATTTCATAATCCAAAATTTCCTAGGCAGCACTTACTTAACACCTAGTTTGAACTTCCGGGGGTGAATTTTATTCCCAGGAAGGGGACGTGCGAGCGGGGAGGTTTTATTTCATTCTCCGGTCTTAGCCGCGAAGCGGCGACTCATGACAGCCCAGGGTGGTGACTGCCGAATTGAAAGCATGGGGTTGCTCACGATTTGTGCTTTGGTAACGCGAACGACCAGCTCCGTAGGAGCGAACTATTTATAGTTACGTGAGGCTATAAGCGAAAAGCTCCGTTAGGAGCGGCCTATGAGTTGGTTCTCGATGAGATTTCGCTCCTGCGGAGCTGGTCCCATTATTTGTGTCTCGAGCTATAAAGATCTGGCTCCTAACGGAGCCGTTTTCCAACCGTCTGCCCAGCGACTTTCATCCAGCCTACGGGACAACCATGCTTCGGACTCGAATTACGGCAATTCGGACAAAGAACGGGTTTTTCCCATGAACGGTGCGATTCCTTAGCCTTCTATCCTTGCGATCAGGTTACATCAGCTCATTTTCGCTTAATGGCCAAGCTCGTCGGATTGCTCTAGCTCTATTTCATTTAAAACTGTCTGGTCCGTGGCCCCGCCATTCACTCCGCTCACCCAGATTTCATTCCAGGGCGAAGCGCTTGCCGACCTACTTGGCGGAGCTGAATTGTCTTGAGAGAATTCGTTCAGCCGCGATGCCGAATAAAAGACCGATGGCTGACCAAAGGATCACCTGCATCCCGATGGAAGCGACGCGGAAGCGCCAAAGCACGACGGCCGGGAATTGATCCGGGACCTCATTGATGTCCGGTAGAACCAGTTGAGCTATCACAATGATGCCGATGAACAAGGCCGCCGCGAGAAGTCCGGCATTCCAGGCATTGTAGCGATGAGCGAGACTGCGGGCGAACAGGATTGCCCAAACCAAGGCGACGACCGAAATAAAGATCATCAGAAAGAACAACTCGCTGCGGTAGGCGATGGTCCCCGGTTGGCCGACCGATGGCGGGTTGGGCGGATATTTCAACTGCGGAACGAGAACCAGGGAAAGAAAACCAGCGCCAGCCAAGAGTGCAGCAGTTAGACGCGGGCTAGCCGGTCCAATGCGGTGGTAGGCAAATGCGAAAGCTAAGCTAAAGAGGCCGCCCAGCGCGGTTCCGTAAACCACGACTCCAGTCAGTAAACCAAGCCCGCTTTGCACCCCGCGGCTAACCAGCTCCGGCTCGGGCGCCTCTCCTTTGGCTCGCTCCAACTGATCTTCAAAAGTGATCGCGCGATCAACCAGAGGTTCGCCGATAATCTTGGCGTACCCGAAGGTAAGGAGCCCAGCGACAATGCCGACCAGCATTCCCCAGCAAAGGAGAATTCTCACCATACCAGTATCCTCTCCGATTTTAGTGGCAGGGGAAGCCGAGCAAGTGGCGTCCGTCGTGCACAAACTCATGCACATACATGCCGGGAAAGATGGAGACAGCGCCTTCTTCTACGCCGACAAAGTAAATGGCCAAAAGCAGAACGACTGCGAATACCAGCCACGGCACCAATTCGCGGACGGGAATGACCGCTGGCTCTGAAGCGGGATTTAAAACTGTCTCTGACATTTTCTGGTCTCCTTTAGGATCTTGCGTCCAGTTAGAAACTTTACCGTACGAAGGAAGGTCTGACTTTCGGATCGCCTGCCCATTTAAGGTTCTGATAAGATTTTGACCCGATTTACAGTGGCGCGACCGCGCCGGATTTTCACCGGCTTCTTCGCTTCGTAACGCCACAAGTCCTATGGCTCGTGCCAGATCTTTGTCAAGGTCGATTGCCTTTCCGAGTCGTGGGGGCTTTCGTTTTCGTCGTTTTCCGGGCGTGCCGTGGTGCTGATTTGAGTCATCCGCTCAATACAGGTGACCTTTCCCACCTAATGGCCGTCTATCCCTGTCTGATGGCCATTTACGTGAGAAAGGCGGCGATCGCTTGGCTTACCGCAGATATTTGCGGGGTGCCAAGCGGAGCAGATGAAACGCCAGTTAGGATTTTAAGAACAAGTGCCGGACAAAGCAGTCCAGGCATAGGAGCGACCAAGGCACGCTGCATCAAGACGATCACCCAAGCCATTTTGCTCGCTATGGCCGTGGCAACCGTTAGTTCCTGTGTGAGCACCTCTGTGACCAGGATCAAAACCGAAACTTACGCGCCACTAAGGGAAGGCGCGGAAGTCACGATCTTCCCCGCCGAAAACCAAGTCAAACAGCCCTTCGCGGTAGTTGGAGCCATTTCCTATGACGGCCCGGGTACCAACTTGAAGATCGATCTCGGCGCCGCCACAGAACCGTTGAAAGAGAAGGCCAGGGAGGTGGGGGGCAATGCGGTCATCATCGATCACATTCGCCCAATCAAGTTGGCGCTTTTTTCGAGCGGGATTCATGTGGAAGCTAGGGCGATTCATCTGGTCCCGTAGTCAGGAAGAGTACTCTCTTGAACAGGAGCTAACGGAGGCAACGGAGGCAACGGAAGACAATCCCAACGCGATATTCGCGCGACCTATCCGCTCGACCAGACGAAGGATTGCGCTGCTCGGACGCTATCCGCATAGTCAGTGATCTTAAGAGTTAGGATCGCTATTCTGACTGCGTTATGGGACTGCTCGGCGGCAAACGTCGACAGTGTTTGCAGTCGCTTGGGCGTCATTCGTAATGTCCTCGGCAACTCAAAAACGTGATGGTGTCGTCTTGAATTGAATAGACAATTCGATGTTCAGCTGTGATTCGGCGGCTCCAGCAACCGGCAAACTGGAAGCGAAGCGGCTCAGGCTTACCGATGCCTTTGAATGGATCGGCGCAGATGGCAGTAAAAAGCTGGTCGATCTTTCTCAGCTTCTTGGAATCGCGCTAGACCAATAGTCATAATCCTCTCGGTACTGAGACGCGATAACGATCCTCACTTTGCGTGCAAACTTTTGAGTGCCTCCTCGACTGATTCGACGGCAGTAAGTTTGCCGCTGCGGGCTTCCTCAAGGGCACTGGCGAGTCGCGCGGCATTCTTAGGTGAGCGCAACAGAAAAGCGGTTTCTTTATAAGACCGATACTGGGCGTCAGCCCTTTCGGCGAGGTCAGCCCAAACTCTACCAGTGTAATCGACCAATTCGTCGATATCGGGATCGCCCATTTTTTCAACTTCTAGCCAACCTTTGCGCATCGACAGAAAGTTTGTCTTGGTTCGTCGCCAAATCTCGGCAGCAGATTCTGCGTTCTCGGCGGGGACGCCTTTCCATTGATCTTCGCCTGCCGTTGTCAGGGCCAAGTGTGTACCAAAAAAAGCCTTCAAATTCGCGAAGACCGTCCAGAAGGCTATCGCGCAAGGCATCCATGCGGGTCGCCAGATCTTTCTTAGTCTTTAACGCTGCTTTTCCCGGTAGACGCGTCTGGCTCAATCCCCGTAAGCGGTCCCGGCTCGAATCTTCGGTCTGCTTGGCCAAATGCTTAATCTGTTCCTCTAACGCAGCAGTCATTATTCTAAGGCTAGAGTAGCGAGGATATAAGACGTTTCCAAGTAGAAGGCGCGTGGGTTGAACATCATCTTTCTGATGTGGTCTCAAAAGGCGTACCGACGAGGACAGCCACGCTTTCTCCGGATAGCAGCGACAATTAAGCGGGATCATGGCGCCCCTTTGCTTCTTTTATTCCGTTCTATTCAAACGATTCGTCTTTGCTTTTTCTTGTGTGTATTTGGGCAACAGCTCTTTTAGACGTGACCCCTTTAGGAGCGCCCATTGAGGGCTCGATCGGACCCGTCGTGGGGGAAGTTGCATCCTTGGGGATCGACGTTACGATTATTGAGCGCGCCAGCGCAAGGGGGTCGCAAAGCTCATGCCCATCGACACTCAAACTCCCGTCAATAGCTTCTTGCGGATGGTCCAACCAGGAACGAGCTCGCTCCTGGTGATCCGAAACAAATGGTCGCACATATTAGCAAGAGCGTCGACCTGGACCCTGCGCCGGCCCAACCCGACATCTTCAAAGCAAATAATCCAATGAAAAGGACATCATCTGAGGATCCCGCCGTGAAAGGAGCGGACGATTTAGTACTCACCCGGCGCAAGTTCCTAGTGGCCGGAACTGCAGCGGTGGCGGCCGCTATGGTGTCGCCCATCGCCAAAGAAACACAGGCCTTGGCGGCCCAAACTTTGGGAGATGAAGCTGAGCCGGCGGTTTTGTCGAAGGTCGCTTTCGAAGTGAACGGGAATGCCTGCGAATTGCAACTCGATACCCGCACCACGCTGCTCGACGCCTTGCGCGAGCACCTGCACCTGACCGGCAGCAAGAAAGGCTGCGACCACGGTCAGTGCGGTGCCTGTACGGTTCTGGTGGATGGGCGGCGCATCAACTCTTGTTTGACCCTCGCGGTCATGCACCAAGACGACAAGATCACCACCATCGAAGGCCTGGGCACGCCGGAGAACCTCCATCCGGTGCAAGCGGCATTCGTCAAATACGATGGTTTCCAGTGCGGCTATTGCACCTCCGGCCAGATCTGTTCGGCGGTAGCAACGCTCCGCGAGATCAAAGCCGGAGTTCCCAGTCATGTGACCGCCGACCTCACTACCCGGCCGCAACTCACGCCAGATGAGCTGCGGGAACGCATGAGCGGCAACATTTGCCGCTGCGGCGCTTACTCCAACATCATCGAAGCGGTCAACGAAGCCGCCGGGAAACTCGACGTCACTGTATGAAGCCCTTTACCTACGAACGCGCAAAATCGCCCGCCGAAGCAGCGGCTGCTGCGGTGCGCAACCCGGACGCCAAATTCATCGCAGGCGGCACTAACCTGCTCGACCTGATGAAACTCGAGATCGAAACGCCCAAGCATCTCATTGATGTTAACGGCCTCGGCTTTGACAAGATTGAATCCACCCCGGACGGAGGGCTGCGCGTCGGAGCGCTGGTACGCAACACCGACTTGGCGGCTGATGAGCGCGTTCGGCGCGACTACGGCGTGCTCTCCCGCGCGCTAGTTGCAGGCGCTTCCGGCCAACTGCGGAACAAAGCTACCACTGCGGGCAACTTGCTTCAGCGCACCCGCTGCCCGTATTTCTACGACACCAACCAGTCCTGCAATAAGCGCAAACCCGGAAGCGGTTGCGCGGCCATTGGCGGCTACAGTCGCCAGTTGGCGGTCATCGGCGTCAGTGACGCTTGCATTGCCACCTATCCTGGAGACATGGCGGTGGCCCTGCGCGTGCTCGGTGCCAGCGTGGAGACCATCAACGCGAACGGTGCGACGCGCACGATCCCCTTGGCTGATTTCCATAAGTTGCCGGGCGCTACCCCGCAGGTCGAAAACGCGCTGGCCCCGGGCGAACTCATTACGGCGGTGACATTGCCCAAGCCCGCCGGCGGCACGCAGATTTACCACAAGGTCCGTGACCGTGCTTCCTATGCGTTCGCGCTCGTCTCCGTGGCTGCGGTGATCCAACGCGATGGCACCGGTCAGGTGGCAGTCGGCGGCATCGCGCCTAAGCCCTGGCGAGTCGAGGCGGCGGAAGAAGAGTTGCCGCATGGGGCTAAAGCGGTGGCGGGCCTCCTGCTCGCGGGGGCACAACCCACCAACGACAACAAATTCAAACTAAAGCTGGTTGAACGGACGCTCGGCGCCGTGCTGGCGGAAGCGAGGGAAGGAAAAGCGTAAAACCCATGAAATTTGATACTCCCGCCGGCACCAATCCGATCGACCAGCTCAAGGTCGTTGGCAGGCCAACCGACCGCATCGACGGCAAACTCAAGACCACGGGCACCGCGCCCTATG